>WBZP01006753.1_pt1 | contig 11268 bp, 10 predicted proteins | sample 5204301 | NCBI WGS metagenome assembly WBZP01 (sample SAMN12412401, study PRJNA552823) | activated sludge metagenome | isolation source: activated sludge from nitrification reactor of wastewater treatment plant... | place: USA: Pennsylvania | collected 2017
ACCAGCGGCAACTTCTCGCCGGTCCTGGAGCACGGCATCGCCCTGGCGTTGGTCCCGCCAGAGCTCCCATTCGGTACCGACGTGACCATCGACGTCCGCGGCGCGCACCTCTCCGGACGGGTGGTTCCCACCCCGTTCATCGCCAAGAAGTAGCGCAGCTCGCCTCAGCGCTTGGTGGGCGCCTTCTTGGCTGCCGCCTTCTTGGCGGGTGCCCGCTTGCCGGCAGGTTGCCTGGCCTTCGGCGGGGCAGCCGTGGCTGGCGCCGGGCGGGGTGGGGGAGGCGGCGGGGAGGGCTGGGGCGCTGCGGCGTGCGACCCGCGCGACCCGGTGAGCGATGCGAAGGGGCGGATGCCGAACAGGCCACCCGCGGACTCGGCGATCTGCGACAAGGGCTTGATCTTGGCGACCATGTCGCCGATCGCGTCGAGAAACTCGCCGAACTCGTGGGGGAAGCGGGTCAACGCCGGCGCCGACAGCGTGTCGGCCAGGCGGGACAGGCCCGGGGTGACCTTGTCGATCGGTCCGGAGAGTTGCTCCATCAACGTGTCGGCCGTGTTCACGGCCCGGGTGATCTGGGGCACCGCGGCCTTGATGGGTTCCTCGATGGTGCTCAACAGCGAGTTGACCCGGGCGGTGATCTCCTGCATCTGCTCCATCGTCTTGTTGAAGTTCTCCACCGAACGAAGGAACTCCGACACACCGCGCTGGAACTGACCGATCGAGCGGGACACCCCGCCGCTCACCAGCCCGAACAGTTCCCCGAGCCCCGGCACCGTGTTGTCAGCCATGGCGACCACCGTAGCCGCAGCGCGTCAATCCGGTGAGGACGCCCCGTAGGTTTCGAGCGGGGCGCAGCTGCACACCAGGTTGCGGTCGCCGTAGGCGGCGTCGATCCGTGACACCGGCGGGAAGTACTTGGAGCGGCGCAACCCCGGCACCGGGTACGCCCCGAGTTGGCGGTCGTACGGGCGATCCCACGCTCCGAGCAGGTCCTCGGCGGTGTGCGGGGCGTTGCGCAGCGGGTTGTCGTCGGCCGGCCACGTGCCGTCGGCGACGCGATCGATCTCACCCTTGATCGAGACCATCGCCTCGACGAAACGGTCGAGCTCGGCCAGCGGCTCGCTCTCGGTGGGTTCGATCATCAGCGTCCCGGCAACCGGGAAACTCATCGTCGGGGCATGGAACCCGTAGTCGATCAGACGCTTGGCCACGTCGTCGACCGTCACCCCGGTGGCCTTGGTGATCGCCCGCAGATCGACGATGCACTCGTGCCCGACGCGCCCGCTGGCCCCGCGATAGAGCACAGGGAAGTGCGGATCGAGCCGCTCGGCCAGGTAGTTGGCGTGGAGGATGGCGACCGAGGTCGCCTCGGTGAGTCCTGCGGCGCCCATCATGGCGATGTACACCCAGGGGATGGGCAGGATGAGCGCCGAGCCGAACGGCGCTGCCGAGACGTTGCCCACGGCGCCGGCGCCGGGAAGGAACGGCGCCAGGTGCCGGCGAACGGCCACGGGCCCGACGCCCGGCCCGCCCCCGCCGTGCGGGATGCAAAACGTCTTGTGGAGGTTGAGATGGCTGACGTCGGCGCCGAAGCTGCCCGGGCGGGCCAGGCCGACGAGTGCGTTGAGGTTGGCGCCGTCGACGTACACCTGCCCACCGGCCTCGTGGACGATGTCGCAGATCTCGACGATGGATTCCTCGAAGACCCCGTGGGTGGAGGGGTAGGTGACCATCGCCGCGGCCAACGCCGCACCGGCGCGACTGGTGTGGGCGCGCAGGTCGGCCACGTCCACGTTGCCGGCGTCGTCGCAGGCCACCACGCGGACCTCCATCCCGGCCATCACCGCGCTGGCCGCGTTGGTCCCGTGGGCGCTGGAGGGGATCAGGCAGATCCGCCGGTCCGTGTCCCCCCGGCTGTGGTGGTAGGCGCGGATGGCCAGCAGGCCGGCCAGCTCGCCCTGACTCCCGGCATTGGGTTGCAGGCTCACCGCGTCGTAGCCGGTGATCGCCACGAGCATCTGCTCCAGCTGGGCGATCATCTCGCGGATCCCGACGCTCTCGTCGGCGGGACCGAACGGGTGCAGGTCAGTGAACTCCGGCCAGGTGATCGGCTGCATCTCGACCGTGGCGTTGAGCTTCATCGTGCACGAGCCCAGCGGGATCATCGTGCGGTCCATCGCCAGGTCCTTGTCGGCCAGTCGCCGCAGGTAGCGCAGCATGTCGTGCTCGCTGCGGACGTCGCTGAACACCGCGTGTTCCAACACGGTGTCGGTGCGCCGGGGGAGGGGCGACGCGGGGACGTCGCCGTCATCGACGCTGCCGGCGATGCCGAAGCAGGCCAACACGGCCACGGCGTCGGCGGGCTCGCTGAGCTCGTCGAACGACACGCCCACCGCAGTGGCGGACAGCCGCCGAAGGTTGTAGCCGAGGTCGCGGGCGGTGGCCAGGACGCCGTCGGCGTCGACACCGTCGACGGTGATCGTGTCGAACCACGTGTCGTGGCGCAGGCCGAGCCCCGCGTCGCTCAGGCGCGCCGCGGTCCACCCGGCCAGACCGTGGACCCGTTCGGCGATGGCCGCCAAGCCGTCCGGGCCATGCCACGAGGCGTAGAGCCCGGCCATGTTGGCCAGCAGGACCTGAGCCGTGCAGATGTTCGACGTCGCCTTCTCCCGGCGGATGTGCTGCTCACGGGTCTGTAGCGCCAAGCGCAGCGCCGGGCGTCCGGCAGTGTCGGTGCTCACGCCCACCAGGCGCCCGGGCAACGATCGGGACGCCGCCGTGCTCGTCGCCATGAACCCGGCGTGGGGGCCACCAAAGCCCATCGGCACCCCGAAACGCTGCGCCGAGCCGACGGCAATGTCGGCGCCGAGATGACCCGGGGGAGTCATCAGCACGCAGGCCAACAGGTCGGTGGCAACCACGACCAGCGCACCGGCGTGGTGGGCGGCATCGATGACCGGCGCCCAGTCGGCAACGGCGCCGCTGGAGGTGGGCAGGCTGAGGAGCACGCCGAAGCACCCGTCGGCGATGAGTGCCGCCGCGTCGCCGACCACCAGGTCGATGCCGATCGGCAGGGCACGCGTCCGCAGGACCTCGATGGTCTGTGGATGGGTGTCGGCGTCCACCACGAAGCGGTGGCTGGCCGCCTTGGACACCCGCCTGGCCATCGTCATCGCCTCGGCCGCCGCCGTTGCCTCGTCCAGCAGCGACGCGTTGGCCAACTCCAAGCCGGTGAGCTCGGACACCATCGTCTGGAAGTTCAACAGGGTCTCCAGCCGGCCCTGGCTGATCTCGGGCTGGTACGGGGTGTAGGCCGTGTACCACGCCGGGTTCTCCAAGACGTTGCGCAACACGACCGGCGGGACCCGCGTGCCGTAGTACCCCTGGCCGATCAGCGACCGCCTGGCAACCGTCCGTTGCGCCAGCAGGCGGAGCTCTCCCAGTACGTCGTCGGGCGTGCGCGGCCCGGGCAGGGGGAGGGGAGTACCGAGGCGGATCGATGCCGGAACCGTCTCGGCCAGCAGGTCCTCGAGGGTTGCGGCGCCGATCGCGTCCAGCATGATGCGGTGGTCGGCGGCCGACGTCGCGGTGTGGCGGGTGGCGAATGACGCAGGGGTGGCGAGTTCATCGAGCGTGGTCATGTGAGCGGCTCAATGTACTCGACTCATTTCGTCATGACGAAATGTCCCACGTCGCCCGCTGGTATGCCGCGCCGGCGCTAGACGTACCGCCGCACCTTGACGATCCGGTCCGACTCCCACATGTCCCGGTAGCGCACGACGTCGCCAGTGCGCGGCGCATGAATCAGCTTGGTGCGGCTGACGGCGATCGACACGTGGCCGATGGGGCGGGTGCCATGGCTGGACTTGGTGAAGATCAGATCACCCGCCTGGATCCCGTCCTTGACCCAGTCCACCGTGGTGCCACGCAGGGACTGCGAGGTGCTCTGGTGCGGGAGGCGGATGCCGAGGGTGAGGTACGCAGCCATCGTCAGTCCGGAGCAGTCATAGGAGTCCGGACCAGCGGCAAAGTACTTGTACGGCTTGCCCAACTGGTCACGAACGAAGCCCAGCACCCGGTCGATCGCCTCCTGGCGAGTGGGTGGCATGCGGCCGACGGGAGTCTGGCCCGGGGCGCCGTCGGTGGGGTCCGTCCCACCGGCGGGGATCAGCAGGATGTCACCAGCCGAGATCGCCGAATCCTGCGTGAGGTGGTTGAGCTTGAGCAGTTCGGACAGCGGGACGCCGGCACGGTGAGCGATCCCGGAGAGCATGTCGCCCACGTGTACCCGGTAGCGGAACGGCTTGCCGTCCGGATCCTTGCCCGGATCCTTGCCTGGATCCTTGCCCGGCGCTTGCTCCGGCAGGTGGGCGCCCTTGGGCAGCTTGAGCACCATGCCAACCCTCAACCTCGAGGTCAACTCGAGACCATTCGCCCCTACCAGCGCGGCGGTCTTGACGCCGGTGCGACGGGCGATACGGACGAACGAGTCACCGGCACGCACGGTGTAGGTCAACACCTCGGGCTTGGGCGGCTGGCTCGTCGGACGGTTGGCCTGACCATGGGGCAGGACGGCGCCAGCCGGCAGGACCAGACGATCACCGACCGTCAGCTTCGAGGAGCGTGTGCGACGGTTCGCCGCCAGCAGATCCGCCACCTTGACCCTCGTCGATCGAGCGATCTCGGCGTAGGAGTCGCCCGAGCGGACGGTGACGTACAGCGTGGGCACGACGCTGGTGGATGGTAGGCGCAGCCGCATCCCCGGCCAGACGACACTGGAGAGCCTCAGCTTGTTCAGCGCCAGGAGATCCTTGAGCGCGGTGTTCGTCACCTTGCCGATGCGCTTCAGCGAGTCGCCGTACTGAACCGTGTAGATCTTGGTGGAGGCACGGCCGGCCAGGTGCATGGGTGCTGCAGTGGCCACGGTGATCTCCCCGAGGCCCACCACGCCAATCAGCGCCAGTGCCGCGGCCGGCACCAGCCGGCGCGCGAGTCGAGACTTCAACATGAGAGTGATAGTCCTTTCGCCTGAACATCAACTTCAGACTCTGAACCTAAAGACCGAGATCGGGGGATGAAAGAGTTACAAATTTGTAATTCCAGCGCACAAGCGCACAAACGGGGGATACCCACCCGATGTCCCCGCCCGCCATTCTCCATGGGTCCGGGGCCGGCGGCTGAGCACTGGTCAAATCGCCGCCGCAGAGGTCCGGCCATTATTTCCCGCCGCGGGCCGGGCCGGCCACGCAGCGTGACCTCGGGCAAACGACCGGCAGCCAGGGGAGACGCCGGGATCCCCCCGGCACCCGCCGGCGGGCGCACCGGGCGACACCATCGGGCAGGCGGCCGTGCATCCGGCCAACCCACCATCGGCGAGCGACCGAGCAGTCGGCGGGGCGCCGCAGGTCAGACACGTCCACTGACTTGACATAACGATGATTATAGGCGGTCTCGATCAGCCGTCAGGACGGCCCTCCGGGCGGCGCCGAGCCCACCCGGCGCTGCGCCAACGGCGTGGCTGCGTCGAGCAGCCAGCGCAGCGCGGTCAACGCCTCGGAGGCATCGAGGCCCTCGTCGAGGTCCCGGCGGGTGTCCGCCACGGCACACGCCAGCACGTACAAGTCGTCGTGCAGCGCGTTCAACTCGGCCCGGGCGACGACGAGCTCGTCGTCGCTCAGGGCCAGTTCGGTCGCCCGCTGCCGGGCGACCCAATCCCATTGCCGGCAGCGCTGCGAGCAGTACGACCGCGGCCGGCCCGGGCCGCGGCGCGGCGCCAGGATGTGGCGACACCACTTGCATCGCCGCTCCTGCCCATCGTCCGCCGATTTCGTCATGACGAAATGCTAGGCGATGGCAGCCCTGCCAGGCGCGGATACGGTCGTCTCCGTGCCCGCATTTCTCGACATCCATGTCCGCCCGGGCGCACGGCGCACGGCGATCGACGGCCGGCACGACGGCGTGGTGGCAGTCCGGGTCAGCGCCCCACCCGCTGACGGCCGGGCCAACGAGACCGTCCGCCGGCTCCTCAGCGACACCCTCGGCGTGCGCCTCTCCTCGGTGACCATCGTGCGTGGCCACACCAGCCGGCGCAAGCGCCTGGCATTCGACACGCTGACCCAGGAGGACCTCGACGCAGCCGTGCGGACCTGGGGCGCGGACCTCGCCTAGCCCTCGACCAGCGCCTGGGCGGCCCGCCAGGCCGACTCGGCCCGATCCAGCCGGGACGCCGCCGACTCGCGGACCCGGTCGGCGACGGCGGCGACGATCACGTTGAACAACGCCAGGGTGCCGACGTGGCTGTCGAAGGGTCCCACTCCCCCTGCCGCGACCACCACCGTGGCGTCGGCCAAACTGGCCAGGGGCGACAGCAACCGGTCGGTCACCGCCAGGCACCACGGCTCGGCGGCCCGCGCCGCGCCGACCAGGTCGACCACCCACCGGTCGTAGCGGCGCACGTCCACGGCCACCACCGCGTCGTCCGCCCGGATCATCGACACCTGGCGGGTCACTCGCACCGGGTTGGAGTCGATCAGGTGCACGCCGTCACGCAGGGTGGACAGATCGTCGACGAACTGGCGAACCACGCCCAGGGAGGCATCGCCGGACACCACCCACACCGACGCCTCCCCGGCGGAGAGACGCTGGGCGGCGAGTTCGAGCGTGGCCGGGTCGAGTCCACCCAACGTCGTCCGAACATTCTCAACCTCAAGTTGAACATGATGTTCGAGGTTGTCGACGTTGCCCCGTTCGCGGATTCGCTCATGCGCCGGACGGAGCTGGCGGGCAAGGCCGCGCTGAACCGCCGACTGCAGCGCCGAGAACCCATCGAAGCCCAGCTTGCTGGCCAGGCGGACCACCGTCGCGGCACCCACCGAGGACTGCTCGGCAAGGTCGGCGACGGTTCCAAAGGCGACCAGTTGCGGGCGCTCCAGCACCACCTCTGCCGCCCGCCGCTCCGCGGGCGTGAGGGTCCCCCCGGCCTTGGCGATGCGCTGCTCGACGTCCATCCGGTGAGCGTAGTGGCCCGGCGCCGCGGCAGCGTCGGCTCGGGCAGGCGAGCGACTCGTTGAACCGCTCATTCCAATACTGGTATGCTTTCGGAACAGACGTTTCTCACCTCGAAAGGCGATTCCCATGCGGTCGGCATCCCGCACCCCGTCACACACCGCCCTGGCGCACCACTCCGAGTGGGCCAGCGTTCCCGACGGCTGGACCGTCGACGAGGCCGGGGTAGGGCGCGCCGCCGCCACTCCCCTCCCCTGCGGTGTTGCCGCCGAACTCAGCGCCTTCGCCACGGCCTGCCCCGACGACGGCGCGATCATCCTGCGCGACGTCCCCGTGGGCGAGCTCCCCGCTACCCCGGCCTCGCCCACCGAGACGATCGGCAAGAGCTACCAGAGCGAGTTCTCGCTGCTCTCGGTCGCGTGTTTCCTCGGTGAGCCGGTGGGCTATGCCCCCGAGCACGGCGGCGACCTGATCCAGAACATCGTGCCCACCCGCCAGGCCTCCGCTCGCCAGGTGTCGACCTCGTCGAAGGTGGCCCTGATGTTCCACACCGAGGCGGCGTTCCATCCGCACCGGCCGCGCTACCTGCTGCTGCTGTGCCTGCGCGGCGACACCGCGGCGCACACCACGCTGGCCAGCATCCACCACCTGCTCCCCCACCTGCCCGCCGGCGTTGCCGACGTCCTCGCCCAGCCGCGCTTTCGCACCGCGGTCGACGAGTCCTACCTCCACGGTCGGCGCAACGTGCTGGGTGAGCCGATGGCCGTGCTCACCGGTGACCGGGCGCGCCCGGAGATGTGCTTCGACGCCGACTTGATGGTGGGCATGGACCCCGAGGCCGACGAAGCCCTCCTGGCGCTCAGCGCCGCCGTCGACGAGCACCACACCTCGGTACCGCTCGCCACCGGCGATCTGCTGGTGGTCGACAACCGGGCTGCCGTCCACGGGCGCACCCCCTACGAGCCGCGCTTCGACGGCACCGACCGGTGGCTGCAGCGCTCCTTCGTCGTCGCCGACCTGGCGGCCAGCGCCGGTGACCGCACCGGACGCGTGATCACCACGCAGTTCGGCCAGACTTGATCGGGTGACCCCGAGTTCCCCACCTGATCTGGCCCAGCGCATCGCGTCGCTCCCCTCGCCGCCGGAGCGGGCCTTCGCCAGTGACAACGCCGCCGGCGCTCATCCCGCGGTGATCGACGCCATCGTCGCCGCCAACACCGGCCATGCCCTGGCCTACGGCGCCGACCCGTGGACCGCCGAGTTCGAGGACCGCTGCGCCGACCTGTTCGGCCGACCCGTCGGCGCCTATCTGGTGTGGAACGGCACCGGCGCCAACGTCATGGCCCTGGCCAGTGCCCTCGGCCCGGCCGACTGCGTCGTCTGCACCGAGTGGTCGCACATCGCCGTGGACGAGGCCGGCGCGCCAGAGCGCATCCTCGGCGCCAAGCTCCTGCCACTGCCGTCAGCTGATGCCAAGCTGGTCCCCGAGCAGCTCGAGGCGCTCGCCCATCTCCAAGGCGTCGAGCACCATGCCCAACCTGCGGTGGTCTCGCTGACCCAGTGCACCGAGCTCGGCACCGTGTACAGCGCCGACGAGATCGCCGCGCTGTGCGCGACGGCGCACCGGATGGGGATGGTCGTGCACCTCGACGGGGCCCGCCTGGCCAACGCCTGCGCTGCGTTGGGCGGGACCCGCCAGGCGTTGCGCTCGTTCACCGTTGACGCAGGCGTCGACCTGATCAGCTTCGGTGGGACCAAGAACGGCCTGCTCGGCGGCGAGGCCGTCATCGTGCTGAACCCTGCACTCGGGAGGCGCGCCAAGTTCATCCGCAAGATGGTCAACCAGCTTCCGTCGAAGATGCGCTTCGTCGCCGCCCAGTTCAACGCCCTGCTCGAGGGCGACGTGTGGCTGGCCAACGCCGCCCACGCCAATGCCATGGCCACGGCGCTGTACGACGGCGTCGCCGGGCTCGATGGGGTGCGCGTCGGCGCTCCCCCGGCGGCCAACAGCGTGTTCCCGTGCCTTCCCGACTGGGCCATCGCCCCCCTGCGCGAGTGGTGCTTCTTCTGGGACTGGGACCACGCGATCCACCAAGTCCGCTGGATGACCGCCTGGGATACCACCTCCGACGATGTTTCCGCGTTCCTGGCTGGCGTGCGCCACCTCGTGTGTTAATGTCCCATTCGGGAAACTTGCTTGCAAGATGCAAATGACTGAATAGTCAATATTCGGTCGGTCGAACGAGGGGATGCGTAATGGCCGCAGTGGAGATCTTGTTCCAGCGACTGGCAACCGATGATCGGTGGATGTCGGCGGCCGCGTGTCGAGGGCTGACCAATCTGTTCTTCCCTCCCCCTGCGGAACGGCCACAGGCACGGGACCGGCGCGAGGCCGCCGCCGAGGCGATCTGCGCCTCGTGCACCGTGCAGAGCACCTGCCGGGACTTTGCCCGTGACCACCACGAGTACGGTTTCTGGGGCGGCGAGAGCGAGGACCAGCGCCACGCAGCCGGGTACCGCCTGATCGCCCCGATCGGGGTGCGCGCCCAGCAAGCGGGCTAGCTCTACGCTGGCGCGGATGGCCGCCAGCACGACACCTGCCGGCAGCCATCGCAGCGCCTTGGACGCCGCCTGGGACGCCTACGGCGATCCCCGCCACGTCATCGGCGTGACCAACGTGTCCGCCAACGTCTCGACCAACCGCGTCTACCGGATGCACCTCGACGATGGCAGCAGCGTGGTGGGCAAGGTGTCGTCGTACGGCTCGTACTTCTTGTTCGTCGAGGACCACGAGCGGCTGAACACCTGTGCCTCCCTGCTCCACGGCACCCGCTTTGGCGGGATGCTGGCCGAGGTGTGGAAGCGTGACGGTCGGCTGTTCACCTGGTACGACCACACGATGTGGGCCGTCTTCTACGACGACGTGCCCCGCCGTGACTCGCTGCCGCGCGTGCTGACGCCGTCACAGATCGCCAACCTCGGTCGGGAGATGGCCGCGTTCCACCTGGCCTGCACCGCGCTGGCGCCGCAGGTCCCGCCCAGCTCGAAGACCATCAAGATCGACGCGATCCGCCTGCTCGACGCCTTGGAGCAGGACGATGCCGCCGAGTCCTTCGGCGTGGACGGTGAGGGTGTCGACCTGCTGTGGCGCACCACCCACCGGTTCCTCGAACGCCTGCGCGAGGTGGGCTACGACGAGTGGCAGCGGATCCCAGTGCTGATCGACTGGAACCTCGGGAACTTCTGCGTGGACACCAGACCGGACGGGACCTTCCGGTTGTTCAGCCGCTGGGACTACGACTGGTTCCGCATCGAGCCACGCCTGCTGGACTTCTACTTCCTGTCACGCGTCTCCAGCCGCACCGGTGACCGGACCCAGTTCACCTACGGACCGCACACGCTGACCGAGCCGACGTTCCTGCGGTTCCTCGCCGCCTACGACGCCGTCTTCCCCCTCGGTGACGACGAGATCGAGTTCCTCCCCGAGGTGTACCGGTTCTTCATCCTCAACTATGTGGTGCGCGACGGAGCGCGCTTCTTCCGACCGGACCTGTGCGCCCGGTTCCGCGCTGATTCGGTGCGCACCTACCTACCGGCGCTCGACCGCCTCGACCTCACGCCGCTCCGGAACTTCCGCACGCTCGGTGCGCCAGCGTGACAGCGGCCCATCCGCCGCTGACGCGCCGGTCCACCACGGTCATCGGTGACAGCGCCTCGACGACGTGGTCATGCCGGCCGGCCAGAACGCCGCTGACGATCAGCGTGCCGCTGCCCGCAGTGACCCGCCTCAGCTCCGCGGCCAGGTCGACCAACACGGGCGCCAGCACGTTGGCCAGCACCACGTCGAACTCGCCGCGCACCTCGGCCAGCGGGGTGACCGAGGCCGTGCACCGTGAGGCCACGCCGTTGCGCGCCGCGTTCGCCAGGGTGGCGGACACGGCCGCCTCGGCGATGTCGATGCCCACGCACGACGCTGCGCCCTCCAGGCAGGCGACGATGCCGAGGACACCCGAGCCGCAACCCACGTCGAGCACCCGAGCCCCGGGGCGGAGCACGGCGCGCATCGAGCGCAGCGTCAGCACGGTGGTGGGGTGATCGCCCAGGCCGAACGCTGAGCCGGGGTCGATGGCGACGACGGTGGTCCCAGCGGGAACCTCCGAGGGGACACACCACGACGGGGCGATCACCAGATCCGGGTCGATCTCGGTAGGTGCGGCGAAGGCCCGCCAGGACTCGGCCACCTCGTCGTCGACGACCTCGACG
>WBZP01006754.1_pt1 | contig 11268 bp, 7 predicted proteins | sample 5204301 | NCBI WGS metagenome assembly WBZP01 (sample SAMN12412401, study PRJNA552823) | activated sludge metagenome | isolation source: activated sludge from nitrification reactor of wastewater treatment plant... | place: USA: Pennsylvania | collected 2017
CACGTCGATCCTCCCGCCGTCCGGATGGTCGATCCTGAGGCGGCGGGCGTGGAGGTGCATCTTCCGGCTGATCGAGCCGGTCAGGAAGGCGTCGAGCCCGCCATATTTGCCGTCGCCGACGATCGGGTGGCCGATGGCGAGCAGGTGGACGCGCAGCTGGTGGGTGCGGCCGGTATAGGGCTGCAGCTCGACCCAGGCGGCGCGGTTGCCGGCCTGATCGATGACCCGGTAGCGGGTCCGCGCCGGGGCGCCCTCCGCTTCGTCGACATGCATTTTCTCGCCGCCCGTGCCCGGCTGCTTGGCGAGCGGCAGATCGATAATGCCGTCGTCGATGTTCCAGATAAAGATGGCGTCATAGGTTTGTTCGAGCTTTTTCATCGTACGCCCGAGCAACACCAGGGTGGCGCCGTGGGCGGCAAAGCTGATGGCGGCGGCACGACCGATGCCGTCACCCGCGCCCGTGACCAGGATGATGCGTCCAGCCAGGAGATCTTTGGGAGGCCTATAGTCCAGCATGGGTATGACTTCCGTTTGGTTTTTCTTATGATGACAACTATACCCCGAGCCGCTCCAGGTTGCTCGGATCAGTGACGGGCCGGGGTGGTTTGGCTGGCCCCATCACCATTGGGCACCCCAGGCGATCCAGAGGCTGCGCCAGGGGGTCAGCCGGATATGCTGCCGGAGGACGGGATAGTCGCTGTTCCGGATCTCCTTCAGGGTGGCGCTGGCGATGGCCGCCAGGGCCAGGGCCGGCCCCAGTCGCCGCCTGGCGGCGCGCGATCGTTTCATGGCCAGCTCCTGATGGCTCTGGACCTGGGCGGAAAAGGTCGCCAGGAGCGACTTCAAGGTCGCCGCCGCCTTTGGGGTGGTCAGCTCGTCCGGGCTGAGCCCGACCTGCCTGAGATTTTCCCTAGGGAGATAACAGCGTTGCCGGCGCAGGTCGCCGCCGAGTTCCTGGACTACCTCCACCAATCTGATGCCGATGCCCAGTTCCCGGGCGAGCGCCGCCTCTTCCTCTTCGGCCCCGAGGATACGGGTGAGGAGTTCCATGAGGCCGCCCGTAGCCCGGTCGGCGTACTCCATGAGTTCCGCCAACCCTGGATAGGGGGTACGCAAGAGGTCTTGCTCGACGGCGTCGGCCAGGCCGAGAAAGGGCCCGGAGGGAAGCCGATGACGCTGGATGAGGTCGCCCAGGGCCGGGCTCATGGGGTGTTGTCCCCGACCGAGCCTGGTCTCCTGCAACTCCTGCCGCCACCAGTCCAATTTGAGTCGCGCCACTCCGGGGTCCTTGGATTCGTCCCGGATGCGCCAGAGTTCCCAGTGCCAGAGCAGGATCAGGGCCAGATCCGGGCGTCTGGGCGCCGGGGCGAAGCGCAGGCTGTAATACTTGGCCGAACCCGGCGGGGTGGCGGCATTGGGAAAGCGAAGTTCGGCGTCGGCTGGGGACATGGCTGGGGGAGTCGTTTCCTGGGTGGCGCAAGAGCGGTGGATTCGGGGAAGCGGTCGCCTCCGGGGAGGCTATGCCACAGAATAGGGGATCATCCAAGCGATAAAAAACCCCAGGTATTGAAGCCATGAAAGTCATCGTCCAAATCCCCTGCCTGAATGAAGCGGCGACCCTGCCGTCGACCATCGCCGACATTCCCAGACAGATTCCGGGGGTGACCGCGGTGGAGGTGCTGGTCATCGACGACGGCTCCAGCGACGGCACGGCGGAGATCGCCCGGGCGGCGGGGGCGGAGCATATCCTGCGTTTCGCCCGCAATCGGGGCCTGGGGAATGCCTTTCGGGCCGGGATTGACCGGTGCCTGGCCCTGGGGGCCGATATCATCGTCAACACCGACGGCGACAATCAGTATTGCGGCGGCGATATCCCCAAGCTGGTGACCCCCATCCTCGACGGCCAGGCGGACATCGTCATCGGCGATCGACAACCCGAGACCATCCATCATTTCTCCCTCGTCAAACGCCTGTTGCAGCGGTTTGGCAGCCGGATCATCAGCCTCTTGGCGAACGCCAGTGTCCCCGATGTGGCCAGCGGTTTTCGCGCCTATTCCCGCGCCGCCGCCCTGCGGCTCACCACCATCACCGATTTCGATCATACCGCCGAGCATGTGATCCAGGCCGGACGGAACCGTTTTGCCATTCTCAGTCTGCCGATCCGCACCAATCCCAAACTGCGTGAATCCAGGCTGTTCGATCACGCCGGGCAGTTCGTCGTCAAGTCCGGTCTGATCGGTCTGCGCACCTATGCCCGTTATAAGGCGCTCCAGGTGTTCAGCGCCATTGGCCTGCTCACCTTTACAGCGGGTGTCCTGCTGGGGATGCGTTTCCTCTATTTCTTTTTCTTCACCGATGAAGGCCAGTTGCATGTCCAATCGGTGGTGCTGGCGGCCGTGTTGCTCTTGGCCGGATTTCAGATGGTGCTGATCGGTATCCTGTCCGACCTCATCGCCACCAATCGGAATCTGCTCGAAGAGGTGGTGGCCCGGCTGCGCGAACTGGAAGGCCGCTCCAGCCGGGATTGAGTCAGTCCGGTTTGTTACAGCCTACTTTGTAGGCTGGGACGAGCGAAGCGAATCCCAGCGCTTCCTATCGTGAAATGGTGTCAGACCGGCTTTTCACAGCAGACCATGTAATTCACGTCCACATCCCGGCTAAGGGAATAGTCCCGGGTAAAGGGGTCATAGTTCATCCCGGTAATGTCCAAGAGTTGGAGGCCACTATCGCGGATACAGACATCCAGCTCCGAAGGACGGATGAACTTGGCATAGTCATGGGTGCCCTTGGGGAGCAGACCGAGGAGATACTCGGCGCCGATGATGGCGAACAGATAGGACTTGGGGTTGCGGTTGAGGGTGGAGAAAAAGGCTCGGCCTCCCGGGCGTAACAAGCTGGCGCAGGCGCGGATCACCGAAGCGGGATCCGGCACATGCTCCAGCAGCTCCATGCAGGTGAGGACGTCGAAGGATTCCGGCATGGAGAGGGCGAGCTGTTCCACCGACAGGCGCTCGTAGCGGACCTCCAGGCCGGACTCCCGCAGATGGAGCCGGGCGACCTGCAAGGCTGCGGCACTCAGATCTATCCCCATGACCTCGGCGCCCCGGGCCGCCATGGCTTCGGACAGCAGCCCCCCGCCGCAGCCGACATCGAGCGCCCGTTGGCCGCCGAGCGGTGTCCAACGCTCCACATAGCCCAGCCGCAGGGGGTTGATCTGGTGCAGGGTCTTGAGTTCGCTTTCGGGATCCCACCAGCGCGCGGCCAGTTCGGAGAATTTATTGATTTCAGTAGCATCGACATTGATAGCGGATTCCATCGTGCGGCTCCTCTGGTGGTTGAAGACAGTGAAAGTCTGGGGCGATTGCTGGAAAAGATATACCAGAGTGCACTGGATGTTCGTTCGCCTTTCAGGCGCGCCCTCCGGTGTCTCCATCCCGCGGCCCGGCAGCCCATATTTTTTCCGAATACATTCTGGGTTTCCGACCGATCGGACCCGGGCACCGATCCCGAATCCGCCGCTGAGACTAAAGACCCATCAGCAACTAGCCTAGGCGTCCGGTTGCTCCGGGCATCGACTGAAAATGGCTATTTTTGTTCCGTTTTAGAGAACAGTCGATCGTCATTGTTCTCTTTCTGAGAACAAAAAGCCGGATACAAGTGCCCAGGCCCGGAGCGCCGGAAGGGTAGGGAGGCCAGCCGTGATGGCCCGCCTCTCTCTAAAACAGGGCTTCGGGTTCCAAAGGGTAGGCGGGTGAGGGCCTTTGTCCCTCACCTATCATAAGGGAGAAGGCTGACCTTGAGCGGGGAGGCTCAGCGGCGACGGATCAGGGTGCCCACCCCCTCGTCGGTAAAGAGATCCAAGAGCACCGCGTGTTCGACCCGCCCATCGAGGATGTGGGCCATGGTGACTCCCGCGTGGACGGCCTCCAGGGCGCAACGGACCTTGGGTAACATACCGCCGTGGATCACCCCGGTGTCGATCAGGTGTTCGGTGGTGGGGACATCGATCTCTTTCAGCAATTCCCCACCGGCGTCCAGAATGCCGCTGGTGTTGGTGAGCAGCATGAGTTTCTCGGCCCGCATCACCTCGGCCACCTTGCCCGCCACCAGATCGGCGTTGATGTTGTAGGAAAAGCCGTCGCGTCCCACGCCGATGGGGGCCACCACGGGGATGAAGTTGCCGCTGATCAGCATGTCGATCACGCCGACATCGATGCTTTCCACCTCGCCGACATGACCGATGTCGAGGATCTCCGGTTCTTCGAGATCCGGGGTCTTGCGGGTCACCAAGAGCTTGCGGGCCCGGATCAGATCGCCGTCCTTGCCGGTGAGACCGACGGCCGAGCCGCCCTGGCGGTTGATCAGGTTGACGATCTCCTTGTTGACCAGACCGCCCAGCACCATCTCCACCACATCCATGGTTTCGGCATCGGTGACCCGCAGCCCCTGCACGAACTCGGAGGTCTTGCCCAGGCGTTGCAGCAGTTGGCCGATCTGGGGACCACCGCCGTGGACGATCACCGGGTTGATCCCCACCAACTTCATCAGCACCACATCCCGGGCGAATCCCTGTTTCAGCCGTTCGTCGACCATGGCGTTGCCGCCGTATTTGACGACTATGGTCTTACCCCGATAACGCCTGATATAGGGCAGGGCCTGGGTAAGGACATCGGCGATGCGGCGCGCGGCTTCGTTGTCTATGGTCATGGATGATCCTGGTGCGATGGGTCTGGGGTCGGTCTAGAAAGGAAGATGGAGATGAGGACGCAGGTTGTAGAGGGCCTGGCGGAAGATGTCCTGAATCTGCTCCAGTTCGTCGGCATGGTTGGCCTCGAAACGAAATATCAGCGCGGGGGTGGTGTTCGAGGGACGCACCAGGCCCCAGCCTTGAGGAAATTCGATCCGCAGCCCATCGATGCTGTTTTTCTGCCCATTGGGGAAGCGACCCCGGGTGGCCAATTCCTCCATGATGGTGGCCGCCTCGCCCTCGGCGAGGGTCAGTTTCAGCTCCGGTGTCGCCACCCCCTCCGGAAGTTCGGCGAACACCTCCTGGGTGGGGCGATCATCCATCGACAGCAACTCGAGCAGCCTGGCGGCCGCATAGAGGGCATCGTCGAAGCCGAACCAGCGCTCGGCGAAGACGATATGCCCGCTGAACTCCCCGCCCACCAGGGCACCGCTTTCCTTGACCTTGGCCTTGAGGAAGGAATGTCCGGTCTTGCCCATCACGGGTCGGCCGCCATGGAGGCGGATATAGCGTCCGAGGTGCTGGCTGCATTTGACGTCGAACACCACATCGGTTCCCGGGTGTCGGGTCAACACATCGGCGGCGAAATACATCAACAGCCGATCCGGCCAGATGATCTTGCCCTTGGCATCCACCACCCCGAGACGGTCGCCGTCCCCGTCGAAGGCCAGACCCAGGTCGGCCCCCTGGGCGAGGACCTCGGCGATCAGCGCCTGTAGGTTGTCCGGCTCATTGGGATCCGGATGATGATTGGGGAACTGGCCGTCCACCTCGCTATAGAGTTCGATCACCTCACAACCCAGTTCCCGGAAGAGGGCCGGGGCGACCACCCCGGCCACGCCGTTGCCGCTATCCACCACCACCGTCAGCGGACGGGCCATGTGGATGTCGTCGGCGATGCGCGTCGTGTAATCCGGTATCAGATCTTGATGCTGTAGGCTGCCGTCACCCCGGGTCAGGGAGCCGGAGGCCAGGCGGTTGCGCAAGGCCTGGATACCCTCGCCCCCCAGGGTCTCGCCCGCGAGGACCATTTTTACGCCGTTATAGCGCGGGGGATTATGGCTGCCGGTGATCATCGCCCCGGAGTCGGTACCGAGGAAATGGGTGGCGAAGTAGAGGAGCGGGGTGGGGACCAGGCCCAGATCGATCAGGTTCCGGCCGCTGGCCATCAGGCCGCGCCCCAGGGCCTCCGCCAGTTCGGGGCTGGAGTCGCGTCCATCCCGGGCCAGCAAGAGACTCTGGCGTCCCCGGGCGGCGGCCTCGGAGCCCAGGGCCAGACCGATGTCGTACATCATCTCCGGGGTCAGGGTCTCGCCGACGAGGCCGCGGATGTCATAGGCGCGGAAGATCTCGGGTGGAATCCAGGACAGCGTGGTGACCTGGGTGGCTTGGGCGGAGGCGGGCGGGGGTTGGGCGACGAGCTCGCCGAGAGCGGACGGGACCTGGAGCTGGAGCGCGGCGGTCTCGATCTGAGTCGAGGCCTCGTCCGCGGGTCGGGCGCTGCCCAGCCTGGCCACCCAGGCCGACATCTCTCGCAGGCGCAGGCTGGGGAGTGGAACCTTGCGCTGTTGAAACGCCGGGGCCAAAACCTCGTCGAGGGTCGTCAGATCGGCCGACAAGCTTTCGATCTGGCGTCGACCCAGGCGGACCATGACCAGGGCGGAGAGGGCGATGAACAGCAGGGTCCAGAGCAAAAACACCCCCAGCCGGAGGCCGGTCCCCCTGGGAAGCGGCCAATAGGCCAATTCCCAGATGCTATCCGGTAGCGGGACCACGCCGGGAAGGGTGGTTGGCGGCTCTTGCGGACGATTACGGGCGAACGCCGGGTTGGCATTGGTTTTGACGATCTGGCGCAAGGCCAGGATCGCCGAGGTCTGTTGATATTTGGTCATCAGGCTGTTGAGCCAGGAGAGGGGGATGGCGAGATGAAGCAGACCCTCGGGCGGGTCGGCCTGACCCAGACGTACGGCCAGGGCGATATGCACCTGGGGGGTGTTGAGCTGGTGCACCTCCACCGGGGGCATTCCCGGGGTGGTTTCCGCGGTGCGCAGCAGATCGAGCGAGGCCCAACCCAGATGGGGCATCCTGGTGGTATCGGGTTCGTTGTGTCCGCGCGGCAGCAGTCTGATCCGGGAACCGGGGGGAAACACCTGTTCCAGACTGGCCTCCTTGGCCTGTATGGCCTTGGTCTCGCCGCGCTGGAGCAGGGCGGCCAACTGGGGGTCCTTGGCGGTGGTTTGCAGCAGATTACGCAACTGCTCGAGCTCCCCCTGGAGGTGGAAGCCGAAGGATTCCGCCGTACTCCGGGCCTGATCCCTGACCTGCTGTTCGCTCTCGTCATCCAAGTGCCAGTAGAGGATCAGGGTGGAGGCGAGAAAAAAGACGGCGATCAGTCCCCAACCGATCAACCAGAACCTCAACAGGCTCGTACCCTTGGGCGCAACGAGCGCCGACTCCTTGTCGCGGACAAACAGTCTCATCTCCGAAACCCTTGTTGGCTCCTACCTATTCAATTCCACTTCAGGTCTGGATCGGGCGCACCCCGGCGACTCATCCGTCGTCAAAGACGCCCGCTATGCCCGAACCCCGCGACCCCCCTGGTGCTGGTCGCGAAGGACTCCACCACGTCCAACGCCACCCGCTCCACAGGGACCAGAACCAATTGGGCAATGCGCTCGCCCACCTCGATACGGAAGCCCTGCTGGCCACGATTCCAACAGGACAGCAGCAACGGCCCCTGATAATCGGAATCGATCAGCCCGACCAGATTCCCCAAAACGATGCCGTGACGATGGCCCAGGCCGGAACGGGGGAGGATCATGCCCGCCAGGCCCGGGTCTTGGATGTGGATCGCCACCCCGGTTGGAATGAGTTCCGCCGTCCCCGGCTCCAGGACCATGGGTTGCGTTACCATGGCGCGGAGATCCATGCCCGCCGAACCCTCGGTGGCATACCCCGGGAGCGGGAATTCCGCCCCTAGCCGGGGGTCAAGAATCTTTATCTGAATGCTGCGCATGATACCTCTCCGCTATCAAGGCGGCGAGTTGCCGCGCCAGGATCGGCTTGGGGGCGGTGTCGAAGCGGCGACTTCCGTCACGCCAGAACACCTCCAGGGCATTGAGATCACTCTCGAATCCCCGTCCTTCACCGACCAGGTTGGCGGCCACCATCTGCATCTTTTTGCCCGCCAACTTGGCCTTGGCGTGGCGTTCCAACTCCTCGGTTTCCGCCGCGAAGCCGACGCAAAAAGGAGCCTCCGGTAGTGCCGCCACCTCGGCCAGGATATCCGGGTTGGGCGTCAGCCGCAGATCGAGCCTGGCGCTGTGCTTTTTGATCTTCCGGGGGGCGGGATCGGCGGGTCGATAATCGGCCACGGCCGCCGTGGCGACAAAGATCTGGGCCTCCTTAACCCGCGGCATTACCGCCTGGTGCATTTCGAGCGCGGTCTCCACCCGCAGACAAAAGACATCCGCGGGGTAGGGCCGCTCCACCGGACCGCTCACCAGGGTCACCTCGGCCCCCAGTTCCCGCAAGGCGACGGCCAGGGCATAGCCCATCTTGCCCGAACTCCGATTGCTGAGAAAACGTACCGGGTCCAGGGGTTCACGGGTCGGCCCGGCGGTCATGAGCACCCGCACCCCGGACAGCGGGCCGGGTTGCCAGAACCCGGCCAGGCGAGCGAACAACTCCTCCGGCTCCAACAGACGCCCCGGACCTTCCTCGCCACAGGCCTGGATACCGCTCGCCGGTCCCCAGATCCGCACCCCCCGGCGGACGAGGGTGGCGAGATTCTCCTGGGTGGCGGGATGCTGCCACATCTGTTGGTTCATGGCCGGCGCCACGACCAGGGGCGAGTCGCTCGCCAGACAGAGGGTGGTCAGGAGGTCATCCGCCATCCCCAGGGTTAACCGGGCGAGAAAATCCGCCGAGGCCGGCGCCACCAACACCAGATCGGCCCAGCGGGCGAGTTCGATATGCCCCATGCTGTATTCCCGTTCGAGATCGAACAGCTCCAGGGCCACCCGTTGCCCAGAGAGGGTCTGTAGGGTCAGCGGGGTGACGAAGTGTTGGGCGGCGGGGGTGAGCACCACCCGCACCTCGGCCCCGGCCAGCCGCAGGGCGCGGACCAACAGCGGGATCTTGTAAGCCGCGATTCCCCCGGTGATCCCCAGGACGATCTTTTTTCCAGCGAGAACGCCCATGGCGCCTGTTTCCTCTTCCCCTGTCTTATTCGCCTAGTGGTGAAGAGTAACGGATTGCCCGGCGGACGCAAATGGATCCGGCGCCAGCCCGCGTTTCTCACCGGGCGTCGATGGGTCGCTCCCGGGCCTGGGGTGTCCGGCTTGGATTTTTGTTCTTGAAACGAGAACAATAGACCTCAAGGTGAGTTATTGTTCTTCTAAGAAGAACGAGAAATGGCCGTTTCCAGCCGAGGCCCGGTTTCCGTCGGCTGGTAGGATCGCCATCCGGGCTGATCAGGTTTCCGCCAAGTGGCCCTTGTCTTGCAACCAGGCCCGGCGATCGGCGGCGCGTTTTTTCGCCAGCAGCATATCCAGCATGGCGGCGGAGTCGTCCCCGGGCTCCACGGCGAGCTGCACCAGGCGGCGGGTATCCGGGTGCATGGCGGTCTCCCGCAATTGCAGCGGATTCATCTCGCCGAGGCCCTTGAAGCGCTGCACATTGATCTTGCCTTTGATCTTCTCGGCGGCGATACGGTCGAGGATGCCCTGTTTCTCGGCATCATCCAGGGCATAAAAGACCTCCTTGCCGACATCGATGCGGTACAGGGGCGGCATGGCCACATAGATATGACCGCGCTCCACCAATCCTGGGAAATGTCGCAGAAAGAGGGCACACAGCAGGGTGGCGATGTGGTAACCATCGGAATCCGCGTCGGCCAGGATGCAGACCTTGCCGAAGCGCAGCCGCGAGAGATCGTCCACCCCGGGTTCGACGCCGATGGCTACCGAGATATCCCGCACCTCCTGGGAGGCGAGGATCTCCGCCGAGGCCACCTCCCAGGTGTTCAGAATCTTGCCGCGCAAGGGCATGATCGCCTGGAATTCCCGATCCCGCGCCTGTTTCGCCGAGCCGCCGGCGGAATCGCCCTCCACCAGAAAGAGTTCGCTGCGCAGCGGGTCCAGGCTGGTGCAATCGGCCAGCTTGCCGGGTAGCGCCGGTCCCTGGGTGATCTTCTTGCGCTCGACCTTGCGACCGGCACGCAGCCGCCCCTGGGCGGCGTTGATGGCCAGCTCGGCGATGCGTTGACCCATCTCGGTGTGCTGATGCAGCCAGAGACTGAAGGCGTCCTTGACCACCCCGGAGATGAAGGCCGAACACTCCCGGGAGGTCAGGCGCTCCTTGGTCTGGCCGGAGAACTGGGGCTCCTGCAACTTGACCGAGAGGACGTAACAACAGCGCCCCCAGACGTCCTCGGGGATGAGCTTGAGCCCGCGCGGCAAGAGGTTGCGCAGCTCGCAGAATTCGCGGATGGCGTCCGTGAGCCCGGAACGCAGGCCATTGACATGGGTGCCGCCCTGGCTGGTGGGGATGAGGTTGGCGTAGCTCTCGGCGATCACCTCCCCGGAGTCCGCCAGCCAGGCCAGTGCCCAGTCGACCGCCTCCCGCTCGCCCGCCATGGAGCCGACGAAGGTCTCCGCGGGCAGGATCTCCGCCCCTTGCAGCGCATCCCGCAGGTACTCGCCCAGACCGCCCGCGTAACACCATTCCTGGCTCTCGCCCGTACTCTCGTCGCGGAAGCCGATACGCAGACCCGGACAAAGTACCGCCTTCGACCGCAGCAATTGGGTGAGGGGACGGAGCGAGAACCTGGGGGTCTCGAAATATTTGGCTTCGGGCCAGAACCTGAGGCTGGTGCCGGTGCGGTTCCTGGGTACCGTCCCGATCGGCTTCAGCTCGCTGATCTTGTTCCCCTGGGCATAGAGCATCTGATATTCCCGCCCACCCCGCTGCACCCGCACATCGAGCCGCTGGGAGAGGGCGTTCACCACCGAGACACCGACGCCATGCAGGCCACCGGAGAAGCGATAGCTCTGATTGGAGAACTTACCGCCGGCGTGCAGCTTGCTCAGGATGACCTCGACCCCCGGGACCCCCTCATCGGGATGGATGTCCACCGGCATGCCGCGCCCGTCGTCCCGGACCTCCAAGGATCCATCTTTGTAGAGGATGACGTCGATGTTCTTGGCATGGCCCGCCAGGGCCTCGTCGACGCTGTTGTCGATCACCTCCTGGGCGAGGTGATTGGGGCGGCTGGTGTCGGTGTACATCCCCGGGCGCTTGCGCACCGGATCGAGACCGCTCAATACCTCGATGGCCGAGGCGTCATAGGAAGTGCTCATAAAGGCTGGGATCGTCGTTGGACTCTGGTCGATGGAAACTGGTACGAAAGTCGGTGGGCAGGCGGCTTTTCCGACCGGAGCGGGATTATAGGGGTGTTTGCCCCGGTGTTCACCGAGCGGGGCGGGGTGATTATCACCCTTCACGGGGTCGGGCACCCG
>WBZP01006756.1_pt1 | contig 11266 bp, 7 predicted proteins | sample 5204301 | NCBI WGS metagenome assembly WBZP01 (sample SAMN12412401, study PRJNA552823) | activated sludge metagenome | isolation source: activated sludge from nitrification reactor of wastewater treatment plant... | place: USA: Pennsylvania | collected 2017
CCTCGGCGCCGATGTGATCAAGGTCGAGGACACCGGCGCCGGCGACTATGCGCGCACCATGGGGGAGGGGGCCGACGGCACCTCGTGGTTCTTCCGTGCCGTCAATCGCAACAAGCGTGGCCTGCGTCTGGACCTCAAGCAGCCGGACGGTCGCGAGGTGCTGCTGCGTCTCGTGGCGTCTGCCGACATCCTGATCGAGAGTTTCCGCCCTGGCGTCATGGATCGGCTCGGGGTCGGCTACGAAGTGTTGCGCGCACGCAATCCTGCGCTCGTCTATTGCGCCATCACCGGCTACGGCCAGGATGGCCCGTGGGCACTGCGCGCCGGACATGATCTGAACTACATCGCCCAGTCAGGTGTTCTCGAACAGACCGGCACGGCGGACGGGCCGCCGGCGATCCCGGCGCTGCAGATCGGCGATCTGCTCGGCGGTGCGATGAGTGCCGTTGCCGCGATGCTCGCCGCGCTGCATCAGGCACGCGCCACCGGGCAGGGCAGTTTCGTCGACGTGGCGATGGCTGAGAGCGTGCTGGCGCATAACCTGTTTCCGCTCTTTTCCCATGCGGCCGGCGCCACACCGGCGCGTGGCGCCGATCTGCTGACCGGCGGCCACGCCAACTACGCGGTTTACCGGACTTCCGACAACCGCTACCTGGCCGTTGCCGCGCTTGAAGAAAAATTCTGGCAGCTGTTCTGCGACGCTGTCGGGAAAACGGAGTGGAAGTCGCGCTACGCCGAGGCGACCGATCCCGCCCTGCACGACGAGGTCTCTGCCCTGATCGGCAGTCGGTCGCTGGCCGAATGGACGTCCCTGCTGGACGCGGTCGACTGCTGCGTGACGCCGGTCCTGACCCTCGAAGAAGCGCTTTCCCATCCGCAGTTCCGGGCGCGCGGCATGGCCCTTCAGGCAGATGGCATGACGCAGCTGGCACCGCCGTTCCGTATTTCGGGCTGGGATTTCACCGTCGAGCGTACGGCCCCGGCCGTCGGCGAGCACACCGACGAGGTGCTCGCGGCGATAGGCTACGGCGCCGACGAGATCGCACGACTGCGGCAATCACGTATCGTCTGAGCGCGACGGAGCGCCTAGAATCGGGGCCATGGAAACTGCCCTGCTGCTACTCCCCGACTTTTCGCTGATCCTGCTCGGATTTGCCATCCGCCGCTGGATGGGGCTGGGTGACCACTTCTGGTCCGGCGTCGAAAAGCTCGTCTACTTCATTCTCTTTCCGGCACTGCTGGTGAATGCCATCCTGCGCACGCAGCTCGATCTGGCCGCCGCGACGCCATTGTTGCTGACAGCGCTCGGTGCGATGGCCGGCGGGATGGCGCTGTCGTGGCTGGCGCGACCACTGTTTGGCGTCCCGCCGATGGTCTTCGCCTCGATCTTCCAGTGCGGCTACCGCTTCAATTCCTACATCGGGCTCGCTGCGGCGGGCCTTCTCTTCGGGACGCCGGGCATCGCTGCGCTTGGCCTGATCATCGGCCTGGCCGTGCCATTTGCGAATCTTTCATCGGTGTGGATGCTTGCCCGTCACGGCGATACGGGCGTCTGGCGCGAGATCGGGCGCAACCCGCTGATCTGGGCGACGCTTGCCGGCTTGCTGCTCAATCTCGCTGGATTCGTTCCGCCCAAGCCGGCAGCGATCTTCCTTGGGCGCCTCGCCGACGCCTCGATCGCCCTCGGGCTGCTTGCCGTCGGTGCCGCGCTGCGCCTGCAGGGGCAGTCGGGGGTGCTGGGGGCCTCGCTCTACCTCTCGGCAGTCAAGCTCGCAGCGCTGCCGCTGCTGGCGATCATGCTCGGGCAATGGCTGGGCCTGTCGGGCCCCTATCTGGGCGTCGCGGTCCTATTCGCATCGCTGCCGACGGCGTCCTCGGCCTACATCCTGGCCATGCGCATGGGTGGGGACGGGCGCAGCGTGGCGTGGATCATCTCGGCGACCACGCTGGCCTCGATGCTGACCATGCCGCTGTGGGCGACATGGGTCGCCAAGGGAAGCTGATTACTGCTTCTTCGCCTTCTTCGCCGCAGCCTTGGTTGCTTCCGGCTCCGGGTGCGACGGCGGGGCTTCGGCCTGCGCCTGCTGGGCCTGCTGCGCCATCTGTGTCTGCATCTGCTGCATCATGTTCCAGGGCCACATGGCTGCCTGCGCGAAGGGGCTCGCGCCATCAGGTGCGGCGCCGGCTTCTCCCGCTTCGCTGGCGGCGGCACTGCGTTCGGCTGCCATTTGCCCCATCGCACGCACGGCGGTCAGTGTCGAACGCTGCATTTCCAGGCTCTGGATGGTCATCTGCAGCATCGACAGATTCATGCGCAGCCAGCCTTCGACGGCCTTCAGGTCGTGGATGCGCTTCTCAAGTTCGTCGACATCGAAGGTCGGCGTCACCATGCCGGGCAGCGAAAATCCCATGTTGCCCCACATGCCCTTCATGAATTCCAGCGGATCGTTCTGTGCCTCGTTGCTCATGCCTGTCTCCGGTCGGTCACCTGCGGGGGCTGCATCGATGTATCCATGCGGCCGATGGACCTATGTTAGCAGAAGGAAAAATTGCGATAGTCATAAATGTGGCACTTGGTGATAAAGTTGCCGGATATCCCGTTCATTGGCCGTCGCCATGCTGAAACTGCTTGTCATTGAAGACCATGCCCTCGTCCGCGAAGGACTCGTGCAGACCCTGCGCCAACTCGATGCGCAGGTGACGGTCATGGAGGCTGCCGATTGCGAATCCGGCTGCGCCATTCTTTCCGATGCCGATGATTTCGATCTCGTCATGCTCGATCTGGCGCTGCCCGGCATCGATGGCCTGACCTGCCTCAACCTGCTTCGCCAGCGCTACCCTGCACTGCCGGTCGTCATCGTTTCCGCTTACGACGATGCACATACCGTGAATCGTGCGCTCAAGGCAGGGGCGGCGGGCTTCGTTCCCAAGGCCTATTCCGGCGGGAAACTGCTCGATGCGCTGCGCAACGTCCTCGACGGCGTCATCTTCGTGCCCGAGGCCAGCCTGCCCAGCCATAACGGTGTCGGCATCGCCATGCCACCCTCAGGCAAGGGGGTCTCGCCTGCCGAGGCCGGCCTCACCGAGCGTCAGGCAGATGTGCTGGGCCTGATGGTCAAGGGGCGTTCTAACCGCGAGATCGCCGAGTTGCTCGGCCTGTCCGAAGGCACGGTCAAGATCCACATCACCGCTATCTTCAAGGCGCTCGGCGTTTCCAGCCGCACGCAGGCGCTGGTCGCCGTCACCAAGCACAACATCCGGCTCTAGCAACTACAGGCGGTAGCAGTAGAGTTGCGTCTGGCCTGCATCGTCGACGGCGATCACTTCGCTCGGCACGACATCCGGTACCGCAAAGCTGTTGCTGACGAAGAGGCTCCCGGGCCTCATTTCCGCGCGCGCCTTTTCCCACAACTCGGCCATCGGAACCGGCGACAGGAAGGCATAGACGACATCCATGTCGGCGAGTGAGGTCTTCCACAGGCTACCCCAGCGCCATTCGCAGTTGGCGAGACCCAGCATCAGCAACTTGCCGCCGAGCCAGGTGAGCGGCGCGTTCTCGACACCGATACAACGAACATCGGGCCGCGCTTCTGCGAGCGGACGCAACATGCTGCCGAGTCCGGCGCCGAGGTCGAGGCAGTTGCCCGACGGCGGTACCAGGTCGGCAAGGGCCAGTGCGGTCTGCCGGTTGCTCAGATAGAGCGGCACCTGTCCGCTGAGCGCGCCGCGATACACCAGCAGCAGCGCGATCGCCGCGGCAAGGAACCAGCCTGGATCGATTTCCGCCTGCGCGACCAGCCAGGCGAGTGGTGCGAAGAGACCATGGATCAGCCGCCACCACCAGGGCTGCTTCAGGAAGGTTGCCAGCAGTGCCGCTACGATGCCGATGGCGAGGACGACGTGTCCCCAGGGCAAGGGCTCGCCGCGTACGCCGTAATAGGGCCAGGCGAGCGACAGCACCGCCATCAGGGCGGCAAACTGCAGGGCAAGTTGACGAAAATGTGGTTGAAGAAGCGGGCTCATGCGGCATTCCGGGGCTGCGAACGCCGCATTCTACCCGCCAGATGCTCAGCCGGCGGCCGCCACCGATCCTGCTGGCGCACTCATCAGCGCTGCCCGCAGGAGGGCTCGCTGCGCTTCCGCCTTCCCGACGTTGTCTGCCTTGACATGACCGAAGCCGCGAATCTGCTCGGGCAGGCTGGCGAGCCTTGTCGCGACGTCAGCGTTGCCTGCATCCAGCCGCTCGAGGATCAGTGCGATGTCGGCTTCGTAGTCGGTGATCAGCTGCCTTTCCATTCGTCGTTCTGCCGTCCTGCCGAAGATGTCGAACGACCCGCCACGCAGGAAACGCAGCTTCGCGAGCAGGCCGAAGGCACGCATCATCCAGGGGCCGTAGGCCTGCTTCTTCGGGTGACCCGTGTTGTGGTCGATCTTCGCCAGCAGTGGCGGCGCGAGGTGGAAGTTGAGCCGGAAATCGCCTTCGAAGCTGTCACGGATCTTCGTCATGAAGGCCGGATCAGTGTAGAGCCGCGCGACTTCGTACTCGTCCTTGATCGCGAGCAGCTTGAAGTAGTGACGCGCGACAGCCTCGGTCAGCGAGGTGCTGCCCAGCGGCTGCTCGGCGGCCCGCACGCGCGCGACGAGGCTTCGGTAGCGTTCGCCATAGGCGGCGTCCTGATAGTCGATGAGGGTCGCAACGCGTTCGGCGATCATCGCGTCCAGCGACTTCGGCAGGGCGACGACGTTGTCGGCCTGCGCGAAGCGGCGTACGGCCTCGAGGTCGAATGCGGCACGGCGCCCCCACAGGAAGGCGCGCCGGTTCTTGTCGACGGCTGTGCCATTGAGCTCGAAGGCCCGGTCGAGCGCAGCTCCGGAAACCGGTACCAGCCCCTGCTGCCAGGCCACGCCAAGCAGGAAGGTGTTGGCGAAGATGGCGTCGCCCATCAGCTTCAGCGCCAGCGCCTGCGCGTCGAGGAAGAGCACGCTGCCTTCGCAGGAATCAGCGATGCGCTGCTCCATGCGGTCGAGCGGAAATTGCCAGTCCGGGTTCTTCGTGAACTCCGCGGTCGGTGTCTTCGCCAGATTCACGACAGCACGTGTCTTGCCAGCCTGCGTCTTCGCGATCGCTTCGTTGCCGGCGCTGACGACGAGGTCGCCGCCGATCAGTGCATCAACCTCGCCGGTTGCGATGCGGGCGGCGTGGATGTCGGCCGGCCGGTCGGCGATACGCAGGTGCGAATAGACGGCGCCGAACTTCTGCGCGAGGCCGGTCATGTCGAGCACCGAGACGCCCTTGCCATCGATGTGCGCGGCCATGCCGATCAGCGCGCCGATGGTGACGACGCCGGTGCCGCCGACGCCGGTGACGAGGATGTTGAAGGGCTTCGCCGTATCTGCCAGCGTCGGTGCCGGCAGCGCCGCGAAGTGGCGCTCGATGGCCTCGTTGGCGTCCATGGCCTGCGGCTTCTTCAACTGTCCGCCCTCGATCGTCACGAACGAGGGGCAGAAACCCTTCAGGCACGAGAAGTCCTTGTTGCAGGCGGACTGGTCGATCTGCCGCTTGCGGCCGAACTCGGTCTCGACGGGCACGATCGACAGGCAGTTCGACTGCACGCCGCAGTCGCCGCAGCCTTCGCACACCGCTTCGTTGATGAAGACACGGCGTGCCGGGTCGGCCATCTTGCCGCGCTTGCGGCGGCGCCGCTTCTCGGTGGCGCAGGTCTGATCGTAGATCAGGATCGAAATACCGGGATACTCGCGCAACTCGCGCTGCACGGTGTCGAGTTCGTCGCGGTGGCGGATCGGAATCGGCTTTCCGCCCGGTGTGGCGAGGCCGCGAATCTGCGCGTACTTGGCCGGCTCGTCGGTGACGATGACGATCCGCTCGATGCCTTCGCCTTCTAGCTGGCGCGTCATCTGCGGGATGGTCAGCGTACCGTCGACCGGCTGGCCGCCGGTCATCGCCACGGCATCGTTGTAGAGGATCTTGTAGGTGATCGGGTGGCCGGCGGCGACGCTCTGCCTGATCGCCAGCAGACCTGAATGGAAATAGGTGCCATCGCCAAGGTTGGCGAAGATGTGCTTTTCCTCGGTGAAGGGCGCCTGTCCGACCCACGGCACGCCTTCGCCGCCCATGTGGGTGAAGGTAGCTGTCTTGCGGTCCATCCACGTCACCATGTAGTGGCAACCGATGCCGGCGACGGCACGGGATCCTTCCGGCACGCGTGTCGAGGTGTTGTGCGGACAGCCGGAACAGAAGGTCGGCGTGCGCTGGGCGAGCACGATCGGCGCAGCGAGCGCCTTCTGCTTCGCTTCGATCAGTGCCAGCCGCTGCTGGATGCGGGAGGAGGTGAAGAAGCGGTCGATACGCGCAGCGATGACGCGCGCGATCTGGGCGACCGAAAGTTCGCCCGCCGCAGGCAGCAGCCACTCGCCGTGCGAGACAACGCCGCGGTTGTCCGGCGTCGAGGCCCATTCGCCCTTTTCGTCGAACTTGCCGATGACGCGCGGACGGACATCCTCGCGCCAGTTGTAGAGCTCTTCCTTGAGCTGGTATTCGATCAGCTGCCGCTTCTCCTCGATGACGAGGATTTCCTCCAGCCCTTCGGCGAATTCGCGCACGCCTTCCGACTCGAGCGGCCAGACCATGCCGACCTTGTACAGGCGGATGCCGATCTCGGCGGCGAGTGCGTCATCGATGCCCAGTTCGTCGAAGGCCTGGCGCACGTCCAGATACGACTTGCCGGAGGTGATGATGCCGAGCCTCGGGGCGGGGGAGTCGATGACGACGCGGTTGAGGTTGTTTGCGCGCGCGTAGGCGAGTGCCGCGTAGAGCTTGAAGTGCAGCAGCCGGCGCTCCTGCTCGTGGCGGTCGTCCGGCCAGCGGATGTTGAGGCCGCCTTCCGGCAGTTCGAAATCGGTCGGGGTGACGATCTGCAGCGACAGCGGGGCGATGTCGACCGAGGCCGAGGTCTCGACGGTGTCGGCCAGCGCCTTCAGCGCCACCCAGCAGCCTGAATAGCGGCTCATCGCCCAGCCATGCAGGCCGTAGTCGAGATACTCCTGCACGTTGGCCGGGTAGAGCACCGGCATCATCACTGCCTTGAAGATGTGGTCGGTCTGGTGCGGCAGGGTGGATGATTTTGCGTTGTGGTCGTCGCCGGCGATGACCAGTACGCCGCCATGCTTCGAGGTGCCGGCCGCATTGGCGTGGCGGAAGACGTCGCCGCAGCGATCGACCCCCGGGCCCTTGCCGTACCACATGCCGAAGACGCCGTCGTATTTCGCACCGGGAAACAGGTTGAGCTGCTGCGTGCCCCAGACCGCGGTGGCGGCGAGGTCTTCATTGACGCCGGGCTGGAAGACGACGTGCTGTGGTTCGAGAATCTTCTTCGCCGCCCAGTAGGCCTGGTCGACGCCGCCCAGCGGGCTGCCGCGATAGCCGGAAATGAACCCGGCGGTGTTGAGTCCGGCTGCGAGGTCACGCTGGCGCTGCAGGAGCGGCAGGCGGACGAGGGCTTGTGAACCGGTGAGAAAGACACGTCCCGAGGCGCGGGTGTATTTGTCCTCGAGCGTGATCGAGAGATCGCTCATTGTGAGACTCCTCCGTTGGCTGTGATCCGGTCACGTTCTTGTGGAGCGCGCCGGGCGATTGTCGTCGTCGCCGGTGGGCGACGGAGCGCATTGTATGTGACCGCATAAACGCCGTAACGTTGCGGCGCAGCAGGCGAGGGCGGGTCGGTATAATCCGCCGCATTTCCATCCGAACCGAAAGCGCGACCCCATGGCCGGAGCCAGCCTGCTTGCCCTGCTCGACGATATCGCAACCATCCTCGACGACGTCGCCGTGATGACCAAGGTCGCCGCCAAGAAGACCGCCGGCATGCTTGGCGACGATCTGGCGCTGAATGCCGAGCAGGTTTCTGGCGTGCGCGCCGAGCGCGAACTGCCGGTGGTCTGGGCGGTGGCCAAGGGCTCGCTGGTCAACAAGGCGATCCTGGTGCCGACGGCACTGGCGATCAGCGCCGTGGCACCCTTCCTGGTGATCCCGCTGCTGATGATCGGCGGACTCTACCTCTGCTACGAGGGCGTCGAGAAGCTGGCCCACAAGTGGCTGCATCGTGGCGATGCTGAAGCCGAACACCAGGCCGAACTGGCGGCAGTGGCCGACGAGAACGTCGATCTCGTCGCCTACGAGAAGGAAAAGATCAAGGGTGCGATCCGCACCGACTTCGTGCTCTCTGCCGAAATCCTCGTCATTGCACTCGGTACCGTCGCCGACAAACCCTTCGCGACGCAGGCGGCAGTGATGGTCGGCATTGCCGTCATGATGACCGCAGGGGTCTACGGACTGGTCGCGGGCATCGTCAAGATGGACGACGTCGGCGCGCATCTCGTGCAGAAGCCGGGCGCAGCCACACAGGCGATCGGGCGCATGCTGCTTGCCGCAGCGCCGAAGATCATGAAGGCGCTGACGGTGATCGGCACGCTGGCCATGTTCCTCGTCGGCGGCGGCATCCTCACGCACGGCGTGCCGCCGCTGCATCACCTGCTGGAGGGGGTGGCGGCTGCGGCGGGCTTCATCGGGCCGCTGCTCGGCGCGATGCTCGATGCGCTGATCGGGGTGGTGGCAGGTGCGATTGTGCTACTGGTAATGACAGTTGTTGGTCGTCTTCGCACCCCGGAAACTGCTGATAGAAGCTAACTTCTGACCTTTGAGCGAGCTTTTTTGGGATCACTCGTGGCCGATCAATATGACGTCTATGCGCATAACGTGGAGCGCGCACAAAAAATCCTCGCCTTCGTCGGGCTTGGAGTTTCGATGTTGTACTTCGTGGCCAAGCTTGGAACGATAGGCATTGATGGGGTAAGAGTCGAGCGCTTAGCAATCAGTTGGTTTTTTGTGACTTTTTCTCTTGCGCTGTTGTCTGGCTTTTCGGCCGCAGTTATTGGACGTTTATTGTTCGGCAGGTCCCCCAGAGAGATACAGTTTGCAGGGGGATCGATATATAGCGAGATGTCTCGAGTACTGAGGTCAGAAACGGGTAGCAAGAAAATAGCCTGCCAGTTGTTCTCAGGGCTATCAGTCCTTTTTGCTTTTTCTGTTTTTACCGGTTTTGGGGTTTTGCCTTTTCTTATTCTGACGATCCTAGTCAAGTGACTGCGGAGCCCCCGGTTTTGCTGCCATCGTGTTGAGCAACGGTTTATTGCGAGGCGCTAAGGCAAGATTTTTTCAGGGTTGAGCAAGTTGCCTGGGTCAAGTGCTTGCTTCAGCGCGCGCATCACCTCGACCGCGTCCGCGCCGTGCTCGCGCACCATGAATTTCTTCTTGCCGAGCCCGATGCCGTGCTCGCCGGTGCAGGTGCCTTCCATAGCCAGTGCGCGTTCGACGACGCGCTCGTTGATCCACTCGGCTTCCTGCATGTCCTTCTCGTTGGCGGGGTCGACGAGCACGACCAGGTGAAAGTTGCCGTCGCCGACGTGGCCGAAGAGCATGATCGGGATCGATACCTGCTGCAGGTCCTCGTTGGTGGCCGCGATGCATTCGGCGAGGCGCGAGATCGGCACGCAGACGTCAGTGGGAAAGGCGCGGCCGCCGGGCTTCATCTGCAGACAGGCGAAGTAGGCGTCGTGACGGGCCTGCCAGAGGCGCGTGCGGTCCTCCGGGCGGGTGGCCCACTCGAAGTTCTCGCCGCCCTGTTCGCCGGCAAGCTGCTGCACGAATTCGGCCTGTTCGGCGACGGAAGCCTCGCTGCCGTGAAATTCGAAGAAGAGGGTCGGGCGCTCGGGCAGCGTCGTCTTGCTGAAGCGGTTGATGGCGGTCAGCGTCAGTGCGTCGAGCAGTTCGATGCGGGCGACCGGAATGCCCATCTGGATGGTCTGGATGACGGTGGCGACCGCCGCGTCAATGCTCGGGAAGGCGCAGACAGCGGCGGACATCGCCTCCGGCACCGGGTAGAGCTTCACGGTGAGTTCAGTGACGATGCCGAGCGTCCCCTCCGAGCCGACGAAGAGCCGGGTCAGGTCGTAGCCGGCCGAGGATTTCTTGGCCCGGCTGCCGGTGCGGATGATGCGGCCGTCGGCGAGGACGACGGTCATCGCCATCACGTTCTCCCGCATCGTGCCGTAGCGCACGGCGTTGGTGCCCGAGGCGCGCGTCGCGGCCATGCCGCCGAGCGAGGCGTCGGCTCCGGGGTCGATCGGGAAGAAGAGGCCGCTGCCCTTGAGCGCGTCGTTCAGTTGCTTGCGCGTGACGCCGGCCTGCACGGTGGCATCGAGATCCTCGGGATGGATGGCGACAACACGGTTCATTCCGGAAAGGTCGAGGCTGATGCCGCCGCGCACGGCGAGCAGGTGGCCCTCGACCGAACTGCCGGCCCCGTAGGGGATGATCGGAACCCTGTGTGCGTGGCAGAGACGTGCGGTTTCGGCGACATCTTCGGTGGTTTCCGCAAAAACCACCCCTTGTGGCGGTTCCGGCGGGTGCACCGATTCGTCGCGGCCATGCTGGAGGCGCGTCGACTCTCCCTGCGAGAAGCGTTGCCCGAAGCGCTCGCGCAGTGCGGCAATCAGCGTGTCGGGGAGCGGGGGGAGGGGGGCTGAATGGCTCATGGGTGGGGTCCATGTACGTCGGGTTGCCGGGCATTCTAGAGCCAGCCATCCGAAAAACCAGCAAAATCTCGCGCCCTGGCCGGTTTTTTGCTATGATGCGCGGCCTCAATTCGCGAAAGCAATTGACACCGGTTTGTCGATTGCAGATAATCTCCGGTTTCCCGGAGGGATACCCAAGCGGTCAACGGGAACAGACTGTAAATCTGTCGGCTCTGCCTTCGAAGGTTCGAATCCTTCTCCCTCCACCAAAAAATGTCGCGAACGTTGTAGTCGTGGTTCCGGTTTGTGCGGGTGTAGCTCAATGGTAGAGCTGAAGCCTTCCAAGCTTAAGACGAGGGTTCGATTCCCTTCACCCGCTCCACTTTCTGCGACTTGTAGTTTGCTGTAGCCGAGCGTTTTACGGAGCGCCCATGTAGCTCAGTGGCAGAGCACTCCCTTGGTAAGGGAGAGGTCGGCAGTTCAATCCTGCCCATGGGCACCATTCGCTGGTGCAACCAAATCGATATCGTTGATCTTTTAATTTTTGAGGAAGCGGGAACATGGCCAAAGGTAAATTCGAACGTACGAAACCGCACGTGAACGTTGGCACGATTGGTCACGTTGACCACGGCAAGACGACGCTGACGGCGGCGATCACCACGATTCTGTCGAAGAA
>WBZP01006757.1_pt1 | contig 11265 bp, 10 predicted proteins | sample 5204301 | NCBI WGS metagenome assembly WBZP01 (sample SAMN12412401, study PRJNA552823) | activated sludge metagenome | isolation source: activated sludge from nitrification reactor of wastewater treatment plant... | place: USA: Pennsylvania | collected 2017
ACCCGATGACGGCCGACGAGCGGACCTGGGCAGAGATCATCGGATACCGACGGGTCCTCACCTATGTCCTGCATATGGCGAACGACCCCGACTTCCGCCTCGACGCACACACCCTGCGCTCGATGCAATGGATAACCTGAACATGGACATTCTGTTATCGGTTCCACTCCTACTTCCTACCGTCGCGGAGCAGGACGCTATTCTTGACACGGTAGGCGCGCTCGACCGCGCTGTGTCTGACTCCATGAGGAGTCTCGAGGCCTCTATCGGTCTCTTGACCGAGTACAAGCAGTCGTTGATCACCGCCGCAGTCACCGGCGACCTGGACGTGACGACGGCGGGCAGCGGCATACCGGGGTGAGCCGTGCCCGCCCCTGCCCACCCCGCCCGGCTCACCCAGCGCCCGCGCGGGACGCCGAGGCGGTGACCCCAGCGGCTGCCGCCGAACGAGACGCGGTAACCAAGATGACAGATCCCCAAGATCTGTTAAGTTCGAGTCACTTGACTTAACGCATCGCCTGGACGTGTGAAGGGACTTGACTCATGGCGTGGGATGCCGAGGTTCCCTACAACGACCTGCCGCCGCTGCCTCCCCCGGGGCTGGACCTCGAGCCCAAGGTCGTGCTCAAGGCCACCATCCAGGCCAGGACGGCGCTGGCCACGCTCGCGCAGGCAGGCAAGTTGCTGCCCAACCCCACCATCCTCATCCATGCAGTCCCGCTGCTGGAAGCCCAGGCGAGCTCCGAGATCGAGAACATCGTCACCACCGCAGACGAGCTCTTCAAGCACGCCCACTCCGGTGGCGGCGACCACCCCACAAAGGAGGCCCTGCGCTACCGGAGCGCCCTCTTCGCCGGCCTAGAGGCCATCCGGGCGCGCCCGCTGTCGGCCACGACCGCCGAGCTCGTCTGCACCGCCCTGCACGGCAGGCAGATGACATTGCGCACCCTGCCCGGCACCCGGATCGCGAACCCGGCGACGGGCGCCATCATCTATGCGCCGCCGGAGGGCCACGAGCTGATTCGCGAGAAGCTCAGCGCGTGGGAGCGTTTCGTGCATGCCGACGACGATCTCGATCCGCTCGTGCGGATGGCGTTGGCGCACTATCAGTTCGAGGCCATCCACCCCTTCCACGACGGTAACGGGCGAACGGGTCGGGTGCTCAACATCCTCATGCTCATCGAGGCGGGCTTGCTCGACGAGCCGATCCTCTATCTTTCACGCGCGATCATCGCGCGCAAGAACGACTACTATCGCCTGCTGCGTGCCGTCACCTCCGACGGGGCCTGGATCGAGTGGATCCTGTACATGCTCGATATGGTCCGCGAATCGGCCGAGTCGACGACGCGCAAGATCACCGCGATCCGTCAATGTCAGCACGACATCGCAGGTCGCGCCCGCGCCGCCTCGCCGGGTGGTCGCGATGCCCGGCTGCTCGACGTGCTCTTCGAGCAGCCCTATTGCCGCATCGGCACTGTCGTCGAGCGCTGTGAGGTCTCCCGCCAGACCGCGTCGACGTGGTTGCATGCTCTCGTCGGCAGCGGGCTCTTGAAGGACGTCAAGGTGGGTCGCGAAGTGCTCTTCGTCAATCACGAGTTCCTTCACGTGCTCACCCGGGCGGAGTGAGAGTCACATGAGCATCACGAAAGAGTCGGCCTTCGAAGCGAACATCGAGGCTCATTTGCTGGCCCACGGCTGGCACTCGGTGGCTCCGGCGGCATACGAGCAGAAGACCGGCGTCTTCGGTGACGAGATCATCGCCTTCGTGCAGCAGTCGCAGCCGAAGGCGTGGCAGCAGTTGGTGACTCGGCACGGCGGCGAGTCGACCGCCCGGCAGAAGTTCCTCAAGGTCGTCGTCGCTGCGCTCGACCATCGCGGCACGATCAGTGTGCTGCGCTCCCCCGTGAAGGACTCCGGGGTGAGCGTGCGACTGTGCTACTTCAAACCGGCGAGTGGGCTCAACGACGAGCAGACCGCGCGGTATGCCGCCAACCGCCTCGCGGTCGCGCGTCAACTGCACCACTCGGAGTCCAACCCGGGCGACTCGGTCGATCTGACGTTGGTGGTCAACGGGATTCCGGTCGCGACGGCGGAGCTGAAGAACCCACTGACTCACCAGAGCGTCGAGCACGCGATGGCGCAGTATCGGACCGACCGCAACCCGAACGACCTGATCTTCCGGGCCCGCACCCTCGTGCACTTCGCGGTCGACCCGCACCGGGTGGCGATGACGACCCAGCTCGCCAAACAAGACACTGTCTTCCTGCCTTTCGACCAGGGCAGCGGCGGCGCCGGCAACACCGGCACGGCCGGCAATCCTCCTGCAGCACAGGGCTATCAGACGGCATACCTGTGGGAGCAGGTGTGGCAGCGGGATGCCTGGCTGGACCTGCTCGGCTCGTTCATCCACGTCGGCGGCGGCCGGGTGCTCTTCCCACGCTTCCACCAATGGCATGCCGTGCGCTCGATCCTTGAGGCGACCTATCGCGACGGCGCCGGCGTGGACCGGCTGGTGCAGCACTCGGCGGGGTCGGGCAAGTCGAACACGATCGCCTGGACCGCGCACGCCCTGTCGCGGCTGCACGGGCCCGACGACGCGCCGATCTTCGACAAGGTCGTCGTCATCACCGACCGGAAGGTGCTCGACCGGCAGTTGCAAGACACCGTCGCCGGCCTGGAGCACACGCCTGGGACGATCGTGCGCATCGACGAGAGCTCCGCACAGCTCAAGGATGCCCTCGAAGGCCACGCGGCCCGAGTGATCATCACGACGCTGCAGAAGTTCCCGGTGGTCGCCGAGCTGGCCGCCAAGGAGGCAGCCGAGGGAGAGAGCACGGGCGTCGTCGGTCGACGCTTCGCGGTGATCGTCGACGAGGCCCACTCCTCCGCCAGCGGCGACTCGGTGGCCAAGCTCAAGAAGGTGCTCGGCTCCGGTGACCCCGAGGCCGCGCTGGCGGCCGCCGAGGCGGCCGAGCAGGCGGCATACGAGGAAGCGGCCGAGACGGCCGACGAGGCGTTGCTGGCCAGCGCGCGGAGTCGAGGCAAGCAGCAGAACTTGTCCTTCTTTGCCTTCACCGCGACACCGAAACCGAAGACGCTCGACACCTTCGGGCAGGTCGGCTCCGACGGGCAGGCGCGGCCCTTCCACACCTACTCGATGCGGCAGGCGATCGCCGAGGGGTTCATCCTCGACGTGCTCGCGAACTACACCACCTACGGCGTCTACTACCGGCTCGCCAACGGCCACCCACGCAATGACCCGGAGCTGGAAACCAGCAAGGGGCGGGCGGCACTGGCCCGATTCGCGTCGCTGCACCCCTATGCCATGGACGCCAAGGCCGAGATCATCATCGAGCACTTCCGGCAGAAGACCGCCGGCAAGATCGACGGACGCGCCAAGGCGATGGTGGTGACCCGGTCACGGCTGCACGCGGTACGCACCCATCGGGCGCTGGCGGCATACATCACGGCGAAGGGCTACGACCAGGGTGAGCGACCGCTGCGGGCGCTGGTCGCCTTCTCCGGATCACTGGTGGATCCTGATGCACCGGAAGCGAATCCGGTCACCGAGGCGGGCATCAACGGGTTCTCCGAGGGCCAGCTGCCCAAGCGTTTCGCCGGGCCGGGCTACCAGGTGCTCGTCGTCGCGGAGAAGTATCAGACCGGCTTCGACGAGCCGCTGCTGCACACGATGTATGTCGACAAGAAGCTGTCGGGTGTCGCTGCGGTGCAGACTCTTTCGCGGTTGAACCGGACCCACCCGGGCAAGCAGGACACCTTCGCCCTGGACTTCGCCAACACCGCCGAGGAGATCCGAGCCGCCTTCGAGCCGTTCTACGAGGAGTCGTTCGCGACCCCGACCGATCCGGCCGCGCTGGTCGCCATGGAACACGACCTCATGGCCGCCGGCGTGCTGTCGCCGCCGGAGATGGAGGCGAGCGTCACCGCGCTGCTGTCGCAGGACCCCACGCAGCAATCCACCCTGTATGCCGGGCTGGCGCCGGCCGTCGGGCGCTTCGTCGCATTGCCGGAGGCGCCAGCTGATGAGTTCCGGGGCAAGCTCGAACACTTCTGTCGCGCCTACGCATTCGTCGCCCAGGTGATGCCCTGGGTCGACACCGACTGGGAGCGACTGTTCCTCTACGGCCGGCTGCTGCTGGAATTGCCCGCCGGCGAGAACAGCCCGATGCCGCAGATCTCCAAGGCGGTGCAGCTGACCCACCTGCGGATCGCGGTGACCTCCGAGGCGGCCATCGGGCTCGCCGGCTCGGACGAGCCAGGCGTGGCGCTGCCGGGTGAGGGCAAGGGAGCCCTCACCGAGCCCATACTCGACAAGCTGTCCGCGCGCATCGCGGCGATGAACGCCAAGTACGGCGCCGGCCTGGGGGAGGCCGACAAGGTCTGGGTCGACCAGCAGTGGGTCGTCGTGATGCAGGACCACGAGATGCGCGGCGTGGCCCTCAACAACGACCGCAGCCAGTTCGAGATGGTGCTCGAGCAGAAGATGAAAGACCTGCTCATCGACCGGCTCGACAAGAACGGTGTGCTCTTCGACCTGTTCTTCGCCAACCCCGACTTCCAGGTCTCTCTGGTGCGCTATCTGGCCGGCACCTATGACGAGTTCCGTCGGTTGTCCCCTGCGTGATCGTGAAGACTCGACGCAGTCGAGTGATCTGCGCAGCGCCTTCGCCTCGAGGTGGCCGAGAACCGCGCCACCAACGACTCAGCCCAGCCGGTGCACAGTGGGGTCCAGGGACATACACATACATCAGCATGCATATGCTATCGGAGCTGCCTGGCGACCCCAAGGGCTCAGGTCAGATCAGACCAGCCCGAGCTCCTGGGCCTCCTCCCACAGCCACTCCCGTGCATCGGGGTGCGCGGCGTGCTCGATGAGCTGCACGGCCTGACCCTTCTCGTCGCGCAGCGCGATGTCGGCGACGCCCTGCTCGGTGATCACCGCGGTGTGCTGGAAGGAGGTCACCGGCGCCTCGAGCTTCGGCACGATCGTCGACACGTTGGCCGTCGGGTGCCAGGAGCGCAGCGCCATGATCGCCTGTCCCCCAGGCGCGTTCAGCGCCCCGACGGTGAAGTCGGTCTGCCCGCCGAAGCCCGAGTAGATGCGGGACTTGATCCGGGAGGCGTTGGCCTGCTCGAAGAGGTCGACCTGAAGTGCCGTGTTGATGCTCGTCATCAGCGGGTTGCGGGCGATCGCGGTCGGGGCGTTGCTGGTCTCGGTGCGCAGCACCCGCAGCCGATCATTGCGGTGCGCCCACTCGTAGAGCCGCTGCGAGCCGAGCATCGCCGAGGTGACGATCTGGCGGTCACCGGCCAGCGCTCCGGCCTCGTCCAGCTCCATCACCCCATCGCCGATCACCTCGCTCCAGATGCCGAGCCCGCGTTTGCTGCGCAGCCCGTCCACGGCCGCGTCGGGGATCTCGCCGATGCCGATCTGAAGGGTCGTCCCGTCGGCCACCCGCCGGGCCACCAGTTCCCCGATGATCTCGGCGCTCTGCACCCGGGTCAGGCCGCCGGCCGCGGCCTCGGTGTCCCGCGTGGGTGGGTCGTGGGCCAGGATCGGCTCGTCGACCTCGATCATCGCGTCGAAGACATCGACCGACAGCTCGCCGTCGCCGAAGGTGTAGGGCATCCGCGGGTTGACCTGCGCGATCACAACGCCCTGGTTGGTCTTACACGCCTCGATGACCGACGGCAGCACGTTGACCTCGACCCCGAGCGAGACCTTCCCGTCGATCGGCGCCGACACGTGGGCGACGACGACGTCGACCTCCAGCCGCCGCTGGTAGAGCAGCGGCACGTGCGGCAGCCGCGACGGGAAGTAGACCAGCCGTGGGCTGTCCCGCATCCCGGATCCGACGAAGGCCGTCTCCAGCATCACCCCAGCCCGATCCGGTATGCCGCGCGGCGCGTTGAGAAGGTGCAGCCGATACTCCCGCAGACAGGCATCCAGAGTCGCCAGAACCCGAAGCGGCGCAGCGCAATTGCCGCTTGTCACCACCCGAAGGTCGTCGCGCCGGATGTCGATGACCGTCCCGATTCGGTCGATGTCGATGGACTGCATGCCTTCCACTCTCGCGTATGCCGCGCGCACCGCCGCCGTCGGGTCGTAGGCCGGTGAGCCTCGGGCGACTGCTGGGACGGCTGGAAGTCACGCTGATCGCCGAGTAGCCTCCCCTCTGCACTCGCCGGGTGGGTGATGCCCGGTCGTCGCGGTGGGTCCGGCAACAGGTATCAGTGGACGGGACAACGATGGACGGCTCAGAGATCACCAACAGACACACCCACCCACTGACCGCACCGGCCACTGCGAGTGCGGTCGCCGACGCCTTCGCCGAGCTCGCAGGTCGGGCACCGGCGGGGGTCTGGTCGGCACCTGGCCAGGTGAACCTCATCGGCGAACACACCGACTACAACGGCGGGCTCGTGCTGCCGATCGCCCTGCCCCGTCGCACGTATGCCGCGTGCGCCCCCCGCGCCGACGACCTGCTCCGGGTGCATTCGCTGCAGACCGCCCAGACCGTCGAGGTCGAGTTGTCGACGGTGGGACCGGGCGCACCCCGGGGCTGGGCGGCATACGTGGCGGGCGTGCTGTGGGCAGTGCGCGGCCTGGGCCTGTCCGTGGCGGGGAATGGACGTCGTCGTCGGCAGCGACGTGCCGGTAGGTGCCGGCCTGTCCAGCTCGGCGGCCCTGGAGTGTGCCGTCGGGGCAGCGGCCAGCGACCTGTTCGACCTGCAGCTGCTCGACTCCGAGGCCGGACGGGCTCGGTTGGCCGCCGCCTGCCTCAGCGCCGAGAGCGTGGTGGCTGGCGCGCTGACCGGCGGGATGGACCAGTCGGCTGCCCTGCTGTGCCGCGCCGGCCATGCCCTGCTGCTCGACTGTCGCGATGGGGCCACCGAGCACATCCCGGTCGGCTTGGCCTCCGACGGTGCCGGTTACGCGCTGCTGGTCGTCGACACCCGAGCCGCGCACGCGCTCAACGACGGGCAGTATGCCGCCCGGCGGCACGACTGCGAGCAGGCCGCCGCCCTGCTGGGTGTGCGGTCGTTGCGGGAGCTGCGGGAGCTGCAACGGCATCGGGATCCGGGCGGCGCGGTCGCGGCGCCGCTGCCACCGCGACTGGCGCGGCGAACTCGCCACGTGGTCACCGAGATCGACCGAGTCCGGGCCATGGTCGCCGCCCTCCAGGAGCACGACGTGCACCGCGTCGGGGCAATCATGGACGCGTCGCACGCCTCGCTGCGCGACGACTTCGAGGTGTCCTGTCGAGAGCTCGACCTGGCGGTGCAGGCGGCCCGCGAGGCGGGGGCGTTGGGGGCCCGGATGACCGGCGGCGGGTTCGGCGGTCGAGCATCGCCCTGGTGCCTGCCGACCGGGCCGACGAGGTCGCCCGGCATGTCGTCGAAGCCTTTGCGGCACAACAGCTCACCGAGCCGCACTGCTTCGCAGTGACGGCCGTCCCGGCGGCCCGCCGCGAAGGCTAGCCTCGCGGCTGGTCTGCTCGCGTGCTGGTCTGCTGGTCTGCTCTCAGATTTGTCGCTCGCGCGGCATACCTGTGTCCCGGCGGCGTACGCCGGCAATGGCACCCCAACGGTCACCGCCTGGCTAGGGTGTCGTCGTGGACGCCTGGCCGGGGACGTGTAGCCACCGAATGAGGCCACTGCGCTACTCGATCAACGTCACCCTCGACGGTTGTTGCCATCACGAGGCGGGGCTGCCGCCGGATGCCGAGTCGATGCGCTACTGGACCGAGCAGCTGACCGGCGCGGATGCGTTGATCTTCGGCCGGTTGACCTACCTGATGATGGCCTCGGCGTGGCGTCGGCCGAGCACCGGTCGATGGCCTGGCTGGATGGGCGACGCGGAGATCCGGTTCGCCGAGGTCATCGATCAGGCCCGCAAGTTCGTCGTGTCCAGCACACTGGCAGAGGTGGATTGGAATGCCGAGCTGGTCCGCGGCGAGCTGGGGCCGACGATCCGGCGACTCAAACACCAACCCGGCGGGCACCTGTGGGTGGGCGGCGTGACCCTGCCGGCGGCGCTGGCCGAGCTGGGGCTGATCGATGAATACGAGTTCGTGGTGCACCCGGTGCTGGCCGGGCACGGGCCACGCTTGCTCGACGGTCTGCGCAGTCGGATCCCGCTGGAGTTGGTGAATCGCACGGACTTCCGGTCGGGCGCGACCGCCCTCACCTACCGCCCCAGGTTCGAGCCCGCGCCCGCGCCCGCGCCATTTGACCCGAGTGGCTGACTCAGCGCCCGGACGGTGATCCCCCGGATTCCGACGTGTGGGTCTCCGTGGCACCCCCGTGCCTGGTCCCGCGACATACTCTTTGCGTCCCGAATATCACCCCAGAACCGGCGCGGCCGCCCGGCACAATCCACAGGCACCCGGGTGAGCTGGCGTCTGGCCGGGAGGGGGCCTGGAGTGGGCCCGGCGCACCTAGGAGCTCTCGCACCGCGGCTGCGCCCAACGAGAGGCCCGGGCGTGGTCGTGCGCCGGCACGACGGTGATCTGCGGCGGGAGCACGTACAGCTGGTGCAGCGTCCGCCAGGTCTGCTCCCGGTCCTCGTCGACGAGGCAGCCCGGCAGGGCGGAGCGTTGCCTCAGCTGCTCGACCTGGGCGCTGTGCCAGGCCACGTCCCCCACGAGCAGCACCGAGCCGTCGTCCGTCGCCAGCAGCAGGCCGACGCTGCCGGGTGTGTGACCGGCCAGGTCGACGGCCACAACGCTGCCGTCGCCGAAGAGATCGTGGCTGCGCGCGAAGGTCAGCACCGGTGGCCCCATAAGGACGAAGGAGCGCAGTGGCCGGCTCGCCAGCCCGGCTCGGACTCCCCCGGCCGGGGCCAGTTCGCCCGTTGCCGCCCAATCGATCTCAGCCTCGTGCAGGACGACTGGCAGGCCGGGCAGGTCGAGCAGACCGGACACGTGGTCCCAGTGCGCGTGGGTGCACAGCGCGAGGTCGGGGATGATGCCGGCCTCGGCGAGGGCCTCGATCGTCGGCACGGTCGTGGTCGGCGGTCGCACCACGGCTCGGATGGCGGGTTGCAGCTCGGGCATGACCCGGTCGTGCACACCGCGCGCGACTGCTGGGTCGACGAGCACGGTGGCCTCGGGATGCTCGATAACCATCGATTGGAGGCTGATCTCGTCGGCCCCTGCGAGGCGCTCGAAGAGCAGCCACCCAGGCACCCGTCGGGGCCGCTGCCGCAGTGTCCTCAGCCGCACCGTGCGACGGGCAATCGGCAACGGGCGCAGCGCCTCCCGGCTCAGCGACGCAAGCAGTCGACTGTCCGGGCGCCGCGGCCGTGTCAATGAGGCAACCTCAGCAAGCGCTGTGATCGCGAGCCGCCGCGCCGGGTAGGGAGCCGCCCGCGAGGCGAGCTCGACGAACGGATTCGGATGATTGGTGACCTCCATGCGCCGGACCCTAGAAGTTCAGGTCCACCTGAAGGCAAAATCGCCGGCATGCGCATCTCGGAGGCTGCCAGGTTGGTCGGGGTACCGACGCATGTCTTACGTCATTGGGAGGACGAGGGCGTCCTGTGCCCGGACCGGGTCGGCGCCAACCAGCGTGACTTCACGCCGGCTCACCTGGACGAGGCGCGAATCATCCTGCGGCTCAGGCACGTCGGCGTGAGCCTGCCAGACCTGCTCGAGCTGCGCACCGCCCAGCAGCATCGGCAGGCCGACGTCCTGCGCCGGGCCGCCGAGCGACTGCGAGTAGAGGCGCGCCGCGCGGCATACGCAGCGGACTTCCTGGAGCACACCCTGGAGTGCCGCCACCCGATCATCAGCGAGTGCCCCACCTGCCATCGGTATGCCGCGGGCGCCAGCCCGCGACGACCTCGCCCGCGGCGGCCTGTCCCAGGGCTGTGAGCATTGGGTATCCCAGGTACGCCGTGGGTACCTGAAGTACCCACAGGTTCGAGGTGGTGTCTGCGCGGGCGATGGTGAGGGGTATCCCAGGTACGCAGCAGGAACCTGACGTACCCACTCCGAGATGGAGGGAGGTTGCCGGTCCCGCTGGGCAACACACATCGTCGTGGCCCATGCGAAGCGGTCAGCCCTATAGCATCATGATGCATCCGGCTTGATGCCATGATGCGGCTGCGGCTAACGGTGACCTTCGCCGACGACGTCGCACGACTGATCAGCGATGCCCAGCACCGCGAGCGCAAATCGTTCAAGCAAGTGGTCAACGAGGCCGTGCGCCGCGGGCTGACCGCTGCCGCTGCGGCAGCCACTCCCTACCAGGTGCGGGTGCAGCACTCGGGAGTGCGACCTGGTGTCGACCTCACCGCCCTCAACCGCCTGGCCGACGAGCTCGAGGACGACGCGTCGATCGGCGTCCGCGACTCGTGATCGTCCCCGACGTCAACCTCCTCGTGTATGCCGTCTTCGACGGCTACCCGCAGCATCCCCGGGCCCTGGCCTGGCTCACTGACGCACTCAACGGGGCCGAGCAGGTCGGGTTGACCGGGCCGGCCGTCTTCGGATTCGTCCGGCTCGGCACCAGCGCCCGGGTCCATGAGCGGCCTCTATCGGTCGCTGCTGCTGGCCGCCACGTGCAGGACTGGTTGGCCCGCCCGCAGGTGCGTTTCCTCTCCCCCGGCCCCGAGCATGTCCGTCGGGTGCTCGAGCTGCTCGAGGCCGTTGGCACCGGCGCACAGCTGACCACCGACGCACAGCTGGCCGCCTACGCGATGGAGTTCGGTGGCACCGTCCACTCCAACGACGCCGACTTCGGGCGGTTCCCCGGGATCCGATGGGTCAACCCGCTGGTCTGACCGCACGGGCTCGGTCCCAGCACCTCCACGTCTCCATGTCCTGATCATTGTGCCACCTGCGCCCCCGTGACAGACTCGCTGTCTCATTGATAAGGACATACGAACATGCCTGCACTGTTTCGGACGCCCGACCTCGACCTCACCGACCACAGCGCGCTCGACGACCTCGCCGAGCTGCGCTCTCGCCTCACGGCATACCTGCGCACCCCACGCACGTGGACTGGTGGCCTACGCCGCTCTGCCCAGGCCAAGGCCATCCGCGGGTCCAACTCCATCGAGGGATATGTCGTGTCAGCCGAGGACGCTCTCGCCGCCGTCGACGACGAGGACCCGATGACGGCCGACGAGCGGACCTGGGCAGAGATCATCGGATACCGACGGGTCCTCACCTATGTCCTGCATATGGCGAACGACCCCGACTTCCGCCTCGACGCACACACCCTGCGCTCGATGCA
>WBZP01006758.1_pt1 | contig 11265 bp, 8 predicted proteins | sample 5204301 | NCBI WGS metagenome assembly WBZP01 (sample SAMN12412401, study PRJNA552823) | activated sludge metagenome | isolation source: activated sludge from nitrification reactor of wastewater treatment plant... | place: USA: Pennsylvania | collected 2017
GGTGTCGTCAGGTCGATGTCGTCACGTCGAGCTGCCACGGGCGGCCCGGCCGCGGTGGCTCGGTGAGCCGGGTGTGCAGCACCGTCGGGCCGTCGCCGAATCCGTCGAGTATGCCGGCCAGCCGCTGCGGCGTGCGCGGGTCGTCGGGCAGCAGGCACAGGGCCCGGGCGACCAGCCCCCGGGTGTGTTTGGCATGGTGGGTCGCCCCCGGCACGCGCACGGTCACCCACCGCTGCCCGAGCTCACCCGCGGGCGACCAGGCCGCGGCATAGGGGGCGGAGCGGCAGTCGACGACGAGGCCGCGACCGGCCAGCGGTGGCAGCGCCTCGGCCAACGGCGCGCGCCAGACGGCGGCCAGCGGCCCGAGCGGCTCCAGGCTCACGCCCATTGCCAACCGATAGGCGGGGATTCGGTCGGTGACCCGCAGGGCACCGAAGAGCGCCGACACAACGAGCAGCCGCCGGGCGGCCCGGCGCGCGGCCGCGGGGTCGAGCGCGGCGAGGCCGAGCGCGGCATACAGCACCCCGGTATAGACCGAGCCCGCGGGCAATGTGGGCTCCTGCCGTAGCCGGGTGTTGCGCTCCACCTCGGGCGCTCGGGCGGCCGGCACGCCGAGAGCGGCGGCGCCGCCGGGGCGGCCGCTGACCGTGACGAGGGCCTGGAGCACTGCCGCGCGGGTGGCCGTGAGCTCGGGCAGGCTCAGGCGGGACAGATCGAGGGCGGGCCCGCGCACCGGTGGGGACTTGCCCTCCGACGGGGGCAGCAGCACGAGCACGCCGTCAGCGTAGGACCACGACAGGCCCCCAACGGAACCGGCCGCAGCCGGCACGGCCCGGACGGGCCAGGCCCTAGATTGTCGATCATGCCCAGCCGCGTCGTGCGCTATCGCCCTGGTCCGAGCCCGGCGGTCGCCGAGCCGGGCTCGCTGGCCCGCCGGTTCGCGGCGATCCGCGAGCAGTTGCACGTGCCCGACGGCTTCCCTGCCGAGGTGCTCGCCGAGGCCGACCAGGCGGTCGCTGCGGCGGTTGACGGCGGCAGCGCGGAGGGTGCCGAGGACCTGCGCGAACTCGGGTTCTGGACCCTCGACCCGGTCGGGTCGATGGATCTGGACCAGGCGATGCTGCTGGAGCGATCGGGCGCGGGCTATCGAGTGCGCTATGCCATCGCCGACGTGCCGGCCTTCGTCGTGCCCGGCGGGGCCATCGACCTCGAGGCACGCCGCCGTGGCCAGACCATCTATCTGCCCGATGACCGGGCTCCGCTGCACCCGCCGACGCTGTCCGAGGGGGCCGCGAGCCTGCTGCCGGGCCAGCTGCGCCCGGCCTACGTGTGGGAGTTCGAGCTCGACGCCGACGCGGTGCCCACCTCGAGCCGGGTGCGGCGGGCTCTGGTGCGCAGCGTCGCACGCCGCGACTACGGGCAGGTGCAGGGCACGGTCGACTCCGAGACCCCGGACGAGCAGGTGGTGCTGCTGCGCGAGATCGGGCGCAAACGCCAGGCCCTGGAACAACAGCGTGGCGGCGCGTCGCTGCCGATGCCCGAGCAACAGGTGGTCCACGACGGTGCTGGGCGATATCGGCTGGAATACCGCCCACCGGTCGAGGCCGAGGACTGGAATGCCCAGATCTCGCTGCTGACCGGGATGGCCGCCGCGCAGCTCATGCTCACCGGCGGTGTCGGAGTGCTGCGCACCATGCCCGCTCCGCAGCAGGACTCGGTGCGCCGCTTCCGACGCCAGGCCAAGGCATTGGGTGTGCCGTGGCCCAACGGGCAGCGCTACGGCGACTTCCTGCGCAGCCTGCAGCGCACCGACCCGCGGCACCTCGCGTTGATCCACGAGGCCACCTCGCTGTTCCGGGGGGCGGGGTACACCTCCTTCGACGGCGCATTGCCCGAGGCCCGCGAGCACGCCGCGGTGGCCGCGCCCTACGCGCATGTCACGGCGCCCCTGCGGCGGCTCGTCGACCGGTTCGGGCTGGTCGTCTGCGCGGCCCTCAGTGCGGGGCAGCCGGTGCCCGAGTGGGCCCGCACGGCGCTGGGCCAGCTGCCGGCGTTGATGTCCGAGGGCGACCGGCGCGCCGGCGCCGTGGAGCGCGCATGCACCGACGCCGTCGAAGCGGCGGTGCTCGTCTCGCAGGTCGGTGCCGACTTCGCTGCGGTCGTCGTCGATCGCACCAGCCGCCAGGTGCCCATCGTGCAACTGTCCGACCCGGCTGTGCTGGCACCGGCCGAGGGCCACGGCGAGCCCGGCGACTCGGTGACCGTGACCGTGCGCGGCGCCGACGTGGCCGCAGGTCGGGTCGACCTGGTGATCCGAGCCGGGTCCTGAGTCGTGCACGGAGCGGGCGCAGGTGGCCGCGCCACGCGAGCCGGCCTCCCGCGACCGAAGTCTGCGGGAGGCCGGTGCGCCGTCGTCCCTGATCGGTCAGGACTGCCGGCGGTCGGTGGACGCTAACCCTTGACCGCGCCTTGCATGACGCCAGCCACGAGCTGCCGTCCGGCGAAGGCGAAGAGGATCAGCAGGGGCAACGCCGCGATGGTCACCCCGGCGAGGATGAGGGAGTAGTCCTTGAAGTAGGACGCCTGGAGCAGCTGGATACTCACCGGCAATGTGGGGTTCGAGGATCCGAGGACGATGAACGGCCAGAAGAAGCTTGTCCAGGACCCGATGAAGGTGAAGAGGCCGAGCATCGTGGCGGCTGGGCGGGCCGCCGGCAGCGCGACATTCCAGAAGGTGCGCAGCATCGAGCAGCCGTCTACCCGAGCCGCCTCGATGAGCTCGTATGGCAGCGCCGTCTCCAGATACTGGGTCATCCAGAACACCCCGAACGCCGTCACCAGGCCCGGCACGATCACGGCCAGGAGATTACCGGTCCACCCGAGGTTGGTGATGAGGATGAACAGGGGCACGACGCTCAACTGGGTGGGGATGGCCATCGTGGCGACCACGAAGACCAGCAGTGGTGCCCGCCCTCGGAAGTTGAGCTTGGAGAAGCTGTAGCCGGCCAGTGTCGAGAAGAAGACGACCGAAGCCGCTGTCACGGTCGACACCAGAATGCTGTTGCCCAGCGCTTGCCAGAACTTGATGTCGGACGAGGCGACCCGCACGACGTTGTCGAAGAAGTTGGCGCGGGGGATGAGCGACGGGATCGGCTCCTTGGCGATGGTGGCCGCGTCGGAGGAACCCAGCAGGAACGAGTAGTACAGCGGATACGCCGACACGAAAAGCACGACGCCGAGCACCACATAGGTCACCCATCCGGGCCGGCCGGCCTTGTCGCGTTGTTGCTTGCGCCGCGCGGCGCGAGCGGCGCCCTTGCCGGCCAGCCCTTCGGCGAGAGGAGCAGATGTGCTCACGACTTCTTCTCCTTCGCCTTGGACTTTCCGGCGCTGCTCGAGGCGATCCGCCGGGTGAGCCAGAAGTTGAGCACGCCGATGCCGATGATGACGAGGAAGAGGATCCAGGACACCGCGGCGGCCCGGCCGAAGCTCTTCTGGGCTCCCCACCCCAGCTCGTAGATGTACATCGTCATCGTCATCCACTGACGGTTCGAGCCGCCCAGGCCGCTCTGGTCGAACACCCGCGCTTCGTCGAAGATCTGCAGCCCACCGATCGTCGCGGTGATGACGACGAAGATGATGGTCGGGCGGATCATCGGGATGGTGATCGAAAAGAACTGCTTGACCCGTCCGGCTCCGTCCAACAACGCTGCCTCATAGAGCTCGGCAGGGATCGCCTGCATGGCTGCCAGGAGGATGAGCGTGACATAGCCCGTCCAGCGGAAGTTCACCATCGTGGCGATGGCAACGTGGCTGGCGAACATGTCCGAGTGCCACGGGACGGGTCCCAGGGAAACCGCACCCAGGAGGCTGTTGAAGAGCCCGGACTGGTCGGCAAACATCTTCGAGAAGATGACGCCGACCGCTACCGGAGCGACGACGAAGGGCAACAACACGCCCATCCGCCAGAAGGTCTTGGCTCGGATGTTCTGGTTGAGCACGGCGGCCAGGATGAGCGCCGTGAGCGTCTGGGTCACGCCCGACAGCAGGAAGATGCTGAAGGTGTTGCGCATCCCGATCCAGAAGTTCGCCTGCTGGACCGACTGCGTGTAGTTCGCCAGTCCGACGAAGGCGCCCTTGCCGCCGATGAGGTTCCAGTCGTGCAGGGAGACCCACATCGTGTAGAGCAGCGGGAAGATCCCGACCACGGCGAACAACACGAAGAAGGGTGAGATGTAGAGGTAGGGCGAGAGCTTGACGTCCCAACGCCGCAGGCGCTGGCGCCAAGGGCTCACGTCCGGCGGTTGAGCTGTGCCGGTCGACGGGTTGGCTGTGCTGGTCGTAGTCATGGGCACGCACCTCGACGGGGTTGCACCGGGGTCAGCCGAGGGTCTGAACCGCGTTGACGAACTTGGTCCACGACGAGGCCAGGTCATCGGTCTTGTCGACGTCCACTCGCGAGATCGCCTGCTGCATGGCGTCGTTGACGGCCGAGTACTTCGGGCCCTTGAACGGCACGACCTTCACTGCCGCAGCGCGGTCCGCGAAGATCTTCCCCGTCGGGGCGCCGTTGAAGTAGGCGTTCGTCGCCGAGGTCAGCTCGGTGGACTCCAGCGCCTTGGCCTGGCTCGGGAAGGTGCCCTTGGCCTTGAACGCCTTGATCTGCTGTTCCGGCGCGGTCAGCCAAGCCGCGAGCTTCTTTGCTTCCTCCGGGTGCGCGCCCTGCGTGGGCACGGTGAGGAACGAGCCACCCCAGTTGCCGCCGCCGCCCGGGAAGGTGTTGGCGATGTCCCAGCCCTTCACGCCGGCGGCGTTCCCCTCGATGACGCCGAGCATCCAGCTGGGGCACACCATGGTGGCGAAGCCGCCCTTCTGGAAGGACGAGGTCCAGTCGTCGCTCCACTGCGACAGACCGGCCGACAGACCGGAGGACGAGGCTCCCAGCACCGTCTCATAGAGCTTGCGCACTTCGGGGTTGGTGGTGGCGATGACCTTGCCGTCGGCGTCCTCGTAGGAGGTCGCCAACTGGTTGACCATTGCGTTGTAGATAGCGCCGGCCGACTCCATCCACGGGACCTTCGACTTCTCCTTGAACTTCTTGCCGAGGGCGAAGTAGTCCTCCCAGCTCGTCCCGAGCGCCTTGGCCACCTCGTCGCGGCTGCTCGGGAGCCCGGCAGCTTCGAACAGGTCGCGTCGGTAGCAGATCGCCTCGGGGCCGATGTCCGTGCCATAGCCGATGAGCTTGCCGTCGGCAGTGGTGGCCTGCTTGATCTTCCAGTCCAGCCAGCGGCCCTGGACATCGGCGCTCTTGAGGTCGACGAACTTGGCAGGGTACTGCTTCAGCTCCGGGAGCCAGTCGACCTCGACGGCCTCGATGTCGGCCAGGCCCGACCCAGCGGCCAATCGGGTGTTGAGGTTGTCGCGGGCCTCGTTGGAGGTGGCTGCCTTCTTGTGCGCCACCGTGACATCGGGGTTCTTGGCCATGTAGTCCTTGAAGAGTTCTTCGTAACCGAACTCGTTGAAGGTGGCCACGGTCAGCGTGATCTTCCCGCCGCCGCCGCCGGTCACCGTCGATGATCCGCCGCCGCACGCCGTGAGCGGGGCGATGACGAGGGCAAGGGATCCGATCCCTGCGAGTGCGTGCTTGATGCGCATGTGTCCTGCCTCCGTTGCCAGTCGCTAGCGCTGGGAGAGCGCTCTCTCACACCTTTCCATCCTTTGTCCAGCGAGTCAACCCCCGGGGCAACGCGGAGTCGCCCGGCAGACCCTTGCCCCGGCTCGGTTCGTCCCCCATGATGGGGCGATGCAAGAGAGCGCTCTCCCCGCCAGGGTCTCGGGGGGTTTTGTGGCCTCCGCTGGGACGACCAGCTACCGGATCGACGGATCGCAGGCCTTGCCGCCGTTCTTCATGTCACTCGTCGGTGTCGGGAACGGGTGGGCATTCTTGTCGAGCACCGGCGCGATCACCGCCGGGCGCACGTCGCCGGACCAGGCGATCTTTCCCTATCTCACCGACGACCAACTGCTCGATGCGGCGGGCCGCGCAGGTTCGGCCACCCGGATCGTGGTCACGAGGCCCAACGGCGTCAGGCTGGCCTGGCTCCCGTTCAGCAGGGACCACCTCGACCCGCAACTGCCGGAGCGGGCGGTGGAGAAGTCGATCCTCAGCGACGAGGTGATCCTGGAGGAGCGCCACGCCGACACCGCCCTGGTGGTGCGCGTCGGCTGGCGGATGAGCCCTCGCTTCGGGTTGGTGCGAACCACCACGCTGCGGTGCGACGGTGCTGCCCCCCAACGCCTCAGGGTGGTCGACGGGGTGCTCAACGTGCTGCCCCCGGGGGTTTCGGCCAGGACCCAGCGAGAGCTGAGCAACCTCCTGGACGCCTACAAGCTGTCCGAACTCGACCGCGACGCCAGGCTCATGTGGACCCGACTCAACTCCGGGCTGACCGATCGGGCGGAACCCTTTGAATCTCTGCTGGCCAGCACCGCGTGGGTCAGCGGGTTCGACAGCGGCTCGCTGAGCATCGACCCGACCGAACCGGGCACCGACATCTGCCGCGGGGGCCGGGCGAACCTGCTGGTGCAGGGAGACCTGGAGTTGCAGCCCGGTGAGTCCCGGTCCTGGCGGATCGTCGTGGACACCGATCGCGACGCCGCTCAGGTGGCGACGCTATTGGCCGAGCTGCGCGGCGGGCACCTTGTCGAGGCATTGGAGGCCGACCTCGCCGAGGCGCGGGCTGGGCTGACCAGACTGGTGGCCTCGGCCGACGGGGTGCAGGTGACCGCAGACGCCGCTGCGAGCGCCCACCACGCGTCCTGCGTGCTGTTCAACATCATGCGCGGAGGAGTGCCGGCGAACGGCCTGGGCTTGGACCGATCTTCCCTGGATGCCTTTCTGTCCCAACGCAACCGGGTCGTCCGAGCGAAGCACTCGGACCTGTTCGCAGCGCTTCCGGAGCGGCTGACTCTCGAGGATCTAGAGCGACTGATGGCGGCCACCACGGATCCCGACGTCCGGCGCCTGGTGGGCAGCTATCTGCCGCTGACCTTCTCCAGGCGGCACGGGGACCCGACCCGGCCGTGGAACACCTTTCGTATCGACGTTGCGGATCGACACGGTTACCCGCGGCTCGGGTACGAAGGGAATTGGCGGGACATCTTCCAGAACTGGGAAGCGTTGGTGCATTCCTTCCCGCCGCTGACCGATGTTGCAATCCGCACCTTCCTGGACGCCATGAGCATCGACGGCTACAACCCGTACCGGATCTCGTGGCAGGGGGTGGACTGGGAGGTTCCCGAGCCGGAGAACCCGTGGTCGAACATCGGCTACTGGAGTGATCACCAGGTGCCGTATCTGCACGCTCTGCTGGTTGCCCGCGAGCGCCTCCTCGGGCCGTGGTCGGCGGCCGCGTTGACCTCGCCGGACCATGTCTACGCCGATGTGCCCTACCGGATCCGCGGATTCCGGGCGCTGGTGTCCGATCCGGCGTCGACCATCGATTTCGACGCCTCGGCCCATGAGGCGAGCCTGGGCCGGTGTGCCGCCGTGGGCGGCGACGGTCGATTGGTCGTCGACGCGGACGGTGAGCTGGTTCGGGCCACCATGGTGGAGAAGCTCCTACTGATCGTCGCCGCAAAGCTGGTCAACCTCGTGCCCGGTGGCGGGATCTGGATGAACACCCAACGGCCGGAGTGGAACGACGCGAACAACGCCCTGGTCGGTCGGGGTGTCTCGGTGGTGTCGGTGGCGCAGTTGATCGGCTTCGTCGATCAGCTCAGCGCCATGCTCGAGCGGCTCCCCGGGGACACGGCCCTCACGGTGTCCGGCGCGCTTGGCACCTTGTGGACCGAGCTCACGCATACCCTGCGGACCGAGCAGCCGCTACTCGACGCGGGGATCGGACCCGTTGACCGGGCGCGGGTCATGGAGCAGCTCGGGACGGCGGGCGAGCGTTACCGCCAAGCCCGGTATGCCGATCCCGGTGCTCACGAGAGCCTGCTGGCGTTGCCGGAGGTCATCGCCTCGCTCGGCACGGCCCGGTGCTGGCTGCTCGATGTCATCGAACGGTCCTGGCGCGACGACGGGCTGCTCACCTCCTACCAAACCCTGACCTGGGCCGCGGATCGCGTGCGGCTGGAACCGTTGGGGCCGATGCTCGAAGGGCAGGTCGCTGTCCTGGCCAGTGGTGTGCTGCCGCCCGATCGGGCCCTGGCGTTGTGCCAGGCGCTGCGGCGCAGCAGCCTGTGGTGCCCACAGCGACGGACCTACCTGCTGTATCCGGATCGGCGCGTCGGCGGATTCCTCCAGCGCAACCGCATCCCGACGTCCGCTGTACAAGAGATCCCGCTGCTGGGTCAGCTGATCGCGGCCGACGACCGCCGGTTGGTCGTTGTCGGCGCTGACCGCATTCCTCGATTCGCCGGCGAGCTGCACACCGCGCGTGACGTGGTGGCGGCCCTGGACGAGTTGGGCGAGGACCCACGGTTCGGTGCGGTCGCGCCTGTCGAGCGCGATGCGCTCATCGAGCTGTTCGAGGCGGTCTTCGACCATGCCTCCTTCACCGGGCGCGCCGGGTCCTTCTTCGCCTACGAGGGCCTGGGCAGCGTCTATTGGCACATGGTGTCCAAGCTCCTGCTCGCGGTGCGACGCCTGATGGACGCCCCTGACCTGCCCCCGTCCTCCTGGTCGGCGCTCGCGCGGGCGGCCGAGGAGATCCGGGCCGGCCTCGGGCACGCGAAGACCCCCGCCCAATTCGGCGCCTTCCCGGTCGACCCCTATTCGCACACGCCCAACGGACACGGCGCTCGCCAACCGGGCATGACCGGCCAGGTGAAAGAGGACATCCTGGTCAGATGGTCCGAGCTGGGCGTGCGCTTCCGGGACGGCACCGTGTCCTTCCGCCCCGACCTGGTGCACCCAACCGAGTGGACGGCCAGCGACACCACGATGGACGTCGTCGACGTCGACGGATCGGTGCGCGCGATCGGACTGCCGGCCGGGTCACTGGCGCTGACCTGGTGCCAGGTGCCGATCGTGTACCGCAAGGGTGGTGAGCCCGCTATCACGGTGCATCACGCAGACGGTGATGTGCGGGTGCCTGGTTGGACCCTTCCCCTGGATCACTCCGCCGATATCGCGGGGCGACGGGGAACGGTTCGACAGTTGACCGTGTGGGGCGGCTGAGGAGAAGGGCGCCGAGCGCCGCGTACGTGGCTCGCTCTGACGCCGCGTGCCGCCGAGCCAGCGCTCGCGCTTGGCCTGGTCAGGCCGACTCCCGGATCACCAACTCGACCGGTAGCACGATGCCCTCAGGGCGCGGCTGAGCCGCGCCCTGCTCGTGGGTCTGGGTCATCACGTGCACCAGCGCTCGGGCCATCCGCCGACCCTGCTCGATCGTGGGCTGGCGCACGGTGGTCAGCGTCGGCGTCGTCTCGCTGGCCAACGGAATGTCGTCGAACCCGACCACCGCAACATCCTCGGGCACCCGGCGTCCGCTGCGGCGCAGCACATGCAGTGCGCTGATCGCCATGAGGTCGGAGGCGACGAACACCCCGTCGAGATCGGGGGCCCGGTCCAGGAGTCGTTGCATCGCAACGCTTCCGGAAGCCGTCGTGAAGTCGCCGAACTCGACCAGGCCCGCGTCGAATTCCGGGCCGAGGGCTCGGGTGAAGCCCACGAGTCGATCGAGCCCGGCGGCCATGTCCTGAGGACCGGCGATCGTGGCCACCCGGCGGCGCCCGGCGGTCACCCTTAAGTGATGCGTCGCCAGGACCGCACCTCCCACGTTGTCGTTGTCGACATAGGGAACGTGCACTCTGGGGTCGAGTGGCCGACCACCGAGGACCACCGGGATGCCGGCTTGCGCGAGCACCGAGGCGGTGCCTTGATGACCATGCTCCGAGATGAGCAGCACCCCGTCGCAGTGACCGCCCAACAGGTAGGCCTCGACCTTGGCCAGGTCGTGGTCATCCTGCAGCATGAAGAGCATCAACTGACGCCCCGCGCCGAGCAGTTCCTGGCTGACCCCGCGGGTGATCCCGCTGAAGAAGGGGTCGCCGAAGACCCGCTCCTCCTCCTCGGCGGCGACCAGCGCCACCACATTGGTCTGGCGGGTCATCAAGCTGCGGGCGGCCTGATTGGGCACGTAGCGCAGGTCGGCGATCGCGGCGTTGACCCGTTTGGCCAGCTTCGGGTCGACCGTGGACGAGCCGTTGACCACCCGGGAGACGGTCGCTCGGGACACGCCGGCCTTGGTGGCCACTTCTTCCAGGGTCGGCCGTCCGACCCGCATCTGCGTCACCGTTCTTCCCTCGCTGAGCCGCTCGAGCCGGGCCTGAGACGATGTCAGAGTAATGGGCGCAGACGATCCCTGGTGTCAGCGCACCCGCTTGGCCACGTCCAGGGTGCGCTCGGCATACCCACCGCCGAAGAGCAGGGCATGCACCGCCAGCGGATACAGCTGGTGCAGCCCGACCCGCGCGCGCCACCCATCGTCCAGCGGCCATTCCGTCTGGTATGCCGCGAAGCAGGCCTGCAGGTGCGGGGCCCCGAAGAGGGCCAACATGGCCAGATCGGCCTCCCGATGCCCACCGTGGGCGGCCGGGTCGATGAGCGTCGCCCCACCGGGCGTCCACATGAGGTTGCCCGACCACAGGTCGCCGTGGATCCGGGCCGGCGGCTCACCGGTGTCGAACCGACCGGCCCGGGCGGCCACCTCGTCGAGCAGCCGGGCGCCTGTGGCATCGACGACTCCGGCGTCGCGGCAGGCCCGCGTGACGGGCCGCAGCAGGTTGTCGGCCAGGTGCTCGGCCCATCCGGTGCAGGGCCGCAGCGGCAGTGGCAGCGGGTGCGACAGCGGCCCGAAGAAGCCGTCACCGACCCACCCCGGCGGGCCGCTGCCGTATGCCGCGGCGCCGGCCCGGTGGGTGCGCGCCAACGCGGCGCCGAACCGCTGCGCCGCCGCCCGGGTGGGGGTGGCCGACTCCAGCCGGACGAGCTCCAGATGACCGGGGCCCACGTCGAGGACCTCGACGACCGGCGCCCCATCGGACGCCCCATCAAGGGCCTCGTCGTGGGCCCCCGCCAGCCACCGCAGCCCGGCCGCCTCCCACGCGAAGTATCGCGCGGGGGCGGCCGGGCTGCTCTTGCGGTAGGACGGCATACCTCGATCTTGTCGCACACATCGGCGGCTCGGGTCACCACCCGACGACCCGAGATACATCGAGAGCGAGCGACCTCACGGCGTCATCATCGTTGACGAT
>WBZP01006759.1_pt1 | contig 11263 bp, 11 predicted proteins | sample 5204301 | NCBI WGS metagenome assembly WBZP01 (sample SAMN12412401, study PRJNA552823) | activated sludge metagenome | isolation source: activated sludge from nitrification reactor of wastewater treatment plant... | place: USA: Pennsylvania | collected 2017
CCTGGGTTTGACGCAATTTTTCATCAAAAAATATCTTTGATTCCTGCCAGTATTTTTGGTTGAGTGTGATTCCATTCAGCAAGGCGAGACCTTTACTTTTGGTTACAAAAAATGAAAAATAATCGTCCCTGTCTTCTTCTGTGATGTCCGGTTTATGAAGTAAAGTATGTTTTTCCTTTACAAATTCCCTTTCCAACACATCATTCTCAAAGGAGACGGTGCAGGCTTCAAAAACGGCTCCCATATCAGGGACTTTTTCAAAAACCTTTGAGCATTCCGCAAAGCGATTGGGCAAATATTCATCGTCTGCATCTAAAAATGCAAGATAGGCACAGGCAGCCTGCTCCATTCCGATATTTCTGGCCGCTGAAACACCTCGGTTACTTTCCAACGATATCGTCCTTACTTTTGGATAATTTACACACAATGTTTCCAACACAGCTTGCGTAGCATCGGTAGATCCATCGTTGACCACAATCACCTCCTTTACTTCCTCTAATTGCACCGCAGAAATGACAGCCCTTTTTATATATTCAGCGCCATTGTAAACAGGCAGGATCACACTAACTTGAAAGCTGGCTGACATTTATTTTCCGATTTACTCCTTTTCTAAACCCATTTACAAAAAAAACAGGAGACAATACATCCCATATCAGGTTTTCAATATAGTAGTTTTTTTTCATTAACAGCCGGGTGGCGTATTTTATAAAACGAAGTGGTGTTTTTAAAATCGTTGGATAGAAAGCCAAAGCCGATTTTCTTCCGGTTCGCGCCATATCTCGTCCAAGGGCGGCATAAGCGTTGAGTTGATTCCATACCGAATACTTGTGTTCTCCAACCACATGATCCATGATAAAGCCGGGATGGATGCCGGGAATATAACCCTTGTCGATTGCCCTGGTTACAAATTCTGTTTCCTCTCCAAAACCCTGCTGCACGGCATTCATGCCCAATTGGGTATTGAAGCCACCCAGGTCTGCCCAAACACGCTTTTTCATGACCATAATGCCCCCTTCAATGCGGTCTTCGCCTAACGGACCTGGACCATGGGCTTTCACCGACTTCGTACCAAAATCGGGAGACAGCCATTTGGGCGGCGTTGTCAGAAAAATGCCTTTGTAAATGCCGCCAAATAAATCAAATTTTCCCTGGGAGATCATGAGGTTCATTTCCCTCAACGCGTCTGAATGGATAAATCCGTCATCATCCAAAAAAAACAACCATTCGCCTCTCGCTTCTGCAGCGCCTTTGTTTCTGGCATTGGAAAGGCCCGTCTTTGGTTCTGCATGATAGACGAGGTCCACGGGAAAAGTTTTGCTTTTTTTTTGAATTAAGGCTTCCGTCTCTTCATCGCAGGCATTGTCAACAATTACAACTTCCATCACGCCATGGCTCGCCGGTTGGGCATCCGCAATTTTCTGAATACACATCTCCAATAAATTGTTTCTACGGAAAGTGCAGACGATGATGCTAACCATGGATGGCATTTTTAGGAGATAGATAATACGCCCAAAACAATAAATACATTCTCCATGATTTCCCTAAAAACAACTGGGAAAGCGAGTTTTGCAGGCACTGATATCCAAATTTTTTGTCGCCTGCCCTGCATGCCCTAACGGCATACATCAGGTACTTTTGCGCCAATACTATCTTAAAATCTTTATCGGTCAAATAAGGCAACCACTGTTTTCTGTAATTATCCCTATAGTCGCAAATAGCAGCCAGGTTGTTGTCCACCATGGATGTCAGTTGCTTCATTTGTTTTGACCCCATTGCCGGGTGGTAATGATAGCGGTACAGCCAGTTGTCCATTTGCACCATCGTTTTTCCGGCCATCACCCGCATCAAAAAATGTGTGTCTTCCCAAAAAGAAAAACGTTCATCAAACCGCTGTCCAGACAATGCACCAGCAGGAAAGCAGCATGTGCCTACACTGCACATGTTGTGCAATAAAAAAGAAAGTACGTTGGGATTCCGGGAAGGGATGTAGTGTGAACCTTTGTGCTCTTTACCGTCTTCATGTATATGCAACAATGCCGTTCGCACAATTACTTTGTCAGGAAAATGAAGAGCTGCCAACTGCTGATAAAATTGCATTAGCAGGTTTTCATCGTATTGATCGTCATCATCCAAAAAACAAAGGTATTGACCCGTTGCCGAATCAATACCTTTATTTCTTGCAGCGCTTCTACCCGATTTTGGTGAATTTTTCCACTTTAATCTTGGGTCATTGTCTTCTGCGTTTGTTGTTTTCAGATCATCATTACCATCCACGATTACAATCACCTCAAAATCTTTAAAAGTTTGTGACAACACACTTTCTATCGCTCTTTGAAGAAATTCCGGTCGCTGATGGCTGGGTATGATGACCGAAAAGAATGGCATCTTTGATTACTTAGTGAGCGTATAATCGCACCCAACAGATATCAAACCTGCATCGTTGTCGTAAGATAGGCTGAGTTTACCATCCTCCAGGCTACCGGTAATTTTAATACCAATGCCCAATACGGATGTTCCTCCTTTCAGGTCACAACCATCAACTTCCACTACTTCGTCTATAAATTCGCCACCGTCGATAATGACTTCATCGCTGGCTGTGCCCGCAGTGATGGTAATGGTAACGTCTACAGCATTCTCAAGATCGCATTTTTGGGTCCCGGTCCAGGTACCAATAAAATCTTCTCTTGCACAATCGTCCTTTTTGCAGGCAACCAGGCTGGCAGCTAAACAAAGGGTTAACAAAACTTTTTTCATACTATTAAATTTGGTGATTTAATACAAAAATACTGAATAGTAAGACAAAACCATCTTACTTACAGCCAGTTTTTTACCACTCCATTCCGGGATAAGTGCGTTGCATGTATTGCATGGTGGCCAACAAGTAACCCAAATGTTCAGAATGTATTCCCGCTTTACCGCCTCTTCGCACAGTTTGTTGATTGGGCCATGATAATGTTGCTTCTCTGATTACTTCCAACAAATCCTTATCTGCGGTTTCTTTTAATTTGGCCAGATCCGGCTCTCCGCAGTTTTCCAACATCCAAAGATCCGCCTCAGATGGCAGAAAGGCTTCTGATGCAAACTTGGCCATCACATTCAAGGCGTTTTGCATCTTCTGATGGCTCTCCTCTGTACCATCGCCCAGGCGGATGAGCCATTCGGAGGAAAACTTCAAATGATACCGTACTTCTTTGAGCGACTTGACAGCAATGGCTGCCAATTCTTCGTCTTTTGACCGGGAAACGGCTGCTAAAAAATGATAGTGAAAATGATCATATATACATTGACGAACGATGGTATAAGCCCAGTCTTCATTGGGTTGTTCGACCAACAATAGATTGTAGAATTCGGCTTCCTTCCTCATGAAAGGATAATCATCTTCTGATTTACCCTCTTCAACGGCGAGTATTTGATACAGATAACGAGCCTCTCCGATCAGGTCAAGGGCTATATTGGTAATTGCTATGTCCTGCTCGAGTACCGGCCCATGACCACACCATTCAGACAAACGCTGACCCAGGATCATGGAATTATCTGCCCATTGCAGGATGAATTTTTTTCTAGCTGCTTCCATTACATGTGTTTTACAGCATCCGGCACTTCATAAAAAGTAGGATGCCGGTATATTTTATCAGAAGCAGGTTCAAAAAGAAAATCCCCATCAGCAGGATCAGAAGCTTTAATATCCACCGCTTTGACTACCCAGATGCTCACCCCTTCATTCCTCCGGGTATAAACATCTCTTGCATTTTCCAATGCCATTTCTGCATCAGCTGCATGCAAACTACCCACATGCTTGTGCGATAAGCCGTTTTTCGAGCGGATGAAGACTTCGTATAAAGGCCAGTTTGTTTCCATTATCAAGCAGTTTTGGATAGTGATGATTTCTCCTTTTGTTTCCGGGCGTAGGCTGCTGCAGCATCCCTTACCCATTGTCCTTTATCATGCGCTTCAACCCTGGCACGCAATCTTTCTTCATTGCAGGGGCCATTTCCTTTTACCACCTCCCAGAATTCATCCCAATTGATGGTTCCGAAATCGTAACCTTTTTTAGCTTCGTTGTATTTGAGATCTTTATCGGGAATGGTCAAGCCCAGCAGTTCCGCCTGGGGTACCGTCATATCAACAAATCTTTGCCTCAACTCATCATTGGAAAATCTTTTAATTTTCCATCGCATCGACAACTCCGAGTGCGTAGAATCGGCATCGTTGGGACCAAACATCATCAAGGATGGCCACCACCACCGATTGAGGGCATCCTGGGCCATGGCTTTTTGTTCTTCTGAACCTTTACACAAAACCGTCATGATTTCGTAACCCTGTCTTTGGTGAAATGACTCTTCTTTGCAAACCCTCACCATCGCTCTGGCATAAGGACCGTAGGAGCACCGACAAAGCGGAACCTGGTTCATGATGGCAGCTCCGTCAACCAACCAGCCTATAGCTCCCATATCGGCCCAGGTAATGGTAGGATAATTGAAAATGCTGGAGTATTTGGCTTTGCCGGTATGCAACTGATCCAACAAGGTGGAACGATCTATACCCAATGTCTCACAGGCTGAGTAAAGGTAGAGGCCGTGACCTGCTTCATCCTGCACTTTGGCCAACAAAGCCAGTTTGCGTTTGAGGCTGGGTGCGCGGGTAATCCAATTGCCCTCAGGCAACATGCCCACTATTTCCGAATGTGCGTGCTGTGAAATCTGGCGGATCAACGTTTTTCTATATTCCTCGGGCATCCAATCCTTTGGTTCAATTTTTTCGTCCGCATCGATGATTTGCAAAAATCTATCTTCTAATGATGATACCTGCGTCATGGCCGTCTCTGATTTATCAATACAAAAATAACCCAAAAACCGAACATTTGTTCGCCCCGCAGGTCAAAGGTTTTTGAAATGAAAAATATATTAGTAAACTTTTGAAAATGAGCTATTTACAACCCACTTCGCCCAGCTTTTGTCGTAACCATGGATCTTTTTAACGGGTTTATTGGCCATATCTACAACTTCGTAATTGTGGTTAACCCATTCAAAAAGACTTCCATACAGGTTGTAAACCCGGGTAAATCCCATTTTTATAAGTTTTTCTCCCACTTTTTCACTGCGGTATCCGATGGAACAATAAACAATAATTTTTTTATCTTTAGGCACAGAAGCGAGTTTGGCTGCATCGAAATGGTTAAATCCTACATGGATCGCCCCATTGATGTGGCTTACCTTGTACTCTTCCGCTTCTCTGGCATCCAGCACTATTCTGGATGAGGCAGGCATGGCGTGCAAGTCATCTACACTGATGACAGGCACAGAATAAGAGAGATAACTATTTACCATCTCACTGAAAGCCTTGCTGTCGCCCTCTTTTTTTTGGGTAATGGCCTTGGGTAAGAAAACACATATTAAAACTATCGTTAATGTGTATTTAATTGGATTTATAACCATTGTTCAAAAAATTTTCAATAATGAAACGATTTTGGCATAGCTTTTGGTTCACTATGGATGTAAAAAATGAGTCATCCTTTATGAGCTTCCTGTTGAGGTCTGCCCTTTACTTTGTGATCTTCTTTTGTTTGTTGTCTTTTTCAAAGCCGGCAGAAGAGGTAGCAGCACAGTCTTATATAGAACAATTTCATGAATTGGCAGTAGTCGAGATGCACCGGTCGGGTATTCCTGCCAGCATCACGCTCGCGCAGGCGCTGCACGAATCACAATATGGAATGAGCGAATTGGCTACTGCAGCCAACAATCATTTTGGCATCAAATGTAAGTCCTACTGGGTGGGAAAAACCTATTACCACAAAGACGATGATATGAACGATGAAGGACAATTGATAGAGTCCTGCTTCAGGTCTTATGGCTCCGCTCTGGAATCTTATGTGGATCACTCCAATTTTTTAATGTCTACATCCCACTACCTGCCTTTGTTCAATTACGAGCATACAGATTATAAATCCTGGGCCAATGGCTTAAAAAGCTGTGGTTACGCAACGGATCACAAGTATGCTCAAAAGTTGATTAATAAAATTGAGAAATACGATTTAGCGAGATTTGATGCCTGGGAAAACCCCTATAAGCGCATCATGGGGAACTAATATTATTCTCCAAACAGATATACTTTAAAGCGTTTGCCCAGGTCTTCAGCACGCATATAGGCTATTTTCCCGGCTTGTTTGCCCGGTTGGTAAAAGATATAAGGAACGCTTATGATTTGTTTGTTGGCCCCACCATGCCCTCCTTTATAATTGGAAACCACGGCTTCATAATCTTTGGCCATATCATAACCTTCACTGGCTGTGATCAGGATATCTCCTGACTTGTCTCTTTTCATCAATTCATAAAAGCGATACAGTGCATCCGGATATTTTGACTTGTAAGTGGCATGCAACCAGGCCTTTTCATCAAAAAAGCCACGATTGACCATACTCACAACTTGTGAGTCTGATTCATACCCCAAAGGATCTTTACCCTCCACCACAGTATAACTCAATTGATGGCCTTTTGAAGCAATTTTAGCTTTACCGGTTTTGTGTAAGATCAAGACTTCTTTGTTGTGGTCGTCCCAATACAGACAAAGTTCGATGCCTTGAATTTCCACAAGGGCTTTTGGCAAATTTATAGTTTGACCGCTACGGATGCGTAAATTTTCAAGCTGTGCTGCACTCGTCTTTTTAGTCTGTCCGCCCAATACATAGAGGTAGGAAGATAAATTGCCATTGATTACAAAAAAGGCATCCAGGTCTTTCAGGCTGGAGGCTTCTGCTTTGAGATCGCTGGAATACAGGATGGCTGACTTCCCCCTTTCGATTTTTAAACCTGTCTTTTCACTGAGTTCCTTACATACATCCATATTGTGATATACATCTTGAATGCCGTGGTCAGACAAAATCGCCAGTGCCCTGTTTTTATGCTGTGGCTGGGAAATTTCAACCAAAAGTCGCCCTATTTCGTGATCAATGTGCCTCAAAAGTCTCTGGTAGATGGAATCCGTGCCATTGACATGGTTGTAAGCATCCGGCGAGGCATAGGTGATCCACTGTACCTTGGGGTTTTTCTTCAATTGCGCAAGCGCAAGATCGGTAACATCGGTCTCGTGCTGAAAATGGTTTTTGATCCAATTTCTGCCAACAAAAGGCAAGTTGACGAGGTACGACAACATCGTCTTTCCTTCGTATTTGGCGGTGGTATGAGCAAAGCCTGTTTTTACACTTTCCTTCACACCCCGATTCATATATGTATTTACAGATGCCGTATATGCATTTCCGGCCAATTCAAACAAAGTCTTCGGTTCGTTAACAATGTCGTGATTCATTTGCACATTGGTCCTGCCCACATAATTCCTCAGCTGCCCCCTGCTCCTGTTTTTATCGAACCATCTCAATCCATATATACCACTTTTGGAAGCATCTTCGCCGGTAATAAAAGGATAAAAACCATAACCTGTCATCGTTGGAAATGAAGAGATACCATTTTCTACCCACAGCGAGTTTTCGATGAGTTTTTTTATCACAGGCAGGTTTCCTTTTTCAAGTTCTTCCTTAAAGATCGATGAAGAAAGGCCGTCTATCAACACAATAGTGAGTGTATTACCCCTGGCCTCTTCACTCATTTGATCCGGCTCATAAAGGGATAGGGTAAACCAGGTTGAACCAATAACTAAGGATGCCAGCAACCATGCCCTAATGGGATTCATTACAAAGCTGAAGCTATTTTGTAGGTAGTTTTGGCATCACCCATTGTATAATAATGAATACAGGGAACGCCGCTTGCTTTTAGTTCCTTCGACTGCTGGATACACCATTCTTCGCCAATGGTTTTGATGTGTTTTTCATCGGCATTCATCATTTCTTTTACCAACGCTTCCGGCATATTGATAAAAAATTTGCGTGGAATGGAGTTGAGCTGGTATTTGCGGGTAATGGGTTTTAAGCCCGGAACAATAGGAACCGTAATACCTGCAGCTCTGCAAGCCTCAACGTATTTGAAAAAATTGTTGTTGTCAAAAAACATCTGGGTTACAATGTAGCTGGCCCCTGCTTTTACTTTTTCCAGGGTAAACTGGATGTCCATGTCGAGATTCGGTGATTCGAAATGCTTTTCAGGATAGCCGGCAATACCAATGCAAAAATCGGTACTTGACGCCTTTTCGATGTTGGAATCCAGGTAAACTCCATGGTTCATATTATTGATTTGCTTAACCAAATCCAATGCATATTTGTGCCCATCGGGTTCAGGTATGAATTTGTCTTCAAATTGCCTTGCATCTCCTCTCAAGGCCAATACATTGTTGATGCCCAAAAAATTGAGATCAATCAGTGCATTTTCGGTTTCTTCAACTGAAAAGCCACCACAGATCAGGTGAGGAACCGCGTCTACCCCATACCTGTGCATAATTGAGGCACAAATGCCAACCGTGCCGGGTCGCTTGCGAATCGCTATTTTTTCGTAATAACCACTTTCCCTTTTATTGTAAATATATTCCTCCCGGTGGTAAGTGACGTCAATAAAAGGCGGCTTAAACTCCATTAAGGGGTCCAGGCTATCAAAGATATCCTGCATGCTTCCTCCCTTCAGGGGAGGCAACACTTCAAAAGATATATGGGTTTGGCCCGGAGATTTTTCGAAATAATCTGTAACCTTCATAAATTTTGTTTCTCTTGGCGCAAAGATAGGTAATCTATCCACCATTTACGGACGTGAAAATCACTTTGTCGCAACCTTATTTTTTCCTTAGCTCAGAAAGATTATAATATTTCAGGCTGCTTTCGTTCTCAATCCTGTAGGAAACATCGAAGTCACTCAATACGGCATCCAGAATTGGGTAATCACCTTCATTATAGCCTTCTTTAAGGTCGTAGCTATACAATTTACTGAAATGATGCCAATAGAATGCCGTAAAGCCGCCCTTTACGCCTTTGATCAGATCGTACATGTTTTGATCGAGTTCTTTTTCAATCATCTTGATCATGATCTTTCCCTGTAATTTGGTCAAGCCCTTAAGCGGCTCTTCAAATTCTGCAGTCAGCTGTTTATCCAGTTCTTTGAGTCTTTTTTTGCGCTCTTTCTTGGACAAATGTTGCGAAGCATATTCTGTTTCTCTGAATATGCGAATGGCTTCCTTTGCGTATGGAAACACCGTAGCAGCATACCTTCTGAATTTCTGGTATTTTTTATACTCTTCGTCGTTGGCAAATTTTCTTAGCGAAGTGACACTTATATCGTCAATATCCACCAAAATCATAGTATCTCCCTGCTCCGTGATGATGGCCGGGTACACGCGTCCATCTACGGTCACCTTTGTCTGCACATCCCCCTTGCTATTGGCCGGCAAAGTGTCTTTCACCTGTGCATGGGATAAGGAGCACATGAGGGTAAACACAAGGGCAAGAAAAATTTTCATCGATCTGTTTTCAGCTAAAACGAAAAAGTCTAGCAAAAGTTATATCTACAGCTCTTATGCGTGCTCATTGTTTTCAACCACATCGCTATTGATTTCTTCAACACCCTCTTTTTTGGGTTCAATGGCGTGTGCGTGTTCAAACTTTTCTTCTTCTGCAAAAGGTCGTTTACCTATCAATCTTTCAAGATCAGATTTGTGAAGAACTTCCTTTTCCAACAAAGTCTGCGCCAATAGATTGAGCTCATGTCGTTTTTCGGTGAGCAATTTTTTGGCTCTGTCGTACTGGCTTTCTATCAGGTTTCTCACCTCATCATCCATCAAACGAGCTGTTTCATCGGAGTAGGGTTTTTGATAACTCTCGTTGGACAGTCCGTAGAAAGATACATTCCCTACTTTCTCGTTCATGCCAAACACAGAGATCATGCTGTATGCCATCTTGGTAACCTGATCCAGGTCATTTTGGGCTCCGGTAGAAATTTTATCAAAAACAATTCTTTCCGCTGCTCTTCCTCCCATGGTCATACACATCCTGTCGAGCAATTGCTCTGTCCTGGTGATGTATTCTTCCTTGGGCAGGTATTGGGCGAAGCCCAGAGTCCCTACACCCCTGGGTACAATGGTCACTTTTACCAGAGGGCTTGCGTATTCGAGGTACCAACCGCAGATAGCGTGACCGGCTTCATGGTACGCAATGATTTCTTTTTCCTTTGGAGCAATGAGTTTATTTTTCTTTTCCAAACCACCTATTACCCTATCCAAAGCAAAATTGAAATCATCCATCGATACGGCGGTCTTATTTCTTCTGGCCGCTACAAGCGCGGCTTCATTGCACACATTGGCAATCTCAGCTCCGGCAAAGCCTGGAGTCATTTCTGCAAGGGCATAGGATGTGACGTGGTCGTCAACTTTGATGCTTTTCAGATGCACCTTAAAAATGGCGTCTCTGCCTTTCAAATCAGGTCTGTCGATAGAAATCTGTCTGTCGAATCGACCCGGTCTCATCAAGGCTGAATCCAGTATATCAGGACGGTTGGTAGCTGCCATCAGAATTACTCCTTTATCTGTGCTGAAACCATCCATTTCGACCAACAGTTGGTTGAGGGTATTTTCTCTTTCATCGTTACCTCCCTGCATGGCATTCCTGCCTCTGGCCCGACCTATAGCATCGATTTCGTCAATGAAAACAATACATGGCGCTTTATCGCGGGCCTGCTTAAACAAGTCTCTTACCCTGGATGCACCAACACCCACAAACATCTCTACAAAGTCGGAACCTGAAATAGAGAAGAAAGGTACACCTGCTTCACCGGCTACCGCTTTCGCCAGCAAGGTTTTACCTGTTCCCGGAGGGCCTACCAGCAAAACACCTTTGGGAATCTTACCACCCAGTGCTGTATATTTTTTGGGATTTTTCAAAAAGTCCACCACTTCTACCACTTCTTCTTTGGCTTCATCAAGTCCTGCCACATCAGCGAAAGTGACATTTACTTTGGAATCTTTGGAATCAAATAGGGTAGCTTTTGATTTGCCTATGTTGAAAATCTGCCCCCCCGGTCCGCCCGGGCCCCCACTTACCCTTCGCATAATGAAGAGCCAAATGGCTATCAGAAAAACAAAGGGCAGTAAGTAACCCAGAATGGGTGTAAGCCAATTGGTTCTTGTGATGTATTTGGGATCTATGGCAACGCCCTCTTTTTTGAGTTCTTCAATTTTGGCACCAAATCCTTCAATGGCGCCTATTTCAAAGGTAAAATGGGGTTGCTGATCAATAATCCTTGATTTCTTGAATTCAGGATATTTTTTCTCTAATACTTCCTTCTTTATAAAAACATTGACATTGTTTCTATTCACTACTTCTACCTTTTCGATCTCT
>WBZP01006138.1_pt1 | contig 11262 bp, 6 predicted proteins | sample 5204301 | NCBI WGS metagenome assembly WBZP01 (sample SAMN12412401, study PRJNA552823) | activated sludge metagenome | isolation source: activated sludge from nitrification reactor of wastewater treatment plant... | place: USA: Pennsylvania | collected 2017
AGGTGTGTAAGAATTTTGATTGGTTCCCACATCCAGCCCGTTCTTTTTCCATTGATAGGAAGGGCTCGGGCCAGCATTGGCTGCAATGGCAGTATAAGTTGGCAAAGTGCCGCTGCAAACTTCCGTAGGGCCATCAACAGACAGCGTAGCAGAGGATACGTCATACACAGCAACAGTAAAAGAAAGAGTAAGCGTTGCAGGTGTTGAGCATGATTCTGTGCTGGCAACATCGCAGGTGATGATATCTCCATTTACAAAACCAGTTTTACTGTAAGTGCTGGCATTTGTGCCAACTGGTATGCCGTTCAATTTCCATTGGTAAGTGGGGCTATTGTTAGTAAAACCTGAGCTTCCTGAACTTGTTGGGACATTATTGTAACTGATTGCGCCAAAGTTGAGTGTTTCATTTGCACATACCGATGCATTGGCGGTGCTGCCATTGCTGCCATAAATATAGCCGCTAAAGGTTGTCTGCATCTTAACCGTAATTGAATTGCTGCTGGCAACAAGTGGGTTGGAGCAAACGGTGCTGCTGGTCATATCGCAATAATAAGTATCTCCATGCTCAGGGTTTTGCAATGTCAGTGTAGGGCTGTTGGTGCCTACAACGGTGTTGAAAGCCGGGAAGAAAGCAATCCTGTGCCATTCGTAAGTGGGCGTTGCACCACCGTTGGTGGGTGTGGCTGTAAAAGTGAGGGAACCTCCACTGCAATTTGGGTTGGTGCCACCGGTTATTGCAATGTTTACAGATGCATTATTTTCCGGGTTAACTGTCATTGTTATTTCATTGCTGATGGCTGGCAAAGTGCATGCAACAGAATTTGCCATTTCACAGGTGATAACATCATTGTTGTTGAGGTTGTTTGTTTGATAAAATGATGTGTTGAAGGTTGAGTTAAGATTGGTTTGTACTGTCACGCCATTCTTTTTCCATCGGAAGCTGTACAGCCCGCCTAAATTTGAACCCACTGCTTCAAAAGTTGCATATTCTCCCTGGCAGATAGTGGTGCTTTGGTTTTGGAACATGCTGATGGTAACGCTTGAAGGCAACTGGTTTACCGACATGTTAATACTGCTGCTGGTAGCAGACTTGCAACCATTATTTACACTACATGTTACCGCATCGTTATTCAATAATGTTGAGTTGCTGTATATCTGTGAGTTTCCTCCTACATTATTTCCGTTTAATTTCCATTGGTAAACAGGTGAACTTCCTGCATTAGTTGTATTGGCTGTAAAAGTTACGTTGGTGCCAGCACAAATAGTACCTGATACATTTGAACTGATACTGATTGTTGGAGTTTTGTCTGCTACGGTAATGATATTGCTGAATGCAGTGCCGCAATAATTACCACCCCTTCTAAAGCTACAGGATATCTGGTCACCTTCTGCTAAATTTGATGTTATATAGAATTGTTGCTCTTCTCCACCTATATCTGCTCCGTTTTTCCGCCACTGATAAACAGGGTTTGCATCGCCATTTGCTCCAATAGCAAAAAATCCGAAATCACTGCCATTGGTACATATATTACCTGAACCTCCACTCATTTGAATACTAACAGTTGGTAATGCAGTTACTGTTAGTAAAGGGCTGGCAACACAAGCAGTATAATTGCCGCAATTATCTTTTACCCTTGCAAAATATTGGTGAACGCCGCCTGATGGCGTAACAGTTAACGTTGAACTGTTGCCAAGCAAAGTGCCAGTGCCGCAGCCACCATCGTACCACTGATAAACAGCACCTGGCGTAAGCACGGCATCGTTTGCTGTTAATGTGATTGAGTTTCCCTGGCAAATTTCATTATCAGGGTCGTTAGTGGTAACAGATACAGGGGCTTCAGGTGCAGGGTCGCAAATTGTAATTGTAGGTTCAATACCTACTTTTAAGGTGATACCCTGGTATCCGTCAAAAGAAGATAACTTAATATATTTGTAACCGAAAGTGAATTGTGATAATGTGTTTGCATTCAGTATGAATTCTGAGAACACAGCAGGACTAATTGCACGTATGTTTTTATTGCCTTCAGGGAAATTTGATGGGCTTCCAATACCCCCCGGCACACTCCACAAAGGATTGCTGGCAGGATTGTTACCTGTAAAATTGATTGATTCAAGCAGCCAGTAAGCAGTTGTAAGGGTATTGTTTATTATTTTAAAATCAACAGTTTCAGCATTACTCAAAGTTTCCTCTGATGTAATACGAATAGAGGTATTAAATAATCCATTTAAAATATTACCCCTTGTTCCTGTCTGATTAATATCCTTATAAATATCAAATTGATAAAAGAAACCATTCCAACCGCCAAACAGGTGCCCTGAATTTGTGCTGGCCCCCCAAGGCGAATATTCAGTTTGGGGATAGTCCGGATTTTCAATATGTGTTACCCTTAGCCAAAGGTTTCGCCCTAAATAATCAACAACCGGAAAAAAAATACCGTTGTTCATTAATGGATGAGCCGTACTGGCTGGATTGGAATAAGTAAACCCACCATTTTCCGTACGTAAATTAAATCCAGAGTATGTCAGCGTGCCACTTGATTCGGTATAGTAAATACCATCATTCATATTGACCTGCGTTTGACCGTTTGCCTGAGAAATAAACAAAAGCTGTGTGATAAGCAGAAGGGGTAATAATTTATTCATAATAGAAAGTTGTTGGCATAAGAAATTAATTGTTATAAAACCGCAGCCACACAGGGTATAAAGTTTTTAAAGGGGGAGGAGCGTTGTAAAAAGCAAACAGGTAACTAAAAAAGTATGCCGGCAGCTATTATTTTTGCAATATCAAAGATGCTTGTTTTGATATTGCAATAAAACCTAACGTTTCTTAGGGGCGTATCAGCAGGTTAAAGATGCCGGGGAGTTTTAGCGGGCATTCATGAGTGGGATGGAAAAGAGCAATTTAGTCCCCTTTGCAGGTGCAGTTATTAATTGATAGGTTCCCTTTAAATTGTCAATTCTCTTTATATAGTTCAGCAACCCGTTGCCATTTTTCTTAACCAAATCCGGATCAAAGCCTTTGCCATCATCGGCCACAGAAATTTGCAAATCATTTCCAATACTGCATTCAATGGTGATGGAAGTGCCGCCTGCATGTTTACTCGCATTGTTCACCGCTTCTTTCACTAGTAAATAAATATTCCGGCATTCTTTCCAGCCGAGTGTAATGGAAGGTATATTTTCCGGCAATTCAAAAGTAAATGCCATGCCTGCCTGGTTGGCCATTTCGCTGCATTGGCTGCGGATATAGTAGATCAATTCAGCTAATTGCTGGTTGCCCTGGTTGAGCGCCCAGATGATTTCATTCATCTTTTCCACTGATTCATCACTCAGGGAAACGATTTTTTCTATCATGCCTTCATTGCTGCTTCCATCCGGATTTTGCAATGATGAAGTGATATAACGGATACGGCTGAGGCCGGCGCCCACATCATCATGCATGTCGGCGGCAATGCGTAACCTTTCTTCAGACAGTGCATTTTGTTTTTCAATAATGGTTTTTTGTTCAGTAATCTTGTTTTTATTTTTATAGTTGCCGTATTGCATCAGTGCAATGGCAACTAAACTGAGCAGTCCAAAAGCCAATGCGCCGATAATCCACAGGCGTTTCCGGTTCTCTGTTTCTTTTTGCAGCAGTTCGCTTTCTTTTTTTGCCAGGTTGTATTTTGCTTCCAGCTCAAGAATATTTTTCTGGATCTTATTATTGGTGAGTGCAGCATCAGCCTCTTCATACTGGCGATAATATTTTTCCCAATCTTCCACACGACCGTCAACCAGTGCAAGATTAGCCAGCCACTTGTTGATGTAACGTTTATTTTCCAGGCTGTCTGCAGTTACCATTAATTCGCGGATATGCAGGTATTCTTTTACTTTATCAAAATCCCCGGTCATAAAATCAATATAACTGAGGGATTCTTCACACTCAGTTACCCTGTCTTTAACGTGTACGGAATCATATTTAATTATGGCTTTTTTTAAAAATTCTTTTGCAGGGCTGTATTGCCGTAAATCTGAATAAACAGAAGATATGCCTCTTAGCATATCCCCTTGAGTATAGCCAAGTTCAAGTGATTCTGCTATGTTAAGCCCCTGAATATAATAGTGGAGTGCTGAGTCATATTTTCCAAATATTTGCAGCCTGTTGGCTAAATACCAGGATGCTGTGGTCATGGGTTCCTTTTCTCCACTTGATAAAGCAGTACTGTATGCTTTTCTTGCGTATTCAAGTGCTTTCTCTGACATGTTATGGTCTTTGTATAATTCAGAGGCATTGCAGTAAAGCCGGGTAAGGTTAACTGGTTTGTTTGTTTTAATAAGCAGCTTTTCCCCCTCTTTCAGATAGTTTATAGCTGTAACCATATCTCCTTTTTTATCTGAGATGCTCATCATGGTATTGCACATCCTTCCAAATGCAAAATCATTGCCTGTTTTCTTTGCCAGTTCCATTCCTTCCCTGAAAATCATTTCTGCCGCTGTGTAATCTCTTTTTTCATACGCATAATATCCCAACTGAGACAAGGCAAGACAAATGGAGGGGTAGTCTTTCACTGTTTTCCCCAACATCGCCATTTGGGTAAAACCCTCTTCCAATTGTTTCCTGTCCTGTGTTATTTCTGTGATGTGTTTTAAGATTTCTATTTTGGCAGTGTTGCTTTTGGCAATGGCAAGAAGCTGCTGCAGGCTGTCAACTTTTTTTGCATTCTGTGAGTAAACGTTGATTGTTGAAACTGCCAGCATAATAAGGGCCGCCAGCGTTCTGAAAGCACTGTTTAAATTGATGGATAGTGACATTGGGGAAATCAAATGGCGTAAATATTTCCAGGGAGATAATTAATGCTTATTCAGCAGGTTGATAGCCTCCGTTTTATTGCTCACATGCAGTTTGTCGTAAATTTTGTGGATGTGCTGTGTAACGGTGCCGGTGGTGATGGAAAGTTTGGCAGCAATTTCTTTGTATAAAAAACCTTTGGCCAGCAGGTTGAGTATTTCGTTCTCTTTATTGGTCAACACTTCCAGCCCGGTGGGTTTGTCCTGTTTAAAATGGCCAAGCACCCGGCGTGCAATCATGCCGCTCATGGGGCTGCCGCCATTGTGTAACTCTTTAATGGCCTCAATAATTTTCTCAGGAGGTGTTTTTTTCAGCAAATAACCGCTGGCCCCGGCGGCCAGTGCATCAAATATCTTTTCATCATTTTCGTAAATAGTGAAAATCATAAACTGTGTGCTGGGGCAATCGCTGCCTATTTTTTGGATGCAGTCAATACCGCTCATGCCGGGCATATTAATGTCCATGATGACCACATCGGGCTGCGCATTTTTAATGGCAGTCATGGCATCTTCGGCATTGGAGGACGAAGATGCAAGTGCCATATCAGCTTCTGATGAAATCATGCGTTCGAGTGCGTGGCGGATTTCAGGGAGATCTTCAGCAATACTTACATGTATCATGCTGTAAAAGTAGTATTCTCTTTTACGGCAGGTCTATAATTTTTATTAGGGGCGGGTCAGTATCTTTTTCCAATGCCGATTATAAGTTTCGGCAGGTTTTCTTCTTTAAAGAATGTGCTGCAGATACTTTCTGCATTTTTCAGCAAAACCTTCAGTTTAACTTGTCTGCTGCCAAGGATCTGATATGACCGCTTCTCTGATTCGGCATCGGTGATCCCTTCAGTTGCCTGCAGTGCGTTTTTAAGCGCTTCTATCTGCAGCCCGTTATCTTTTAAATTTCCCAGTTGGTCAATAATCCAGCTAAGTGAAAGGAAATAATTTTTATCAAGCAATAAGAAATAGGCAGAATCAACTGCATCAGGCATTCTGTTATACGGGGAGTTTACTATTTCCTTTGTATGATACTTTGCCAGCCATTTCACTTTTTGATTATTCTGCGCCAGTTGCACTGTTCCCTGCAAAGCCTGCGGATAGATACTCAGCCAGCGCAGTTTTCTTCTGAGTTCATGCACGTCCTGTTCCATATTGTCGAAATGAATAGCGGTGCTATGTGTAAACGCAATCAGATCTTTAATGGCTTTCTGATAAAATATACGGATTGCGGTAGTTTCCCGTTCTTCTTCTAACCAGTCGGTTTTCTGCAGCTTTTTTCTTATTTTTTGTATTCGGTTCTGTTTGCTATTAATCCATTTATTTGCCGACAGAAGATTATTCAATAACTGAATTTTTTCGTCTTTTTTCACCCGCAGGTATTGTATTGCGGCAGCAGGGATTTTTTTATGGACAGATAAATTATTGCCGGCGGTATCGTAAAAGTCAATGCCCCCGATACCATCCTCCAGCAATTTGAAATGTTCCTTCAGTTTACCGAATTTTTTAGCATTATGGATGCCGGCATACAGCTTGGCAAGACCTTCCAGCATAAATAAAGGTGTGCGGGCATTATGCTGGTACAGGTACAGTGCCGGATTTTTCTGCTTTTCAGCCTTGATCATAATGGATTCCAGCTGGTCCAGAAAAATCGTAAACCGTTGTAAGCCTTTTTCCATATTGCTTCATTTATTTTTCAAAGAATGAAACCGATCCGCCCACCCATTTTTTGTCTTTGTTGTAGCGGGTGCCGATCATTTTTCCCTTGCTCAGCCTCGACAGGTTATGAACGCCCACCGGGCGTGCTTCCCCCTGCTTCCAGAAATAAAACAGCCGGATTTCAGCTTTGGCCGGACCATCAGGCGTTTCAATCACCTCGGCGTATTTCACTTTCCGCTGGAGTATCCAGTTTTCCGGGTCGGTAATATTTCGGATATCCGCTTCCGTAACATCAATCACCACGCCCATGCCGGCAAAGGAGAAAAGCGGTTTCAGTACATAGTTCTCCAGGTCGGCGGGAAGTTCCTTTACCTCGTTGAGAAAACGTGTTTCCGGAACAAAGGGGTTCCGGATAAACGGCAGGGTAAACTTGCTGATGCGGTAGAACCAGTTGGGGTGCGATACCCATTCCACGTCCCAGGGCCGGGTGAAGTCAATGATCGGCGGCAGGTTCTGCTGCTGCTGGAGGTCATCAAAAATCAGCCGGTTGTATATCCGGTGAATGGGAATTACCCGTCCCTCTTTTTCATAATACAGTTTGTTGCCGTCGGGTATCAGGCGGGTCACACAAACCGGGGTGATGCCGGTCAGTGTTTCGGTGCAGTAAAAATCGATCCTGGTTTTCTGCTGGTCAGGGAAAATTTCCAGCAGAATTACATTTTCAGGGTGGTGGTTTCCGAGCAGTATCTCCCGCAGCAGCTGCAGGTAACTGTCTTCCGTAAATCCGTTCAGGTAGGCATCGTGTGTATCAGGCACCTCCGCGTACCGGCGGGTATAACGGGTGTGAAATGCCTGGAAAGCAAACAGGGTGGGGAAGCCCTGCATTTCTATCAGCTGGGGCTCCAGTTCACCGGCTGCATTTTCGCAAACCCCAAAGTCAAACACTACAAAATCGGGATGCTCCGTTTCGCCCGGAACCAGCAGATTTTTGGGGATAGACCTATCCGTTAGTTTCCGGAAACCGGGGGCAGTAATCACGTTTATGATTTCATCACAGGCATCCAGCATTTTGCGGGTGAAATCGCGGGGTACAAAAACGGGTGTTTCCGCATTCCTGAAATCCAGCGCGCCCGGATGCAGGTCTTCTATTTCTTTCAGGTAAGCCTGGTATTTCGTTTCTGTAAAATGCTGGTTGAATGATTGCCGGAGTGCTTGTTGCATACAGGGAAGGTATTGAAGGTCCGGTTAAAAATACGCATAAAAGGCATTCCCGGACCGCCGGTCTTGAAATGAAGTAATCAGATCTCCACCAGTTGCAGGCTGTGCGTGGCTACTTTCAGAAAATTAGGCAGGATATGCTGGTAAGTGTGCATGATTTTGTCCGGATCATTCAGGTGCTCGATCATGCTGCTCCATTTGGCTTCCCCGTGGTTTTCAATCACGGTTTTCTTCTTTTCTTCCGTTTGCAGGTACATGCTCATGCCAATGGCATCGGCTTCCGGGTGAAACTGGGTGCCGATCATGTATTCATTGAAGCGGGCAGCCATGATGGCTCTTTCCAGGTTGACATGCGGGCGTTCTTTTTCAATGGCCAGGATAGCGCCGCCCATCTGGCGGATGCGGTTATGGTTGGGCTGGATTACCTGGAAGTCACGGCTGTCAACCGCATAAAAGGGATCTTTCATGTTGGTGAATACCACTTCCTCATACCCTCCGTGCAGGAGGTGGATGGGAAACACCCCGAAGGAAGTGCTGCGGCGCTTGCACACATTCCCAATGTGGTAATGCTTGCAGGCCAGTTGAAAAGAATGACAGATGAAGAAAACATACTTTTTCTGAACGTGGGCTTCATTATTGTTCCAGCGTTCTACCTGGTGCAGCCAGTGGAAATACTGTTTTTCCCACTCACTGCCTTCAGACTCGAGCGGACTCCCGGGCCCGCCACTGGAAATGAAAATATCATACTCCATGCCGGGTACCTGCTTGCGGAGACGTACGTCAAATTCATCCACTTCCAGTTCCAGGTGCTGAGATTCGGCGAACTGGTTCAGAATTTCCCGGATACAACGCATGCCCTGATTGGCAACGCCTTCATACAGGTCAAGGATGGCTATTTTAAGCGGTGGACGACCGTTTAAATTCATGCAACAAAAGTACAATTTTTTACAGCCGGAGATTAGTTTGAAAAATTATCAAAATTCTGATTGAAATGTTAAATGAATGTGTCAAAATGACGCTTTCAGATACATTCGTTTTAAAATAATTGGCAACTTTTAGAGATTTTATGATTTGTTGTTCCTGGTGTCCCGATAACATTTTTTTAACTAACTTTAACGCTTCCCGATCCGATACCTCCGTGAAGGCCTCCTTTAACCGGTTTTTTTGCCACAACCTCCCCTAAATCAATGCACTGAAGTGTAAACGTCATCGTTTAAAATGAGAAAATTTTTACTAACCACTTTTGTCCTGTTCTCGGTTGCAGCGGCAGAAGCTCAGCAGGGTCTTTTTTTCAATTGTACCAGGGATACCGTAATAGACTGTACACAAACCTGTGTTACCCTGCGGGGCTATATTCCCAACCTGCACTCCCTGACCGATAATTACGAGGCATTTTCGCTGAATACAGGCATTTGTAATGTGCGGATGCAACCTTCCTCCGCACAGGGCACACCCACCAATATTATTGCGGATGACCGGTATACGCCCATTGTGCTGATGCCCTTTGATTTTCCTTTTTACGGCATTTACTATAATCAGTTAGTGGCCAGTTCCAATGGAATTATCTCATTTGACATTAACAACGCTTCCCAATTCTCGCATTATGGGATTCTTAGCAACGGAGCCGGATTATCCGCTATAGGCGGCGCCCCTCAAAACCTGCCCAATACTCGGTACGACCGGGCCATCATCATGGGGCCGTACCATGATATAGATATTTCTGTCAACACTTCGCCGAACCGAAGGATTTTTTACCAGATAGAGGGGAATACTCCCAACTACCGGAAATGGATACTTAACTTCCAGGAAATTCCCCTGTTTTCCGGTGCTTGTAATCCCCTGTTCCAGAATACGCACCAGATCATTCTGCATGAATCCACCGGTATTGTGGATGTGTATATTTTCGACAAGCAGATCTGCATGGGTTGGAATGAGGGAAGAGCCATGGTGGGTATGCAGAATTATGACCGTAACACGGGTATCATGATCCCTGGCCGCCGGGCTTCTGATGCACCCTGGGGCGCTGTAGGGCTGAATGAAGCATGGCGGTTTGTTCCTTCCGAAGGCCCCAGTCTGTTCAAAAGGGTTGAATTGCTGGATGTAAACAATACCGTAGTTGCGGTTGGAGATACCACCAGCGTGAACAATACTGTTTTTGCCGTTTCTTTTCCGAACGTTTGCCCTTCTGCCAGCGGCACTTTTATCATCCGGTCTACTTATGCAAAAATTGATGATCCCGGTGCTGAAATTTATGCGTTTGATACAGTCAACATTGTTCGCAACAGTTCGGTACCACCCGTAACTACAACTGTGGCTGATGCTCCCTGCGGCGTAAATACCACCGGTACTATCACGGTTACAGCACCCCTGGGTGCCAATTACCTGTATTCCATCGATAATGGTACTACCTTCCAGGCTTCCCCGGTATTCAGCAATGTTGTTCCCGGCACTTACAGTGTGGTGGTGAAAGATGGTTCCGGTGCCTGCTTTAATTCTACGGTGGCTATTGTGAATACCATTACCACCCTTACAGCCACTGCAACGGTTATCAATACAACCTGTTCAGGTGCATCCAATGGAACGATTACGGTGAATGCAACCCTGGGTACCCCCGGGTATCAGTATGCCATTGACGGCGGCGCCACTCCGGTGTATGGAAACAACAATGTTTTCAGCGGACTCGATGCAGGCACCCACACCATTTCTGTTAAAGATGCGGCGGGCTGCGTATTCAATTTTAATGTAGACGTAAACAGCGATCCGGGATTTAGCACAACAGCTGTGAGCACTAATGCATCGTGTATTGGGGTGGCAAACGGATTTATTACAGTTGATTCACCGCTGAACGGAGTACCACCTTTTAAATATTATATTCCCGGCATCGTGAACCCCCAGCCTTCACCTGTATTAACCGGATTACTGGGTGGCGCTTCCTATACCGTAACGGTTGAAGACGCATCCGGATGTACATTCACCTTCTCGCAGGGTGTAAATAATAATCCGGGCGTAAGTGCATCATTCACGACCGTCAGTGCTTCCTGTGCAGGCGTCAGCAATGGCCAGATCATTATTAATCCTACGGCCGGAGGCGCTCCATTCCAATATGCTCTCAATGGCGGTACCAGTTTCCAGGCCCTGGATACGGTCAGAAACCTGGCAGCAGGTACCTATACCATCCAGCTGAAGGATACTGCCGGATGTACTTTCAACTCAGGCTCCATTTTTGTTTTTAATGGCGCCGGCGTCAATGCCGTATTCACGCCATTCAATGCTTCCTGTGCCGGTGTCAATAACGGCCGGATTGCTATCCGAACGACTTCCGGCACCGCTCCCTTCCGCTACTCATTAGATGGCGGCACTACTTTCCAGCCACTGGATACGATCCGGAACCTTGCTGCAGGCACTTACAACATCCAGGTTATAGATGCGAATGGCTGTACCCTGAACAGCGCTCCGGTTACGGTTGGAAATGATCCGGGTGTAACTGCCACCTTTACCACCCAGGATGCATCCTGCGCAGGTGTGAGCAACGGTACCATCGCCATCAATCCTTCAGCAGGTACCGCC
>WBZP01006761.1_pt1 | contig 11261 bp, 9 predicted proteins | sample 5204301 | NCBI WGS metagenome assembly WBZP01 (sample SAMN12412401, study PRJNA552823) | activated sludge metagenome | isolation source: activated sludge from nitrification reactor of wastewater treatment plant... | place: USA: Pennsylvania | collected 2017
CCGACACCGCCGAAACCGTGCAGCCCGACGGTGACGGGCAGCAGGTCGCCGTCAGCGGCAATCAAATGCGCGCGCAGCCGGGCCAGATCGTCCATGCGCGGAACGTGATCGGCGGCCGGCGCCGGTGCCTGGAACGGCGCCGGTGGACGACCAGCGTCGACGCTCGGCGTCGGCGCCCGCTGCGCCGAGGCCAGTCTGATCATGCCGGCGCCGGCCAGCTTGTCGAGCTGCTGATTGAACTTGTACTTCAACTCGTCCACGTTCTTGTAGACCGTGTAGAAGTGGCCCAGGGCGCCGAGCTTTTCCTGGAAAGCCCAGAGACTCGGCAGGTCTTCCCGGCGTGCGCTGCCGGTGCTCATCGGCACGTCCTTGAAGTATGTGTAGACGAGCGGCCGGCCGGTCGCCTTGAACTGCGTGACAGCCGTGGCGAATTCCTCTTCACTGTAACGGCCGACCTTGCTGCAGAACAGCATGAGGAAAATGTCGCTGGCGCGAATCGCCGCGTTGTACTCGTCCTGCAGCCGCGTCGGCGACAGCGCGTCGAGAAAGTCCTCCCAGACAATCAGCTCCAGGAACACTCCGTGCGCCTGCCAGTCCTTGTTCTTACGGTTGATGAAGAGCTCGAATTCCCGCCGGTCATCCACCAGTTCGGCCGAGGAAGCAAGAAAGATTTTCGTATTCGCCATGGGAAGCTCCTTTGCCCGCCAGGAAACGCGCGCCGACCGGTGAAAGAAAAGGCTGCCAATGCGCACAATAAGCGCCCAGGCGGCGGCCCGCAAGGGCACTGCCGTCTGCCGAGGGGGATTCCATGATCCGTTGCCTGACCGCTTTTCGCCTTGCGCCGGCACGACGACGGCCTGCCGGGAAACGCCGGCATTGCAGCGGGCGTGGTGAACGATCCCCATTCCTTGACAACGCCGCATGCGGTCAACTATGCTGAATTAACACCACATGCAATCCGTTCTCTCGTCGTTTTCCGATCGTGGGGTGAGCATCATGAAGGCCGGGCGGGATGCTCTGCGGGCGAGCTTGGCAGCGCCCGCTGCTGCTCTTGAAGTGCGGTGCATGCAGGACTGGTTCGCTCTGAATGATTGCGCTGTCGCCGCCGGTGTCGCACTGCTGCGCGCCGGACTTCGCGAGGGATCGCCGCTGACGCAACGAGCGGCAATCCTGCTGGCAGCCGTCGGCGCCGACGCGCCCGAAGCGATCTGGCAGACGCCCGGCGCGCGTTTGAGCGAGGAGGACCCGGAAACGGCGGCTCTGGCGGCGGCGGCGGCGATTGATGCCTGGCTCCGCTGCGCCGTGCGCAGCGACCTTCTGCCCGCTTGGCGGGAGAGAGTCGACGCACTGCTCGCGCTGGCCGGCGGATTGTCGTCTGCCGCGCGCACCGCCTTGCTCCTGCGCCGAGGCGCCCTCGCCTTGCTCTGCTCTGGAGACCTCGTGGCGGCCGCGGCGGCGTTCGACGAGGGCTGTCGTCTGGCTGCCGCGGAAAGGCTGAAAGGGCTTCAGCTCGTGCATGCGGCGCTGCGCGGCGTCACGCATGGCCTCGCCGGCCAGCTCACACGCGCCGACGTGCAACTCGCGGATGCCGAGTTTCTGCGTAGCGAGGACGATTGCAGTACGTCGGCGCAACTCCTGACCACCGGGAGTCTGGGCCTGGCCAGGCTTCTGCTCGGCCAGACACAGAGCGCCTACGCCATGCTGACGCGCGCCGGACGGTCAGTCGAGCTGAGCGACCGTGCCGGCGCCGTTCACATCCTGATGCTCTGTCACAAGATGTACGCCGCCGCCAGCCTCGGCCTGAGCGCGGAAGTTCAGGAACTCGCGCAGCGCATCAGCGCGCGCGTGATCGTTGACGACCACGTTCTCCTGCAGGCCTATCGACACCTGGCCCTCGGGGTACTCGCCCTGCACAGCGGGCAGCCCTTGCGCGCCATGCTGCACGCCGAAGAATGCGTGTCCGCCGGCGAGCGTTGCACTGCCCAGTTGCCACGGCTCATCGGCACCGTCCTGCACATTCAGGCGCTCGCCGACCTCGGTCGACGCCCCGAGGTACGCAATCTCGTCGCCGTCTGGTATCCCCGCTGGCGGGACCTTGGCTGGCGACGGATGGCTGCCATTGCGCTGCTCGAACAGGCGAAGATCGACGCGCTCGGCGGGCAACTGGACCGCGCCCGAAGCGGACGCGCGGCAAGCAGCAACCTCCTGCCGATCGGCGAATCGCTGCTGCCGCTGCATCGTGATCATGCGTGGCTGGACGGACTCGATACCCTGCTGTATGGCGAGGTCAGTGGCGCCAGCAAGGCGCTGCGACACGACGCGCATGTGACGATCCGCACGCTCGGCGAATTCACGGTCGACATCGACGGCAAGCAGATTTTCGATCGCGACTGGCAGGGGGTGCGGACCAAGTCGCTGCTCATTGCGCTGATCTGCCTGGGCGGACAAAAGGTGCCGGCAGAAGCGCTGGCCGACCTGCTGTGGTCCGATTCGGATGGAGCGCAGGCTTTGCAGAACCTGAAGGTCGCGCTCTCGCGCCTGCGCCGTGTCGGCTGTCGACCACAGGAGGTGCCGGTAAACTGGGTTCACGTCAAACAAAAGACGATCAGCCTGCCGAAGTGCGTCTGTCGCGTCGATGCGCATGACTTTCAGGCAGCAATACAGCCGCTGCTTCGCTCGGCGGGCGACCGGAACGCCCTGGCGCAGGCGCTGAGCCTCTACGCGGGCGACTTTCTGCCGAGCGAGACCAATCTGCCCTGGGTAATCGACTACCGCGCCCAGCTCCGCGACCTGTTCGAACGTGGTCAGGCGATGCTGCGTGGCGGCGGAGACCGGCGGCGGCCATTGATCGCTCGATCGCTGCCGCTGTAACCGGTTTGAAACCTCTCAGGCCGGATACTGCGTCTCCAGCGTCGGCCTGGTCGTTCTGGGCCGACGCACAGGCGCAGCGCAATCCAGTCACAACACGCGAAAGGACGACAGCAATGTTCCGTACCACGTTCTCTGCCAGCAACTCGCCCAAACCACTTACCCCCACCCTCGTATCCTTGTTAGGTGGTCTGACTCTCGCTGCGGCGTCTCCCGTCGGCGCCGTTGAAATCACCTTCAATGATTTTTCCGGGTCAGCAGACCGCGCGTTGATCCAGACAAATCTGAACGCTGCTTTCGTCGGCAGCGCGCTTCGCCTGGTGCCGGACCAGCAATCCCAAGCCGGCAGCGCCTTCTACCGCCAAGGCTTGCCTGTCAACCCGACAACCGACTTCAGCACCGATTTCACGTTCAAGATCACTTCGTCGAATCAGCCAGATCTACGTTCCGACGGCCTCGCTTTTGTCGTGCAAGGCAGCGGACCCGGTTTCCTTGGCTCTGCCGGCGAATCGCTGGGCTATAGGTGGTCGGGAAGCGGGCCAACACCTCCAGTGACCCAGGGCTATTTCTACGCGGTCGAATTCGACACTCACTACAACGGCGGTACGGGTGACCGCTCCGACAACGAAGTGGCCATCACGCGCACAAGACCGGGTGATTCGCGCCTCGGCGAGCCAGCGGTCGTGACCGAGGTCGTCGACAGTGTCGATCTTGGTGCGGGCCCAAATCCAAGACCGCTGCTTGACAATGGCGAGTTGAAGAACGTCCGCATCGAGTACGGTTTTCACAACCAGGCCAAGGTGCTGAGTGTCTTTCTCTCCGAGGGCGCCGGCATCACACCGCAACTGGTGCTGCGGACCGTCCTCCCTGACGATCTGTTCCATTTCGGTGGCGCAAGCACCTATCTCGGCTTCACCGCGGCGACGGGTGCCGGTTTCGCCAATCATGACATCCTCTCCTGGAGGTTCAATGTGCCGGAACCGGGCGCCCTGTCACTGTTCGGCATTGCCGGCCTGCTTCTGGTTGCCGGACGGCGAAAAGGGAAGGCAGCTTGCCCCTGATGGCCGTCTTGCCTCCCGGCGCAAGCCCGGGAGGCGCGACGGCGGCCGAGCCTTGGGCAACGCCCACATCGCCAGCCCGCACGCCGCCGTCGCCGCAACCCCAGCCACCAGCGCCGGCAGCAATGCGACGTCCGGCGAGGTCCCCCAGCGATCCAAGGCGGCGCGGTTGAGTCGGTCGGTCGGGGCGCGTCGGGTTTGCGCGACGGCTGCCGCTGGCGGTGGGCGAACTGCCCGCGGCCTCGCCCGGCGCCTGGCCGCCCAGGGCACCCGCGACGCCTTTCTGGTCACCGGCGGCGCGCGCGCCTTGCCCGCGGGCCGTTCGCTGACCATCCAAACCACGACCGCGAGCGGCGATGAACAATACCAGCGGCGCTCCTCATCCTCCGCCATGCAACGCTTACCGTACAATGGTACTTGAGCTCGTTCCAGACCATGTTGAGCGTCGAATCGAGCCCATGGTGGATGTCGGCCCATTCCCAGGCGCTGCCGCTGACATGCGAGAGGCTCTTCAGATCCTGGACGATCTTGCGCACACGGGCGAGACCGTCGCGGGATTCGCCCAGCAGATCGGCGATGTCGTTCTTCAGGTAGTCATAGTCGAGCTTTTTCCGGAGGCTGTGCACCTCTGCGAAAATGCCTTCGTTGAATCGACGGCGCCAAGTTCGAGCCCGCGCTTCTCGTCCTCGCTGGAATCGAGGGCGGTGACAAAGATCACCGGTATGTCGCGACCTGTCGGCCCAGTCGCATTGCCGTGGCGCCAGCCACTGCCTGGAGCAGCGACCGGTTGGCCGCAAACACGTCGTCGATCGCCGGCGGGCAGCTCGGCGAGCGAGCCGCTTCGTCACCTGGGCAGGCAGGCACTGCGCCCGGCGCGGCCGACAGGGCGCTGGACGCACGGCGCAAGCGGGCTGTGAACCAGAAACGGTTGCCGGTGCCCGGCGTGCTGTCCGCACCGGCGTCGCCGCCCATCAGTTGCGCCAGCCGTCGGGTGATGACCAGACCCAGGCCGTTGCCGCCGTGCGCGCGCGTCAGCGAAGCGTCTGCCTGCGCAAAAACCTGGAACAGACGGCTCATCTGCTCTGGCGCAATACCGGAGCCCGTGTCGGCGACTTCGAGGCGCAGCAGCAGGTCTTCGGCGCGCTCTTCCAGCACTTCTGAGCCAATACGGATCGTTCCGCGCTCGGTAAACTTGACGGCATTGACGGCTTAGTTCAGCAGCGCCTGGCGCACGCGCGCCGCATCGCCGCACAACAGCAGGGGAGCGGCTGGGGAGACGAATTTCTTCGCCTGCATGGCAGCGGTCTCGCTAAGGGGTTGCCGGTGGCAGAATCAGTGCGCGCAAGGTCGCCAGCGCTGCCGGATAATCGAAGTCGCGCAGCTGCCGACGCAGGAGCATCGCCGCCGTACCGTGCGTGGCCAGCAGCAGCGGGAGGTTGCTCTCGAACAGATCGGCCGCCGCCGTGTCATCGGTGGCCAGCAGAGGCTCCAGCCTGGCCAGCACAGCCGACGCGCCAACGGGATCGGCGGCGAACTCGCCGTCGCCAGCACGCGTCGTCTTTTCCGGCAGTTGCTCGAGCGCCGCCTCAAGCGCCCCCTGCTCGCCCTGCAGGGCGTCGAGCAATGCGTCGAGCGTGGCCGGCGCGACAGGCCCGCGCAAGGCCACTTCGAGGGCGACTGCCGCCGCCTGGAGACGGATGACACCCAGCGTGCCGGCGGCCCCTTTCAGGGCGTGCAGACGCTGTTTGGCGGCATCGATGCGGCCGGCCGCCAGATCGTCCCGCAGGTGTTGCGCATCCTCGCAGTGGCCGGCACCGAACTGGCGCAACAGCCCGACGTAGGCGATGGCGTTGCCACGCAGGGCGGCCAGCCCCCGCTTCGTGTCGAGTCGCTCGAAATCGGCCAGCAGTCCCGGCAGGCCCGTCGGTTCCTGCGGCGGAGGCGCCGGCGCGACGGCAGCGAAGCTTCCGTCGCCATTCTGCGGCGCTTGCGGCAGCCATTTCAGCAGGGTCGCATAGAGCCCTGGCAGGTCGACGGGCTTGGTGACGAAGTCGTTCATGCCGGCATCCAGGCACGCCATGCGGTCCTCTGCGAAAACATTGGCCGTCATCGCCAGAATCGGCCTGCTCTGCCAGCCCGGCAGGGCACGGATGGCGCGCGTGGCAGCGAGGCCGTCCATGATCGGCATCTGCATGTCCATGAGGATCAGATCGTAGGCCGTGCGACTGGCCTTCTCCAGAGCCTCGCGGCCATTAGCTGCGGCGTCAACCGCCAGGCCGGCGCCGTGCAGCAGTTCCAGCGCTACTTCCCGATTGATGGGGTGGTCTTCCGCGAGCAGGAGTCGTGCTGCGCCGTGGTAGCGACGCAATTGCGTTTCGGCATCCGATGCCTCGCCTGCCGCCACACTGGGCAGCACGCCGTGGCCGCGCTGCAGAGGGACGGTAAACCAGAAGGTGCTCCCCGCTCCCGGGGTACTGTCGATGCCGACTTCCCCGCCCATCAGATGGACGATCCGGTCGGTGATGGCGAGACCGAGACCGGTGCCGCCGTACTTGCGTGTTGTTGCCGCGTCGGCCTGCTCGAAGGCATGGAAAAGGCGGGACATCTGTTCCGCGGTGATGCCGATCCCGCTATCCTGCACCTCGAAGCGGACGAGAAAAGTGTCGGCGCCCTCTTCCAGCAACCTGGCGCGCAAGGCAATGCAACCCTGATCGGTGAACTTGACGGCGTTGCTGGCATAGTTGAGTAGCGCCTGGCGCAGACGCGTCGGATCACCGCGCAGCCACAGAGGGACATGGTCGCCGTCAAGTTCGATCTTCAGCCCCTTGTCGTGCGCCGCCGGACTGATGAACGAGGCGACGTAGTCGAGGATAGAGGAGAGGGCGAAGTCGGTGCTCTCGATCTGCAGGCGCCCGGCCTCGATCTTCGACAGGTCGAGAATGTCGTTGATCAGGGCCAGCAGATGTCGACCGGCACTGTCGATCTGATTCAGCCACACGCTCTGTTCCGGCGTCGCGCCGCCACGCAGCAGCAGGTGCGTCAAGCCGACGATGGCGTTCATCGGGGTGCGCAGCTCGTGACTCATGTTGGCGAGAAAGGCGGTCTTTGCCTGATTGGCCGTCTGCGCGGCGTCGCGGGCGATCTCCAGTTCCCTGGTGCGCGCGATGATGCGTGCCTCCAGCGCAGCGTTGAGTTCATTCAACTGCCTGTTGCGCCCTGCCAGTTCGGCAGTCTGCTCATCGACCAGATCGCGCAGATGTTCTCGGTGGCGCATCAGTTCGCTTTCGATCAGTTTGCGCGCCGAGATATCGCGCATGACGCCTACCGTGCCGAGAAACACCGAGCGCTGCTCGCCGCGCGGCACGCCGTACAGACCGGAACAATTGACCTCGGCGGTGACGTAATCGTCACCCAGCGCGTCGCCCCGTCCTGAAACCGTCCGGCGTTTCTTGTTCACCAGCAGGTGCACCTCCAGTCCAGCCGTCTTGCGCGATCCGGTGCGTCGCTCGTCGAACAGCTTGGGCGCATCTTCCACCCGGGTTTCCCTGCCGGCATAGCGTTTGAGGACGGCCGTGCGGCTGACCGCTTCGCCCTCCGCCGGCACCATGAACTCCGAAAAATGCCTGCCGATCAGATCCGCCGCCGTGTAGCCAAGCTCATGTACGGCGTCGTTCAGGAAGGTGAAGCGGCCTTCGCTATCGATCCGGTAGACGATGTCCGGCACCGTCATGACCAGCGAACGATAACGCTCTTCCGCTGCCGCCAGCGCTTCGTTCCTTTCCGCAAGCATGGCATTGATGCGATGCAACTGCAGGAAGACCTGGACCTTGGAGACGAGCACCAGGGGTTCGTATGGCTTCACGATGTAATCCACCGCACCGGCCTGGTAGCCCTTGAACACCTGCGCCTCCGCGCCATACGCCGCAGTCATGAAGATGATGGGCAGGTCTCTTGTCCTCACGTCGCCGCGCAGCAGCGTTGCCAGTTGGTAGCCGTCCATGTCGGGCATCTGAATATCGAGGATGGCCAGAGCGAAGTCATGGTGGAGCGTTGCCGCCAGCGCAGCGTTGCCGTTGCCTGCCTCGATCAGATGTGCGTCAACATCTTCCAGTACGGCGCGCAACGCGACGAGGTTCTCCGGCCGGTCATCAACAATCAGGATCTCTTGCTTGCAGCATGCATGGTCAAGTCTGGAACTCATTTTTTTCTCACGACAGATCACGTGCGGTATGAGCAAGGGGCGGCCAGCGGCGGCGCCAGGTCGGGTGGCAGACGGCGAAAGTCGACTCGCGTGGCTGCCGTCCGCCTGGCGAGCGGTTGATGACCACCTCCGGGCGGCTCATGGCAGCACCTTCTTGTAGATGCGCGCGTTCTGGTCTACCGCCTCGTAATGTGTGCCGACACTGGCCGACGGCAGCTCCTCCTTCGCGCCCAGGCACAGGAAGCCACCGTTTACCAGGCTTTCGGTGAATAGTCCGCGCGCCCTGTCGTGCAAGCTGCGGTTGAAGTAGATCAGCACGTTGCGGCAGACGAGGTGCATTTCGCCGAAGATACCGTCGGTGACCAACCAGATTGTGGTCGGAAAAGACGACGCGCCCGCGCAACGCCGGGTCGATCGCGGCGGCGTTGTACGCACAGTCATGGCCCGCAAAGCGATGCCCAACGCGTCCTTCTCCGAACCCGGGGCACGCGCGGCACTGTAGTCTCGCCGTGCGCAATGGCATTCGCTTGTGCAGTCACGCGCCTGAGCGTGGCGGCCATCTTGGCCAGTGCGCCCGCGATGCCCGCCTGCCCGCCGATCCCGGCGGTCAGATCGCCGCACGAAGGCTGGTCGACGGCGGCGGCGACGGCCTCCGGTTCGTCGCCGACCTGAGCAAGCATGGCGCGGACAGGATACTGCATGAGCACGGCGCCCAGGACGACGGCCAGCCGTGTTACGGCGACGCTTGTCACCGCGCCAGGCTGGTTGCTGACTACGGCCACCAGAACGGTAAGCGCACACATCCCCCCGAACCCGAGCAGATAGTGCGTGCGCAACTTCATAAGTCATCTCCTTGCCAGCTTCCGGCACCCGGAGTCGCCGGATTCACGGCTAGCGGCCCCCGAACGGCCGCGGGCTTCCACCAGCCCTGCTCCACCGGAGAAGCAGCCCCCCGTCCCTGAGGCCCGCGGCGGCGTGAAGCGACCAAGAGAGTCATTCTGAACCGGACTTGCGCTCTCCGATACTGGTGCCAACACGTACGTACTACACCGAGGCGTGACCAGCGTCCGGTCTTGTTCCGACGGCGGGGAAGCGGGCGCTACGGCTGGCTGAAGACGGGCGCAGTCAGATCAGCTTGACGCCGGCCAGCGTGGCTTGAAACGCCAGATCGGCCAGCGAACGCGCACCGGTCTTGATGCAGATCTGGGAGCGATGGCTCTCGATGGTACGCAGGCTGACCCCGAGATGGGCGGCCAGCGCCTTGTTGCTCATGCCGGACTGGGCGAGAGCCAGCACTTCACGTTGGCGTGCGGTCAGCTTCTCGATGCGCGCCTCGAACATCTGCCTCGCCTGCGCCACGCCGCGCTGGGCGCGATCGATTTCGAAGGCCGCCTCGACCTGAGCAAGGAGGAGCGCCCCGGGAACCGGCTTGGTCAGAAAGTTCACCGCGCCATGCTTCATCGCTTCGATGCCGATCGGTAGATCGCCATAGGCAGTCATGAAGACAATGGGCAGGCTCACCCGGCGCCGGATCAGCTCGCTCTGCAGTGCCAGCCCGCTCATGCCCGGCAAGCGCACGTCGAGGAGCAGACAGCCGACAGGGTCAGGAGCGCACTGTGCGAGGAAGGCCTCGGCGCTGGCGAAACACGCGCTGTGCAGGTGAGCGGTGCTGAGCAGGATGGGGAAGCTGGCACGAATGCCGGGATCGTCATCGACGATGAATGCCGTGGGCGCGGTCATGTCATCTGTGCCGCCGGCCAGGCGGCGCGGCGTGACGCGCCGGCATGAGCGCCCCTCCCCGCGGCGTTCGCCGCCAACGGCCGAGAGGTGCACGGCATTGCCCGTTGTTGGCCCTCAGCCTGCTTCGCGGTAGCGTTCGGCAATGGCGACGAAGTCGTCGAAACCGGCGAGGAAGGCAGCGCAGATGTCGGGATCGAAATGCGTGCCGCGGGCCGCCGCGATGATCTCGCGTGCCTCGGCGAAACCCATCGGCGCTTTGTAGACCCGCACCGAGATGAGTGCGTCGCACACATCGGCCACCGCCATCAGGCGCGCCGCGATCGGGATGCTGTCGCCGGCAAGACCATCAGGGTAACCGCTGCCATCCCACTTCTCGTGGTGCCAGTGGGCAATTTCCTTGGCCGCGGAAAGGAACGGCAACGGCGTTTCAATGTCGCGTTCGGCCAGCTCGATGGCGTTGCTGCCCAGCTGCGCATGGGTCCGCATGACAGCCCATTCCTTCGGCGTGAGTTTGCCTGGCTTGAGCAGGATGTGATCGGGGATGCCGACTTTGCCGATGTCGTGCAGGGGCGCCGAGCGCACCAGCAAGTCGATGTAGCGCTCGCTCAATGTCGATTCGAAACGGGGATGGCTGCGCAACCTGCTCGCCAACTGATGCACATAGCCCTGCGTGCGCAGGATGTGGTTGCCGGTCTCCGGATCACGCGTTTCCGCCAGGTGCGCCAACGCGCGGATGCTGACACGCTGGGTCAGGTCGTTCTCGACCATGCGGCGCGAGACTTCGGCTTCGAGGAGGACGTTCTGGTTCTTCATCCAGTCGCGCGCCTGTTTGGCCTCCAGTTGCGCGCGCACCCGCGCCAGCACCACGGCAGGCTTGATCGGTTTGGTCAGGTAATCGGCAGCGCCGAGCTGCAGCCCGCGTTCCTCATCGACGTCGTCAGCCAGCGCGGTGAGAAAAACCACCGGGATGTCGGCCGTGATCACATTGGTGCGCAGTTGCTTGAGCACCGTGTAGCCATCCATGCCGGGCATCATCACGTCGAGCAGCACGAGATCCGGCTTCGGCTCGCTGGCCGCCGCGCGCAGGGCACTGGCTCCGGAATTGGCCGCGCGCAACTGGTAGTCGGGGCGCAGCAGATGGGTCAACACCGAGAGGTTTGTCGGCTGGTCGTCGACGATGAGGATGGTTGCAGGTGCCATGTACAGAGTATCCGTCCACTGGTTGCCGACGCACTTGTCAATGATAGTACAAGAAAATCCGCTGCACCGGATTTTTGCTCATGCGCCACCTTTTTCATCCACCCTGCGCTCATGTGCGCGACCGACCCCCAATGAAGCTGGGCGCTGAAGCGCCGGCCACCTTGCTGCTGGTCGATGACGAGGTGAGCATTCTT
>WBZP01006764.1_pt1 | contig 11255 bp, 5 predicted proteins | sample 5204301 | NCBI WGS metagenome assembly WBZP01 (sample SAMN12412401, study PRJNA552823) | activated sludge metagenome | isolation source: activated sludge from nitrification reactor of wastewater treatment plant... | place: USA: Pennsylvania | collected 2017
CTTCCGATCTGGACATCAAGGCCGAGTACCTCAAGCCCAACCAGGCCGGCGACAAGATGCGCGACGGCGGCCTCGACGCGTTCTTCTTCGTCGGCGGCTATCCCGCCGGAGCGATCTCCGAGCTCGCCTCGTCGGGCGGCGGCATCGATCTCGTGCCGATCGTCGGCCCCGAAGTCGACAAGCTGCGCGCGCAGTACGGCTTCTTCGCCCTGGATACGGTCCCGGCGACCGTCTACAAGGGCGTCGGCGAGACCCGGACGTTGTCGGTGGGTGCGCAGTGGGTCACCTCGGCGAAGCAGCCCGAGGCGCTGGTCTACGAGATCACCAAGGCGCTGTGGAACGACAACTCGCGCAAGCTGCTCGACGCCGGGCACGCCAAGGGCAAGGCGATCCAGGCGGCGACGGCGACCGCTGGCGCCGGCATCCCGTTCCACCCGGGTGCCGAGAAGTTCTACAAGGAAAAGGGCCTTCTGAAGTAACCAGCCGGCGGTCGATGCCATCCCGATCGACGCGCGACGGGGCCGGTGGCACACCGGCCCCGTTTGCGTTGGGGCCGCGACGGGCCGGCCCGGCCGCGCGGGGGCGGGCAAGGGAGCGGACGTGAGCGACAACATCGACCCGAGGAAGCTGCAGGAGCTGGAGGAGAAGTTCGATCCGGAGATGCGGTTCCGGCCCTACGTCCCGCCGGCGACCCGGATCGTGGGGACGCTGCTGATCGCCCTCTCCTGCTTCCACTACTACACCGCGGGCTTCGGCCTGCTGCGCGAAACGACGCACCGGGGGATCCACCTCGCCTTCGTCCTCGGGCTCATCTTCCTCGTGTTCCCGCTGCGCAAGGCGATGCTCGCGCACGCGCACCGCCACTCGCTGCTGGCGCCCGGCGGGGTGCCGCTGTACGACTGGCTGCTCGCCGCGGCGATCGCCGCCAGCGTCCTCTACATCCCGTGGATCTTCGACGATCTCGCCTTCCGCGTCGGCAATCCGCTGCCGCTCGACGTGGCGATGGGCTCGGTGCTGGTCGTGCTGCTGCTGGAGGCGACGCGACGGGCGATGGGCTGGCCGCTGCCGGTGATCGCGATCGTGTTCATGGTCTATGCGCTCGCCGGCCCGGCGTTCCCCGGCCTGCTGCAGCACTCCGGCGCGTCGTGGCCGGTGCTGGTCAACCACCTGTACCTGACGAGCCAGGGGATCTACGGCATCGCCGTCGGCGTGGTGGCGACCTACGTGTTCCACTTCGTGCTGTTCGGCGTGCTGGCCACGCGCATCGGCCTGGGCAAGCTCTTCATCGACATCGCCTCGTCGATCGCCGGCCGCTATGCCGGCGGACCGGCGAAGGTCAGCGTGTTCGCCTCGGCCCTGTTCGGCATGCTGTCCGGGTCGTCGGTGGCGAACGCCGTCACCGTCGGCTCACTCACCATCCCGGCGATGATCCGGCTGGGGTATCCGCGGCACTTCGCCGGCGCCGTCGAGGCCGCGTCGTCGACCGGCGGGCAGATCACGCCGCCGATCATGGGGGCGGCGGCGTTCCTGATGGTCGAGTTCCTCAACCTGCCCTACCAGACGATCATCATCGCCGCGATCGTCCCGGCGTTCATGCACTTCTTCGGCGTGTTCATGCAGGTCCACTTCGAGGCCAAGCGCTCCGGGCTGCGTGGTCTCACGAAGGAGGAACTGCCCGACCTCCCGCGGGAAATGAAGGCGAACTGGCCGACGCTGATCCCGCTGGTGCTGCTGGTCTACATCCTGGTGTCGGGGTCGACGCCGTACCTCGCGGCGTTCACCGGCATCTCGTCGGCGGCGCTGGTCGGGCTGTTCACCTCGCGCGAGCAGACCCGGCCCGCGCAGTGGGCGGCACTCGCCGTCGGCCACGCGGTGCTGATCGCCCTCATCACCGGCGGCTTCGGGGAGTACGGCGTCCACGTGTTCGTCGCGGTGCTGGTCGCCGTCCCGCTGGCGCACCGTGCGCTCGGGATCCGGTCGCGGATCGCGAAGAAGGACCTGGTCGAGACCTTCGAGACCGGCGCCAAGTACGCGCTCGCCGTCGGCGCCGCGGCGGCCACCGTTGGCATCGTCATCGGCGTGGTCACGCTGACCGGCGTCGGCTTCAAGGTGTCCTACATCGTCACCTCCGCGGCGCAGTCGATCGCCGGCGCCGTGCTGTCGGTGCTGCCTGCCGGCTGGGCCGACGCGAAGACGATCGCGCTGCTCGCCGCGCTGTTCATGACCGCGCTGGTCTGCGTGCTGATGGGCTGCGGCATCCCGACCACCGCCAACTACCTCATCATGGTGACGGTGGCGGCGCCGACACTGGGGCTGCTCGGCGTGCAGCCGCTGGTCGCGCACTTCTTCGTGTTCTACTACGGCGTGCTCGCCGACATCACGCCGCCGGTGGCGCTGGCCGCCTACGCCGCGGCGGGGATGGCGGGGTCCGACCCGTTCCGGACCGGGAACACCGCGTTCCGGCTGGGCATCGGCAAGGCGCTGGTGCCGTTCGTGTTCGTGTTCGCGCCGTCGATGCTGCTCGTCGTCGACGGCTTCACGTGGACGGAGTTCATCACCGGCTTCGGCGGCTGCGTGCTCGGGATCACGATGCTGGCGGCCGCGTTCTCGAGATTCATGCTGGTCGGGATGCGTGGCTGGGAACGCGTCGTCTGCGTGCTCGCGGCAGCGCTGATGATCGCACCGGAGGCGACGAGCACGCTGGTCGGCATCGCGATGATCGTCCCGGTGCTGCTCCGGCAGGTCGTTGCGTGGCGCGCCGCGGGGCGCGCGCAGCCGGCCTGAACCGCGGCCGGCCCGGTCAGAACCGCAGCGTCGAGGGCAGGTACCTGGCGAGCAGGTCCTCGTAGTAGGGCTTCAGCTCGGCGAGGTTCGGCCGCACCGGCGCCTTGGTGTAGAGATCGTACGGATTGAACTTCTGCACCCAGGGCAGCATCGCGCGGTCCTGCTCGTCGGTGAGGTAGCCGTACTCGCCCTCGCGGTGCCAGGCGTAGAACGAGTGGTAGCGGATCATGTACAGCCCCGGCAGCGGCAGGTACGGGCGCACCATGTGGTACAGGTACTCGTCGTGGCCCCAGGACATCTGGACGGCGTCGAGGCCGCAGCCGGGCGCGTAGATGCCGGTGCCGCTCTGGAACTCGGTGCGGAGCGAATCCGGGTTCAGTGCGAAGTACTCGGCGTAGACGATCTTCGGCGAGAACGGGCAGCCGGTCGGGAAGGTGTCGCCGACGACCGCCCACTGCGGTTCGCCGAACAGGCAGAGCACCTTGCCGAGGTCGTGGATGAAGCCGGTCAGCACCATCCAGTCGGGGTGCCCGTCGCGGCGCAGCGCCTCGCCGGTCTGCAACAGGTGGTCGATCTGCGGCAGCGCGATGTCGGGATCGGAGTCGTCGACCAGCGTGTCGAGGTAGTCGAGCGCTTCCCACGGCGTCATCTCCCGCCGGTTGAAGCGCAGGAAGTCCGCCTTGCGGGCGATGACGAAGTCGTGCGTCTGCTGCGCGTGGTTCTGCCGATAGAATTCGCGCACCGTGTCGCGTGCCGGCTCGGCGTAGTTGCGGAACGCGTCCCTGGCCTTGGTGGAAGGGGTCGTGTCCATGCGTTGCCTCCGAACCTGTGGGTGAATCGCCGGCCGTTGCCCGGGCTGCCTCGCCGCCCGTTTCAGCGCCGCGTGGCGTCCGCGCGCAATGCCCTGCCGACGCCGTCCCGGACGACGGTCACGGCGGGCCGCCGGGGATGATACGACGCCGGTCGGCGCCGTGCACCGGCCGCGATCGGCGTAGAGTAGCGGCAACGGCAGCGCTGACGCGAGGCCGCATCCGGGAGCCGGACTTGGCCATCGACACGCGCTACGCCTTTCTCCAGCGGCTGTCGCGGGAGGCCGGCGAGCGCGCACTCGCCTTCTTCCGCGAGCGCGCCGCGCTGACGATCGAGTTCAAGGGGCCGCAGGATTTCGTCAGCCGTGCCGACCGCGACGTCGAGGCGTTCATCCGGACGGAGATCGCGGCCGCGTTTCCGGACGACGCCTTCCTCGGCGAGGAGAGCGCCGGCGACGCGCCGGCGTCCGGCCGGTTGTGGATCGTCGATCCGATCGACGGCACGACCAACTTTCTCCGCGGGTTGCCGTACTGGAACGTCTCGATCGCCTTCGTCGAGGACGGCGTCCGGGTGCTCGGCGCGGTCTGCGATCCGGTCCACGGCGAGGTGTTCCACGCCCGGCGCGGCCACGGCGCCTGGCGGGTCGACGCCGCCGGGCTCCACCGTCTGCAGGCGGCGGCGACGCCGACGCTGCTCGGCGCGACCGTCGCCGTCGGGCACCACGACCGCCATCCCGAGCCGTGGTTCGCGGCAGTCCGCGACGCGCTGCAGGCACACGGCGCCGCGTACCGCAACTTCGGGGCGGCCGCGCTCCAGCTCGCCCACGTCGCCGACGGCCGCCTCGACGCCTTCATCGAGCGCGAACTGTCGGCGTGGGACGCGATGGCCGGGCTGCTGCTCGTCGACGAGGCCGGCGGCCGCACGGCGCCGTTCCCGGGGCCGGCCGGACTGGCCGCGCGCGCGCCGGTGATCGCCAGCGGGCCCGGGGTCGCCACCGAGGTGGCCGCGATCGTCGCGGCGGTGCGTTAGCCGGGCTTCGCCCGGCCAGCGCAGGCGCCGGGCGGCCCCGCTGCGACGGTTGGTCAGCGCTTCGTCTTGGCGAAGTCGCCGGCGAAGGCCCAGGCGAAGCGGTCGGCGCGGATGTGCCGGCGCAGCGCGTCGTTCACCCTGGCGGTCGTGAGCGTCTGGATCGCGGCGTCGACCTCGCCGGCGGCACTCCAGGTCCGTCCCAGGAACGACTGCGTCGCGAGCGCCCCGGCGAGCGTGCCGTCGCTGGTGCGGGCGATCCGCCGCTGCTCGAGCAACGCCTTCTTCCCGTCGGCGACCTCCTTGTCGGTGAAGCCGTCCTTCAGCGCGCGCTCGATCTCCTCGTCGATGCCCTTGCGTACCCGCGCGAGGTTCTCCGGCGCGAAGATCGCGTAGACGTTCAATGCACTGTTGTTGTCGAACGGGGAGACGTCGAGCCAGCTCTGCGCGCCGTAGGACAGGCCGTCGCGCTCGCGAACGCGGTCGGGGATCCGCGACTCGGGCGAGCTTCCGAGCAGCTGGTTGACCAGCAGCATCGTCGGATAGTCGGGGTCGGCGTCGACCATGGGGATCGCCAAGGTGCCGATCAGCATCGCGTTGGCCTTGTCGGGCGTCTCGGTGGCGAGCGCCGCCGGCTTGGTCGGCCGGTAGGGCTGCGGCACGCGCTCGTAGGCCGACGGACTCGCCCAGCCACCGAAGAGTTCGGCCGCGAGGGCCCTGGTCGCGGCGACGTCGAAGTCGCCGACGATCGCGAGTTCGGCGTTCGCGGCGCCGACGAACTCGCGGTGGAACGCCTTCACCGCCGCGAGCGTGGCGGCGTCGATCCGGGCGATCTCCTCGTCGAAGCTCGGACGGTAGCGGACGTCGGCGGCGGCCCAGGGCTGGTCGTGCCGGGCGAGGCTGCGCTGGGCGATCGCCTGCGGATCGGACTTCGCCTCGTCGAGTCCGGTACGCCACTCGCGCTTGAGCTTGTCGAACTCGGCCGCTGCGAACGCCGGCTCGCGCAGCGCCTCGGCGGCAAGCCGCAGCAGTGCCGGAAGCTGCTCGCGCACCGTCTGGCCGCGGACGGTGGTCGCCGTCGCGCCACCGCCGATGTCCAGCTTCGCCTTGGCCCGGTCGAGCTCGTCCTCGAACGCCTGCCGATCGCGCTTCGCCGTGCCGCGGGCGAGCATCGACGCCATCAGTCCGCCCGCGGTCGCCCGGTCGGCTAGCGCGGCGAGGCTGCCGTACCGCAGCCGCAGCTGGAGGTTGACGGTTTCGCCGCGCGTCTTCTTGGGCAGCAGCGCAACCCGCATGCCGTTGGGGAGCGTGAACCGCTGCGTGCGCGCCTCGAGGTTGCCGATGGTGGGGTCGAAGCTCTCGCCCGCGGCGACCTGTGCGTCGCCCTTGTAGTCCTTGACCATCGCGGCGACGTCGGTCGCCGGCGGCGGCGGGGCGCGGTCGGGCTTCGCGTCGGGGACGAACTGCCCGAGCGTCAGGTTGGCGGGCTTGAGGTACGCGACGCCGACGCGCTGGACGTCGGCGGCGGTCAGCGCGCGCCAGCGGTCGCGCTGGAGGAAGAAGAGCCGCCAGTCGCCCTGGGCGATCGACTCCGACAGCGCGACGCCCAGCTTCTGGGGGTCGTTCACGATCTCGTCGAAATCCTTGAGCGCCTTGACGCGGACGCGGTCGACCTCGGCGGCGGTGATCGGCTTCTGCGGCAGCCCGTAGAGCGTGTCCAGCAGCGCGGTCCTCGCCGCGTCGAGGCTGTCCCCCAGCGGCACCTGCGCCCAGAAGATGACATTGCCGGGGTCGCGCAGCTCGAGGCTCCACGACTCCACGGCGCTGGCCTTCCTGGTCTCGACCAGCGCCTGGTAGAGGCGGCCTGCGGGCACCACGCTCATGACCTCGCCCAGCGCGGTCAGAGCCGTCGCGTCGGGGTGCGCGCCGGGCGGGGTGCGGAACAGCGCGGCGACGAAGAACGCGCCGCCGGGACGGCGGACCGTGACGCTGCGCTCGCCGTCCTGCACCGGCTCCTGCGTGTAGATGCGCGGCAACGTCCGCGTCGGCTTCGGGATCGCCCCGAACACGCGCGCGATCAGCGCGAGCGTGGCGTCGGGATCGAACTTGCCGGCGACGACCAGCACGGCGTTGTCGGGCTGGTAGTAGGTGCGATAGAACGCCTGCAGCCGGTCGATGCTGACGTTCTCGATGTCGGAGCGCGCGCCGATGGTGAGGTTGCCGTAGTTGTGCCAGTCGTAGGCCGCCGCCTGCAGCCTCCCCCAGAGGACGCCGCGCGGGTTGTTGTCCCAGCTCTCGAACTCGTTGCGCACGACGGTCATCTCGGTGTCGAGGTCCTTCTTCAGCACCAGCGCGTTGACCATCCGGTCCGCTTCCATCGCCAGCGCCCAGCGCAGGCTGTCGTCGGACGCGGTGAACGTCTCGTAGTAGTTGGTGCGGTCGAAGAACGTCGAGCCGTTGAAGTGCATCCCGCGCCGGCCGAGTTCCTGGAAGATGTTCGGGATCGTCGGCGTGCCCTTGAACAGCAGGTGCTCCAGCAGGTGCGCCATGCCGGTCTCGCCGTAGCCTTCCTGCCGCGATCCGACCTGGTAGGTGACGTTGACCGTCGTCGTCGGCTTGGTCGCGTCCGGGAACAGGACCACCCTGAGCCCGTTCTCCAGCGTGTACTCGGTGAACCCCTCGACGCTGGCCCCGGCCGTGACGCCGGCCGGCAGAGCCGCCCGGGCGAGGACGGTTGCGGCCGCCAGGACGACGAAGGCGAAGGCGCGGGCGAGGCGGCTGCTGGGCATGGCTTGCTCCGGGGCGGTGCGGCGGACGAAGGGCGGAAGTATAGCTTCGCCGCCGCCTGCCGCCGGCCAATTGACGTTTACGTAAACGGCAAGTACGCTGCGGCTCCCGCGGGGCGCTGCGCGCCGGGCCGCCGTCGCCCCGGCGCCACGCCGCGCGTCCCGCAGGAGTAAGCTTCTTCGACGTCCCGCCCGGGACGCAGAGCCCCGTCGAGGTCCGCGATGAACGATCTGTCCGTCAGCCCGAAGCCGCCCGCCTGCAAGCCCGCGAACAAGGTCCGGTTCGTCACCGCCGCGAGCCTGTTCGACGGCCACGACGCGTCGATCAACATCATGCGACGGATCCTGCAGGCGACCGGCTGCGAGGTGATCCACCTCGGGCACAACCGCTCGGTCGAGGAGATCGTCAACTGCGCGCTGCAGGAGGACGCCCACGCGATCGCCGTCTCGTCCTACCAGGGCGGCCACGTCGAGTTCTTCAAGTACATGATCGACCTCCTGCGCCAGCGCGGTGCCGGCCACGTCAAGGTGTTCGGCGGCGGCGGCGGCGTCATCGTCCCCGCCGAGATCCGCGAGCTGCAGGCATACGGGGTGACGCGGATCTACTCGCCCGAGGACGGGCAGCGGCTGGGGTTGCAGGGGATGATCGACGAGATCGTCGCCGCCAGCGACGTCGACCTCGCGCAGTCGCTGCCCGAGGGCCTCGCCGCGCTGGCCGACGGTGACGCCAACGCGCGCACCCGCGCGCTCGCCCGGCTGATCACCGGCCTCGAGGCCGGCAGCGTTCCTGCGGCCACGCGCAAGGCGCTGCACGCGGCGGCGGCGGCGGCGAAGGCGCCGACGCTGGGCATCACCGGGACCGGCGGCGCGGGGAAGAGCTCGCTCACCGACGAACTCGTCCGCCGTTTCCGGCTCGACCAGTCCGACCGGCTGCGGATCGCGATCGTCTCCATCGACCCGTCGCGGCGGAAGTCCGGCGGGGCGCTGCTCGGCGACCGGATCCGGATGAACGCGATCGAGCACCCGAACCTCTACATGCGCTCGCTGGCCACGCGCGAGGCCGGCAAGGAGGTCAGCAACGCGCTGCCCGACGTCATCGCCGCGTGCCGCGCCGCCGGCTACGACCTCGTCGTCGTCGAGACCTCGGGCATCGGCCAGGGCGACGCCGCGATCGTCCCGCTGGTCGACGTCTCGCTGTACGTGATGACACCGGAGTTCGGCGCCGCGTCGCAGCTGGAGAAGATCGACATGCTCGACTTCGCCGACTTCGTCGCCATCAACAAGTTCGATCGCAAGGGGGCCGCCGACGCGCTGCGCGACGTGCGCAAGCAGGTGCAGCGCAACCGCGAACGCTGGTCCGAGCCGGTGGAGGACATGCCGGTGTTCGGCACCGTCGCCGCGCGCTTCAACGACGACGGCGTCACCGCCCTCTACCACGCGCTCGTGCCGCGACTCGCGCAGCTCGGCCTCGGGCTCGCGCCGGGGCGGCTGCCGGCCGCCGGCGCGCGGCAGTCGACCGGGCGCAGCGCGATCGTGCCCGGCAACCGCATCCGCTATCTCGCCGAAGTCGCCGAGACGGTCCGCGCCTACCACGGCTGGGCGGCCGACCAGGCACGGCTGGCGCGCGAGCGGCAGGCGCTGCGCGAGAGCAGGCGGATGCTGGCCGAACGCGCCGGCGCCGGGGGCGCGTCGGCGTGTGCCGAGGCCGCGGCGTTGCTCGACAGCCTGCTCGCCGAGCGCGAGGCGAAGCTCGACCCGCGGGCGAGGAAGCTCCTCGACATGTGGCCGCAGACGAAGGCGGCGTACGCCGGCGACGAGTACGTGGTGCGGATCCGCGACCGCGAGATCCGCACCGACCTCACCAGCGCGTCGCTGTCGGGCACGCGGATCCGCAAGGTGGTGCTGCCGCGCTGGGACGATGACGGCGAGGTGCTGCGCTGGCAGCTCCGCGAGAACGTCCCGGGCAGCTTCCCGTTCACCGCCGGCGTGTTCGCGTTCAAGCGCGAGAACGAGGACCCGACGCGGATGTTCGCCGGCGAGGGGGATCCGTTCCGGACCAACCGCCGGTTCCACCTGCTGGCCGACGGGATGCCGTCGAAGCGGCTGTCGACGGCGTTCGACTCGGTGACGCTGTATGGCAACGACCCGGACCTGCGCCCGGACATCTACGGCAAGGTCGGCAACTCGGGCGTGTCGATCGCCACGCTCGACGACCTCAAGGTGCTGTACTCGGGGTTCGAGCTCTGCGACCCGGCGACCAGCGTGTCGATGACCATCAACGGCCCGGCGCCGACGATCCTGGCGATGTACCTCAACGTGGCGATCGACCAGCAGCTCGACCGCTTCCGCGCCGACAACGGCCGCGAGCCCACCGACGACGAGGCCGACAAGATCCGCGAGTGGACGCTGGCGACGATCCGCGGCACCGTCCAGGCGGACATCCTCAAGGAGGACCAGGGGCAGAACACCTGCATCTTCTCGACCGAGTTCAGCCTCAAGGTGATGGGCGACATCCAGGAGTTCTTCGTCCACAACGGGATCCGCAACTTCTACTCGGTGTCGATCTCCGGCTACCACATCGCCGAGGCGGGCGCGAATCCCATTTCGCAGCTGGCGTTCACGCTCGCCAACGGGTTCACCTACGTCGAGGCGTACCTCGCGCGCGGGATGCACATCGACGACTTCGCGCCGAACCTGTCGTTCTTCTTCAGCTACGGGATGGATCCGGAGTACACGGTGATCGGCCGCGTCGCGCGCCGGATCTGGGCGGTCGCGATGAGGAACCGCTACGGCGCCAACGAGCGCAGCCAGAAGCTCAAGTTCCACTCGCAGACCAGCGGCCGCTCGCTGCACGCGCAGGAGATCCAGTTCAACGACATCCGGACGACGCTGCAGGCGCTGATCTCCACCTACGACAACACCAACTCGCTGCACACCAACGCCTTCGACGAGGCGATCACCACGCCGACCGAGGAGAGCGTGCGCCGGGCGATGGCGATCCAGCTCATCATCAACCGCGAATGGGGGCTCGCGAAGAACGAGAACCCCAACCAGGGCGCGTTCATCATCGACGAGCTGACCGACCTGGTCGAGGAGGCGGTGCTGAAGGAGTTCGAGGCGATCTCCGAGCGCGGCGGCGTGCTCGGGGCGATGGAGACCGGCTACCAGCGCGGCAAGATCCAGGAGGAGTCGCTCTACTACGAGCACAAGAAGCACGACGGCAGCTATCCGATCGTCGGCGTCAACACCTTCCGCAACCCGCACGGCGACCCGGTGCCCGAGGTACTCGAGCTCGCGCGGTCGACCGACGAGGAGAAGGCATCGCAGCTCGCGCGGCTGCAGGCGTTCCACCAGCGGCACGCGGCCGCGGCGCCGGCGGCGCTGGCACGGCTGAAGGACGTCGTCATCGCCAACGGCAACGTGTTCGCCGAGCTCGTCGACACCGTGCGCGTCTGCTCGCTCGGCCAGATCACCCGCGCGCTGTTCGAGGTCGGTGGCCAGTACCGCCGCAGCATGTAGGCGACCGGACCGCCCCCCGCGTCCGGCCGTTCGCGACGGGCAAGGGATACGCGGCCGGCATCCGGGGAGGCTCGCCCCTACCGGTCAGCCGTCCGGGGATCGGTGGCGCTCGTCCGGCGTCCCATGGCCCAAGTCCGCCGGGCGTGCCGACCGGCCGGTCCACGCCTGGCCGGCGCGCGCGTACGACGGCGACGCGCAACCAAAAAAAGCCCGGCCGGAGCCGGGCTTCGAATCGACGGCATTGCCTGTCCCCGCCGTCTTTTGCACCCAGAGACGGTTCAGCGCCCCGATTTCCGGCGGGCGAGTCCCACGCCGGCGAGTCCGGCGCCG
>WBZP01005318.1_pt2 | contig 11254 bp, 10 predicted proteins | sample 5204301 | NCBI WGS metagenome assembly WBZP01 (sample SAMN12412401, study PRJNA552823) | activated sludge metagenome | isolation source: activated sludge from nitrification reactor of wastewater treatment plant... | place: USA: Pennsylvania | collected 2017
GCCAAGGTCGCATCCTGGGTGGAGAGCATCGGCCAGCGGCATGGGCAGATCGACCATCTGGTGAACTCAGCCGGCATTTGCCTGTTTGAAAAAGACGGCTCCGCGCTCACGACCAATCCATCGGTGTTCGACCTCACGTTCGACGTGAATCTCAATGGCACCTTGCGCGTCGTGCGATCTGCGGTGCCGCTGATGCGGCGGGCGGGCGGCGGCGCGATGGTGCATATCGCCAGCGTGGTCGGACTACGCAACATGGAAAATATTCAGGCCGGAGGCCCGGCCGATGCCTATCAGTTGTCGAAAGCCGCTGTCGTATCGCTGTCGCGATCCCTCGCCATTCAACTGGCGCCAGATCGCATCCGTTCCAACACTGTCTGTCCTGGTGCAGTGGATACGCCCATGACGGCGGAGATCTATGCACAGGAGGCTCGCGTTGCCGCGATGTCTCAGCGCACGCCCCTTGGCCGGATTGGCCGGCCGGAGGATGTCGCTGCCGCTGCCGCATTTCTTCTGTCGGACAGTGCATCTTTCATTACGGGCATAGACTTGCCGGTCGATGGCGGCCTTCTCGCAAAGCTCTGAATTTCTGGCGCAGAAAAGCTGCACTGCAACACCGCGAACCGCGCCGCTGGCAGTCCTTTGGCGCCGGCAACATCGCACCGCGTTTTCAGGCTGCGCGTGAACTTTGCCATTGACACTGTGAACTAAGGTCTGAATAGTAGACCAAAGAGCATTGGTGATGTTCGGGGGGAGCGGCAGTGGCGGTCGGTGCGACACCCTTGAGTGCAGTTCGCCTGGACGAACCTTCCAGCCGTCCACTCAGGGTTTCGGGCGTTTGCAAGTCGTTCGGTGGGCTCGAAGTCCTGAAGGATGTGTCGCTCGATTGCCTGCCCGGCGAGATCGTCGGCCTCATCGGTCCCAACGGTGCCGGCAAGTCGACACTGATCAACGCCATCACGTCTCTCATGTCGATCAACGCCGGCGAAGTGCGCCTCGGCAACGTGACCGTCTCGAACACTTGGCCTCAGAATTGCGCACGTGCGGGATTGGCGCGCACCTTTCAGAACATCAAGCTCTTCAAACGCCTGACGGTGCGCCAGAACGTCGAGGTCGCGCACACGTCCGGGCTGCGCGACCGCTTGGAGCGCTGTCGGGACATCGATATCGACGCTCTGCTCGATCAATTCGCCTTGGCGCGCTTCGCGGATTGGAAGGCTGGCTCCCTTCCCTACGGCAGTCAGAGACGGCTTGAGATCGTACGCGCGTTGGCGCTTGGACCCGACTTTCTCCTGCTCGACGAGCCGGCGGCGGGAATGAATACCGGCGAGACGACGGCACTCATATCGGCAGTGCGCAAGGCCGCGGCCGACTATCAATGCGGCGTCATCGTCATCGATCACGACCTCCGCTTCATCGTCACGCTGTGCAACCGCATCTTCGTACTCGATGCCGGGCGCATCATCGCTTCGGGTTCACCATCCGAGGTCACCAAGAATCCCAAGGTGATCGAGGTCTACATCGGCCATTCGAAAAGAACCAAGACGTAACCGGTACAGGAGAAAACTGACCATGATCGGACTGCGCAATCGAAGCATGAAGGCGCTGATAGCTGGTGCCGCCGTGGCCTCACTGATCGACCCGGCTTCCGCCGAAGACGGATTGACAATCGGCTATGCAGCCGCCGTCACAGGAGCGTTGGCCCCCTATGATAGTCCCGACGGCGTTTCGTGCCGTGTCGCACAGGTCAACGAAGCGGGAGGGATTAACGGCAAACCCGTCAAACTACTGATCCGAGACACCAAGAGCGACGCCGTGACGGCTGCCAACGTCGCTCAGGAACTACTCGATGCCGGCGCCAACGTTCTGCTCGGCCCACCGACCGACGACGGTCTTATTCCGATCGCAAATCTGGCCGTCGCCAAGAGCATTCCGGTCCTGTCGGTCGGAGCTACCCAGCCCGCGTTCCCGCAAGCGGCAAAGGCCAACGGCTACCTTGTACCTTACGGCGACAATGCATCGGCCGCCGCTGCAGCCGAGACGGCCTATGCCGCCGGACACCGCAAGGCTGTCTTGATGATCGCCCACGATGTCGGCGCCTACTCGCTTCTGACTCCGGAATACTTTGCCCAAGCGTTTGAGAAGCTCGGAGGCAAGATCGTCGGGCGGGTCAACTATCACCATGGCCTTGCGGACTACACGCCGCAAGTGACCGAGATCCGAAACATCGCCGACAAACCGGATATGATTTTCGCGGCCATCCTCGTGCCTGACGCTGGCGTTCTTGTCCGCACACTCGCGTCGGCGGATGCCAAAATTCCGGTTTACGGCACTGACGGGTTCGACGATCCCTCGTTCATCGAGACGGCAGGGGCCGGCGCTGGTCTTGCCACGTTCGCGACCCACGGCTTCCCATCTGAAGGCAGCACGTTGAAGACATTCTACGACGACTGCACCAAGAGAAACTTCAAGGTGCAGAACATCTTCTTCGGTCTCGGCGGCGAGGCAGTCGATGTCATCAAAACGGCAACTGAAGCGGCAAAATCGTTCGAGCCGGCAAAAATCAACGCCGCGATCCGCGAGATCAAAGGCATGAAGGGCATCGTCACCGACTCCATCACCTACAAGGATCAGGAAGGCACGCCGTTGAAAGAGATGGTGATGATCCAAGTAAAGGATGGTGCCTTTGCGATGATGAAAAAGGTCATACCGGGCTGGGTCGCGAAGCCATGATGCTGGTGGCCGACAAGGTCTCCGTCTCTTACGGCCCGATCCGGGCCGTAAGAGACGTGAGTATCAACGTTGCCGAAAATGAAATCGTTACACTGTTGGGACCCAACGGGGCCGGCAAGTCGAGTTTGATCTCTGCCTTGATCGGCCTCGTACCCAAGTCGGGCGGGCGCACCTCGTTCCTCGGCGAGGATACGAGCGCGTCGCCGACGGAGGCGCTGGTTCGGCGGGGTATGACCATGACACCGGAGGGCCGGCGGGTCTTCTCAGATTTGAGTGTCGCTGAAAATCTGCGTCTTGGGGCCGCGACGCGCGCCGATCCCGATGGCGTCGCAGAGGACATCGAAAAATACCTCTCCATGTTCCCGATCTTGCGCGAGCGCTACCATGCGTCCGCCAAGTACTTGTCTGGTGGTGAGCAGCAGATGCTCGCCATCTCGCGTTCAATGATGTCGCGGCCCAAGCTTCTCATGCTGGACGAGCCGTCGCTCGGCCTCGCACCGCGCATCGTCGATCTTATTTTCGAATTCATTATCAAGCTGCGGCAGTGGGGACTCACCATCCTGGTCGTTGAGCAGAATGCCCACGAAGTTCTCGAGTTTGCCGACCGCGCCTATGTGATGGCGAGCGGTGCACTTCAGTTTTCCGGGACGGCACAGTCCCTCCGCAACTCCGATGAGGTGATGGAAATGTACTTGGGGTTGGAGGGGCACTAGCTCGTGGACTACCTGTTGCAGCAATCCATGAATGCGATGAGTCTTGGCGGCGAGTACGCGCTCCTCGCGCTCGGCCTTGCCATCGTCTTTTCGGTGATGGGCCTCGTCAACTTCGCCCATGGCGATCAGATCACGGTCGGCGGCTATGCCATGTTCCTGGTCGCGCTCTATTCGGGCATCAACAATCCCGCGTTGCTCCTCCCTGTCGGAGTGGCTTCTGTCGTCCTATGTGCACTTTTGCTGGAGCGTGTTGCCTTCAGGCCGGTCCGCGGTGCGCCGCCGACGACGGGCATGCTGATGTCATTCGGCGTTTCGATCATCATCCAAAATCTTGCGCTCCTCTTCGTTGGAACGCGGCCAAAGCCAGTGCCGACGTTCGACTTCCTGATGTCCAGCATCACGATAGGCTCGGTCCGCATTCCCATGGTGCAGCTGCTCGAAACCATCGTCACCATTGCCGCCATTGGCATTCTCGTGGTCTTTCTCAAGCGCACCACGGTCGGCATGGCCATGCGTGCAGCCGCAAAAGACGTGCAGACCGTACGCTTGATGGGCGTGAAAGCCGATCGCATCGTCGCAGCCGCCTTCGCGATCTCCGGTCTCCTTGCCGGTCTTGCCACCATCTTTATCATGGCCCGGCGCGGCGCCGTTGATCCGTTCATGGGCTTTACACCCGTTCTCAAGGCGTTCGTCGCGGCGGTCATCGGCGGCTTCTGAAGTCTGCCGGGAGCGGTGCTCGGCGGCTTCGCTCTGGGGATTGCCGAGGTGCTGCTGCAGGTTTCGCTGCCTGAATCTGTCGCCGGGTTCCGCGATGCCTTCGTCTTTGCGGCTGTCGGCGTCCTGCTGCTGTTCCGGCCGCAGGGACTTCTCGGAGAACGGCCGGATTTCGGAGAGAAGTCATGATGATTTCGTCGCGAGCCCTGGCTGGCGCGCTGGTTTTGGCATCCCTCATCGTCGTTGCAGGCGTTTTGTTCAGCACGTTTGCCGAGCCTTACTATCAACGCGTGTTTTTCACTTTCCTTGTCAATCTGATCGTGGTGATCGGACTGCAGGTGTTCATGGGCAACTCCGATATTACCCATTTCGGACACGTCAGCTTCGTCGGCATATCGGCCTACGTGGTCGCAATCCTTGCCACTCCGATTGCCATCAAGCGCGCATCGCTCGCCACGGCACCGTTCGGGCTCAATATGATCGAAGTGTCGCCCATGACTGCGGTGGCGGTCGCGATCGCGATTACTCTCACCATAGCCCTTCTCGTCGGCCTGGTGATGGTGCGCCAGACCGGCGTCCCTGCCACGATCGCCACATTGGCGTGGCTCGTCATCGTCCACGTCGTGCTTGTCAACTGGGTCGATCTGACAAGGGGACCGCGCGCGTTCTATGGCATCCCCGTGACGATATCGATCGGCTGGGCCGCTGTCGTTGCCGCGCTCGCGATCGTTCTGGCGCGTCTGTTTCGCGATTCAAGATGGGGGCTGCAGCTCAGAGCCTCCTCGGAAGATGTCGCGGCGGCCAGCGCGGTGGGCGTTCATATGCGTCACTTGAGGCTCGCGGCATGGATGATCAGTGCCTTCATTCTGGCGGCCGCTGGCGCATCGTTCGCGCTCTATGTCGGCACCATCAGTCCCAACAGTTTCTATTTCGACTTGACATTCCTCACGCTTGCCATGCTGATCGTGGGCGGCATGCATAGCGTTTCGGGATCGGTGATCGGATGTATCGTTGTCACCGTCGGCTTGGAATTCATGCGCTACCTTGAAAGCGGTCCCTCGATCGCAGGCATCAAGCTGCCGGAAATGTTCGGCCTGACCGGGTTTTTTCTGGGACTCATTATTGTGTTCTGCATGACGCTCAGGCCGTCAGGAATCCTCGGAGAAAACGAAATCGATGACATTTGGCATCGCCGCCAATTGCGCAGAGCCGGAATCGAGGTGTCGTGATGACGACGTCTGTTGGACCGCTTGTCTACCATGAGACGATGGGAGCTAAGATCCGCGCTGGCTCATACGCCGATCATGCGGCCTCGACATACACATTGGCGGAAGCGGCACTGAGGGATGGACGGGGCGCAGATGCGGCTGCGCTTGCCCGCTATACGGTTCAGGAGGCGCTCGAGGCTTACGAGCTTTTCAGCCAGTGGTGGCGCGAGATCCCGGAGTGGATTTCACGCCGCGGCGTACCCGCCGATGTTCTAGCATCTGATGCCAAGCGGCTTGCTGCACTTGTGGCGATGCCAGATGGCACCACATTCGACGGTGATGCGGGCTGGACACGCTATAAGGACCTCATCGAAAGGTTTGCCGCCGAGGCTGAGGCGAGCTGCAATTCGCAAGCGCTCGCGCATCTTGAAGCGGCCCACACGGTCTGGCGCGAAACCCACGACCGGCTGTGCGATGGCGTCTACTTCTGGATCGATGCGGCCGCCCGGCATCTGGGAGAGAGCATCACCGGCGAATTGTGGGACGCGCTCATGGCGCCCATGTACGACTATTATGTCCGCTACGACGTCGATGTTTACCCTTGGCCGCGCAGTTTCGATCTTCTCATGCACTATGCGCTGGAAGGTCTACGCGGGCATCTTTCTGGGCCCGGACGGCGCGGCGATATCGAAGTCATCGAGGAAACCGACCGTTGGGCGATCCGCTTTAACCCCTGCGGCTCCGGCGGACGCACGATGCGAGACGATCCAGATACCGGCACAGGCCCGCGCATCGAAGCTCCATACAACTTCGGCGTTACAACGAGGCCGTACGACTGGTCGTGGAACAAGAAAGGCGTCTGCCTCTACTGCGTTCACTGCTGCCAGCTCAACGAGCGCATGCCGATCCGCCGCTTCGGCTATCCGACCCGGGTCGTCGAGCCACCGGTGTGGCCGCAGGCGCGCGCCGGCACGAAATGCACGTGGTACGTCTACAAGGATCCATCGCTCGTGCCTGAAGACATTTATCGCCGGGTCGGGGCCACAAAGCCTTCCAACCTCGGCGGCCGGGCACAGAAGAACGAGCGGCAGGAGCAGTGAAAATCTGAGGTTATGGTCCTATGGGAAATGCTAGCGCGGGTCGCGTCGTCGCCGCGATGAACGACGGCACAATCGACATGGTGCAGATGGAGGTCCCTGACCGCAATGGCATTCTACGCGCCAAATTCGCAGCAGCAAAAAAGGCCGCCGGCGGATCGAAGAGCGCCGTTTGCACAGTCATGTACCAGTTCACGCCGGCTGACGACGTCTGGCTTTCGCAGCACAGCTCTTATGACAACGGCTTCCCCGATGTCATCGGCGTCCCCGACCTTTCGACCGCCATTGAGTTGCCGTGGCGGACCGGCACGGCGGCGGTACTGTACGATGTCATGTATGCCGACGGCCGTCCGTTTCCTTTGTCGCCGCGCAACGTCTTGAAGCGCGTCGCCGAGCAATTTGCCAAGACCGGATATACCCCAATGTTCGGCGTCGAGATGGAAGCGTTCGTCTTTCACGCCGACCGGGAATTGATCGGAGCGGGCCGCTACAGCGAACTCCAGGCCTTGGGCCGTTTGCACCACGCCTACCGACTGACGCAGGTGGAGGAAGCCCGCGACCTCGGCACCGAATTCATCCGGCGCATGCGCAGCGTTGGCATTACGGTCGAGGTCTTTCATACCGAGCTCGGGCCTGGCGCGATCGAGTTCGCGTTGGCGCCAGCCGATGCACTCGCTGCCGCCGACAACGCCACGCGCGCCAAAGCCTACTTCCGCGAACTGTGCGCCGAGAAGGGATTGGTGCCCACTTTCATGGCCAAGTGGAGCATGGATCAATCGGGTTGCGGTGGGCATATCCACCAAAGCATTTGGCGCGACGGCGCGAACGCTTTTTGTGATCCCGCAACCGGCAAGGTATCGGAGGCCGGATTGAACTATGTGGCCGGCATGCTCTCCTCGCTTCAGGATTGCGGCGTCATCTTCCGGCCGACCGTCAATTCGTACCGGCGCTTCAGCGTGCTCGCCTGGTCGCCCGAGAATGTGTCGTGGGGTTATGACAACCGGAGTGCGGCGCTGCGCGTCATCACAAATCCAGAGCCCAAGGCGTACCGCGTTGAGCATCGTGTACCCGGCGCCGATGCCAATCTTTATCTGAGCATCGCTGCCATGCTGGCCGGCGGACATCAGGGCATTGCCGGCCGGATGGCGCCACCCAAGGCCGCTAGCGGCAATGCGCTCAGCACCAGCGACGGTGTGCGCCTTGCCGATAATCTATCCGACGCAACCGAAGCTTTTGCATCGTCATCATTCTGCCGCGAGTACTTCGGCGCAGAGTTTGTCGAACACTACGCCGCCTCGCGCCGCGTGGAACTCAAACACTGGAACGACTGGCTCGCAAGCCAGGTGACGAGCTTCGAACTCTGCCGCTATTTCGAGACGACATGACGGAAATGGCCGCCAATTGAGCATCGGCATCAAGGGAGTGGGATCTTGACGAGTTGCATAGTCGGCTGGGCGCACTCTCCCTTCGGAAAGCTGTCTGGTGAGACGCTTGAAAGCCTCATCGTGAAAACCGCCCGTCAGGCGATCGAGCATGCCGGCATCGGGCCCGATGATATCGACGAAATTGTTCTTGGGCATTTCAACGCCGGATTTTCCGCTCAGGATTTCACGGCCAGTCTTGTGCTCCAAGCGGATGATCATTTGCGCTTCACGCCGGCAACACGCGTGGAAAACGCTTGCGCCACCGGCTCGGCCGCGGTGAGGCAGGGCATCCGCGCCATCGAGGCCGGCGATGCCCGCATCGTCCTGGTCGTCGGGGCCGAGCAGATGACGACGACGCCGGCGCCCGACGTCGGGCGGAATTTGCTCAAGGCGTCATATCTGCCGGAACTTGGCGATGAACCAGCTGGATTTGCCGGTGTGTTCGGCAATATCGCAGCGGCATATTTTCAACGGCACGGCGACCAGTCCGACGCCCTTGCAGCGATTGCTGCCAAAAATCACAAAAACGGCGCTGGCAATCCGTTTGCGCAGATCCGCAACGATCTTGGCTTCGACTTCTGCCGCAACGAGAGCGAGAAGAACCCATTCGTCGCCGGACCGCTGAAGCGCACCGACTGTTCGCTCGTCTCGGACGGGGCGGCCGCAATCGTGCTGGCCGATACGGCGACGGCACTGAAGCTGCGCCGCGCAATCGCCTTCCGCGCCAATGAGCATGTGCAGGACTTCCTACCCACGTCGAAACGCGACGTGCTGCTGTTCGAGGGGTGTGAACGGGCCTGGTCGCGTGCGCTTTCAAGTTCCGGCCTGACGCTCAGCAATCTCTCGTTTGTCGAGACCCACGACTGCTTCACCATTGCCGAACTCATTGAATATGAGGCGATGGGCCTCGCCAAACGTGGAGAGGCGGCGCGACTCGCGCTTGATGGTGAGACCGCAAAGGGCGGCCGCCTGCCGGTCAATCCCTCAGGCGGGTTGAAGGCCAAAGGTCATCCGATCGGGGCAACGGGCGTATCGATGCACGCGCTCACGGCCATGCAGCTCGCTGGCGAGGCGGGAGAGATGCAAGTTGAAGGCGCGACCCTCGGCGGCATTTTCAACATGGGCGGAATTGCCGTGGCCAACTACGTCTCGATTCTTGAGAGGATCAAATAGGCCCCAGCGCTTGCCGTGTGCTGCGCCAACCGGACCTTGCCCGCTACTTCGCCGATAACCCGGCCTTGACGTCGCGCCGCAACACCTTGCCATAGGCGTTCTTGGGCAACGCATCGACGAACACGATGCGCTTGGGCTTTTTGAAGCCTGCGATGTGCTGCTTGCACAGCTCCTGCAGCTCATCACTGCTGACAGGTGCGGATGCGACGACAGCGGCGACGACGGCCTCGCCCCACTTCTCGTCTTTCTCGCCGAACACGCAGGCCTCGCTGACAGCGGGGTGGAGCAGGAGCACATCTTCCACCTCGCGCGGATAGATGTTGCTGCCGCCCGAGATGATGACATCGTTCATGCGCGAGAGGAGATAGAGGAACCCATCTTCAAATCGCCCGATGTCGCCGGTGAAAAGCCATCCATCCCGCAGCGCCCTGGCATTGGCGCCGCTGTCGTTCCAGTAGCCGTTCATGACGACGTCGCCGCGGACACAGATCTCGCCTTCTGCGCCGTCCGGCACCGTATGACCCGCCTCGTCCACGAGTCGCACTTCAACACCGGTCCGAACGATTCCAGCCGACGACAAAGCCTTACCGTGATGATCCTTGGGTCTCAGATAGGTAATCGTCATCGGGCTTTCGCCCTGTCCGTAGAGCTGGGAGAACACCGGTCCGAACCGGGCAATGGCCTTGAGCGCCAGACTCGGATCGATGGGTGCGCCGCCATAGGGGACGAGCCGCAGCGTCGGCACTTTCAATGCGGGATCAGCGTCGAGCAGCATGTGGATCATGGTCGGCGCGACGAAAGCGATGATGGTGACGCCTTCCCGTTCTACGAGCGAAAGAACGTCGTCGGCGCTGAACGAGCCGCCGGAATAGATGATGTTCTTGGCACCGCGTGCGATGGAAGGCAGCGCGTACAGGCCCGATCCGTGCGACAGCGGCGCAACGTGAAGCACGATATCTTCGGGCTGGAAGTCACAAAGATCGGCCAGAGCGTTGACCGTCATGGCGCAGAGGTTGCGATGCGACAGCACCGCGCCCTTGGGCCGGCCCGTGGTTCCCGAGGTGTAGAACAGCCAGGCCGGATCGTCGGGCGCGACTTCGGTATCGGTCAAATTCGCGGCCCGGCCGGTGTCAACTATGGCCTCGAACGAGCCGGGACCGGTCGCGTCGGCATCGATACGCTCGACCGTTGGCATCGCCTGCAGCGCTGCCTCAACCGTGCTTTTGGACTTGCCTGAAAACACCACGGCGCGCGCCCCGCAGTGCTCGACAATATATGTCAGTTCCGAAGCATGCAGCTTGGCGTTGACCGGCACGGCAACGAAGCCGCCCTTGAACAAGCCGAAGACAGCCGCAATGTATTCGGCCCGATTGGGCATGAAGACGACGACCCGATCCCCCTTGCGATAGCCCTTGGCATCGAGCCCCCGCGCAAATGCGGACGCCTCGGCGTGAAGCGATCTGTATGTGAAGGACTTCGCGCCATCGACCAGCGCCACCCGCGACGGGTGAACGCGCGCCGCCTCGGTCAGAAAAGCTCCGACGTTCACCTCTTCAAACTCCCGTCGCTGTCTTCACGCCAGCCGCTTCAACAACGTATCGAGGCGCTCGATCACCTCTGCCGCATCCTTGACAGTGAGGCACAGCGGCGGCACGAGCCGGATGACATTGGCGTAGGGACCCGCCTTTGTAATGATCACCGAATCGGAGATTTCATCGGCAATCTTGGCAACCAGTTCGCTCGCCGGCTCCTTGGTCTTGCGATCCTTGACCATTTCGACGCCAATCATGAGGCCGCTGCCGCGCACGTCGCCGACCACTTCATGGCGCTGCTGGAGTTCGCGGAACATTTTCAAAGCCTCAACGCCGACCCGGCGCGCGTTCTCCTGCAAGCCGCCCGCATCGAGCGCCGCCATGACGCCGCGGCCGGCAGCACAACACGTCGGGTTCGAGCCCATGGTGCTCATGAACGAGCGCACGGCCATGGCCTCAGCGATATCGCGGCGCACGATCACCGCCGACAGCGGGAAGCCGTTGCCGATCCCCTTCGCCATGACGACGATGTCGGGTGTGATGCCATGTTTGATGAAGCCGAAGAAGTTTTCACCCGTACGCCCAACCGCGGTCTGCACCTCGTCGGCAATGACGACACCGCCGTGCTGACGGGCGAGTTCGGTGGTTTTCTGGATGTATTCG
>WBZP01006765.1_pt1 | contig 11252 bp, 9 predicted proteins | sample 5204301 | NCBI WGS metagenome assembly WBZP01 (sample SAMN12412401, study PRJNA552823) | activated sludge metagenome | isolation source: activated sludge from nitrification reactor of wastewater treatment plant... | place: USA: Pennsylvania | collected 2017
AACGCGCTGGCGCTGGCCGGTAACACGCTGCTGCGATTCAACGGCGGGCAATACGAGGTGCGCGCCTCGGGCGGCACGTCGCTGGTGACCGGCACCGCGGCCGCCATCGAGCGGGTGCAGCGGTCGAGCGCCCACTTCGCGCAGCGGCCCGACCGCACCTACTCGAGGCTCGATCCGACGCTGACGCACCTCGGCGGCTGGTCGATGCAGCTCAACGTCGATCGCCTCAGCGGACGCCATTGGCTGTGGGGCGCCAACACCAAGCTCGACTCCGAGAACTTCGAGACCAACGACCTGGCGATCCTGAACGGGGCCGACGGCTGGCTGAGCAACGCCTACCTGCGGTTTCGCGAGACGCAGCCGGGCCGCGTGCTGCGCGCCTATTCCCTGCAGGCCGACGGGCAGACCGACACGACGTTGCGCGGGTTGATCCAGGCGGGCTACGCGCGGTCGACCCTCAACCTGACGTGGGCGAACTTCTGGACGACGACGGTGGCGGTGCGTCGCGACCTGCCGCAGACCAGCGTCTCGCTCACGCGCGGTGGCCCGCTGATGCGGCGCGGTCCCGGGGCGACGGCGGTGGTCTCGTTCGGGAACCGGGCCGGCGCGCAGACACGCTGGACCGTGAGCTCGCAGTTCGCGCGCAACGACGACGGCTACCGGCAGCGGCGGGTGAGCACCCTGCTTTCGGTGCGGCCCGGGCCTCGCTGGCAGCTCTCGGCCGAGCCGTTCGCCGAGGCGGTGACCGAACCGCAGCAGTACGTGGCCACGCTCGCCGGCGGCCGGGCCTCGACCTACGGGTCGCGCTACGTGTTCGCGTTCATCGACCGCACGACCATCTCGACGCAGTTCCGCCTCGGGCTCACCGTGAAGCCCGACATGAACCTCGACGTCTACGCCGAGCCGTTCGCCGCGTCGGGGCACTACTACGACTACGGCGAGCTGGCGGCGGCGCGCAGCCGTGACCGCCTGGTCTACGGCACCGGCGGCACGACGCTCACGCCGTTGCCCGACGGCAGCCAGATCGTGGGCGTCGACGGCACCACGTTCTCCCTGCGCAACCGCGACTTCAACACCCTGTCGTTCCGGAGCAACGTGGTGCTGCGCTGGGAGTGGCGTCCGGGCAGCACGTTCTACGTGGTGTGGCAGCAGAGCCGCGCCGGCACCGACGTGACCGGGGCCGCGGTGAACGTCGGCGACATGTTCCGGTCGGCCCGCGCGGAAGGCACCAACGTGTTCGTGGTGAAGACGTCGTTCTGGCTGCCGGTGCGTTGAGGCGGGCGGAGCGTCAGGCCTTCGGCGGTTCGTCGAACATGTCCTCGAAGACGCGGTAGTGACCGCCGTTCATGCCGAGGGCGGTGTAGACGGCCTGGGCCCGCGTGTTGGTCTCGTCGACGTAGAGCCGGAGGCCGCCGGCCCGCGCGGCGACGGCTTCGGCCCGCGCATGGGCGTACAACGCGCGGAACACACCGAGGCGCCGGGCGTCGCTGGCCACGTGCACCGACTGGATCCACCACACGGGACGGTTGCGCCAGTCGCTCCATTCGTAGGTGATGAGCAGCTGCCCGACCACCCGGCCCTCGTGTTCGGCGACCCAGTACCGGCCGGGGGCGTGGTGGGTGAGCACCGCCTCCACACCAGCGCGCAGCGTGGCCGGATCGAGGCGGAGCTGTTCGGTGTCGAGGGCCATGGCGGCGTTGCCGTCGACCAGGGCGTCGAGGTCGGCGAGGGTGGCGGCGCGGATGTGCAGGGCAGGCGGCATGCGATCGGATTGTAACGGGGTCTGTCAGGGGTACCAGTCGACGACCGACCGCGTGGACATCCGGTAACCGTGACAGACCCCGTTACAATCCCCTGTGCCTCCTCGAACGGCGGACGTCGCCATCGTTGGCGCGGGTCTGGTCGGATTGGCGACCGCACACGCCCTCGCCACCACCCACCGCCTGCGTGTCGTGGTGCTGGAAAAGGACGCGCACGTCGCCCCGCACCAGTCCTCGCACAACAGCGGCGTCATCCATTCCGGCCTCTACTACACGCCCGGCAGCGCGCGGGCCCGGCTGTGCATCGACGGCCGCGGGCGCATGGTCGAGTACTGCCGCGCCCACGGCATCGCGCATGACGTCTGCGGCAAACTCGTCGTGGCCACGCGCGAGGACGAGCTGGCCCGTCTCGACGGCCTGCTGGCGCGCGGGCGCGAGAACGGCCTCGACGTGCGCACGGTCGATCCGGCCGAGATGCGCGCCATCGAACCGCACGTCGGCGGCCTCGGCGCGCTGTTCGTGCCCGAGGCCGGCATCGCCGACTACCCGGGGGTGGCGCGGGCGCTGGCGGCCGACGTGGCCGGCCGCGGCGGCGCGGTGGAGTGTCGTGCGGCGTTCGTCTCGGCGCGCGAGGAGGGCCGAGAGGTGGTGGTGCGGGCCTCCGACGGCGAGTGGCGGGTTGGCGGCCTGGCGGCGTGCGCCGGCCTGCAGTCCGACCGTGTGGCGCGGGCCTGTGGCGTCCACAGCGACATCGTCATCGCGCCCTTCCGCGGCGAGTACTACCAGCTCGCGCCGGCCCGCCAGTCGCTCGTCCGCAACCTGATCTACCCGGTGCCGGACCCACGCTTTCCCTTCCTCGGCGTGCATTTCACCCGCATGGCGACGGGCGGCGTGGAAGCGGGTCCCAATGCGGTGATGGCGCTGGCGCGCGAAGGCTACACCTGGGGTGACGTGTCGATCGCGGACCTGGCCGACGCGCTCGGCAGTCGCGGCGTGCGCCGCTTCGTGCGCCGCCACCTCGGTACCGGGATCGCCGAGATCCGCCGGTCGTTCTCGAAGGCGCGCTTCACGGCCACGCTGCGCCGTCTCGTGCCCGCGCTGGTCGAGTCGGATCTCGCGCCCGGCGGGGCGGGCGTCCGGGCGATGGCGCTGACGCCGGAGGGCACGATGGTCGACGACTTCGCGTTCGTCGACACCGGCCGGATGGTGCACGTGCTGAACGCGCCGTCGCCCGCCGCGACGGCGTCACTGGCGATCGGCGATCACGTGGCGACGCGGGTGCTCGGACGGCTTGCCTGATCGGCGGCGCGGCGTCCGCGCCCGTTACTTGATCAGTGTGACGGGCACGTCGGCGAGGTGCAGCACCTTCAGCGCGGTCGACCCGAGCAGCAGGGTCTGCACGGTGCCGAGGCCGCGGGTGCCCATGACGATGGCGTCGCAGCCGAGCCGGTGCACGTGATCCTGGACCTGCGGCGCGACGTCGCCCGCCGCGCCGTGGGTGTCGACGGCGAGACCGGCCGCCCGCAGGGTCGCCGCGGCCGGTTCCAGCACCGCGGCGTCGGCGCTCGACTGGAAGCGCGCCAGGTCGTCGGCGCCGAGGTGGCTGCGTACTTCCCAGGCGTCCATGGCGGGCTGCACGTGGAGCAGGTGCACGCGGACGTCACGGCGGTCGCGCAGGGTGCGGGCGACCCAGTCGACGGCGCGGGTGGCGCTGGGCGAGCCATCCACGGGAACGAGCACAGTGGTCATGCGCCGATGCTATCGCACCCGCGGCCGGACCGCGTCAGTGCGGGCGGCCGCTGGTGGGGGACGCGGCGGCGCGGGCCCGGGCCAGGTCGAACTCGCAGCGCAGCTGGTCGCCTGCCGGGGCGACGATCCAGCCAGGCTCGAGGCTCGTGGCCAGATATGCCGCGAGCTCCCCGAGTTCGCGGGTGCCGCCGGTCTGCAGCGCCAGCATCACCTCGAGGTCGTAGTGCAGCACGCCGCCGTCGTGGTCGACGGCCTCCTGCGCCGACGCGACGTCGACGGGAATGTGCGACTGCTGCGACCAGAGGGCGGTGGCCCGGAAGATGTCGGCGAACTGCTCGCCGGAGTAGGTGAGCTGTCCGGAGGAACGCCAGCGGATCATGACGAGGGGGTGTCCTGATCCTAACGTGCCGGCGGCGGCCCGCGGCACGGCATTGCATGGAAACTGCGGCCGTGCTTGCGCACGGACGAGCTGCGCGGACCTCAGTAGGTGGTGAGCGGCGCGAGGCCGCGCCACAGGTACCACACGCCCATCGCCAGCACGAACGCCTGCGACAGCCGCGCGGTGAGCGCCCGCCGCTGCAGCAGCACGGCGTCGGCGAGCGAGACGCCGGCGAGCGCCGGCACCGTGCCGAGCGCGAACGCGGCCAGCGCCACGGCCCCGGCGGCGGCGCTGCCGCGGGTCATCGCGGCCATCACCGCCGAGTAGAGCAGGCCGCACGGCAGCAGGCCGAGCAGCGCGCCGAGCAGCACGGGGTGGCCGGGCACGCGGGCGCCGAGGCGGGCGATCGTCCGCGAGAGCCAGGCCGGCACGCGCGTCGATCCCGCGCCGAAGGCGGCCACGCTCGCCAGTGCCGACAGCACCAGCGCCGCCCCGCCCACGATCGCGGCGGCACGCTGCAGGCCCATCAGTGCGCCCACCGAGGTGAGCAGCGCGCCGAGGCTGCCGGCGGCGGCCCCGAGCAGCGTGTACGTCACGAGCCGCCCGGCGTGATACCACGCCTGGGCGGCCGCGGGGCGATGCGGGCCCGCCGGTGTCGCGTACCGGCGGCCGACGAGCATGACGAACGGCGCGCACATCCCGACGCAGTGCGCGGCGCTGCCGAGCAGGCCGAGCATCAGGAACGCCGCCAGATCGAGCGGCGTGGCGAGGGCGCCGTGCACGTGGGTCATGACTGGTAGTCGAGGCACTCCCGCAGGGCCGGATCACGCAGCGGCACGGCGTCGTGACGGGCCAGGGCCCAGCCGAACACCAACGTGAAGAGGCCGACGAATCCGAGCGTCGCGGCGAACTCCACGACGGGCAGATGGGCGTGCGCCACCGCGCCGCCGTGACCGACCGCGGGGCCGACCATCAGGTAGAGCTCGAGGAACTGCGCCACCAGGATGAGCAGCGCCACCGGCACGAGCCGGCCGGGCGCGCGCTTCGCCTGGCGGGGGATCATCACCAGGAACGGCACGACGAACTTCAACACCGGCAGCGCCAGCATGTAGGGCAGCCAGCCCTCGCTCGTGCGCTTCAGGAAGTACACGGTTTCTTCGGGGATGTTCGCATACCAGATCAGCATGAACTGGCAGAAGTAGATGTAGGCCCAGAAGCCCGTCCACGCGAACAGCATCTTGCCGAGGCTGTGCAGGTGGTGTTCGTTCACGAAGCCCTTCAGCGCGCCGGCGCCGACCAGCAGGCTGACGGCGAGGGCGACGTAGGCGACGCCGGTCTGCATCACGTCGGTGAAGACCAGCACCGCGAACATGGTCGAGAACCAGTGGGCGTCGAGCGACAGCAGGAAGTAGAACGCCACGATGCTCAGGCTCAGCGCGAACAGCACCATGAACGCACCGGAGGCGGTGCGGGCACGGCGTGAGGCCGTGACGCTGCCGTCGCGGTCCTGCCGGCGCGAGGCGCCGACGATGATCGAGGCGAAGAGCGTCCAGAGCACGACGCTCGCCACCGTGAGCGCGGTGAACATCGTGAGATTGAGGAACGGCGACTTGTGCGTGAGCAGGGCGTCGCCGGCCACGGCCTCGGCATCCGCCCAGTGATAGAGCGAATGCGCGCCGAGCACGACCAGCAGCGCCAGCACGCCGCCGGGGACGAGCCAGGCCGTCATGGCTTCCGGCACGCGCCGCATCGTCACCGACCAGGTGCCGCCGGAGAGGTGCAGGATGGCGAGCCACGCCACCCCGAACAGCCCGAGGCCCAGCGCGTAGAAGACGCCGATGAGGTAGCTGCTCCAGGCCAGGGAGGCGTCGCCCTGCGTGAACGCCCAGCCGAGCGCCCCGGCGCCGGCCAGCACGCCGGCGGCGGCGAGTGCCTGGACCGCGCCCGACATCGACAGCCGGGCGGGCATCTCGGGCAGCACGTGCTGATGTCCGTGACTCATGACCGACCTCCGGGAACCGCCGTGCCGCCTGCGGGCGCGGTGGACTGGCCTGGGCTCGCCGAAGCCCCGGCCGAGGGTGTGGCGGGCGAGGCCGGGGCGGAGGCGGCGGGGGCGGCGGCGGGCGGCGCCACCGGTTCCTCCGCCTGCATCGCGCGGATGTAGCGCACCACCGACCACATGTCGCGGGCGTCGATCTGCCGCGCGTGACTCGGCATCGAGTTCTGACCGCGCATCGGCCGATGGAAGATCTCGCCGTCGGGCCAGTCGCGCACCTTCTGCGTCATGAGACTCGGCGGCTTCGGGAAGAGCAGCGTGAGGTGGCCGTCGCCGGCGCCGCGCGGCCCGTGACAGGTGATGCAGACGTTCTCCCACACGAACTTGCCGTGGGCGACGACCTCGGGCGAGGCCGGCAGCGGATTGACCAGTTCGGCCCCGGCCAGCGCGCCCTGGGCCTGCGTGTAGGGATACGGCGTTTCGTCGGCGGCGATGGCGCCCGCCGGCGGCTCGAGCGTGCCGGTAGCCCGGCCGCCGAACAGGTCGCCGCGCTGCGGCTTCAGCTTCGGCTGGTCGATCATGTCGAGGCGGTTGCCTTCGGTGTGCGGCATGCGACCGGCCCGCAGGCCGAGGTCGCAGCCCGTGGTCACGGTGGCCGCGAGCAGCAGCAGCGCCAGCGCGCCGCTGCGGACGGGCCGGGCGGTCTCACGCATCGCGTCCTCCTTCGAGATTCACGAGCCGCACGTCGGCGGCGCCGAGCGACTGCACGAAGCGCTCGGCCTCGTCGGCGCGGAACTTGGGGTCGCTGCCGGCGATCCACAGCACGAAGCGGTCGCCGGTGGCGCCGGTCTTCACGAGCATGGGCGGCGGTTGCGGCACGGTGTCCTTCTTGCCGGCGATGACCGCCAGGATGGCGCTGCCGATGGCCGCGCAGAGCACCATCAGCTCGAAGGTGATCGGCACGAAGGCCGGCCACGAGGCGTGCGGCTTGCCGCCGAAGTTCATCGGCCAGTCGTAGACCATCACGTAGTTCTGCAGGCCCTGCGCGAGCAGGATGCCGGTGAGGGCGAGGGCGCCGGTGGCGTAGGGAATCCACGAGCGGGGCTGACCCATGGCCTCGTCCATGCCGTGCACCGGAAACGGCGTGAGCATGTCGAAGTGGGTCCAGCCGGCCGCGCGCACCTTCTCCGCGGCGGCCAGGGCGTCTTCGGGGAGGAAGAAGTCCCCGAGAATCCCGGTAGTGGCAGTCGGCGTCATGACGTCATCCCTCCTGCGGCACGGCCGCCGGCATGCGGTCGCGCGGGCCGCCGTGGGCCACGGCCGGATCCATCACGCCCTTCACCTCCGACATCGCGACCACCGGCAGGACGCGCACGAAGAGCAGGAACAGCGTGAAGAACAGGCCGAAGCTGCCCAGCAGAATCATGTAGTCCCAGGCGGTGAGCGCATACATGCCCCACGACGAAGGCAGGTAGTCGCGGTGCAGCGACGTGACGACGATCACGTAGCGCTCGAACCACATCCCGATGTTCACGAGGATCGAGACCACGAAGAGCACCAGCGTGTTGCGGCGCATCGACTTGGCCCAGAACACCTGCGGGACGATGGCGTTGCAGGTGAACATGATGGCGTAGGCCCAGCCGTAGGGGCCGAACGCGCGGTTCCTGAACACGAAGCCTTCCCATTCGCTGCCCGAGTACCAGGCCATGAAGAACTCGGTCGAGTAGGCGAAGCCGACCAGCATGCCGGTCAGCATCAGGATCTTCGCCATGTTCTCCATGTGGTTCAGGGTGATGTAGTTGGTCATCCCGAAGTAGCCGCGCATGAAGGTCATGAGCGTGATGACCATCGCGAAGCCCGAGAAGATGGCGCCGATGACGAAGTAGGGCGGGAAGATCGTCGTGTGCCAGCCCGGCATCACCGACGTCGCGAAGTCGAACGACACGATGGTGTGCACCGAGAAGACCAGCGGCGTGGCCAGCGCGGCCAGCACCATGTAGGCCGACTCGTAGTGCTTCCAGGCGCGGTTCGATCCGGTCCAGCCGAAGCTCATCGCGTTGTAGAGCTTCCTGCGCCACGGGTGCGTGGCGCGGTCGCGGATGGTCGCCAGGTCGGGCAGCAGGCCCAGGTACCAGAAGGTGAGCGACACCAGGCCGTAGGTGGAGATGGCGAAGATGTCCCACGCCAGCGGCGAGTTGAAATTGATCCACAGCGGCCCGCGGGCGTTCGGGTACGGCACCAGCCAGTAGGCGAACCACGGGCGCCCGAGGTGGATGACCGGGAAGATGCCGGCGCAGGCCACCGCGAAGAGGGTCATCGCCTCGGCGGCGCGGTTGATGCCGGTGCGCCACTGCTGGCGGAACAGATACAACACCGCCGAGATCAGCGTGCCGGCGTGGCCGATGCCGATCCAGAAGACGAAGTTGACGATGAACGAGCCCCAGCCCACCGGCTGGTTCACGCCGAGGATGCCCATGCCCGAGTAGAAGAGGGTGATGAGCCCGAACACCAGCAGGCTCAGGAACGCCAGCGCCACGCTGAACGCGATCCACCACCGCTTCGTGGGGAAGGTCTCGGCCGGCAGCGCGATGTCCTTGTCGACGTCGGCCCAGCGCTTGGCGCCGGTGACGAGCGGCTCGGCCACCTCGAGATCACCGCCATAGGGACCGGCGCCCGGCACCACGATCGGCCGGCCGGTGAGCTGGCGATCGTCCATCACCGTCGCGTACGGACGCACCTCATGCCTTGTCATTGCGCACCTTCGTCAGGTAGGACACGGACGGCTTGACGCCGACCGATTCGAGCAGCCGCATCGCGCGCGGATGCCCGGCCAGGGCCGCGACCTTCGAGTCGCGGGCGTGGAGATCGCCGAACACGATGGCGTTGGTGGGGCAGGCCTCCATGCAGGCCGGCACCACGGCGCCGTCCGGCAGGGCGTCCTTCGACTGGCCGTTGCGGGCGGCCTCGGCGCGGGCGCCGCGGATCCGCTGCACGCAGAACGAACACTTCTCCATGACGCCGCGGCTGCGCACCGTGACCTCGGGGTTGTTCTTCATCTGCATCGGCTCGCGGGTGTTCAGCTCCGCGTTCTTCTCGATGCGTGGGACCAGCCAGCGGAAGAACGAGCTGTCCTGCCGTTTGCTGAGTTCCCAGTAGTTGAAGCGCCGCACCTTGAAGGGGCAGTTGTTCGCGCAGTACCGCGTGCCGACGCAGCGGTTGTAGATCTGCTGGTTGAGGCCGTCCTCGCTGTGCATCGTGGCCGAGAACGGGCACACGGTTTCACAGGGGGCGTTTTCGCAGTGCTGGCAGAGCATCGGCTCGAAGAGCGTCTGCGGCTCTTCGACCACTTCGAGCGGACCGTCCCACACGTCGTCGCCCCAGCCGCCGGCCTTCTCGGGCGCGTCGAAGTAGCGGTCGATGCGCAGCCACGACATCTCGCGGCCGTCGAGCATGCCGTGGCGGCCGACGATCGGGATGTTGTTCTCGGCCTGGCAGCCGATGACGCACTTGGCGCACCCGGTGCACTTGCTGAGATCGATGGCCATCGCCCAGCGCGCGTTGGGGTAGGGATGTTCGGGCCAGGCCGACGGACCGCCTTCGATCTGTTCGGTGCCCGACGCCTTGTCGGCCTCGTAGGCCGTGAGCGTCGTGGTGGGCACGAGCGGGCGGCTGCCGCGGTCGATCACGTCGGAGCCCTGCGCCAGCGGCAGCGGCTCGTGGCCGCCGGCCTTCGTCAGGGTCACGGTGAGGCCCGCGGTGACCAGCCGTCCGTTGGCCAGCGGCCGCAGCGCGAAGGCGTTGGGGCCGACGCCGTTGCCGATCGCGCCGCACGCCGTGCGGCCGAGACCGAGCGGCAGGGCCACCTGGTCCTGGTGCATGCCGGCATGCCGGTAGGCGGGCGCCACGACGGTGGCGTGCCCGAGGTCGAGCTGCACCAGATCGCCGTTGGCGAGGCCCATCTCGTCGAAGCGGCGGGGCGCGATCGAGACGGCACCGCCCCACGTGATCCGCGTGACCGGATCCGGCAGCTCGTGCAGCCAGCCGTTGTTGCCGCTCCGGCCGTCGCCGAGCGCCAGATGGGGGTAGAGCTGCAGCTCGAGACCGGAGGCCGCCGCTGGCCGCGCCAGCAGCGCCAGCGCCGCGGCCTGGAACACCCGCGGCACCGGTTCCGGCGCCGGACCCTGCCAGGCGCCGGTGCGCAGCGTGTCGGTCCATGCCCGCTCGAAGTCTGCCGATGTCGCCTCGACACCGAGCCGCGCCGCCCAGGCGGCGCGCAGGTAGTGCCACGCGACGCTGGTGCTCGGCAGACGTTCGGCGGTGCCTGCCGCAGGCGCCGGGGTGGGGGCCGTGGCGGCGGCCACCGCCGCCTTCGCGGGCTCGTCGCCCAGCGCGGCGGCCCAGTCCACCGTGAGATCGAGCAGGCCCCGCGTGTCGAAGAGCGGCTGCACGACCGGCTGTTGCAGCGCGAAGACGCCGCGCGGCAGCGCGCTGTCGGACCACGCTTCGAACGGATGGCTGAGCGGCGCCAGCACGTCGGCGAGCCGGCTGGTCTCGTCGAGTCGATCGTTGAGCGACACGATGGTGCCCACCTTCGCCATGGCGTCGGCGAAGGCCACCCCAGCCGGGGCGTCGTAGACCGGGTTGGCGCCGGCGACGACGAGCACGTCGACCCTGCCGGCGCGCATCTCGTCGGCGAGCGCGGCGAGCGCGGCACCGCTGCCGGCGCTGACCGGCAGGGCCGCCGTCTCGTCGAGCAGCCCGGCGTCGAACGCGCCGAGGGTGAGGTTGAGCAGGAGCGCCGCGAGTTCGAGGGCGGCGCCCTGGGCGCTGCCGCTCGCCGCGCCGCCGGCCACGACGACGCCGCGTCCGTTCGCGGCCGCGAGTTCGGCGGCCAGGCTCTTCAGGGCCGACGGCTCGATCCCGGCGATCGGCGCCACCTTCTCGATGGCGAAGGGCTCGAGCGCCACGGTGACGGCCGCGTCGGATGCCAGCGGGCCGAGCTGCTTCACGACCACGAGCTCGTGCGCCAGCGCCGTGCCCACCGCGGCCAGGTGCGAGTCGCGCACCCGCAGCCGCTTGTCGGCGTTGGCGCCGGTGAGCGACAGGCGGCCTTCGAGCTGGATGAAGCGGCTCATGCCGCGGCCGGCGGTGCCGTCGGGATTGCGGCGCGCGGCGAAGTCGCGCTCGAGGCCCTCGGCGCCCTGGTCGAGGAACTCGGCGCCGAGGCCGAGCACGACGTCGGCCTTGTCGAGGGCCGGCCGGGCCACGCGGGCGTGGCCGAAGGCCCGGGTCCAGGCCTCGGCGGCGGCGTCGGCGCCGAGCGGCGCCCAGATGACGTGGCGCAGGCCGGTCGGGGCCGTGATTGCGC
>WBZP01006766.1_pt1 | contig 11250 bp, 6 predicted proteins | sample 5204301 | NCBI WGS metagenome assembly WBZP01 (sample SAMN12412401, study PRJNA552823) | activated sludge metagenome | isolation source: activated sludge from nitrification reactor of wastewater treatment plant... | place: USA: Pennsylvania | collected 2017
ATCCACTCGACACGCATCTCGCGCTCGTCGAGCAGCTGCACCAGCAGGCGGCGCCGGGTGGCGTCGGCCAGGATCTCGAACAGGACGTCGGTGGTCAGCGAGGGCGACGGCGGCGGCTCGGCGTCGACCGTACGGGCCGCCGGGGTCACCGGCCGGGCGCCGGACGCGCCTTTGCCGCGGCCCGCTGCGCGCGACCGCGGCACCGGCGAAGGCACGGCGGCTCCCATGGCGGTGTCACAGGCCGGCCTGGACGACCTGGCTCATCTGTCCCGCGTTGACCATCACCCACCGCAGCGTGTACCCGCCGACCAGCACCAGCAGCGCGGGAACGACGGTGTGGGGGATCCGGTGGGAGAGCTCCAGGCCTTGCAGCAGGATCGGCAGCACGACGCCCAGCGCGACGATGATGCCCCAGAAGGGCAGCGCGTACGGGCCGCTGATGATCAGCGCCGCCGCCACCGCGTGCGACTCCGAGGACGTCGTCAGGTTGGCGAGCAGCAGGCCGATGAGGACGAGCTCGACGACCAGGAAGAACACGTCGGCACGGATCAGCGCGTCGACGGTTCCCTTGGCCGGCGCGCCCGGTCCGAGCCGCTGGATCATCGCCGCGAGCGCTCCGCCGACCATGCCCTGCGGCGCGGGACGGTCGCCGCCGATGACCGCCGCGAGGTGCATCGCCGCGGCGCCTGCCGACAGGCCGGAGAACAGGAACAGCGGCCCGAGGATCGCGCTGTTCCACAGCGGCCGCGCGACCATCGTGTTGAGCAGGATCCCCGTGTAGATGCCGAGGCCGACGCCGAGGACCACGTTGGTCCAGCCCAGCAGCACCATCCGCCGCGGATGGTCGACGATGGCAGCGGACAGCCGCTGCAGTGCCGGGATCCGTCGGCCGAGCCACGGCCACGCTTCGGGCAGGCGTATGGCCGCCGACAGCAGCAGCACGCCGTAGACGAGCAGCAGCACCCACGATCCCCAGGACATCGGCGAGGCGACCTGGAAGGTCGTGTAGATCCGCCACACGTAGAGGCGGTGCGTCAGGTCGAGAAACAGTGCACCCATGCCCGCATTGAGCAGCATGAACGCGAGCAGCGGCGTCTGCAGCGAGAAGAAGCTGCGGCAGTCGTCGCCGCGGGCGACGCGCAGCATCGCGAGTCCGGCCAGCACCATCATGCCGGCGACGACGCCGCCGACGAAAAGGTAGAGCGGGATCTCCCAGCTCCAGACCGCGAGGACGGGATCGATGAGCGGATTGTGGCGAGTCGTGGTGATTTCCAGCATGGCGTCTCGCTCCTCAGGACAGATAGAAGACGCGGGGCCTGGTCCCGGCTTCGGGCAGCAGCGTGTGGTACCGGTTGGCGCGCAGCAGTTCGCTCACCTTGCTCCCGGGGTCGTCGAGATCGCCGAACGTCATGCAGTGCGTCGGGCAGACGGACACGCAGGCCGGGTCCTTGCCCTCCTTCACGCGGTGTGCGCAGAACGTGCACTTGTCGACGTAGCCGTCGGGGTGGACGTAGCGCGCGCCATAGGGGCAGGCGGAGATGCAGGCCTTGCAGCCGATGCACTTCGCCGCCGTGATCTGGACGGTCCGGCCGAACTCGTCGACGTGGCTGGCGCCGGTCGGGCAGCAGCTGACGCAGGGCGGGTTGTCGCAGTGATTGCAGCGTTCGGAGCGGATCTCCATGGCCAGGCGCGGGAACTCGCCGCGAACCTCGGTCGTGATCCAGTCGCGGCAGTAGCCGTTCGGAACGTCGTTCTCGGTCTGGCACGCGACGACACAGTCCATGCAGCCGACGCACTTGCGCGTGTCGATCACCATTCCAAAGCGTGGCATCTCAGGCCTCCTGCCGGGCCGCCCCAAAGGAGGCCGGGCCCCCCTCGGGGGGAAGCGAACGAAGTGAGCAACGGGGGGGTGTCATCTCAGGCCTCCTGCCGGGCCGCCCCAAAGGAGGCCGGGCCCCCCCTCGGGGGGAAGCGAACCAAGTGAGCAACGGGGGGCTCATCTCAGCCTCCCTTGACGAACGTCACGAAGTTGCCGTGGATGCTCGTCGCGCCCATCAGCGGGTCCGTTTCGTAACGGGTGTTGAGCTCCGCCGCGCTGGCGCCCTTGAGGTACGCGCGCTTGAGCATCTTGTTGGCGTGCCCGAATCCGTAGACCATGTAGACGCAGTCGGGCCGGATCCGCTGCGTGGCCTTGACGCGAACCCGGTTGCTCACGATCCCGTCCTGGTTCCTGAGCTTCACGTAGTCGCCGTTGCGCAGGCCCGCCTTCACGGCGGTCGCCGCGTTGACCCAGACCTCGTTCTCGCGCATCAGGTCGTGCAGCAGCGGATTGCTCTGCGTGCGGCTGAAGGTGTGGACCGGCGAGCGCCCGGTGACCATGCGGAAATAGCCTTCCGGTGGCGGCGGTGGCTTCCGGTACCGGGGGACCGCATCGAATCCTCCCTTGGCGAGCTGATCCGACCAGAACTCGACCTTCTTCGACGGCGTGTCGAACTCGAGTTCGAGGCCCTCGTCGACGGTGATGGGCTTGGGCTTGGCCATGATGACGCCATCCCGTTTCAGCGTGTCCCAGGACAGGCCCGATTTCTCGATCCGCGTCCTGAGGTATTCCTCCATGTCCTTGAACGGCATGCAGTCGGCGATGCCGAGCTTGCCGGCGAGTTCCTTGGCGATCCACCAGCCGGGTTTCTGCTCGTGCGGCGGCGCGACCACCGGCTGCCGCAGCGCCGTCCAGCCGAGGCGGCCGTAGCCGGTCAGCAGTTCGTCGTGCCGTTCGAGGAAGATCGCCTCCGGCAGGATGACGTCGGCGTAGCCGGCCATCTCGCTCGGAATCGTCTCGCAGACGACCAGGAGGTCGAGCTTGTCGATCGCCTGGAGGGTCTCTGCCTTGTTCGGCAACGCCTGGATCAGGTTCGTCGAATAGACGAACCACCCCTTGATCGGATACGGCTTGTCGGAGAGCGTCGCCTTGCGGATGCTGGTGGTGATGCCTTCGTCGGCGTAGGGAAACTCCGCCGCATCGGAGCCGTCGGCCTTGCCCTTGTCGGACTTCGGGTAGCCGGGCAGGCCGAAGGGAGCGACCTTCATGCCGGCCGAAAGGAAGAGGCCGCCCTTGCGGCCCCAGTTGCCGAGCAGCGCCGACAGCAGGGCGATCGCCCGGCTGCGCTGCGTGTCGTCGCCGTACCAGTTGACGCGGCGACCCGGGTGGATGATCGTCGCCGGGCGGTGGCTGGCGAGCTCGCGGGCCGCGGCCCGGATGAGGTCGGGCGCGACGCCGGTCTCCTCCGCCGCCCACTCGACGGTGTAACCCTTGATCTCGGCGACGAACCGGTCGAAGCCGTGGCCGTGCTTCTCGACGAACTCCCGGTCGTAGCGGTGCTCGGTGACGAGCAGGTTCATCCACGCGAGCAGCAGCGCGATGTCGGTGCCCGGCTTCACCGGCAGCCAGTACTTCGCCTTGCTCGCCGCCACCGAGAAGCGGGGGTCGACGACGATGATCGGTATCCTGCGCTCGACCGCCTGCGCGAACTCCTGCACCTGCGAGTTGTGCATGTTCTCGCCGAGGTGCGAGCCGATCAGCACCAGGCAGTCGGTGGCCCGGATGTCCGTCGGCTCCGGCGAGCCGAGGCCCGCCCCGAAGGTCAGCGCGAACCCGGTGTCGCGCGGGACGCGGCACTGGGCGTACGACGGTCCCGCCAGGTTGACGACGCCGTAGCTCTTCAGCACGTGCTGGAAGAAGCGCTGCCCGAAGCCGTGGTTGAACAGCGCGATGGATTCCGCGCCGTGCTCGGCCTTGATCTTCTTCATCCGGTCCGCGACGTAGGTGAGCGCCTCGTCCCAGGTCACCGCCTTCCACTGTTCCTTGCCACGCTCGCCCACGCGCACCAGCGGTTTCTGCAGCCGGTCGGGATCGTAGTGCGCGCCGACGGCGCCGGTGCCCCGCGGGCACAGCCGGCCGTTGCTCTGCGGGTCCTTCGGGTTGCCCTCGAACTTCCACAGCTTGCCGTCGCGCAGGTGGGCGATGCCGCCGCAGCGCCAGAAGCACATCTCGCAGAACGTGGGGACGGTCGTGACTCCCCTGGCCGGCGCGTCGGCTGCGGTGGCGAGCCCCTGCAGCGGCTCCCACTGCGTCGCCGCCGCCGCGGCGCCGAAGGTCGTCGCGGTGATCTTCAGAAAGCGCCTGCGTGAAACGTGTTCCATGGCCTCACCTTCGCTCGGGCGCGGCGCCGGCCGGCCCGCAGGGCGTCGGCGCGGGGCGCGTCCGTTGCACTCGATCGGGCAATTCTGCGGGCACTCGGTCGCCGGGAGGTTGATCCGCGTCATATTCGAATCGAAAGATGTTTATGCATGCGCAACAACGCATATTGCGTTGGCCGGGTTGTGGCGGCGGTTGCCTGAACATCCGGATTGCCACATGTAATGCGCCGCACGAGGCGCCTTGGGGCACGGGCGAGGCAAGGCAGCCGCCGCCCGGCTCGCGTCGGGCAAACGGGCCGCGGCGGTCCCGTGGTCAGAGGAAGCGCGCGGGGTCGATGTTCCAGTCCGCCGGCGCCTCGTGACGGACGATGCGGTCGCAGCAGCCCGGCCGGGCGAGATCGACATCCTCGGGCGGCAGGTAATGCCCGGCACGGGCGTGGAAGATCACCCGCACCAGCGGCTGCAGCAGGCTGCCCTCGTGCTGGTCGACGACGAGCGCCAGCCGGCCGCTCTCCAGCATCACCAGCGCGCCGACCGGGTAGATGCCGATGCAGCGGAGGAAGGCCTGCGTGAGTTCGGGATTGAAGTGGAAGCGGCTCCACTCGAAGATCTTGCGCAGCGCCGCGGTCGGCTGCAGGCCCTTGTGGTAGACGCGGTCCGAGGTGATCGCGTCGTAGACGTCGCAGATCGCCGCCATCTGCCCGATCCGCGCGATCGCGTCCCCGGCGAGGCCGTCGGGGTAGCCGCTGCCGTCGTGGCGCTCGTGGTGCAGGCCGGCGACGTCGATGGCCGCCGCCGGTATGCCGGGGGTCGCCCCGAGCATCCGTCGCGAATGGACGACGTGCAGCTTCATCGCCGCGAACTCGCCGTCGGTGAGCCGACCGGGCTTGTTCAGCACGCCCTCGGGAACGCGCACCTTGCCGATGTCGTGCAGCATGCCGCCGATGCCCGCGTTGCGCATTGCGTCGGCGCCGGTGCCCACGTCGCGGCAGAACGCGATCAGCAGCGCTCCCACGCTGACCGAGTGCAGGAACGTGTAGTCGTCCTTGGTCTTCATCCGGGCGAGCGAGAGCAGGGCGCCGCTGTTGCGCAGGATCGAGCCGGTCAGGCGCTCGACGGCCTGCCCGACGGCCTCGACCTCGACCTGGTGCCCCAGCCGCGTGTCGGCCATGACCTTGCGCACGATCGTCGTCGCCGCGCCCAGCACCTTGCGCGCCTGCGGCATCTCCGCGGCCGCCGGGACCCGCGGGGCCGTCGCCTGCGCCAGCGCGGCCGCCACCATCTCCCGATCGAGTGCCGCACGCGCTTCGTCGGCGGTCGGCGCATCGTCGACGTCATCGCCGCGCGTCGTGTCGATGTAGACCTCGCGCACGCCGGCGGCGGCGACCTTGTGCACCTGCGCCTCGCTGGTGACGCTGAAGCGATTGCGCAGGAACGGATGGTCGATCCAGCCACAGTCGAGTTCGTGGATGTACATCCCCGGCCGGAGCGCTTCGGTGCGGATCTTCTTCAGCATCGCGGATGGATTCCGGCGGCCGGCGCGCGGGCGCCGCCGATCTCGATAACGGCAGCCGGCGGCGGATCTTGAGCGCTTGACGAATCCCCGTGGCTGGACGCGACGTGGTGCGGATCGACCTTCGGCGGGCGGCGGCGCTGCTGCGCGGGGCCGGCCGCCCCCGCGGCCCCCTCCGGGCGCCAATCGGCCTTACAATATCTCGGTCTCGGTAATCCGATGTCTGTAGGTCGTTTCGTCCGCGCGGCGGATTCGTCCAGGACATCTTCCTGCGTCACCATGGCCGCAGCCAGCCACGCGCGTCGGCGCGACGCTCTTGCAGGGAGTTCCGGCGTCCGTCGGCGCTCCGGCGGCGCGGTGCGCTTCGCTGTGCCCCGTCGTCCCGCCGTCGACGGTCCCGACCGGCACACCTGATGGCTGTCGACCGCCAGCTGCGCCGCAGCCTCGCCACGGCAGCACTCATCGTCGGCGTCACGATTGCCGGCGGCGTCTACCACTCGCTGGCGCTGCGGGACTCGCAGGTGGCCGAAGCCGACGCGGCGCGCCAGCGAATCGAGCTGCGCGCCGTGCAGCTCGACCACGCGGTGGCGCTGCAGCTCGACGCCACGCTGCGCAGCATCGACACCGCACTGCGCCACCTGCGCAACGTCTACGTCCACGACCGCGGTGGCTTCGACCGAGCGGTGCGCGACGTGCTCGCCGCCTATCCGCAGGGCATGCTGCAGTTCGTCACGGTGTACGGCCCGGACGGCTACCTCGCCTATTCGTCGACGCCGACCAGCGAACGACTGTACTTCGGCGACCGCGAGCACTTCCGGGTCCACACCGAAGCTGCCGACGACCTGTTCTTCGTCAGCAAACCAGTCGTCGGCCGCATCACCGGCATTCCGCTCATCGTGCTCACCCGCGCGATCAGGCAGGGGAAGCAACTGATCGGCGTCGTCGCCATACCGCTCCGGCCGGATTACCTGGCGAACGACCTGGGGCGCCTGCGCGTTTACCCGACGGACACGCTCGCGATCGCGCGCACCGACGGATCGATCATCGCCCGCAGCCACCACCTGGACGAGGCGCTGCGGACGATCGTGCCGGCGGACCGTCCCTACCTGCGTGCGCAGCCGGGCGAGCGCGGGCTGTTCCGCAGCGTGTCGGCGGTCGACAAGGTGCCACTGCTGTTCTCGTGGCAACGGCTGTCCGCCTGGCCGCTGTCGGTAGTGGCGGCAATCGACGAGAACGCCGAACTGATGCCGCTGCTGCAGCGGCAGGAAGGCGAACGGCAGCGCACCGCCTGGGCCATGGCGCTGGTGCTCGCCTTCGCCGCGGGCGTTGCGGCGCTGCTCGTTCGCGTCGCGCGCAAGAACGTCGAAGCGGCGCGGAGCGAGGCGCGCTTCCGATCGGTGGTGGACAACGTCAAGGAGGTCATCTTCCAGACCGACGCGCAGGGCCTGTGGACCTTTCTCAGCCAGGCGTGGACGGAAATCACCGGGTTCGGCGTCGCCGACAGCCTGGGCAAGGCATTTCTCGACTACGTTCACCCCGCCGACCGCGAACGCAACCTCGCCCTGTTCGAACCGCTCATTCAGCGGAAGAAGGACTATTGCCGCCACGAGATCCGCTATCTGCACCAGGACGGCGGCTTCCGCTGGATCGAGGTCTTTGCTCGCCTGACGCTGGACAGCCAGGACAACATCGTCGGCACTTCGGGCACGCTCAGCGACATCACCGAACGCAAGGAGGCGGAGCAGTCGGCAAGCCGCGCGAGCGGGCTGTTGCAGGAGGCCATCACCAGCATACCGCAGGGTTTCACCATCTACGACGAGAACGACCGGCTGGTGATCTGCAACGATGCCTACCTGGAGTTCTACCGTACCAGCCGCGACCTCATCGTGCCCGGCGCGAGCTTCGAGGAGATCGTCCGCCGGGGCGCCGAGCGCGGCCAGTACCGCGATGCGATCGGGCGTGTCGACGAATGGGTCCGCGACCGGGTGCGGCAGCACCTGGCAGCCGACGGCGGCCTGTACGAACAGCAGCTGGACGACGGCCGCTGGCTGCTGATCATCGAGCATCGCACGCCGAGCGGGTACATCGTCGGCAACCGGATCGACATCACGGCACGGAAGGAACTCGACGCCGAGCTCGAGCGGCACCGCCACCACCTGGAGGGGCTGGTCGCCGAGCGGACTGCCGCGCTGTCGGTGGCCAAGGACGCGGCGGAGGCCGCCAATCGCGCCAAGACCACGTTCCTCGCGAACATGAGCCACGAGTTGCGGACGCCGCTCAACGCCATCATCGGCATGACCACACTCGCCACCCGCCGCGCGACGGACCCGGTGCAGGCCGATCATCTGACGAAGGTGGCGCAGGCGTCGCGGAACCTGCTCGCGATCATCAACGACGTCCTCGACATCTCGAAGATCGAGGCCGAGCGGCTGCACCTGCAGCGTGTCGACTTCCGGCTCCGCGGCGTGCTGGAGAACCTGCAGAGCCTGATCGCCGTGAAGGCCGCCGAGAAGGGCCTCGCGCTGGTCATCGACGTCGCGCCGGCGCTCGCCGACCTGCCGCTGCGCGGCGACCCGCTGCGACTCGGCCAGGTCCTGCTCAATCTGGCGGGCAACGCCGTCAAGTTCACCGACCGGGGATCGGTCACGGTGCGTGCCGCCATCGCGGAGGAGGCTGCCGCTGCCGTCGTGTTGCGGTTCGAGGTGGTCGACACCGGGATCGGCGTCGCGGCCGCGGATCTGCCGCGGCTCTTCCTCGCGTTCGAGCAGGCCGACGGTTCTACCACGCGGCGATTCGGCGGCACCGGCCTCGGGCTGGCCATCAGCAAGCGCCTCGCCTGGATGATGGACGGCGACATCGGCGTCGACAGCCAGCCGGGGGAGGGCAGTACCTTCTGGTTCACCGCGCGCCTCGAGCAATCCGGCCTTTCCGCCGAGGGTTCGCCGCCGCCGGCACACCCATTGGTGGCGCCCTCGCTGCGGCGCTTTCGCGAGGCGCGGATCCTCCTGGTCGAGGACGACCCGATCAACCAGGAAGTGGCGCTTGGGCTGTTGCAGGATGCGGGCCTGCAGGTCGACCTCGCGGTGAACGGACGCGAGGCGATCGACCGGGTCATGGCCCGCGGCTACCGGCTGATCCTGATGGACGTGAGGATGCCGGTGCTGGATGGCCTGGAAGCCACGCGCGCGATCCGCCGGCTGCCGGCCGGCGGCACCGTGCCGATCGTGGCGATGACGGCGAGTGCCTTCGCCGAGGAGAGGCAGCGATGCCTCGACGCCGGCATGGACGAAGTCCTGACGAAGCCGGTGGAACCGGACCTCCTCTACGCCACGCTGGCCGCGCTGCTGGCGCCGGCGGCGCCCGGCTGAGGGAGCGGTCCGCGCGAACCGACTGTACCGGTCCGGTAGAACACGGCCAGAATAGCGATTCCCGCGACCGACGGGCAGGACGAGGCCGCGTCGCCGGCCCGGCCCGGGCGCGGCACCCACGCACGGGGGACCGACATGAACCACCTTGACTACTTTGCCGCCGCGCAGCGTCCCGTCGAGACCTGCGTCGTGGGCAGCGGCGGCTTCGGCCGCAGTTTCCTCGCCCAGGGACGGCGCGTGCCGCTGATGCGCGCGCGCATCGCCGTCGACGTCGACGCGGCGATCGCTGCGGCGGGATTCGCCGCCCTGCGGGTACCGGCGGCCGACGTCGTCGTCTGCCATGCCGCCGCCGACGCGCGGCGGGCGTGGGACGCCGGCAAGTTCATCGCGGCGGCCGACCTCGCCGTCGTCGTCGGCCTGCCGATCGACGTCGTCGTCGAGGCCACCGGAAACCCGGAAGCGGGCGCGCGGCACAGCCGGATGGCGATCGACGCGGGGCACCATCTGGTGCTGGTGTCGAAGGAGGTCGACAGTGTCGTCGGCCCGCTGCTCGCTCGCCTCGCCAGGCGTCGCGGCCGGGTGGTCACGCCGGTGGACGGCGACCAGCCGAGCCTGCTGATCGGGCTGGTCACCTGGGCGCAGGCGCTGGGCTTCGACATCGTCGCCGCCGGGAAGTCCAGCGAATACGACTTCGTCTACGACGCGTCGGCGGCGACGATGACCAGCAACGGATGGACGATCGCGACACCGGATTTCGCATCGCTCTGGGACGCCGGGGACCGCCCGGCGGCCGACGTCGCAGCGGCCCGGGCGCTGGCCTGTGCCGCGCTGCCGCAGCGCGCGGTACCCGACCTGTGCGAATTGCTGGTCGTCGCCAACGCCACCGGGCTCGTCCCCGATCGGCCGGACCTGCACGCGCCGATCGCGCGCATTCCCGAGGTGCCGAGCTTCCTTGGCACGGCGGATGCCGGCGGACTGCTGGCCCGCGCCGGCACGCTCGACGTGTTCCACTGCCTGCGCCGTCCGGACGAGGCGAGCTTCGCCGGCGGCGTCTACGTCGTCGTCGCCTGCGACGACCGCGAGACCTGGGAACTGCTCGCGGCCAAGGGCCACGCGGTGTCGCGCGACGGGCAGCGGGCGATGATCTACCTGCCGCGTCACCTGCTGGGACTCGAGGCCGCGACCAGCGTGCTCGAGGCGGCGATCCACGGCCGGTCCACCGGAGCAGCGTCGCCGCGTCCGCGGCTGGACCTCGTCGCACGGGCGACGCGACCGCTGCCGGCAGGAACGGTGCTGGCGATGGGGGGGCACCACCACAGCATCGACGGCACGGCGGCGGAGCTGCAGCCGGGGCGGCCGCTCCGAGCCGGCGCACCGGTGCCCTTCTACCTGGCGGCGAACCGGCGGCTGGTGCGCGACGTCGCGGCCGGCGCCTTGATCGGCTGCGACGACGTGGAGATCGACCCCGGCTCGGCGCTGCTCGCGTTGCGCCGCCAGCAGGACGAGTGCTTCTTCGGTGAATCGGGCGCGGCGGCGGAATCCCCCTGATGTCGTAGCCTTCCCGCGGCGGCCCGCGTCCCGCGATCCGCGGCGGGTGCGAGGCCTCCCGCGCGTGGCTGTGCTACGCTGCCGTCGGGTCCGCCCCGCGGCGATCGCAATGAGAATCCTTCAATCTTCCCCCGGCTGACCTGCCCGGACCGGGGAATTCCACGATGGTCGACATCAACGGCGAGCGCCTGCTCGCTTCGTTGCAGGAGCTCGGGACGATCGGCGCGCTCGCCGGCGGCGGCGTCTGCCGGCTGGCGCTGACCGACGAGGACCGCCAGGGCCGCGACTGGGTGCGCGCCCGCATGGAGGCGCTGGGCATGCAGGTCAGCGTCGACGGCATCGGCAACGTCGTGGGCACCACCGCGGGGACCCGGCCGGGACCGCCGGTGATGACCGGGTCCCATATCGACACGGTGCGCACCGGCGGCCTGTACGACGGCAACTACGGCGTGCTCGCCGGCCTCGAGGTCGTGCAGGCGTTGCGCGATGCCGGCATCCGCACCGAAAAGCCGATCGCCGTCGCCTTCTTCACCAACGAGGAGGGTGCGCGCTTCGCGCCCGACATGATGGGCAGCCTGGTGTTCCAGGGCGATCTCCCGCTGGACGCCGCGCTGCGGGTCAAGG
>WBZP01006242.1_pt1 | contig 11249 bp, 4 predicted proteins | sample 5204301 | NCBI WGS metagenome assembly WBZP01 (sample SAMN12412401, study PRJNA552823) | activated sludge metagenome | isolation source: activated sludge from nitrification reactor of wastewater treatment plant... | place: USA: Pennsylvania | collected 2017
CCGGCACGCTGCGGCTTGCGGTCTATGCGGGCGTAGCAGATCGGGTGATCGGCGTCGAGGCGATCGAGCAGCGCGATCCCACCGGACGGCCCTATACGCTTGCCCATCGGCAGCGCTTCGGCGGGCTGCCGGTGGTGGGGCCGGGCGGGCCGGGCAAGCCGGTAGACCGGGAGATCTTGTTGGGGCTGACCCCAGATTTGGTGCTCGCCAATGCGATAGAGCCCAACGAGGCTGATCGTCTGGCACGTGAGATTCGTGCGCCGGTAGCTCTGGTTTCCTATGGCGACGATGGCATCTTCGACGAGAAGGCCATTCTGGACTCGCTGCGCCTCATCGGCCTAGTGACCGGAAACGAAAGCCGCACCAGTGGCTTGATCACCAACTACTTTTCTATCAAGGGCGACCTCGCGCGACGCACTCATGACGCACCTCGCCGGCCGAGCGTCTATGTCGGGGCGGTTGGGTACAAAGGCATGCACGGCATTGCCAGCACCCAGGCGCACTTCCTGCCGTTGCGCTTGCTGGGTGCGAACAACGTCGCCGATGCCCTGTCGTCGAGGCCAAAGCAGGTGTTCGTCGACCGGGAGCAGTTGCTGATCTGGAACCCGGAGTTCCTGTTCCTCGACGCGGGCGGCCTGCCCATGGCGATCGAGGAGGCAGCCAAGACGCCGGGCCTCTATCGCGGACTCAAGGCCTTCGAAGCGGGCCGTGCCTTCACCACGTTACCTTACAACTATTATGCGACCAATCTGGAGATTGCGCTCGCAGATGCCTACTTCATCGGCAAGCAGCTATATCCGGACCAGTTCGCCGATGTCGACCCGCTGCGTGAAGCGCGTCGCATATTTGCTGCATTCGTCGGCGCCGCCGTGCTGGAGGAAGTGCGCGCGGCGTATTCGGGATTCGCTCGATTGACGTTGAAGGACGGAGTGCCAAGCGTTGTCGGGGACCGCTAGCGCTGATCGCTTCCGGGCGGTGCTGCGCGGCCGCCGCATCTGGGGCCTGCTGTTATGCGCAATCGTCGCCGTCCTATTCGGGCTTTCGCTCAGTGTCGGCTCCTTCGGCCTCATCCTCCGCGAAGCGTGGCTCGGGGATGACAATGCGCGATTCATCCTGAGCGAATTGCGCTTGCCGCGCGCGCTCGCCGCCGCGCTTGCGGGGGCGCTGCTCGGCCTGGCGGGCGCCGTTATGCAAACTGTCTTGCGCAACCCCCTGGCCTCGCCGTTCACTCTCGGTGTGTCGCAGGGAGCAGCTTTCGGCGCGGCCGTCGCTATCGTACTGTTCGGGGCCGGCATGGCGCATGGCACCGGCTCGGCGGGTGTCACCGTCAACTCGCCCTCGCTGGTGGTGCTGTGTGCCTTCGCCGGAGCGTTGACCACCGTCGTTTGCATCATGATCATAGGTGCAGTGCGCGATCTCGCGCCGACAGCCCTGATTCTCGCTGGGGTCGCCCTGTCGGCATTCTTTTCCGCAGGAACAATGTTCATTCAGTATGCCGCCAGCGATGTGCAGGTCGCGGCCACAGTGTTCTGGACCTTCGGCGACGTCGGCAAGGCAGGTTGGCGCGAAGTGGGAGTCATGGCCATCGTTGGCCTGCCTGTCCTGGCGCTGCTGCTGCCGCTAGGCGCGCGTCTCAACGCCTTGCACTGGGGCGACGAAACAGCATACAGCCTGGGGGTCGATGCGCGCAGTCTGCGCCGCCTGGGAATGGTCCTTGCCGCGCTGGCGGCAGCCGTCGCGACGGCCTATCTCGGAATCATCGCGTTTGTCGGCTTGATGGCGCCACATCTCGCGCGCTTGCGTGTCGGCGACGACCAGCGGCACGGATTGTGGTTTGCAACGCTTAACGGGGCTGCGATTCTGTTGGCTGCAGACATCGTCGCGCGCAAGTTGTTTGCCCCGATGGTACTGCCCGTTGGCATCGTTACTTCCTTCGCCGGCGTGCCGGTACTGTTGCATTTGCTCATGCGTCGCCCATGATTGACGCCGAGCATCTCTCCTTTGCCTACGATTCCGGCCTCGTCGTCGATGGCATCGACCTATCTGTGTCTCGAGGAGAATGTGTGGCCATCCTCGGGGCCAACGGCTCGGGGAAATCGACCTTGCTCAAGCTGCTTCTCGGCTTGCTCAAGCCTTGCGGCGGCCGGGTCCTGCTCGCGGAGCAAGATCTCGCCGGCCTGAGTCCGCGAGACGTGGCGCGCCGGCTGGGCTACGTCGAACAGTCTGCGCGTACGCCGGAATTCTCAGTGTTCGAGGCGGTATTGTCCGGCCGCCTGCCGCATAGTGGTGGCCACGTCGGCACGGCGGACTTGGAAGTGGTCGGCGACACCTTGGTAGCCATGAATCTGACAGAATTGTCGGGGCGGCGCTTGGGCAGCCTCTCGGGGGGCCAATTGCAGCGGGTGATTGTCGCCCGTGCGTTGGCGCAAAGACCAAGTGTGCTGCTACTCGACGAACCCACAAATCATCTCGATCTGCGTGCGCAGAAGGACGTCGCGGAACGCCTAGCTGATGCAATCGCTCGGCTGGGCATCGCTGTGGTGCTGGTGCTGCACGACATCAATCTCGCGGTGCATCTGGCCGACCGGCTGGTCTTCATGAAATCTGGACGCTTGCTCGCCGTTCGCCGTCCGGCCGAGGTCGATGCGCCGCTCGTGCAGGAAGTCTATGGTGTGCCTGTCGTTAAGCTCTCCTCGGGCAACACTTCGTTCTTCGTTCCGCAGTGGCTCGAGGAATAGGGGTTACCGCAGAGCTACCGAATTGGGGCATGTGGCTGCCCGGCGTCGCTCGCGCACCGTCGACGACTACGAGGCGCTCCTGCCGTGGCACCTGAAGCTCTCCGCGGACTGAGGTGGCCCCGCGCAGTTAAACAGCTTCTCGGGCTTGATAAGCGGGTAGCCCTGCCGGGTTAAGCCTCCGCTTTGAGCGACGGCCGATCGAAGTACGCGTCGTCAGGCGTGCGCCGGTCGATTCGGCTGTGCGGCCGACGACTATTGTAGAACTCGAGGTACGTGACCACTACTCGCGAAGACCGAATCCAGCGTCGCCCCGTCACTTGCGCGCACGCACCGGGAGGTCAGGTCGACGCGAAGCACCGTTCGGAGTGGCCCCCCAACGACAGAACTGTCGTAGAGCATCCAATCGAGAAACTTCGCTTGCAACGAAATCTCGGGCAATGCAACTAGGTGACGTAGCATCAATTCGACACCTTTCAGCGGCGTGCAGACGCGATAGAGGCCCGCGGTGACGTGAGGCACATACGGCGTCGTGTCGTAGCCCGCTGCTGCCCGATACCACGCACGCCGCAAGCGACGGATGACCCCAAAGCGATCATGCACGGCAAGGCAAGCGGCCGACACAAAGCTGAACGCGTCGCCGACGCCGAATCGGACCGGAGCCGGCGTCATGCTCAATGCCGCGTCGATGTGCGCTCTTAGTTGGCTCACGTCGAAATCATCGGCGTGTTGCCTTTCCGCAACCGGGAACCCGCACACATACAAGGTTACGTGAGCTTGCCGTTCGTATCCCTGAAGGAGCAGCGGCTGCAATGCAGCGCGCACGCGGAGCAGGCGCGCATCAACGGCGGCTTCGTCGAGCGCCAGCGCCCATATCGCAAAGCGCGGTCGACCGCGGTGCCACTCCGGAAAGTCTCGACGCTCGCTCGCGACCGTGCAATCATCCCGCTGCTTCATGGCCGCGTTCGGCGTTGAGATGTCCGTCTTACGGAAGCGCTCACAGAGCCAGTTCGACCCGGGCTGTTGGCGCCGGCCGAAAATTGACCCACTGGTGGCGGTGATGCCGGTTCAAAACTGACCCGGGTGTTCAACCTACCCTGCTGCAATTTGCAGCAGGGGATGAGGGGTGATCACCATGGCGATGATTGGGAAGGTCCGGCGGTTGCATTACCGCCAGCAGAAGTCGGTACGGGAGATCGCGCGGCTGACGAGTCTGTCGCGCAATACGATCCGGAAGTGGCTGAAGGCGCCGGTGGCGGCGGAGCCGAACTACCGGCGGTCGGCGCGGCCGGGCAAGCTGACGCCGTTTCACGACGTGCTGGTACAGGCGCTCAAGGCCGATGCCCATCGGCCAAAGGCGGCACGACGCACCGCGCGGGCGCTGTACACCGAGATCAAGGCGGCGGGCTACACCGGCGGCTATACGCGGGTGACCGACTTTGTGCGAGCGTGGCGGCAGGAGGCGGGGCAAGCGGGCGCGACGACCGCCTTTGTGCCGCTGGCGTTCGAGCTGGGCGAAGCGTTCCAGTTCGACTGGAGTGAAGAGGGTCTGGTGGTGGGCGGGATCTACTACCGTGCGCAGCGTTCGCGCCCAGCGTCCACTTGAGCGCTTCGACGCGACCTCCGTGGGGAAATGTCGGCATCCGTCTCGGCGTGCCAATTTGATCCGTTTCGGAGATTCCTGCCGCGGCGCTGCATTGCGCCAGACCCTGGCGGCGTAGGTGGACCCGTCCGGAGTACCGATCGCCCCGCCTGCGTCGATCTGGCGCGCCCATGGACGGCTATCCTGCTCCCGGTTGCTCAGACTCAGCCCGGCCAGCTTAGAATCCCTGAGCCGACAGGGAGGCTATGGTGAAGAACGTGCTCTACTACGGGGATAACCTCGAAGTTCTTCGAGGGCTACACGTTCCACGCAAAGGACGGCTGGGCGACTGACACGGGGCCACATGAGCCTTGCGGCTCACCACGGGAGGGCGACGTGCATGCGAGCCATTGCCGATTTTGCTGCACGTATCGTTGTTGGACTTGCGCTTGCAGCGGGACTCGCGATCGTGGCCCCGGCGCAGGCCGCGACTGCGACTTACAGCGTTCTCCTCGACACGGACAGCAACGCGGCGACGGGGTGCACGGTGTCGGGTCCCAGCGGGCCGGTCACGGGGATCGAGCAGGTGGCCACGACTGTGGTCGATACGACATCGGCGGGTGCGACGGTCACGCGGCTCGAGCGGCAGGTGTGCAGCGGGACGGCGCTGGGCGCGACGTCGGCGTACGACCCTGGCGGGTGGCCGGTGGGTTTCGGCAACGGCACGGGCGGGGCGGCGGTCGTGGAGGCCTCGATTCCGCTGGCGATGCTTCCGCCGGGCGCATCGATGCGGGTGGTCGCGCTGTCCAGCGGGGGCGGTGGCCAGGACGTCACGACTCCGTTCGCGATCGATCTCGTCTCGGTCGGGGCGCCGAGCGGCGGCGTGGTTCCGGTGCCGCTGTCGCCGTGGCTGGTGTTGCCCCTGTCGGTGGGCATCCTGCTCGTCGCGCTGTGGATGCGCCGCCGCTATCCGCATCACACGTTTCTCACGGCCTTCCTCGTGGTGTTCGCGCTGTCCGGTCTTGCGTGGGCGGCGACGGTCGTTCGCGACGGCAATGTGGGGGATTGGGTCGGTGTTGCGCCCGCGGTTGCCGACGCCAAGGGCGACGCGCCGCCAGACGCGGACATGGTGGCGTTGTTCTACCAGCAGGACGCGAGCAACCTGTACCTGCGCTTCGACACGGATCTGCGCAAGGACGTGGTGAACCAGGCGCCGGCGGTAAGCGCCGGGCCGGGCCAGACGATCACGCTGCCGGCGATGGCGAGCCTGACGGGCGCGGCCAGCGACGACGGGCTTCCCAATCCGCCGGGGGCGATTACGCTGGCGTGGAGCAAGGTGTCGGGGCCCGGTACCGTAGCGTTCGGCAATGCGTCGAGCGCGGTCACGACGGCGTCGTTCTCGCTGGCGGGCACGTACGTGCTGCGGCTGATGGCGAGCGACGGCGCGCTGTCGCGGAGCTCGGACGTCACGATCGTCGTCAACGACGTTGCGCCGCCCGGGGGCAACCTGCCACCGGTGGTGGGGGCAGGTTCCGCGCAGTCGATCACGCTGCCCGCAACCGCGTCGCTCGCAGGCAGCGCGACCGACGATGGCAACCCGACGCTGCCGGGGATTCTGCTGGTCACGTGGAGCGTGGCGTCGGGCCCTGGGCTCGTGACGTTCGCGATGCCGAACGCGGTGTCGACACAGGCGCGGTTCAGCGCGCCTGGGACGTACGTGCTGATGCTGACGGCGTTCGACGGCGAGCTGTCCTCGAGCGCGACGACGCAGGTAACGGTGGCCGACGGGGGTCCGCAGATCGCGCCGATCGCGGATCGCACGATCGCGGTCGGAACGCGGATGCAGGTGGTGGTGCAGGCGAGCGACGCGGCGGGCGACGTGTTGACGTACTCACTGCCGGCGGCGCCCCCGGGGTCGACGCTCAGTCCCTCGCCGCTGATCGACTGGACGCCCAGCGCGGCGCAGGTGGGCACGCACGCGTTCACCGCGCAGGTGACGGACGGCAACGGGCACAGCGCGACGGTGAGCTTCAACGTGACGGTGACCGCGCCCGCGAACACACCGCCGGCGCTGGCCACGCAGGAGAACCAGGTCGTCGCGATCGGGACGCCCTTCGCCCGCAAGCTCGTGGCGAGCGATCCGGATGCAGGCGAGGTGCTGACGTTCTCGCTCGTATCCGGACCGCCGGGGATGACGCTCACGGGAGCGGATCTGTCGTGGCCGACGACGGGGCGCAGCGCAGGCGACTACAACGTCACCGTTCGCGTAACCGACAAGGCCGGGGCCCTGGACCAGAAGACGTTCACCGTCACGCTGCCCCCGTCGGCACTGCCCTTCGCGTTCGACGATCGATACAAGGTCAGGGTAGGCGCCTTGCTGAACGTTGCTGCGCCGGGCGTGCTCGCGAACGACGGTCCGCCGGGTACGCCGCTCACCGCGAGCAAGCTCACCGATCCCGCCAAGGGAACGCTTTCGTCGCTCAACGCCGATGGGTCGTTCACCTACCAGGCGCCGGCGGCGTTCGTGCCGCCCGGCGTGAACCCGACGACGATGTGGCGTGAACCCGTGCTCGTCTCGGGCTTCGCGCAAGTCGTCGATCACAACCACGACGGCTTTCCCGACATCGTCGTCAGGCGAGAAAACATCCTGCAGTCCTTCGACGGGAAGACCGGCGCGTTCCAGTGGACATTCGATCCGACCGACACCACCGTCGCGAGCGTGCTGGGCTGCGAATTCTTCAACGGCGCCGACACCTTCGCGACCGGGGACGTCGATGGCAGCGGCACCGTTTTCGCGGTCGCGAGCTTGCACTGCGGGCCCTACGGTGGCGAGTTCTACGCCGCCGACATGACGCACGTCACGAGCGGCAAGGTCCACGCGAAGTGGCTGTCGCGCAACATGACGCAGCCGCATCCGGGCGCCTACGCGAATCCCGGCGATACCGTGCTGCCGATCCCGCCGATACGGCCGTTCTTCCAGGCCACGCTGGGTTCGGAGCCGACGCTGGCCAAGCTGACGTCGAGCGGGGGCGTCAAGATGCTCGCCCGCCGCGTGATCGCCTCGACGGATGGTCTTTACTATCCTGCGGGCGGCGGCTCGACGTACGCGGCGTGCCGCTCGGTCACCGCACTGCCCGCCGACGAAGGCAGGGCGTGCCGCGCGACCTACATTCTCGATGCCGCCAACGGTGCCGTCGAGGCGGTCCTGACCGCGCCCAACCTCAGCAACCAGAAGGACACGGGAGACGCGTGGCCGACGCGGCAGGGCGGCGTCGTGGTCGCCGACCTCGACGGCGACGGCCAGGTCGAGATTATCTCCGGCAGCGACGTATACAAGCTCGCCAGCGGCGCCTGGACGCTCGCGTGGCAAAGCACTTTCGAGCCCAACATGGTGGCGGTCACCGATCTCGACGGCGACGGCAAGGCCGAGGTCGTCATGTACCAGACGAGCTTCGGCCTCGACAGCACCGCGGACCGTGGCATCTACATCTACCGGCACGACGGCACGTTGCTGCGCAGGATTCCGCTGCCGCCGACCCCGGGGCCGGAAAGCTGGCTCACGGTGGGCGACATCGATGGCGACGGCGCGCCTGAAATCCTGGCGCCGATGGGCGGGTATGTCTACGCGTATCGGGGGGACGGACGCCTTGCGTGGATCTACGCGGTGCCCGACAGCCCGGAAGTGCTGAGCGGGGTTACGCCGAACCCGGTCGAGCCCTATTACCGCACCGGCATCACCGCGGCGCAAGTCTACGACCTCAACCTCGACGGCAAGCCCGAGGTGATCCTGAGCGTCGCGGCGCGCGTGATCATTCTCGACGGCGCGACCGGCGCCGAGCTCTGGAGCATCGATCACGAAGGTGCGGGAGGTGGAACGCGCGCGTTGGCGCTGGCCGACACCGACGGCGACGGCCACGTCGACATCGTCACTTCCGGACCCACGCGGTGGAACTGCTCGGTGCTGACGTTCGGCCCGATGCCGTGCGTCGGCAACCTGATGGTGCTGAAGGGCGAAAGTCATTGGGCGCCGGGGCCGAAAGCTTTCAACCAGACCTTCTTCCGCTCCGGCGCCGTCGACGACACGGGCCGCATTCTCTACGACGCGTCCGTGCAGCGCGTGTTCAAGATGCCTGTGCAGCAAGGCGTGGTCATCGATCCGCGCGCGCGCGACGGCACGACGTTCACCTACGACGCGACCGCCAATGGCCTTACCTCGCCACCGGCCACGGTGGCGATCGCGATCGAGCCTGCGAACCACGCGCCGGTGATCACGTCGGTGCCCCCCAACGGACTGCTGTCGGCCCCGCCGTTCACCCGGCCAGTCTACCAGATCACGGCAGTGGATCCCGATGCCGGCGACACGATTCACTACGCGCTCGTGAGCACCACGCACCCGTTCGCGCCGAGCGGCGGTGTCGTCGTGAACGCCGCCACCGGTGCGGTGGATTTCCACGTCGGGCCCTGCGGATCCGGGGGGCCATGCGCATTCGGCAACATCGTCGTCGTCGTGGCGGCGATCGATTCCTTCGGCGCGAGGACCGAGCAAAGCTTCATCGCCAACATCGGTTCCGACCTTGCCGTCGTGCCCGATGTGGTCGGCCAGCAGAAGCAAGCCGCATTCGATGTCATCCTCGCGGCGAACCTGACGCCGCGCGTGCAGCAGGAAGTGTTCGGGCCGCAGCCCGCGGGCACGGTACTCGCGCAGTTCCCTTTGGCGGGCGCGCCCGACATCGTGATCGGCACGGCGGTCGACCTCGTCGTCTCCAAGGGGCCGCAGCCGGTGACGATGCCGTTCGTGGTCGGCATGCAGATCGCGAACGCGTATCCGACGCTGACGGCCCTCGGCCTGTCGGTCAATCTCACGAGCGCGTTCTCCGCCACGATCCCGGCGGGCGAGGTGATGACGCAGAGCCCCGTGTCCGGCACGAGGCTAGTTCCCGCGACGGCGCCCCCGGTCGAACTCACCGTATCTGCGGGAGGTCAGTTGCAAGCACCCATCGCGCGGATCGACCTCGTGCCGGGGAGCGTCACGCGCGTGGCAACGGAGCAGATCGGTTTTCGCGCCGTCGCCACGCTGACCGACGGCACGAGCGCGGACGTGACGGTGAAGGCGTCCTGGACCTCGTCCACGACGAGTGTGGCGACTGTCGCGCCGGGGGGGATCGCGAAGGCGATCGCCGCCGGCACGACCACGATCGCCGCCGCCGTCGGGAGCGTGCAAGGCAACGCGACGCTGAGCGTGGTAACGCGCGCCCTCGTCGACACGACGCCTCCGGTTGCGCAGATCGCGGCACCCCCGGAGGGCTCGAGCCAGGGCCTTCCCGTGCCGGTGACGGGCACCGCGACCGATGCGAATTTCGCGCGTTACGAACTTGCCATCGCCATCGCCGGCAGCGAGGACTTCACGATCATCGCGGAAGGCACTTCGCCTGTGAGCGGCGGCACGCTCGGCACGTTCGATCCGACGCTGCTGGCCAACGACATGTATACGCTGCGGCTCACCGCGTACGACCGCGCGAAGAACGTGTCGGTGGCGGAAGTAACGCTGCAGGCCACCGGCCGCCGCAAGCCGGGACTCTTCGCACTCGCCTACACCGACTTGAGCCTGCCGTCGCCGGGCGTGCCGGTGACGGTGCAGCGCATGTACGACAGCCGCGTCAAGTCGGTGGGTGACTTCGGCTTCGGGTGGCGCATCGCCATGCGCACGCTCACGCTGCGCACCAACCGCGTGCTCGGGACGGGCTGGCAACGAACCGTCTCGGGGCCGACCGTGTCGCTCAATGCACTGGGAGAGCATCGCGTGAGCGTCACGCTGTCCGACGGAACGGTCGAGGTGTTCGACATGCAGTTGAGCCCCACGTCGAACCTCGGGTCGCTCGATTTCACGCATGTCTCGGGTTTCACGCCCCGGACGGGCACGCTGGGCAAGCTCGAGTACCTCGGCAACCCCGACCTCGCCATCCTCAACGACGGTGCGCGCGACGCCCTCGTCGACGACACAACGTTCGAGACCTTCGACCCGCGCAGATTCCGCTACACCGCGGTCGACGGCATGAAGATCGAGATCGATCGCATCGACGGCGTATCGAAGGTCGAGGACCGCAATGGCAACACGGTGAGCTTTGGCCCCGCGGGCATCATCCACAGCAGCGGCCAGAGCGTCGTCTTCACGCGCGACGCGAAGGGTCGCGTCGTGCAGATGATCGATCCACGGGGCCAGGCGCTCACCTACGGCTACGACGAGAACGGCGACCTTGCGCGCGTCACCGACGCCACCGGCGCGGTGTCGACTTACAAGTACGACCGTTTCCACAACCTGATCGAGGCGAAGGATGCGAGCGGCAAGGCCGGCGTGCGCACCGAGTACGACGACCAGGGCCGTCTCATCGGGATCGTCGACGCGGCCGGCAAGCGCGTTGCGATCGACCCCAGCGTCAGCACGGGCGTGGACACGATTACCGACCGCCGCGGCAACGTGACGCGCGTCGACTACGACGCGGATGGCAACGTCACGAAGAAGCAGGTCGCGGTGAGCGTGGACGGCACGCTCGTCAACGCGGTCACCACCAAGTCGTACGATCCCTTCGGCAACGAGACCGCCGTGCAGGATCCCGACGGCCGCAAGACGAGCGCGACGTTCTCGACGGTGTTCCCGCTGACGAGCGTCGTCGACCCGGGCGGGCTCAACCTCACGACGACGGCGGCCTACAACGCTGCGAACGATCCGACAACGCTTACCGATGCAGCGGGGCGCGGCTACACGTTCGTATACGACGCTCGCGGCAACATGGTCGGCGCCACGGCGCCGTCGATCGGCGCATCCTCCACGTTGGTGGATGCCCGCGGCCTGGTCGTCGAGCGAACCGACGCCCTCGGCAACCGGACGACGTTCGCCTACGATACCGCGGGCCACACGATCCGCGAGGAAGCCT
>WBZP01006767.1_pt1 | contig 11249 bp, 10 predicted proteins | sample 5204301 | NCBI WGS metagenome assembly WBZP01 (sample SAMN12412401, study PRJNA552823) | activated sludge metagenome | isolation source: activated sludge from nitrification reactor of wastewater treatment plant... | place: USA: Pennsylvania | collected 2017
CTGGATCCAGCCGAACCGATTGCTGTGCCGTCAGGAATCATCGAGTTCCAAGTATTGCCGACAGGTTCCGACGATGGCCTTGGGAGACGTGTCTTCCCGGTTTCAGTCGCGGTGGGCGGAAAAGCCTGGAAAACGATCCAGGTCTTGGCGGATGTCTCGGCCATGATCGAGGCCATCGTCCCCACACGTCTGTTGAAAACGGAGGAGCTGATCGACGGCGCAGACCTCAAGAGCACGCGTATTCGAATCCATCAGTGGAATCACCCGTTTATGACTGATCGCGATGAGGTGATCGGCAAGAGTGCCGCTCGCCCACTACCGCCTGATACGCCATTGCGATCGACCTTTGTGAAGCTTCCACTCATGGTGAAGAAGGGCGACCGAGTCTTGATTGAGGCGCGTCGAGGAGGTCTGTCGATTCAGACCTATGGCATCACCAAAGCCAGCGGCCAAGTCGGACAGACCATTATGGTTGCGAATCTGGATTCCGGTCGAGAGTTGAGAGCGAAGGTTGTAGCGCCCAGCCTGGTACAGGTTGATTTCTAGGAGCGGATGGTGAGTGTCTCAGTATCTGCCCATCGAACACAGTTGAGACGAGCCATTGCGGGACTCGGGATCATGACCGTGATGGTCGTGTGCGGGTGTTCAAGTCCGCCAAGTCCGTCGAGTAAAGTGACTCTGCCGCTGATCCCTCCTCCGAAGACGCTTGGCTCGCTCTGGCAGGAAGAAAACGGACGAGCCTATCTGTACGAGGACATGCGCGCCATGCGGATCGGGGATATTCTGACCGTGAAAGTGTCCGAAGTTCATAAAGGGTCCAAGTCCGCCGATACGGCGGTTCAACGAGATTCGACGATTAAGAACGGCATGGTCGGGAGCGGGATGGGATATATCGGGCTTCCAGGGATCCGCTTCAGCGATGAAACGAAACGGGGGTTTGGAATCAATGCGACCGCCAATAACAAGTTCGACGGGAAAGGCTCCACCAATCGTGAGGGCACATTGACGGGGACCATCTCTGCGATCGTCACGGAGGTGCTTTCCAACGGGGATCTTCGGATCGAGGGGCGGCGTGAAGTCACCGTCAACAGCGAAAAGCAGCTGATGACCATCGGCGGGATCGTCCGTCGTGTGGACGTGGATACCAAGAATACAGTGGCGTCGAGTGCCATCGCAGATGCCAAAATCGAGTACTCAGGCCTTGGTGTATTGGATGATGTTCAGCGTCCTGGTTGGTTTGTTCGAATTCTTGACTGGGTGTATCCGTTCTGATGAGACGTAGCTCTATGCCGATTCCAATGAGACGTCCAGCCACTAAAAGAATGATCTCCAAGCGGCGACTGGTGAATGTGCAATCGCTGCAACTGATGGTCAGAAGTGGTGTCGTCCGGAGGGCAGATTCCATGCCTCCACCTCCGCCTAAGCGAGCTCGCATGCAACTATCAGATCAACCGCAAGGAACCGTTTGCAAAGAAGTCGTACAGGAGCAAGGGTGGTTGTCACGTGTCATTTTTGGCCCGAAGCCGAACCCCGCTCTCACGAAACGTTCCTCATTCGATGGAGGACAATAGCTGTATGGTGTTACGGTGGCTGGTGTTGCTGTTCTTCTTGACTGCTGGCTTCCTTTGGCCTGTGAATGCCGATGCTGTGAGGATCAAGGATATCGGTGCGATTGAGGGGGTGCGTGAAAACCAACTGCTCGGCTATGGCTTGGTGGTTGGGTTAGACAGCACGGGCGATCGTGTGATCGGTGGACAGTTTACGATTCAAGCGATGATGTCGATGTTGAACAAGATGGGGGTCCATCTCGTCATTGATCCCATTCAACTACTGACGAGGAACATCGCGTCGGTGATGGTCACAGCGAAACTTCCTCCATTCTCGAAGCCCGGCATGACATTGGATGCTGTGGTCTCCTCAATGGCCAACGCGAAGAGTTTACAAGGAGGCACCTTACTATTGACGCCCCTTAAGGCAGCGAATCAGCAAGTATTTGCCGTGGCGCAAGGGCCTGTTTCGATAGGAGGATTTCTTGGCGGCACCGGTGGGGCCGGCGGGGCGACGGTGACCAAGAATCATCAGGCGGCAGGTGTGGTGCCTAGTGGAGCCATTATTGAAAAGGAACTTCCCGTCGATATCGATTCGTGGGAGACCGTCTCCGTTCTGCTACGTCAGCCAGATTTCACGACGGCGATTCGGACGGCCGAGGCGATTGAACATGCTTTTGGGAAGGGGAGTGCGTCAGCCGTCAACGCCGGCTCTATTAAGGCCACGATTCCTCCGGTTTTTCATGGCCGGGTTGTTGAATATATTGCGTCGATTGAAGGGCTTGATGTGTCCGTCGATGCCATTGCGAAGGTCGTTGTCAATGAGCGAACGGGTACGGTCGTGCTTGGGGAACACGTTCGGATCTCAACCTGTGCCATTTCTCATGGGAACCTCACAATTTCAGTTAAAAATACGCTGAATGTGTCTCAGCCGGCGGCGCCGCTTGTGGGGAATGCTGCAGGTCAAACCACGGTTACTCCCGATGTCCAGACTGAGGTCAAAGAGCAGGAGTCTCGGCTGATCGTTGTCGATGAAACGGTCACCTTGGGAGAGGTCGTTCAGGCCCTCAACGCCGTAGGGGTCACGCCTCGGGATCTGGTGGCGATTCTCTCGGCACTCAAGTCAGCCGGGGCTCTTCAGGCGAATCTGGAGATCATTTGAGGACTTCTATGGATGGGATTACTCAAACAGGCTTGGAGAAGAGTCGGGTGTTGATGTCGTCACCATTATATATGGATCCTGGGACACTGCTCCCCTTAGGTCAGCTGCATAATTCTCACAACCCATTGATAGTGCAGGATGTTATGAAGGAGCGTCAGAAGCTTATCGAGGCCGGGAAGCAGTTTGAGTCCTATTTTGTCTCACATTTACTAAAGGTTATGAGAGAAACCGTCCCTCAAGGAGCTATAGCCAATAAACAGGGCGCGTATTTCTATTCGTTCTATGATGAGGAAATCGGACGACGAGCGGCAGAATCTGGGGGGCTGGGCATTGCTCGGATGGTCCAAGAACACGCGGAAAAATATTTTGCAGGTCCCTCTGCAGAGCACTCAAGTTTTCCGGTGAGGGACCGATAAGGAACTCGACAGGGATAAAGGGCACTGATCGTTCAGGATGCGGGTTGGAGGAGTTGGGGAAGGAGTAGGACGATGCAGATTTCAGGTCATGGGAAAGTTGACCATCTAGCAAAAGTATTGCTTGGAGTGCATGAGGCTGAGAATGCAGCTGTTCGGCAACCGACGGCCCAGCCCAAGGTTGGTAAGGATGAGGTTCAGATCTCGGCTCAGGCCAAGGAGCTGCAACGGATTCGAGAGCTGGTCAATCAGCCGGATTCTTTGCGGGCAGAACATGTCGATCGCATCAAGCGTGCACTTGACAGCGGCACCTACGATATCAGCGGTCGTGCCGTTGGGGACGCGCTGATTAAGCAGGTTTTGACCGACGCTGTTCTTTAAGCGGTTAGCATCTATCTCCGTCGAGTCGTCACAGCAACGGATCCTCGATCTGGTCCATGGATGGGCAGGTTCCGACCGTGAATGCTTCAATCTCTCTCGCGCAGTTGCCGCATATTCTCGCCCGTGAGTCAGCTCACTGTGATCTCCTTGCACAGAATATTGTTCAGGAGCGAGATGCCATCAAACGGATGGCACTCGGCGAATTTCTTTCCATCAATCAATCCAGGATCTCGATCCTTGAGTCGCTTCACCAGCTGAAAGACGAGCTCGATCTGCTGCTTGACGACCTCGCCAACACGTATCAGGTGCCACTTTCCAATCGAACGGTTACGGAAATACTCCACCGAGTTCAAAGCCCACAGGCTGGGGTAATTCTGGAGCAGTATGAGCGACTGGCGGAAAAGGTTCGGGCGGTGAAACAGGATATTGCTGCCAACCAGGTGCTAATCCACAGCGTTCAATCGTTTCTCTTTCGAGCGCTGGAAGCGCACCGCCAGTCATTGCCGGACGGAGATCTGTATTCGGAGTTGGGCGCTCGACAACAGCACCATGTGCCGGCTGCAGTCATCAGGCGGCAAGGGTGAGGATCTATGGGACTTAGTGCATTAATGGACATTGCCAAGACGGCCCTGTTTACGGCGCAACAGGGACTGACCGTCACGGGCCACAATATTGGCAATGTCAATACTCCGGGTTTCTCCAGACAGCAAGTCGTCCTGACCGAAGAGCGGCCGGTCGATGGAAGCCCGGGGCAAGTCGGAACCGGCGTAAGAATTGCCGAGATCCGACGAGCGGTGGACGTCTTTCTGAACCGTGAGGTGAAGGAATCTCATGAAGATCTCGGGCAATTCACGGTCCTTCGAGATGAGTTAAATCGACTCGAGAGCCTCTTCGGGGATGCTCGAGGTCAGGGGCTCTCAGGAAAACTCAACGAGTTGTTCAAGGCTTTCCAGGATGCGACGACCACACCATCACAAGTCTCCTCACGCTCAGTAGTGCTGGGAAGAGCTTCGACCTTGGCAGGAGCGTTTCACCAGATCAATACGGACTTGGTTGAAACTCGTCGAGCGATCGATGTCCAAGTGGGGGTGACGATTGACGAGGTCAATACGCTGACCGCCAAAATTGCAGAGTTCAATACCCAAATAAAGTCGGCCGAGGTGAGCGGGCAGAATGCCAACGATCTTCGCGATCAACGAGATCTTGCCGTCAACGAGTTGGCGACGAGAGTTGAAGTGTTCACGCTCGATCGATCAGATGGCACCATCTCGGTCTTTACAGCTCGTGGTCTTGTGCTCGTTGATCAGGAGACGACCCGTCACTTGGTGGGGGTTGAATCGACGGACAACCAGGGTCTTCTTGAAATCGGGTACGATATTGGGGGAACTCAACCGGCTATCATTAGTGACTTGATTTCAACCGGACGCCTTCGTGGGCTGTTAGATGTTCGAGACCAATCTATTCCGTCGGTTCAACGTGGGATTGATGCGCTGGCAGGATCGCTGATCAATGAGGTGAACCAACTTCACCGTGTGGGATACGGCCTTGACGGTTCCACCGGGAATGATGTCTTCTCGGGATTGTCGGTCACGACGAACGCACCGACGACAAATACGGGGTCCAGCTCGATCGGCAGCGGAGCCATCACGGCGCCAAGCTCCCTGACGTTCCATGACTACGAAGTGCGGTTCAGCGGCACGAACAGCTATAGCATTGTCGATGCGACAACGGGGGCTGGAATTCATGGGAATTACACCGGAACAGCCATTACCCCTCCAACAGTAGATACTCCGTTCAATATCGTCTCTGGGGTAAACGACACGTTGGTTGTGTCGGTTGACGGGACAACGTCAGGGACCATCACACTTAATGGAGCCGCATCACCAGGTCAGCCCTATGCGTCAGGCAGCGCATTGGCTACTGAACTACAGAACAAAATCAACGCAGATGCGACACTGACTGCAGCAGGCCGACGGGTCGCGGTAAATTTTGACAGTACAACGAACCGCTTGCTGGTGCGATCCAATTTGACTGGTGGGGCGAGTGCCGTCGACGTCACCGGCGGGACGGCACGAGCAGGCCTCGGCCTATCTGGGGGAACGGCTACCGCAGCTTCCGGGACCTACAGTGGTCCTCAAACGTTTCATGTTGACGGTATTGCCGTGACGGTATCGGGAGCGCCGGCGGCCAACGATGTTTTGGCGTTCAACAGTCGGGAGAATGCCGCGAGAGACATTCTTGTCGCGCTGTCCGATCCATCAAAACTTGCACTCTCGTCGACACGAGCGGGTGTCCCAGGGAACAATCAGAACGGCCTCAATCTTGTTGCGCTGCAATCGAAAACTATCACGAGCCTCGATAATGCAACACTGCTTGATTCCTATCGCAAGACAACGGCGGATTTAGGAGTGGCCTCCCAGGTTGCCGCACAGCGACTTGATACGGAGGAAGTTCGCCAAGAACAGCTCCAAAGTTTTCACGCCCAGGTGTCTGGTGTCTCGCTTGACGAGGAGCTGGTCAATTTACTCAAGTTTCAACGAGCGTTTGAAGCTGCTTCGCGTATGATCGTCGCGGCCGATGAAATGATGTCGACCTTGATTTCGCTCAAGCGATAGACCAAGGAGTACGCCATGCGCGTGACGGAACAGCAGGTCTTTGGATTCCTCGTCAACAGCTATCAACGGTCTCGATCACGAGCGCTGCAATTGCAGGAACATCTTGCAACCGGCAAGCAGGTGTTGCAGCCGTCTGACGATCCCGGGCGATTCCATCGGATCGTCGGAGAAAAAACCACCTTAGCGAAACTGGAACAGCATCTTCGAAATATTTCTTCGGCAACGGTCCGACTGGATCTGGCCGATACGGCATTGCAGGGTACGACATCGACCCTCTCTCGAGTGCGACAATTGGCGGTTCAGTATGCCTCTGATACCAATGGTGCGGCGGAGCGAGCCGCAGGCGGGCAAGAAGTCAAGGCTCTCCTCCAGCACCTTCTTCAACTTGGAAATGCCGAATACGATGAGAATCAACCGGTGTTTGGTGGTACAAGCCGCCACGGATTTGCTGCAGGATTGACCCTGTCCTCGCCTGTGACGCTGACGAATGCGGTTACCGATACGCTGACGGTCACCGTGGATGGCGTGACTTCCGGCACGATTGATTTGACCGGAGGTACAGAGACGTTGACCAGTTCTGAGCTAGCTGCGCGTGTACAGAGCCGAATCAATGCCGATACGACGTTAGCCGTTGCGGGAAAGAGCGTGTCCGTCCGATATGAGGATGCGCGTCTTGTCATAGTGTCCGATTCTGAGGGAGCAAGCTCCACAGTGGACGTGTCCGGGGGGTCGGCCCGTACGCTGCTCGGATTCAACGGAGGGAGTTCAGGTAACGGTGGTGCGACGTTTGCGACGACCGTGGCGACTCATGTTGCGTCGACAAACAGCGGGGGAGCCTTGATCTCTCAAGGACAGGTGCTGAATCCTAGTACGACCTCCTACGACAACTACGTCGTTCGATTTAGTGGGGCGACAACGTTTGATGTTCTCAATGTCTCGACTCCTCTCTCGGTCTCGCCGAATTCTGCCAATGTCGGCCGGGTGGGCGTCACTGATGCTGGGGTCATTGATCCACAACAGATCACACTCGACACATATGAAATACAGTTTACGTCGTCGTCCCAGTATTCCGTGCGAAACACCACCACAGGTGCAACGCTTTCATCCGGGAATACCTATGTGTCCGGTAGCGCCATCGAATTTGATGGTGTTCGTGTCGTGCTTTCCAATGCACAGGGGGTCGGGCCTGTCACCGGAGATCGATTTACCCTCGCACTGACTTCACAAACAGTCCTCGCCAATCAAGCCTATACAGCTGGTGCTCCGATTACATTCGATGGAATTCAATTCCGAATCACTCATAGCGCGTCTGCACCGGCTGCAGGAGATCTGTTTCACGTGACTGCACATACTCGGTATGCTGGAGATGCCGGCAACCAACAGATTGAAGTCGCTGATGGAGAGGTTGTCAGCACCGGTGTGCGCGGGGATGAGGCTTTTAGCGGTTCCGACGTGAATCTGTTTGATACGGTACAACAACTTCTGGCAGCCCTTCGAGGAAATTTCAAGGCAGGGATTGTTGAGAGCTTGGAGAGTTTGGACCGCGCGATCAGTCAAGTCGCGGCAGCGCAGGGAGACGTGGGTGCGTTGACGAACCGATTGGAGTCTACGTCGCTGGCTTTGGACGATGCCAAGGAACTTGCCACTAATACGCTGTCGTCGTTCGAGGATATTGATTTGGCACGGACCATCTCTGATTTGACGCTGCAAGAGTATGCGATTCAAGCCGCAGGGGCATCCCTTGGTCGGATCTTCGACAATACTCTCCTCAAGTACCTGCGTTAGGACGGCTTCTCAAGTTTGTTGCAGTCATGGCCGATAGTGCTCTGAAGGACTATTCGGCCAAGGAAGGCAGGTATGCTGGTATTGACCCGTCGATGTGGAGAAAGCGTCACGATTGGCCCTGATATCAGAGTCGTCGTACTTGGCCTGAAAAGCGGGCAAGTTCGTTTGGGGATTGAGGCTCCTCCGGCGGTCGCTGTGCATCGGGAGGAAGTCCACACACGGATTCAAGAAGAAAATCGCTTGGCGGCCAAAACCCAAGCCGTACCCCTTGATGCGTTTCGCCGACTGATCCCTGGAAAACGCGGAATGGTCTCATAAGGATGTCGAGATGAAATGCAGATCGACCCGATTTGGGTCATTCGAAGTCTCGGATGACAGCATTATCCGGTTTCCTGCAGGTTTGTTGGGATTCCCGGAGTCCGAACGGTATGTCATTCTGGATCATGACACGGAGGCTCCGTTTAAATGGCTTCAGTCGATCGATGAACCGGGGTTGGCATTCGTGATTCTTGATCCCGCCATATTCCACACTGACTATCGGGTCAGCGTGCCTGCCGACATTTTAGCCGAGATGAGCAGCGGGAAAGAGGAAGATCTGGCATTGGCCGTCATCTTGACCATTCCCTCTGAGGATCCAGCTCACATTACGGCAAATCTACGGGGTCCGCTGGTCATGAGTCACAAGACGAGATTGGGTACTCAGTTGGTACTCTCTGAAGAATATCCGACTCGGTTTCCGCTCTTCCCTGCATCGTCCTCCCAGCCATCAACCTCCGTAGAGCCACGGTCTGCTGCAAAGTGTCCTGCATAAGATCGTGTAACTATGCCCGCTCTTGTAATCAGCATTGTTTATGACGGTTTGTGATGAAGCGTGAGCGTTTGACACTTCACTGACGAAGCCCGTTCTCGCAGTCGCATAGGGGCAGTTGGAGGAGAAGCACTCGTGAATACTGCGAGTCAGGCGGCTGCTTGCCTCAGGGCTGGGTACCCATTGCGATAGGATTCCAGTACTTGGACCAGTCGCCCAACTTCGATCTCAAGTTGTGCGTACACAGGGGGGGCATCGTGAAGCGCTTGAAGGCGGCCGACTGCCTCAAGGCGACTGGCGATCAATCCGACCTCTGAGGCACAGAGATTTCCTGCAGTTCCTTTAAACGTGTGTGCTGATCGCTCGACTGCGGACGAATTGCCATCAGCCAGAGCCGTTCGAATGTCGGCCAGCATCGTTTGATACCGATCCAAAAAGAGACGGATGAGTTGGCCAAACAACTCATTGTCACTCCCAATGTTCTGATACATCTGTGCGTGATCGAAAATGCCCCGGGCAGGATCGGTAGTGCCAGGATGTAGTACCGGCTTGATCGGATGGACTTTCTGAGGTGGGGCCGGCGTCCAGCGCGCGAGCGCGCCCCGTAGTTCGTCGAGCTTGATCGGCTTCGAGAGGTAGTCGTCCATGCCGGCGGCTAAGCAGCGTTCACGATCGCCCTGCATGGCATTGGCGGTGACGGCGATGATCGGTATATGTCGGCGAGTGTCAAGTGGCGAGGTACGGAGTTCCTGTTGGCCGCCTGCCTTGTCCGGCCCAGAATCTGAAGCCTGTAACCCGAAATTCGACAGCGTGGCGGACGCCTCGCGTTCGCGAATGATCCGGGTTGTCTCAAAGCCGTCCATGAGGGGCATCTGACAATCCATTAGGATGGCGGCATATCGCCCTTTGGCCAACGCTACCAGGGCCTCCTGCCCGTTATCGACGACATCCGGTCGGTAACCCAGCTTCTCGACCATCCGCACGGCAAGCTTCTGGTTGACAATATTATCTTCTACCACCAGCACATGTTGGTGCTGAACGTTCTCGGCAACGGTATGTCTCGTGACCAGCTGTGGGACAATGGAACCGCTCTGCTCGGTTGTCCGTTCTTGATCATCCTGCATCCCAAGAACGGTTCTGAGACACTCTCGTAACTCGTCGTGACGAACAGGTTTGGGGAGGTAGCCCATTGCGCCGGATGATCGAGCCTGTTCGGCGTGCCCGCGCTGGAGAATGGATGTCATGACCACAAGACGTGTGCGAGACCGCTCTGGATGACTGTTGAGCTCGCGCGCGAGCTGTAAGCCGTCTTTTCCAGGCATGACGACGTCCAAAATGGCGAGATCGTACGGCGTTCCTCTCTGATTGGCCTCTGTAATACGTTGCCAGGCTGACTCGGCGTCTTCGGCCAGGTCGTCCACCATTCCCCAGCCGGAAACGAGATGGTGGAGAATCATTCGGTTCGATTCATTGTCGTCGACAATCAGGACCCGTTTTCCTGCGAGCTCACCGGATGGAAGAATGGCACGGGGAGAGCCGGCTTGTTTCTGAAAGCGTGCCGTACACCAGAAGGTACTTCCGTGACCTTCGCTACTACGGACACCAATCTGACCTCCCATCAACTCCACCAGCTGCTTTGAAATCGAGAGACCCAGGCCGGTCCCCCCGTATTTTCTTGTCGTCGAGCTGTCTGCTTGAACGAACGGGCGGAAGAGCTTGTCGAGTGTTGCCGAACTCATGCCGATTCCGCTGTCAGTGACTTCGAATCTGATCACCACGGTATCCGTGAGGTCTTCCTCAAGATACGCTTGGAGGGCCACATCGCCTCTGTCCGTAAATTTTACGGCATTGGCAACCAGATTGGTGAGAACCTGCCGGAGGCGTCCCGGGTCTCCCTTCAGCCCTGTCGGAACGGCCGCGTGTACCAGTCCTGTGAGTTCGAGTCCTTTTGTCTCAGCCCGCTCGGCAAACTGCGCGAGTACCTGTTCAACCGTGCTTCTCAGATTGAAATCCAGGCACTCTAACTCCAGTTTGCCGGCTTCGATTTTGCTGCATTCCAGTACGTCATTGATCAACTGCAAGAGGGCTTCGCCGCACTGGCGAATGGTTTCAGCGTAGGAGTGCTGTTCAGGCGTCAACGGAGTCTCCATCAACAGGCTCGTCATGCCGATCACCCCGTTCATGGGTGTCCGCAGTTCATGGCTGACCGTGGCCAAGAATGCGGACTTCACGCGTGCGGACTCCGTCGCCTTTTCAAGCGCCTGATCGAGGCGTTGATTGCTCTCACCAAGTTGAAAGGCAGTTTCCTGGAGTGCCTGTTGTGTCGTGTAGACGGTGGTCATATCCGTTGCGTACCCACGGACGACTCCGTGAGGGAGGACCGGACAAAATGTCCATGAAAAACTGGCTTTAGGAAGCAGGACGTCTTCTCCGTGCAGGATTTGGCCGGTTGACAGGCATCGCTGGATGATCGTCATGAGCTGTGCGGGTGCCACGCTGGGAAATCCTTCGAGGCTATAGCCGAATCGAGAAAGCAAC
>WBZP01006769.1_pt1 | contig 11243 bp, 3 predicted proteins | sample 5204301 | NCBI WGS metagenome assembly WBZP01 (sample SAMN12412401, study PRJNA552823) | activated sludge metagenome | isolation source: activated sludge from nitrification reactor of wastewater treatment plant... | place: USA: Pennsylvania | collected 2017
TTACCAATAAACTTTTTTATAAAATTAACCCCAAAAACAGTCTTTCACTTTCGACTTATTTCAGTAAAGACTATTACAGAATGGATTCCCTTTTTAGCTTGAGAGGGGTGATTGCAAAGCAAACGGCATTCAATTATGGACAGAACAACATTTCATTAAAATGGAATAAATATGTTTCTGAAAAATTGAATTTTGAGCTTTCAACTGTCCATAGTTTATACAAAACCAAAACACAGTCACGAGATTCGGTTAATGCTTTTGTGCTTGATAATTATATTAAATATCAGGGCCTAAAGTTTATGGCTGGAATAAGTCCCGGCAAAAATCAACTCATCAACACCGGAATTAACGCGGTCTTATATGATATTTTACCCGGCGAGCTAAATAAAGAAATAAAATCGGCCGTTAATCCACTCCTTTTAGATAAAGAAAAAGCTGCTGAGCTATCGGTTTTTTTAGAAGAAGAGTGGACTTTTTCACCACGTATCGCAATGAGAATTGGTGTTAGAGGTGTTGAATACAGGCTTTTAGGTCCGGCTAAAGTAAGGGAGTATGCTCCGGACTTGCAGCCAACCAATGGATCATTAATAGCGGAGAATACCATGAAGGGAACAATTAACAGGTATTTTTCTTTTGAACCCAGAGCTTCTGTCAAATTTCAATTAGGTGATAATGAGAATTTGAAATTAGGCTATAACCGAATGGGGCAGTTTTTACAATTGATCTCTAATAATACAACTCCGCTCCCCACTGCACGTTGGAAACTTTCTGATAACAATATTAAACCCCAAATCAGCAACTTTATCTCTGCCGGCTATTTCAGAGAATTATCAAACGGAATATGGGAGGCCTCAGCAGAGATGTGCTTCCGGAGCTGATTTGCAGCTAAATCCTGCCATCGAAACGCAGCTCGTTGCAGGCAAGGCCCATTCTTATGGTCTGGAACTTATGGTTACCAAAAGAAGAGGTAGAAACACCGGTTGGTTGGGATATACTTATTCCAGAACATTTCAAAAATCTTATAGTGGTAGCTTTGGAAGTGACTGGTATCCATCGTTTTATGATAGGCCACATGCACTAAATTTTACTTTGAATACTGTTTCAAATGAGCATAATGCAGTGGGATTGGTTTTTACAGTCAATTCGGGAAGGCCATTTACCTCACCTACCGGCACTTATGTTTTAAACCAACAGTCGTTTCCGTTGTACAGTAGCAGAAATAATGACCGCTTACCGATATATCACCGCCTTGATTTTTCATGGACCATTACAAATCCCGGAATGAAAGTTAGGCGATACCAGGACAGTTGGGTCCTTGCAGTATATAACCTTTATGGAAGAAAAAATGTGTATTCTATTTTTTTCAAAAATGCTGATTCAGGAATAAGAGCCTATTCATTAGGCGTATTTTCAAGTCCAATTGTTTCGTTGACTTATAATTTTAAGTTTTAAATATTTTAATGTGAGGGTTTTAGGGATAGTTGTATTCTTGTTTTTTTTATTTAGCTGCGAAGAAGAGTTGAGAGACTTCCAACAAGCTGAGCAGGAATCTTTTGTGACTATAGAAGCCACGTTTTCCAATTTGGAAAAATATCATAAAATATACCTTAACGAATCTTCGCCTATTATTACAGGGGATACTTCTCCTAAACCCATTTCAGGGGCGAAAATCCAAATCCTGGATAGCCTGGGAGGGGAATTTTCTTTTTCTGAGATCGGAGAAGGTGTGTATCAGTCAGACCTAAAAGTTAGTGCTAAACAAGGTCATTCTTACTCGTTGAGTATTATCCTCAAAAGCGGAAAAAGATATGTGTCTGATTTTCAAAAACTGTTATCACCACCGGTTATTGAAAACATAAAGGATGATTTTGTTTTAAAGACCAATTTTCCGGAAAATAATGCTCAAAGATACGGATTCAATGTATCTGTAGATTTTGAAGATAGTAAAAATCCTGGTCAATTCTATCAATGGGACTGGATTCACTATGAAAGAGTGTTGTATTGTGCTTCGTGTAACAATGGATTTGATTATGGAAAAAATGATTGTAGCAGAACAGATGAGAACCTTCCCTATTATGAAAAATATAATTCTGACCGACCCATAAATTATAGATGTGGCAACAATTGCTTTGATATTTCGAGGCCTCCTCAATATATTTTGTTTGCTGATAAATTGCTCAATGGTCAGAAAGTCTCTGATTTTCCGGTGGCAAGAATCCCTTATGATGGTGCCACAGACTATTATTTTGAACTTGAAATGAGAACAATTCATGCGGAGGTCTATAATTATCTGAATCAACTAAAAGAAACCACCCAGTCAAATGGCAGTTTGTTTGATATTCCGGCCAATACACCTTTTAGTCCTAATATTAAATGTGTAACAGATCCTAAAGAAAAAGTTTTGGGTGTTTTTTCTGTTTTTGGTGCTCACAGAAAACAGATTTATATTAAACGAAACAATTTGCCCGCTGACGTAAGGCCGATTTTTCCAATTTATCAGGGGCGGGAAGCCATGGCTCCTCCGGGGTCTTCGATATTGCCGACGGTTCCTTGTAAAGAAGCCAAATATAGAACCAAACAAGAGCCTGAAAACTGGCATGATTAAGGCCAAAATACCCAAAAAGACATTATTTTTGTATTTACTAAGTTGAAAATCAAGAACCAAAATATTGCATGTTATTCATCGCCAACTTTGAAGTTGACGGCTCTCTTTTTATGGTTAATTTTTTCTTTTAATTCTTGTAATTTTCTCCCAAAACCATTGTTTTCTTTACTTGAAACAAATATAGATTTTAATAATTCTCTAAAAGAGTCTGATACCGAAAATGTGCTCTCATACGAATATTTCTATAATGGTGGGGGAGTAGGTGCCGGTGACTTTAATAATGACGGATTGGTAGATTTGTTTTTTACCGGAAACCAGGTCGGGAATGAATTGTATCTGAATAAAGGGGAGTTGAAATTTGAAAAAATTACAGGAAGAGCAGGAGTATCAAAACCTAATGGTGCCTGGGCCACTGGAGTGAGTGTCGTAGATATCAATGCCGACGGCTGGCTTGATATTTATGTTTGTTATTCAGGATTAAGGGATTCAACATTGCGAAGAAATCAATTATTCATCAATAAAGGTTTGCAAAATGCTTCCCCTAAGTTTACTGAACAAGCTGAATCTTATGGCCTTGCTGACAGGGGGTATTCTTCTCAGGCAATTTTCCTGGATTATGATCGCGACGGTGATCTTGACTGCTTTTTGGTAAACCACAATCTCGCAGGATACGAACGGAAAGAGGCTCATGTAATGCGTGCTGCTTATGACTATAACGCCGGCGATAAGCTATTCCGCAACAATGGCAACAACACTTTTACCGATGTCACCGCAAAGGCAGGCATAAAAGCCAATCCATTGGGTTTCGGACTTGGTGTGACTTTCTCTGATATTAATAATGATGGCTATCCTGATATTTTTGTGGCTAATGATTTTGTGGAAGACGACTATCTGTACATCAACCAGAAAAACGGCACCTTCAAGGATCAGATGAGAGAAAATCTTGAGCATAGTTCTTATTCTTCTATGGGTGTTGATATCGCCGATATTAATAACGACTTGTTACCCGATATCCTGACCACCGACATGCTACCCGAGGACAATGCCCGACAGAAACTGCTGGTTTGGCCCGACAACTGGAACGTGTATCAGGCACAGCTAAACAATGGTTTTTGGCATGGAAATATGCGTAATATGCTGCAAATCAATAATGGGAACGGGACTTTCAGCGAGATTGGTCAACTAGCAGGTATCTCAAATACCGATTGGAGTTGGGCAGGGTTGATTCAGGATTTTGATTTGGATAAAAATAAAGATATTTTCGTGAGTAACGGCATCGGTCGCGATTTTACCAATATTGACTTTATAAAATATTCCAGCGATATGCATCGTCCTACCGGAATGCTACTGGAAGAATTGAAGAAAATGACAGAAAGTAAAACCGGCAATTATATATTCCGAAACAATGGAAATACGACTTTTTCAGATGCCAGAAAGGACTGGGGGTTTGAAGATCTGACTATTTCAAACGGTGCCATCACCGCCGACCTTGACAACGACGGAGATTTCGAAATTATTACTAATAATCTTAATCAACCTGCAAGAATTTATAAAAACAATCTTCAGGAAACGAAACCCGTCAATTATGTAAAAATCAGATTGAAAGGCAGTGCAAGCAATACTTTTGGTGTAGGAGCCAAAGTGATATTAAAAGAAAAAGGCTCACAACAAGCGGTCGAATTTAACCCTGCAAGAGGTTATCTTTCAAGTAGTTATTCTGATTTGGTTATGGGTTGTGGAGCAAATGACCCTGTCATAGAAGTTATCTGGCCTGATGGAGTTGTTAAATCTTATAAACTAAAAATCAACCAGTTAAATATCTTAGAAGAGCATTTAGGGCAAAATGCAAAAATACTGGAATTACCTCAACATACCATTTTTGAGAATGATTCTACCTTACTCAACTTTAAAGTTGAAACTGGTTATCATAATGATTTCGAAAAGCAGCTTTTGATTCCTCAGCACTATTCCTATTTTGGTCCAAAACTATGTAAATCAGACGTAAATCTTGATGGAATTGATGACCTTATTGTGGCCGGAACTGATTTTACACCTTCCGCTTTGTTTTTGAGTGGCAAAAAAAGTAATTTCCTGAAAAGCAGCAATGTATCTTTTGAAAAGGCCAATGTACAGGATATAAAAACAGCTGATTTTAATGGTGATAAATATCCTGATTTATATTTTGCGATTGGAGATTATTCAGAAACCAATTCTGAGAATCAAAATGATCAGATTTGGCTAAACGATGGAAAAGGAGGCTTTAAGAAAAAAATTATTCTGAATGACAGGATTCATAACAAGACGGTAGAAATCGTTGATTTTGATAAAAATGGAAAGCCTGATGTGTTATTGTGCGGCTTTGTGAAGCCTTATACTTATCCGCTTGCGGAACCTTCAATGGTGTTTTTTAATAAAGGAAACAATTTGTTTGAAAGCCCAAAGCTGCCTTTTGATGGTTTGGTTACAGCTTCCATAAAATTGTCTGATAATAAAATAATGCTCGTTGGAGAATGGATGGCTCCCACAATTTTGGAGTGGAAATCGGGAGAATTCAAGGTCAGCAAAGAAGGAATTCCCGATAACCTTGAAGGCTGGTGGAACTGTGTAAAATCAGGCGACCTCGACGGTGATGGCGACCTGGATATGGTGCTCGGCAATATAGGCAGGAATGTACAGTTTAATGCTAGTTCTAATCAACCGGCAGCTCTGGTTTATAATGATTTTGACCAAAACGGGCAGATAGACCCATTTATGGAATATTACATTCAAGGTACAGCTTATCCTCCTTACAGCAGAGATGAAGTTACTGATCAAATACCTTTGCTCAGAAGAAAATTTCAAACCTATAAAAGCTTTTCAACAGCGGTTTTAAATGATTTTTTTGAAAATAAGCAGCTCAAAAATGCTCAAAAACGACAAATCAAAGAGACGGAAACTTTGATTCTCGAAAATCAAAACGGTAAATACATAATCCATAGATTACCAATTGAGGCCCAGTACAGTTCAGTGTTCGACATCCTGATGGAAGATTTTAATGATGACCATAAAAAAGATATTTTGTTGGTGGGAAATAACAGCAAAATGAGGCTTAGAATGGGTAAAATAGATGCTAATTTTGGTCAGTTGTATTTGCAAAAAAATAAATTGCAATTTGATTTTGTGGAACCTCTGAAATCAGGTCTAAAATTGAAAGGAGATGTAAAAAGTGCAGTAAAAATAGGCAAGAGGATAATTTTTGGAATAAACAACCGGAAAATGGAAGTTTATTCTTTGCGATAAATACTTTAACAAGATGAAAAAATACTTAATACTGTCAATTCTGATTTTAGGAACATTTTTGGGTTGCAAAAAACAAAATCAGGATGCTCTGTTTGAACTTCTTGATCCTTCCGAAACTGGAATTAGTTTCAGTAATGACATCAGGAACTCCGAAAATTTCAATATTTTCAATTACCGCAATTTCTACAATGGCGGCGGCGTAGCTGTGGGTGATATCAATAACGACAACCTGCCCGATGTGCTCCTGACCTCAAATATGGGCGAAAACAAACTTTTCCTCAATAAAGGCAACCTGAAATTTGAGGACATCAGTCAAAAAGCAGGAATAACTCAAAAAGGCAAATGGAACACCGGCGTAGTGATGGTGGATATCAACCAGGACGGCTGGTTGGATATTTATATCTGCAATGCTGGCATCGATAAATTTAAAAATAAAGAAGGTAACGCACTGTTTATCAACAACAAAGGTTTGACTTTTTCTGAAAAAGCTCACGACTATGGCCTCGATGACAAAGGATATACCACCCATGCTGCTTTTTTTGACTATGACATGGATGGAGACCTCGATTGCTATATTCTCAACAATAGTTTTATTCCTGTTAACACCCTCAACTATGACAACAACCGCGACCTCAGAGCCGAGGATTGGCCGGTGAAAGACTTCCTGAAAGGCGGCGGCGACAAACTCATGAAAAATGAAAACGGCAAGTTTGTTGATGTTTCTAAAGAAGCGGGTATTTATGGAAGTCTTATCGGATTTGGATTGGGTGTTACTGTGGGCGATGTAAACAACGACAATTACCCCGACATCTATATTTCAAACGATTTTTTTGAAAAAGATTATCTCTATATCAACCAGAAAAACGGGAAGTTTTCAGAAGAACTCGAGCAGAGAATTGAACATACTTCACTGGCTTCGATGGGTGCCGACATGGCTGATATCAATAACGATGGTTTTCAGGAAATCTATGTAACTGATATGCTCCCCCGTGACGAAATGCGGCTGAAAACCACCACTTCTTTTGACAATCATTATGTGTATAAACTCAAATACGATAAGGGATTCTATAACCAGTTTATGCAAAACAGCCTGCAACTCAACAATCAGGATGGTACATATTCCGAAATCGCCAACTTTGCCGGGGTGTCGGCTAGTGACTGGAGTTGGGGTGCCCTAATGTTTGATGCCGACAACGACACCAAAACTGATATTTATGTTTGTAATGGGATTTATCATGATTTGATCGACCAGGATTTTATTGACTTTTTTGCCAATGAGGTCAACCAGAAAATGGTGCTTTCGGGGAAAAAAGAAAAATTTAATGACATCATCAAACAAATGCCTTCACGCCCGATTGTAAATAAGTTTTTTCACAATATTGGGAACCTGAAATTTGCCGACGAAGAAGAGAAATTTGGATTTACAGAACCTTCATTTTCTAACGGAGCATCCTATGCCGATTTAGATAATGATGGCGACCTGGACTTGGTGGTCAACAATGTGAATCAGGAATGTTTTGTTTACAAAAATAAAACTCAGGAAGGCAAAACATCTGAAAATAAGAACTTTCTGAAAATAAAACTCAACGGAAATACTCCCAATCTCAATGCAATAGGCTCTAAAATATGTGTTTTTCTGCCAAATGGTGAAAAGCTGGTAAGGATTATTAACCCATCCAGAGGTTTTCAGTCAAGTACCGAATATATGCAGACCATCGGCTTGGGAAAACATACCCAGGCAGATTCAATAAAAATTATCTGGCCCGACAGAAAAGTGTTTTTGGTAAAAAATGTAAAATCAAACCAAACCCTAAATTACAATCAAAACCAGGCAAGAGTAGAACCTGAAACTAAAGGGCAATTATCCAATACGATTTTTGCAGAAAGCGAGCTAATCAATGATTTTATTCATAAAGAAGATGCATACGAAGATTATTATTCAGAGAAAAATATACCTCAAAAACTCAGTGCTGAAGGGCCGAAGGTAGCTGTAGGTGATGTCAATGGAGACAAACTGGAAGATATATATATTTGTGGTGCCAAGGATCAGGCAGGGGTTTTGTATCTGCAGTCGGGTGCCAAATTTGTAAAAAAACAAGAACCGGATTTTGAAAAGACGGCCTTCTTTGAGGATACTGCAGCCGAGTTTTTTGATTGTGACGGCGATGGCGACCTCGACTTGTTTGTAGGAACCGGCGGCAACCAGGAAGACCCCAAAGCCAATCGCTACCTAAGCAGATTATACAAAAATGATGGAAAAGGGAATTTTTCTGGTGATCCACAAGCCATTCCTTATTTGGGCACCAATGTTTCCTGTGTTGCTCCACATGATTTTGACGGCGATGGCGACATTGACCTTTTTGTGGGTAGTCGCTCAATGCCACTCAATTATGGTCAGGTTCCTCCTAGCTTTTTTCTGGTAAACAACGGGAAAGGATATTTTGAAAATTTCAGCAGTGATGAAAACGAAACAAAATTTGGATTGGTAAGAGCCGCTGAGTGGGCCGATGTTGATAATGATAAACGTAAAGAACTAATCATTGTGGGCGACTGGATGGCACCCGTTATTGTTTCAATAAAAGAAAGAAAAATTCAGAAAATCAGTTCTGGGCTTGAAAACAACCCTGGTTTTTATGGTGATGTAAAAGTTTCAGATTTTAATGGAGACGGAAAAATGGATTTGGTTTTAGGTAACTTATCAGAAAATTCATTTTTTAAAGGATATCCTCTGAAACTTTGGGTGGGAGACTTTGACAAGAATAAAATCAACGACAAGGTGATTACCAGAAACGTCGATGGCCGGGACAAGCCTGTATTTTTGAAGAGGGAACTCATGGAGCAGTTTCCATTCCTCAAAGCCCAGAACCTTAAACACAGTGAGTTTGCTAAAAGAAGTATTCAGGATATATTTGATGAGAAAAAAGTATTGTCAGGAGTGCAACAGACTCAGGCCTCTGAGTTTAGATCGTATGTTGCCATCAACAAAGGCAAGGGACAATTTGAAATGATTTTATTGCCCACCGAAGCTCAGTTGAGTGCTGTAAGTGCCATTTCGGTGTTTGATTTTGACCATGACAATAAGCCAGATATCATTTTGGGAGGAAATTATTATGGTTTTATTCCGCAATTTGGCCGACTGGATGCCAGCCGTGGAGTGGTTTTAAAAAACATGGGGCAAGGGAAATTCCAATATGTTCCCAATTTACAAACCGGAATGTATCTGAAAGGCGAAGTAAAGGATATTAAAACCCTTCAAATAAACGGTAAAACATGGTTGATGAGTGCCAGCAACAATCTGAAACCTCAATTTTTTAAACTCAACCTCTGATGACGAGAAGGATAATTTGGTTTGCTTTGGTCGGGTTGTTTTTTTCCTGTAAAAAAGAAAATTCAGAGCCTATTTTTAAGCTTTTGGAAAGCAAGGATACCGGGTTAGATTTTGTCAATAAACTAACCCCCACCAAAGACCTCAATATTTTTAATTATCTGTACTATTACAATGGAGCCGGTGCCGGTGCCGGTGATCTGAACAATGATGGCCTAATAGATCTCGTTTTTTCGGGAAATCAGGTGGACAATAAACTCTATCTCAACAAAGGGAATCTGAAATTTGAAGACATTTCTGAAAAAGTAGGTTTTTCAGCAGAAAAGGGCTGGTCCACTGGCGTTTCACTGGTCGATATCAATCAGGATGGTCTTTTAGATATTTATATTTGTCGTGTGGGTGATTTTTTGAGTTTAAAAGGTCATAATTTACTTTTTGTATGTAAAAATATTGACAAAAATGGCCTTCCCCATTATGAAGAAGAGTCGAAAAAATATGGTCTGAATCTGGTTGGATTTGGTACTCAGGCATCGTTTTTTGACTATGATGCCGATGGTGACCTTGATTTTTTTCTTTTAACTCATTCTGTCCATCAAAACAACACCTATAATCAGCGAAGCATATTTCTTGACACTTTTCATCCCTTGGCAGGGGATAGGTTTTTCGAAAATATTGATGGAAAATACCTGGAAAAAACCAAAGAAGCCGGTATCCAAGCCTCAGCGGTGGGTTACGGACTGGGCCTGGCTCTTGGTGACGTAAACCTGGATGGCTACCCCGACATTTATGTAGGCAACGATTTTCATGAAAATGATTATCTGTATATCAATCAAAAAAATAAAAGCTTCAAAGACCTCTCAACACAAAGTTTTTCCAATACCAGCCGGTTTTCAATGGGTGTGGATTTGGCAGACCTCAATAACGATATTTTTCCGGAAATCTTTTCTCTTGATATGCTTCCTTACGATTCTGAGATTTTGAAAAGATCTGATGGAGAGGATGCTTTTTACAATTTCAAATTCAAACTTTCTCAAGGCTACAGTGTACAATTTGCACGAAACAACCTTCAGCACAACAACGGCGATGGCACATTTTCAGAAGTAGGGATGTTTGCCGGAGTACATGCTACCGACTGGTCGTGGTCAACATTATTGTTTGATTTTCAGAACGATGGCCTCAAAGATATTTATATTTCCAACGGTATCAGTAAGCGGCTTAACGACCTCGATTATATCAATTTTATTTCCAATACCGAGATGCAAAACAAGCTTTCTGAAGGGAGAATTGATGAACTAGAAAAAGCCCTGCATGATTTTTTGCCCGAAATAAAAATCCCGAACCGTTTTTACTCCAACAAGGGAGATCTTGCATTTACTGATTTTACAAATACTGTCAAAAATGCCCGGGATTCTTATTCCAATGGCTCTATCTATGCCGACCTCGACAATGATGGTGACCTGGACATCGTAACCAATAATATTGACGATGCAGCATTTTTGTATGAAAATCTTAGCAATGAACAACATTCCGAAAATCAAACGCTGACGATAGTCCTTAAAGGCCCTGAAAAAAACAAAACCGGCGTTGGAACCAAATGCATAGTTTATGCCGGAGGTAAAACTTTTTATCAGGAAAAATTTCCCGTCCATGGCTTTATGTCGTCAATGGAAACTCCTCTCCAATTTGGTTTGGGTACAATAAAAAAAATAGATTCGGTTTTGGTTATTTGGCCGGATAATCATTTCCAAAGACTCATATTAAGTGAAAGAGAAAAACGCATTTCGGTAAGCTATAAATCCAATTTGCCGGTATTTGATTATTCAAAGTTACATAGGGAAAGTTCTGAATATAAAGATATTAGCAACGATATCAACTCTAAAATTGTACACCAGGAAAACGATTTTAATGATTTTGATTATCAGCCACTTTTGCCCAATATGATTTCTAAAGAAGGCCCTGCCCTGGCCATTGGAGATATTAATCATGACGGGCTGGACGACTTATTTTTGGGGAATGCCAAGGGAAAAGTATCCG
>WBZP01006770.1_pt1 | contig 11241 bp, 5 predicted proteins | sample 5204301 | NCBI WGS metagenome assembly WBZP01 (sample SAMN12412401, study PRJNA552823) | activated sludge metagenome | isolation source: activated sludge from nitrification reactor of wastewater treatment plant... | place: USA: Pennsylvania | collected 2017
ACCGCACCGGCACGACCCACTCGGCCATGTCGTCGGTCTCCGTCATACCGTTCACGCCGTGCTCATACGTGCCGATGAGCTGCTGGTCGGCGAGCCGCACCACGTGCCCGTCAACGGTCACCCGTACGGAGTCGAAGCGTTGCGCCGGACCTGTCACGTCACCGACCGCGACGTATCCCCGCTGGGGGATGCACACGTTGACGCGGGCCCCCACCGGAACGTTGCGCATGGTCCGCGAGTACCACGCGTCGCCGCCGGCCGAGACGAATCCGTACTTGCGCGCGTCCTCCCACTGACGACCACCCGTGTCGGCGCCGAACGACACGAACCAGTCGCGCCCGTTCCACTCGGCGCGCTTCCCCTTCTTGCTCTTCCCGTATGCCGTGCCGCCGGTCTCGCTCTCTTCCTCCCTCGCCAGCCACGTGCGGGCGAGGTAGCGCCGTCCATCGTCTTCCAGGTAGGAGAAGAAGACGGCATTGACGGGGACGCCGAAGGTCCGCAGATAGGTGACGATCCGCTCGGAGCTTGGGTCGAGGTCGGTGGCGACGATCGTCAGCTGCAGTCCTGCGTTGAGCTCGTCCGGCGCCGAGGTGCCGAAGACCTCCTCGAAGGCGGCCTCGAACGCCACGTCGCCGAGATGGTCGTTGGCGATATCGATGATCGAGTCGCGGTCGAGCGTGCTCACCCACGAGCCGTAGTCGAGGACCTGGGCCACGACGTCGCGAGGGGTCTTGTCACGCTTGAGCTCGAGGACGTGGAGGTTGCCTTCGCCGTCCATGGCGAGCAGGTCAATGAACTTTCCGTGGGGCGTGTGGACCTGACGGCCGATGACGAGAAGCCGTTCACCGAGCAGCGACGGGTCCTGCTCGAGGTACTGCTCCAGGGTGGCCTCGGACGGCAGCGTCGCCGCGCTGAGTCGCTTCGGGGTGTCGCCGTCGATCCGCCACATCCCCATCTCCACCGGCATGCCTCACAGCCTCCCCTAAAGCGCCCGTGCCCGCAGCGACTCGGCGGTGTCAACGTGCCACACCGTTGATCCGGATGTCGGTCATCACGCCCCCACCAACGCGAGGAGGTTCTCGTACGTGTCCACGACGTCGTACTTCACTCCTTCGTTCTTGGCCTTGTCGTTGAGCGAGGCGAAGAACTTGCGGGCGCACTCGATCTTGGCGTTCTCGACACCCTTGAGCTGAAGAGTCGACATCGAGCCCTTGGTCTCGGCGACGAAGTAGACGTGCTTGATCTTCGTGGTGTCGTCGCGGAAGGCGATGGCCCAGTCGGGGTTGTAGTCGCCTACGGGAGTCGGGATGGAGAACCCGCGTGGCAGCTTGGAGTAGACAACGACCTCGTCGCTGACGTCGAGCTTCTCGACGAAGGACCGCTCAACCTTGGAGTCGGTCACGACGTACTCGTAGACGCTCTTCTTCAGCTTCTCTCCGGCCTTCGATAGATCCTGAGCGGTCTGGTTCTCGCTGAAGATCGAAGAGTCGTAGCGGTTGTCGAGCGGGTCGTAGGTCAGGTGCTCGACGATGACCGTCGCCTTCTGCTCGTTGATGAGCCGGGAGGCCTCCGTGATGAACTGCTCGGGGTTCTGCTTGAACTTCGCGAACGTGCCCGGGTTGATGCCGGTGAGGATCGCCGCGCAGGTCCGGCGGGTGAGTTGAGTCTTCTCTGCGATCTCGCCGAGCAGGTCGTACTTGACCGTGGAGCCCGCTGAGACAGCGGAGTGCTCGACCTTCGTCTCCGACACCTTGAAGCCGGTGCCCGCTTCGAGCTGCTCCACCTCCAGCCCGACGACCTGCTTGCCGGCTTCGACGAGGTACTGCATGACGGTCACGTTGAGCGACTTGTCGAGGGTGCGGATGCAGTTCTTGATCAGCTCCTGGGAGTCGAACTCGACCTGGTATACGGCCTTGTGGTTGATGCGACCCCAGAGTTCCTGGAACTCCCGCTTCCTGAAGTTCGCCTCGTTGAAGGGGATCTTCTTCGGCTTGCGGCCATCGGTCGGCTTGGGGAGGTCGAGGTAGAGCGCATCAACGAGCGGCCACACGAAGTCGATCACCGGCTTGAGCGCCTCGGCTGTGGGTGCTGCGAGCGTCCCGTCGGCGCGGGCATCCTTGTACGCCTGCGTCACCAGGCCGTCGTCGTCGATGTAGTCATGACGGATCAGGTGGTTGTAGAGAGCCTGGGCGAGCGACTTCTCCAAGACACTCGTCGAGCCGTCCGCGAGCTTAATCTGCTTGCCGGCGAAGTAGTCGACGCTGGCCTTGCGTGGACGCGCCGACAGGGACTCGATGATCTCCTTCTGCAGCGCAGTGACGAAGTCGGTGTACGACTCGTCGGTGACGACGGTCAGCTCGTTGATGTCATGGACCGTGACCGGGTTGTCCATCCGCTCCCCGTGCTGGTCGACCGACAAGCGCAGACCGCGGCCGATCTCTTGTCGCCGGGTGGTGGTGTTGTCGCTCTTCTTGAGCATGCCCATCACGAAGACGTTCGGGTTGTCCCATCCCTCACGCAGTGCTGAGTGCGACCAGATGAAACGCACGGGCTCCTCGAACGACAGTAGCCGCTCCTTGTCCTTCAGGATCAGGTCGTAGGCGTCGACGTCGTCCGACTGCCCCGCGAAGTCACCGCGCGCAGCGACCTTTCCGTCGATGGATTTCCCGGTCCTCTTGTCGATAGAGAAGTAGCCCCCGTGCGTCGAACGCACAGGGATAGCCTCAACGTGCTGCCGGTACCTTTCAGCCGCATCGTCGAGATCCAGCTGACCGAGGAAGTCGGCGAGCACTGATTCATACTCCTCCTCGAACACGCGGGCGTACTCGCCGAGGGTGTCTTCACGGTCATAGTCGCGGTACTTGGCGACCTCGTCGATGAAGAAGAGCGACAGCGCCTTGATGCCCTGCGCGAATAGCTGCCGCTCCTTGTCCAGGTGGGCGCGGATGACCTCGCGGATCTGGATTCGGCGCTTCTGCTCCTCGGCGACGTCCTGGGTGACTTCGCCGGCGCCGATGATGTCGCCGTTGCTCAGCTCAATGATGTCGCGGTTGGCGTCGACATCACGAATGAAGAGGCCCTTGTATGCCTCGATGCCGCCGGAGATGTCGTGCAGGTTCATGCCTTGGCTCAGGCGCTTGACCTGCCGCTTGATGCCATGTGCGGTTTGCACCTCCAGTTCGACGTGTGCCTTCGGGAAGTCCGCGCCCTTGCCCACCTCCAGTCCGTCGACATACAGGTATGCCGTGCTGCCGACCAGATGCTTCACGGTGATGCCGCGTACGGCGATCTTCTTCACGAGCTTCTGGTTGTAGGCGTCGATGGCGTCGAGGCGGTGAACCTTGGTGCGCTCGATCTTGTGTGTAGCCGAGTAGCGCAGCGCGAACAACGCGTTGAATGCCCCAAGGGCCTCCAGCGACTTCGAAGGCTTCTTCGCGTCGCCCTCGATCTTCTGCGGCTCATCAATAATCAGGATGGGACGGTTCACGGCGATGACGTCAATCGGCTTGCGGGACTGGAAGTCGTCGAGCGCCTCGTAGATGCGGCGAGCGTCCTTGCCGGTCGCGTTGAACGCCTGGATGTTGATGATCATCACCTGCACGCCGGAGTCAGACGAGAAGCGCTCCACTTCGTGCAGACGCGATGAGTTGTAGATGAACGTCCGCGGCTTGGTGCCGTACAGCTGCTGGAAGTGATCCGCGGTGATATCGAAGGACTTCTTCACGCCCTCGCGGATCGCGATGGACGGCACGACCACGATGTACTTCGACCAGCCGTACCGCTTGTGCAGCTCCATGATCGTCTTGATGTAGACATAGGTCTTGCCGGTGCCGGTCTCCATCTCGATGTCGAGGTTGATCGGGGCCGCCGACTTCTTGACCGGATCCTTGAGGTCCTTCACCAGCTCCAAACCACGCGTCCGCTGCACCGCCTGCACGTTGTTCAGGAGCTGGGACGGGGGCAGCGCGATCTCGGCGTTTCGCAGACCCGCGTCATCAAGCAACGTCTGGGCCGCGGACTTGCCGGGGTCGATCCGGTACTTCACGCCGTCCGCGTAGGGCTGACCCGAGAACACCTCGACTACGGCGTCAACGGCGTCCGTCTGATAGTGCTGGACCTTGAACTGGAGTTTCATGGGTCAGATCGCCCTAACCTCGGTTTCGGGCGACACCTCGCGGAAGATCTGCTCGGCGTTGATACGTGCAGCATCGGTCGCGAACCCCGCATCGAGGAAGACTGCGCGAAGTGGATGGCGAGCCGCGATCTCTCGAATGACAGAGTCGCTGAGGTCGTCTGCGAAGCAAGCGACGAGCGCATCGTCAGCGACCGATAGCACCTCTACGCCAGCCACTTGTTCCGCGTTGACGGGTTCACTCAGGTCGAGCGCCCAGTCGAGTAGCACCTGGAAAAGCAGGTCCAAGCCCGTGCGGTCGGCCTTCACGCTGGCAATCGCACCGGGCAGAGTGTCCTGCAGGAGTGCTTCGGGAGCCGCCAGTGTGTCGGCCAGGTTTGAGGTGTCGATCTTCAACACACGAAACCCGCTGTCGATCAGCAGGTCGCCTGCGAGCTGCTCATGCACGAGCCGCATCCGCTGCTTCGTGATCTCGGCGACCGTCGCAGGACGGCCCAGCCGAGTGAGCAGCTTGATGGCGTTCGTGGTGATCTGCTTCGCCGCGCCCTTCGCGGTCTTGAGCGTCTCGTTCAGGTCCTCCGGGACCTGGATGCCTATGAACCGGCAGGAGGACTTGCCGCCACGGTTGAGTTCAAGCACGGCCTGCATGGCTGAGCCCGAGCCAGCGAACATGTCGAGGACAACGCCTTCGCCAGTCACTCCAACTGCGCGGTAAATGTCGCGGAGCAGGAACTCGTCCTTCGGATTCGTGAAGACCTTCTCGCCGAACAATGCCGCGAGTCGCTTCGAGGCAGCGCGACCATCGACGTACCGGATACTTGTCAGGCTCTGGTATTCGGTGTTCGCGAGATATGTCTTGTTATTGGGGACCGTCGTTTCGTCCAGGCCGAAGTGCACGCGGCCATCGGCGATGCGTTCGCGCATCGCGGCCTCGGGATATCGCCAACCCGTGGACGGAATCTTCACGGTTTTGCCCGTCACGGGATGCGTGACGTCGTAGACGTACTGTCCGTCATTTGGGCCGGCGATGTTGTCTGGGAAGTAGACGCCTCGGGCATCCATCCAAGTGTAGTGCTTGCTGCTCGACACGGGGTCACTTGCGGGGAACTGCTTGAACCAGGCCTTCGCCTCCGCGTTGATGGCCGCCCAGTCGTCGCCATGCTTCTTCCGGAACCCCTCGAACGCAGCGTAGATCTTGTTGAGGCCTTCCTTCTTCTCGACCCAGTCGCCGGCATTGGCTTGCCGGTTTTTGACGAAGAACACGATGTACTCGTGCTGGATCGAGACGTAAGCCTGGTCGTTCTTGCTGCTGTTCTTGAGGACGATCTCGCCTACGTACGAGGCATCCCCCAGCACTTCCTCGCCGAGGCGAACAAGGCTGGCGTGCTCGTTCTCGTCGATCGACACCACGAGGACGCCGTCGTCAGTTAGTAGGTTCTTGGCGAGTTTGAGTCGCGGGTACATCATGCTGAGCCAGTCAGAGTGGAACCGGCCGTTGGTTTCCGAGTTTGCCACGAGGCGGTCGCCCGTCTCCGACTTCTGGCCTGAGCGCGCGAGATACTCGCCACTCGACTCGGCAAAATCGTCCTCATACACGAAGTCGTTGCCGGTGTTGTATGGCGGGTCGATGTAGATCAGCTTCACCTTGCCGAGATACGACTCCTGGAGCAGCCTTAGGGCGTCGAGGTTGTCGCCCTCAATGAACAGGTTCTTGGTGGTGTCGAAGTCGACCGACTCCTCACGCAGGGGGCGGAGAGTCTTCGCGATCGGTACGTTGGCCGCGAAGGCTGCGGCACGCTTCCCGGGCCAGTCGAGTTGGTATCGCTCCTGAGGGCCCTCGACGATGTGATCGGACAACTCTTGGCGGAGGAGATCGAAGTCCACGGCGCGCACCGGGTTCCCGTCCGCGTCGATGGACTCGGTCATCACACTTGGGAAGAGGTCCGCAATCTTCTCGACATTGGCCGCCGTCAGGTCGGGTGAAGTCATGCGCAACTTTTCCACGGTCATCCTCTGTTGCTCGTTGCGGTGTCCGTCAGCTCGACGAGCGCGGTCTCGCGTTCCTTGAGCTGCCTGCGTAGGTCGATCTTGCGATTGAGTTGTGGTTCGTTGCGCAGCTTCTTCTCCAGCGCGACCATCTCGCGCTGGAGCTTTCGGGCGCGTTCCAGTCTGTCGGTCGCCTCTGACACCGTCTCACCGGCGCGCATAGGCACGGGCAGGAGTGATCCCAGTAGCGCCTCGTACAGGCTCGGCAAGTCGAGTGCCGTCGGCAGTGGCCGGCGGGGTGCGTCGCCGGGATGCCAGTCGGTGGTGAAGTAGGTCGCGATGTGGGGCATCTTGCCGTTCAGCGTCTTCTGCGCGGCGACCATGCGCACGCGTTGGGTGCTGGCGACCTCAAAGATGATCGGGAAGTGCACCGTCTTGTCGATGGCGGCGAGCACCTCTTCGGAGACGTCCGCGCCCTTGGTCTCGATCGTGAAGACCTGGATCTCGGGCACCGTGGCGGTGCCGCGGAGTCGGATGGTGTCGTCGGCGAGTTTGTAGGCCCACGTGATGCGCTGGATGTCGTCGACGAACTTCTCGCGCAGCGCGGTGCGGACGCTGCCGTGCTCGTAGAACTTGGTCTTGGGCACGGCGCGGTCGAACGCTGCGTTAGCGGGCCAGCGGTAAAGGACGGGATTAGTCATCTGTGGGCGCCTCGACGATGGCGAGGAAGGCAATCAGCTCAAAGTCGTCGAGCCCGGCGATGGTCTGCACGAGCGCCGTCGTGCGTCCGGGGCTGAAGAGGCTGTCGACGTCCCGTTCCTCATCGACGTCGATCATGGAGCGGATCGCGTCGGTGAGCAGGCGGCTGAACTTGCCCATCTCCGCGCCATCGCGGGTGGCGGCGTTGAAGATGTGGCACACGTCCCAGGCGGGCTCGTCCCGGTTGCGGCATCCGGCACGGATGACATCGAGCAAGTGCTTGACCTCGGTGTGATCGGCGATGACCTGGCCCTGGTCGTCGAGGTAGACGAGATAGTGCGGGTGCAGCCGGTTGCCGCGGTTCAGATGCTCGTCGGCGTTGATGTTGCGCAGCACGAACAGCGCGCCCGGCTTGAGGCCCTTCTCGGGCTGGGCGGGCACGACGGCGTGCAGGCCCTTCGGGGTGCCGGCCAGGTCGCCATACTCCTTGATGTAGCCGAGCAGGTCCATACGGAAGTCGTTCAGGCCCAGGTCGGTGATCGAGACACCGGCGCGGACATCCTCGAGTTCGATGACCTCGTCTTGGAGCTTGCGGAGCTGCTCCTTGCGGAATGCTGCGTCGCTCGCTTCCTGACTGAGCATGTTGTCGTCGGCCGTCGCGGCGAGATCGGCGATGACCATGCGGTTCTCGACCCGCTCCTTGAGGTTGATGTACTCGTCGAGGGAGATGTCGGGCCAGAAGTTCACGAGCTGGATGCGCTCATTCGTCGAGCCGATGCGGTCGATGCGGCCGAAGCGCTGGATGATCCGTACTGGGTTCCAGTGGATGTCATAGTTGACGAGGTAGTCGCAGTCCTGGAGGTTCTGGCCCTCGCTGATGCAGTCGGTGCCGATGAGCACGTCGACTTCGGCGGTCTCCTTCGGCAGGACCAGGTGCCGCTGCTTTGATCGTGGCGAGAAGAGGGTGAGGATCTGCTGGAACCCGTATCCCTTCCCGACCGTAGTGGACGGGTTGCCCTGCCCGGTCACGAGCGCGCTGTCGTAGCCGTTCTGCTTCAGCGTCGGGGCCAGGTTCTTGTAGAGGTACTCCGCTGTGTCGGCGAACGCGGAGAATAGCAGCACCTTGCGGTTGCCGGGGTTCAGCGGCTGAGAGAACTTCGCGCGGATCAGCTCACGCAGCCGGATCAGCTTGGAGTCGTGCTCGGGGGTGACGCCGCTGATCGAAGCGAGGAGCTGCTGGATGGCCATGCCGTCGTTGACCAGATCGCGGCTCCAAGACTCGACGTCGATGTCGGCCAGATCGATCCGCATCTTCCTGCCGACTGCGCCGCTGGTGGGGAACTCGAAGTCGTCGTCCTCGGCGTCGATATCAGTGAACGCGGAGACAATGTCGGCGATGTTCGCCGCATGGTTGTCGACGGCTTCCATCGCCTCGGCAACCGCGAGCTCCAGCCGGTTCAACGTCAGCCGGAACGCCTCAATGCTCGACTCAAGCCGCTTGAGCAGGTTGACAGTCATAAGCTTGCGGATGCCCTGCTCGCGGCTGGCCGCGCCGAGGTTGGCCGTCTGCCCGCCGACGTAGTTGGTGCCCGCGCCCGCCCCGTAGAGCTGCTCGTACTTGTCGCGGCGGCTCGGGAACACGTATGCCAACGGCGTGTAGACCGCCAAGGTCAGCAACTGGAGCTGGTCGAAGATCTCGTTGAACGTCGGCGCGTCGGCCAGATCAGTCAGCGGCGGCCGGAGAGAGACGGGCTTCATGCGCTCGGGAAACGCACCGACGTCGCTGGTGTCGTAGAACGCCTGGATGTGCTTGCGGGAACGCGCGATCGTGACGGCGTCCAAGAGTTCGAAGAAGTCGAAGTCCAGCCGCCTCAGGATCGCCTCAGTGGTGCGGTCTTCTGGGGGGAGATCGCTCCACTCGTTGAAGACCCGCTGTGCCTGCCGGAACACCTCCTCGATCGTGGTCGAGATGTTCAGCTTCGCCTGGAGCTGCGCAGAGTCGCCCTCATAGGCCAGAGCGAGTTGGTTGCGCAAGTCGTTGAACCGGTTGTTCACTGGCGTCGCCGAGAGCATCAGCACCTTGGTCTTTACGCCCTCGCGGATGACCCTGCGCATCAGCCGCTGGTAGCGGGTCTCGCGCTCCTGCACGTAGTCGGCGTTGCGGAAGTTGTGCGACTCGTCGATCACGACCAGGTCGTAGTTGCCCCAGTTGATGAGGTCTAGCCGCTTACCCAGTGACTCGCCACGGTCGCGAGACAGGTCGGTGTGTGCCAGTACGTCGTAGTTGAAGCGGTCCTTCGCGAAGATGTTGGTCGTGTAGTTCGAGTTGTAGTTCGTCCAGTTGTCGGCCAGCTTTTTCGGCGCGAGCACGAGGACAGTCTTGTTGCGCAGTTCGTAGTACTTGATCACGGCCAGAGCCGTGAACGTCTTCCCCAGGCCAACGCTGTCGGCGAGAATGCAGCCGTTGTAGGTCTCCAGTTTGTTGATGACGCCGGTCGCGGCATCCTTCTGGAAGTTGTAGAGCGCCTTCCAGACCTCGGTCTCCTCATACCCGGTCAGGTCGTTCGGAAGCGCGTCCTCACTAATGTCGTCGAGGAAGACGCTGAACAGGTTGTAGAGGATCAGGAAGTACACACGCTTCGGCGAGTTCTCGGCGTACACACTCGCGATGTGCTCGCGCACCGCCTCCGTCACGTCCTCGAGTTGGTCGGGGTTATGCCAGATCTGGTCGAAGAGCTGGATGTACCGCTGGGTTGATGGTGCGTCGTCGATCTTGTGCACCATGTTCGACACCGCAGGCCCGCGCTCGTACCCGAGGTCCGCAGTCGTGAAGCCCTGCAAGGGCGCGTACGCGGCTGTGTCGTCGACCACGGCGAACGACTGCATGGGTGCGCCGGTGTGGTTGGAGCGAAACGTGACCTTCTGTCGCACCCACTCGGCGCACTCTCGCGCGATCGCGCGCTGGGTCAGCTTGTTGCGCAGGCGAATCTCGAACTCCGTGCCGTACAGCGCTGGATCCCGGCCCTTGTCGTTTGGGATGAAGAACTGACGCTTTTCCGGAGCGGACTTGCCTGTCGCGTTCGTCGTCGTGAACGCCGGTGCGGTGAAGATGAAGTCCAACCCATCAATCGACTGAAGCTCGCGCTTGAGCGCCTCGAACGCGTAGATCGAGAAGGTGCCCGCCGCGATCCGAAGCTTCGACCCCGGTCTGATCGATGCCTTCAGGTCGTCGCCGAGGATGTCGTTAACGTTGTCGATGATCCTCACCGTGCAGCCCCTGGAGTCGACTTGCTGGGGCCGCCCCGGCGCACCCACTCGTCCACCTGGTCGGCCTGGCACTTCCCCAGACGGCCGACCTCGTGCGCCGGCATTCCGCGATCGGCGATCCACGCATAAAGCGTGTCCTGGGTGACGCCCAGATGGGCCGGAATCGCTTCCGCTTTCAGCCATGGATGCGACATGGGAGGCTCCTGACTTCGGTTGTTCCGAGCCTAGCCCGGCGTCGCCCTATTCTCCTCGGGGTGAGACTGTCGCCGCGAGTCGAGCCCAGCCCGTAGGGACCGAGCTGGAGAGTAATCCGTTTGGCCCGAGGCACTCACCTCCAGGGCGCAGGCCCGTGCTGGGTAGCCAGCCACCCCCAGCAACTCCCGGCCGGATCGACTCCCCCAGCGGGGGGACCCCCACGGCCGGGAGTTTCGGGAAACCGAAACGGGTAGTTCTGGGAACTACCCCAACGTGCGCAAGGGGGGAGTTGAACCCCCACGCCCTTCCGGGCACACGGACCTGAACCGTGCGCGTCTGCCATTCCGCCACTTGCGCGTCACACCTACGCCGCCATACCGCGCCGCCCGCCCGAAGACCGGCCACCCGGGCCGACCCAAACGAACCAAGACCGAAGCACAGCGTCATACGTGCCGTCCTAGTGTGAGGCATCAGCGGTGCCACCACCAAACCGACCTATCGTCTCGCCAGTGCCAGCCGCCACCCCGGCGCGCCTGCCGACGACCCAGTCCACCCACACCCGGAAGAACGGTGACGGAGGGCGCGCCCCGAGCTCGCGCCCTCCCCGTGTCGTGGGACCGCTGTCGTGGGACCGCCACGTCGGACGATCTTTCGCAGCCTGGGCGCGGACATCCGTCCACGCCCAGGCCGCGTCCCCAGTGCGACCGGCCTTACCCCCCGAGCAAGACCTCCCCCTCGACCCCCCAGTCGATCGTGTGAAGCCGCGCTACTCCGCCCCGCCCGATCCCCCCGTCGGACGAGCTCTGCGGAGTAGCCGAGGCGGGCTGGTCCCCTCCAGTCCCAGCCCGCCCCGACGAACTCAGTGCCGTGAACCGCTGTGTCCTGCTGTCTGCGGCACCTGTATGACGGTCTTCCTTCCCCGTCATGACGGCCGCTCAAAGAAGAGTTTCTCGGGGGCAACG
>WBZP01006771.1_pt1 | contig 11241 bp, 8 predicted proteins | sample 5204301 | NCBI WGS metagenome assembly WBZP01 (sample SAMN12412401, study PRJNA552823) | activated sludge metagenome | isolation source: activated sludge from nitrification reactor of wastewater treatment plant... | place: USA: Pennsylvania | collected 2017
GCGATCGCCAGCTTCATCCGTCTCGGCTGGCTCGCCCAGCACGACCGCAGGTACACCATCCGCCAGCGCGACAGCCTCGAGCTTCGTTCGCGCTGAGCCGCCAACGGTCTCGGGCTGCCGGCTCCTACACTCCTCCGTGATGTTTTCGCGAACCCCCCTGGCGCGCCTCGGCTGCGCCGTGCTGCTCTCGGCCCTCGTTCTCGGCGCGTGCGGCGACGACTCCACGTCCGACACGGTGGCCCCGCCGCCCAAGTTCGTCATGTCCTACGTCACCGGCGATACGGAGAACCAGTTCCTGGAGGAGCTGTACGCCCAGGGCCTGGCCAATCCCGACGGCGCCAACCTGCGCATCTCCCGGCTCAGCCCGGTGGCGGACCTGGGGTTGCTCTACGACCAGCTGGTGGCCGACCGCATCCAGATCATGCCGGTGTACAGCCAGCAGCTCCTCACCATGTTGCGCGCCAAGGCCGGCAAGACCGGCGAGGCGATGCCCGTCACGGTGGCCGAGCAGGTGACCAAGATCAACGAGCTGTTGCCGAAGGGGCTCAGCATGGGCTCGGCCTCCACCGGCGAGCACAAGGCGGCCATCGCCTGCACGGCGGCCATCGTCGACAAGAACACGCTGACGGACCTCAGCGGGTTGGCCAAGGTGGCCTCCACCCTGGTGCTGGCTGCGCCTGCCGGGTTCGACACCGCCACGCCGCTGGGCGCCGCCACGCTGAAGGACACCTACGGGATCACCTTCAAGTCGGTGGTCACCGTGGCCGACGACGCGGCGATCACCGCCACCTTCAAGGACAAGTTGGCGGACTGCGTGGTCATCGACAACGGGTCGGCACTGCTGGTGAAGTCCTCGCTCTCCCCGCTGCGTGACGACAAAGGGCTCGTCCCCGGCAACGCCGTCATCCCGCTGTTCCAGATCGACGTTCCCGAGGACGTCGTGGCGGTCATCGAGCAGATCACCGAGCGGGTCACCAACCGCAACCTGACCTCGATCCTCAGCGTGGTCGCCGGGGGGATGCAGCCGCATGTGGCGGCCAAGTCGTTCCTGGAAACTGCGCAGCCTGACCCAGTGGTCGAGTCCTCCACGCCCGGCACCGGCTCGGCGCCGGCCGGCTCCAGCCCCGCCGGGTCCAGCCCGGCTGGCTCCAGCCCGGCTGGCTCCAGCCCAGCAGCCACCGCGCCCCCGGCGACGACCCCGAGCGCCACGACGCCGGGAACGAGCGGCTGACGTGATCGAGGTTCGTGGCCTGACCAAGCGATTCGGCGGAAAGGTCGCGGTGGCCGATCTGTCCTTCGACGTGCGCCCCGGGGTGGTGACGGGGTTCCTCGGGCCGAACGGTTCGGGCAAGTCCACCACGATGCGCTGCATGATCGGGCTCGACCGGCCGCAGGCGGGTGCCACCACCTTCTCCGGCCAGCCCTACCAGAGCTTCGCCCAGCCGCTGCGCGAGGTGGGGGCGCTGTTCGACGCCGGCTACGTGCATCCCGGTCGCTCGGCGCGCAACCACCTGCGCTGGCTGGCGGCCTCCAACGGCCTGGCGCCGCAGCGGATCGACGAGACCCTCGACATGGTGGGACTGAGCTCCGTCGCTCACCGCCAACTGCGCACGTTCTCGCTGGGCATGCGCCAGCGCCTCGGACTTGCGGGCGTGTTGCTGGGCGACCCGCACACGGTGATGCTGGACGAGCCGGCCAACGGGTTGGATCCCGAAGGCATCCGCTGGATCCGTGACGTGCTGATCGCCCTGGCCCGCCAGGGGCGCAGCGTCCTGGTCAGCAGCCACCTGTTGTCGGAGGTGTCGTTGATGGCCGACGATCTCATCGTCATCGGCCAGGGGCGGTTGATCGACCAGGGTCCGGTGACGTCGTTCGTCGACCGCTACGCCGATCGCTGGGTACATGTGGTGGGACCGCAGATCGGTCCGCTGATGGATGCCCTGCTCGGCGGGGGCGCCAACGTGCGCGCCACCAGCGCCAACGCCGCCGATGTGCGCGGCGTCACCGCTGCGGACGTCGGTGAGACGGCCGCCAGGCTCGGTGTGACGCTGCACGAGCTGTCGCCCCAGGCCGGCTCGTTGGAGGACGCGTACATCGCCGCCACCTACGGTTCGGAGGAGTTCACCGCCCGGCGGGTTCCGCCGTCCACGCCGCTGCCGCCGCCGACGCCAGGCGCCGGATCGGGGGTGTTGTCATGATCGCCACGATCCGCAGCGAGTGGATCAAGCTGCGCACGGTGCGCAGCCACGTCGTGCTGGCCATCGTGGCCGCGGCGTTCCCGCTGATCATCACGCTGCTGACGGTGAGCCTCATCAAGGAGTTCGACATCGGCAGTGACACCTTGGTGAAGGTGCTGGTGAACTCGTCGCGGGTGTCCTCGATGATGCTGGGTGTCCTCGGGGTCATGTCGATCACCGGTGAGTTCACCTACAACACCATCCGCCCCACCCTGGCGGCCACGCCCAACCGGCTGCGCGTCCTGACGGCCAAGGCCGTCGTCGCCGCCGTGGCGGCCACGGTCGTGATGGCACTCATCCTCGCCGCCGGGTACGCCGCCGGCTCCGTCATCGTCGACTCCCGCTTCAGCGGGCTCGGTAGCTTTGGCGAGACCAGCGGGATGATCGGCGGGATGATGGTCTTCAACCTGCTGTATGCGGTCGCCTGTGTCGGCATCGGTGCCCTGCTCCGCAACCAGGGGGCGGCCATCAGCCTGCTGATCGTGTGGCCGCTGATCGCCGAGCCGCTGCTCGGCACCCTGTTCGAACGCATCGGGGCCACGGGGTTGGTCAACTACCTGCCGTTCAACGCCGGGTTCCGGTTGGTCGAGCCGTTCGGCAACGGGGACTTCGGGCGTGTCCCGTCCGGGCTGGTGTTCGGCGGCTTTGCCGTGTTGATCCTGGCCGCTGGGGCGTGGGCGTTGTCCCGCCGCGACGCCTAGGGCCGGCGATCCGGAGGATTCGTCAGCCCCCGCCGGAGGCGCCGAGTCCTACGGACAGGGCGGACAGCTTCACCGAGTTGGCCTGGTCCGGCGCGGTGAGCGAGATCGGTGTGGTCACGTCACTCAGCACCACGGTGGACGAGATCGTGCTGGGTCCGATGTCGACGTCGCTCTCGATCCGGCGGAGCCGGTTGTCCTTGGTGACGAACAGGTCGAACACGACGGTGCTGGGCAGCGTTCCGCCGGACTTCTCCACGGTCGCCGGCAGATCGGGGTTGAGCGTCTCGACGTCCTTGGTGGGAACCTCGACGGTGAAGTGCTTCAGTTCCTCCGTACCGATGGTCAACGTGCCCACCTCGGTCGGCGACCCCTTGGCCAGCACTGTCAGCACCTCGAGTGGGTTCTTGGCGGCGTTGGTGAACTGCGTGCTGATGTCCCGGCCCTGGACGACGGCCTTGTCGACCTCGATCCAGGTCTTGCCGGCAGCGAGGGCCTCGCCGTTGGGGAACGTCGTCGCCCGGATGTAGGCGATGCGTTCGGCGGCGTTGAGCACGATGTTGACGGGTGCGGTCGGCGCGACGCCGGCGGTGCGTGACGTCACGGTGACGTCGACCACCTTGGCGTCGGCGTCGATCAGGCCGATCCGGTTCACCTGCACCTGCTGGCCGTCGACGACCGCCTTGGTGGTGGCGTCGAAGCTGGCGTCCTTGGACGCGTCACCCGCGGCAGCAAGCGCCGGTTGGAGGGAGAACCCGCTGGAGGTCGCCGAGTCGTCGTTGCTGAGGATGGCGAACGCGCCACCACCCAGCGCGGCCGCGGCCACGAGGCCGATGACCGCGATGAGCGCGGTGCGCCGGCCACGCGACGGTGCTGGCTCGACCGCGGTGTGGTCCAGTGGCCCGATGCCCGGCGCGGCTGCGCCCGTTGGCTGGCCCGGTTGCCAGATCGGCGTGTCCAGCGCCGCGGGTGGTGGCGAAACGACACCTGGCGGAGGTGGCGGCGGTGCGCCGGGCGCGTCCTGCGGGGGAGTCCATCGCGCCGGTTGGTTCGGCGGGGGCGGCGGCTGCTGCATGCGCGGATCTTACGCAGCGCTGCTCGGCGCGGTTCCCAGTGCCACCTGCACCAGCGAGACGGTGCCGTTGTCGGCCAGCCACATCAGCCCCGGGCGAGGTGTCAACGGGCAGCGGCGTGGCAGGCAGGCGGCCAGCAGGTCACCGTCGGCATCGGTGCAGGACGCGCCGATCAGCCCGATGCGTGACGCCCGCACGGCCGCGGTCCAGTGGCCGTACAGGCGCCGTAGGGGTTCGGGGGCCCCGGTCGCCACCACGAGCAACCCGGCACTGCGCCCGCCCACCGCCACGCCGAGCGCGCCGCCGGCATCGTCCACCAGTTCGGCATCGTCGACCAGCAGCAGCCGTGGACCGTGACGCGGCATGGTGTCCAGCAGCTCCGCCGGTTGCGCCGAGCGCGCCCGGCCGTGCACCCAGCCGACCCAGCCGCCGGTCCCGTCCGCCCACTGGGCGGCGATGGTCCGCAGGGTGGTGGTCCGCCCGCTGCGCGGTTGGCCGACGACCAGGACATGGGCGCCGTCGGGTACCGTCAGCCACTGCTCGGCCAGGGTCTCGAAGGCCACGCCGATCGCCAGGTCCACGCCGTGCCGCGTGCTCCGCGGCGCCGGCAACCGTGATCGCTCGACGTGGTCGGGGAGGCGGTCGAGCCGCCGGACTCGTCCAGCACCTGGCGGGAACTCCGCCGCCACCGGGCGGCACAGTTGCATCTCCAGGCCGCGCCCGGCGATGACGAATCGGCCCGGAACGTCGGCCGGCAGATCCCGTGCGCGCAGGCCCACCGCCAACGCATCGTGGCCGTCGGCCAGGTCGCCGATCCAGTGGTGGGCGAACGTGGCGCACACAGCTGCGGGCAATGCCCCCAGTCGCTCGACACCGGCGACCACGGTCACCCCGGCAGCCGGGCCGTGGCTGAGCAGCACGTCGAGTTGCCGGGCGAGGTCAGCGGTGTCGAGGTGGTCGAGCTCGGCGCGCAGCACCTCCAGCCCGTCGATCACCACCAGGTGGCGGACCGCGTGGTGACCACCGGCCACGGCCGCGTCGCCGCCCTCGTCGCCGCCGCGGCGGTTGGCCTCGACCGCCGCCGTGGTGATGCCGAGGGCCCGGCGCAGCCGCTCGGCATCGGCGAGCCCGATCACACCGGCGCAACGCGGATGGTCGTCGATGTCCGACCAGGCGCCGCCGCCGCGGGCGTCGATCACCATCAGCTCGACCGGAGTCTCGCCGCGCCCGGGTGGGCGCAGTCCGGCGATGGTCAGCGTGCGCAGCGCAGTGGTCACTCCCATGCCGCGGCGCCCGGCCACCAGCACGCTCCCATCGCCCGGCGCCCACGTCAGCTCCTCGACGTGTTGGGCGTCAGGATCGTCGATCCATCCCAGCCCACCGCTGGGCAGCGGATCGAGCACGGCCGGCAGCGGTGGTTGCCACGGCGGTGGCGGGGGCCGCACGCCAAGCAGATCGGCGGCTTCGATCACCGCGCCGACGGCACGCTCGACGCACTCGCCGTCGCCGCCGTGGGCCGTCTGGAACACGATCTGCTCGTCGTCGCTGAGCCGCAGCATCGCTCGCCCCGGGACCCCGCGGGGAAACGTCGCCGGGGCGGGGTCACCGACCACGTCGGTGGCGTCGTCACGGTCGAGCAGGCGCAGGGCGATGCGCAGCGTGGTGTTGGCCCGGATGTCGTCGGAGATCACGCCGCGCGGCCGCTGGGTTGCCAGGACGAGATGGATTCCCAGGCTGCGACCGCGCTGGGCCACGCCCACCAGGGCGTGGAGGAACTCGGGTTGCTCGGCCACCAGGGCGGCGAACTCGTCGACCACGACCACCAGGCGGGGCAGCCGGGCGGTGCCGGTGATCGCCCGCAGCTCGGCCAGGTCGGTGGCGCCGTGATGGCGCAGGATCGACTCGCGCCGGCGCAGCTCGGCGCGCAGGCTGCGCAGCGCCCGTTCGGCGAGGCGGTCGTCCAGATCACTGATGACCGCGGTCACGTGGGGCAGCGCGGCGCAGGCGTCGAAGGTGGCGCCGCCCTTGTAGTCGATCAGCACGAAGGCCAGATGCTCCGGCGACGACAGCATCGACCATCCGGCCACCAGGCAGCGAAGCAGCTCGCTCTTGCCGGCTCCGGTGGTGCCGGCCACCAGGGCGTGGGGCCCGTCGGTGACGAGGTCGATGTCCACGGTGCCGTCGACGGCCACCCCCACCGGTGCGGTGAGGCGCGGGTCGGCACCACCCGCCACCCAGCCGGCGGCGATCGACGCCGGGCTCGCCGGGTCGACGCCGACGCGGCGGATGACCTCGTCGAAGCGGACATCGCCCGGCAGCCGGCTGTCGGTTCCGAGGGGGTCGTCGGGGTCGTCCAACCGGGCCAACCGGTCGACCAGCGCGCCGGCGCGCAGCGCGGACAGCCCGCAGGCATGCACCGGTTGGGTGAAGGTCTCGTCCACCGCCGGGGTCCACCTGGCGCGCAGCAACTGGCCGATCTCCAACACTGCCGTGCACACGTCCGGCACCCCGTGCCTGGCGCGAACCAGCACCACCAAGGTGGGCGGCACGGAGGCCGTCCCAATCGCGCGGCGTAGCGGGCTGGTCCGGCTGGCCAGCTGATCGGGTTGGTCGGTGACGATCACCAGGCGCTGGTGAGCCGCCGCGGTGAGGCCGGCCAGCACGTCGGGCAGCGCCGCGGCGCCGATCACCGCGTGACCGGACTGCAGCGCCACGTGCGGGGCGGCGCGCAGCCATCGCCACCGCTCGGGCGTGTCGGTCACGACCACGACGCGGAGGTCCGCCGGGCCGGCAGCGGCCAGCGCCTGGACGATCACCGATCGCCCGACGGCGTACGTCCAGCGCGGCTCGCCGCGCAGGGCGATGCACCGGCCCGGGGCCAGATCGACCGCGACGGGTTCGTCGGCGAAGGTGTGCGTGGCGCGCAGGTCCCCGGGCGGCAACGGGCGGTCGAGGTCGGCCTCCACCACCAGCGGGCCGATCCCCACCGAGACCGTCAGGCAGTCGGCGTCGGCGGCGCGCCGCTGCCACAGCTCCACCGCCGGACCGGTGATCCAGCGCACCGCCTCGGCCAGGGTGACGGTGGCGGCGCGGTGCCGCTCCAGCAGCGCGTGGTGGTGCGCGGCGACGGCCGCGTCGAAGGCCGCGGCGGCGGACGCGGCCTCGGCGGCGAGGCGCCTGGCTGCTCGCCGCTCGGTGATCACCTGGGCCAGCCAGCTGACCGCGGCGGTGCTGGCGCCCACCGCGGCGAAGATCAGGAACATCGGCTGGTGCAGGAGCAGAGCCACGGCGGCCGCGGCCGCCAGGGCCACGCCGGCGGGCAGCAGCCCGGTGGTCCGGCGCGTCGCCGCGGCGGGCTCGCCGGGTACCTCGACGGGCCGCGCCGGGGCGGGCAGGGGTGGGCGCGGCGTGCGCAGGACCTGGCCGCGGCGGATGTGGGCCGGTTCGGTTGCCGGGGTGCCCGGGTTCAGCGCCAGCAGGCTGGCGCCGAGGTGCACGGTGGCCGGGGCGACGAGCAGGCCCCGGTCCGGCCGGCTGCCCGCCAGGGGCTGCACGTCGACGCATCCGTCCTCTCCCAGCACCAGCCGCACGTGGTGGGACTCGAGGTCGGGGTCATCGGCGCGCAGCTCGCAGGTGGCGGCCCGCCCGACGAAGTACGGCCCGGGGATCAGCACGGTCTGCTGGCCGGCATCGGGGCCGGCCATCCAGGTGGCGGTGACGGTGTCCACGCCGGTGAGTGGGCGGCGGCGACGCCGATCCGGCAGCCCGGTGACGAGAAAACCGCCCAGTGAGTCTGCTGTGAGGCCTGCGGTGAGCCTTGCGGTGAGCGGCGCGGTGAGGGCCGTGGCGCACCGTCTGCTCATGACCCAGCGCACCGACCCCGGCCCGTCGACCACCACCTCCGCATCGCTCGGTACCCGCCTGCAGGCCGAGTGGGACCGCCTGGCCCATCGTCGCTCGCTGGTGGCCAGGGCCAACGGGTGGCACCTGCTGCCGGTACGGATGGACACCCTCGACGAGTTGGTCGTTGCCAGCGGCTACGCCCGGCGCGGTGATCAGCCTGCCTTGGCGCAGGCCGCGGGCGAGCGGGCCAATGCCGTGCTGGGGGAGCTGCTGATCCGGGCCACCACCGACGAGCTCGCCGCCCGGGTCGTGCTGCAGCGCCTGCTCCCTGGCCTGGCGGTGCTCGCTCGCCGCCACCGCCATTGCCCGGAGATGGCCTTCGACGAGTTGGTGGGCGTGGCCTGGTCGGTGATCCGCCGTTTCAACCACACCAGGCGCCGGCCGCGCTTCATCGCCGCGACGCTGCTGCGTGACTGCCAGTACGAGGCGTACGGGCGGGCGATCCGCCGGCGGATGGTATCGGTGCCCACCGCGCCCACCGCCCTGGACGACGTGGCGAGCGCCGCCGGCAACGGCGAGGCCGTCGAGGAGTTGCTCGATCTGGTGGCCGATGCCAAGCGCGCGGGTGTGGTGTCGGCCGACGACCTGGCCGTGGTGGCCGGGGCGTTGCGCGGTGAGACGCCGTCAAGCGTGGCCAAGCAGCTCAGCGTTTCGGAGCGCACCCTGCGAGTCCGGCGCGCCGCCCTGGTGCAGCGCCTGCGTGACGTGGCCCTCGCCGCGGCTGCGGCGTAGTCGCCTGCCACGCTGTTCGGGTCAGCCGAGCGGGGGATGCTGATCCGCCGCGTGGGTGATCGAGGCGCGGGGCGTCGCGCTCTACGGTTGGCCCCATGACAGCGGTGACCGCCAGCGCCCTGGTGAAGCGCTACGGCGACCTGACAGCAGTCGACGGCGTGGATCTCGAGGTTCACCCGGGTGAGTTCTTCGGGATCCTCGGGCCCAACGGGGCCGGCAAGACCACCCTGCTCGAGATGCTCGAAGGGATCCGCCAGCCCGACGGTGGCGCCTGTTCGGTGCTGGGGGAGCAGCCCTGGCCGAGGAACCCGGCGCTGCTGGCGCGCATCGGCGTCCAGCTGCAGAGCTCGTCGTTCGTCGAACGGCTGACGGCTCGAGAGCAGCTGCAGACCTTCGGCGCCCTGTACGGCGTGCCCCGGGCACAGTCGGAGGCGATGCTGGAACAGGTCGGGCTGGTGGACAAGGCCGACGAGCGGGTCGAGAACCTCTCCGGCGGCCAGGCCCAGCGGTTGGCCATCGCCTGCGCCCTGGTCCACCAGCCGGACGTGGTGTTCCTCGACGAGCCCACCGCCGCGCTGGATCCGCAGGCCCGGCGAAACCTGTGGGATCTCCTCCGCCAGCTCAGCACCGACGGTCGGACCATCATCCTGACCACCCACAGCATGGAGGAGGCCGAAGTGTTGTGCGACCGGGTGGCGATCATCGACCACGGCCGGTTGTTGTCGGTGGGCACACCGGCCGAGTTGGTGCGCCAGCTCGACGCGCCACGCCAGATCACGGTGGCCAGCAGCCGCTTCCAACCCGGCTGGGCCGAGGCGATGGACGGTGTCGAGCGTGTCGAGGACGACGGCGTGCACACGACGCTGTTCTCCCGGCATCCGGCGCAGGTCATCGGCGATCTTGGTGACCGCGGCCTGCTCGACCACGTACAGATCCGCAGCGCCTCCCTGGAGGATGTGTTCCTGGCGCTGACCGGCCGGGAGTACCGGGCATGACCTCCACGACGACCCTGCTGCGGGCGATGTGGATCAGCTTCCGCCGCGATCGCGCCGCCCTGTTCTTCACCACGGTCTTCCCGCTGCTGTTCCTGGTGGTCTTCGGCGCCTTCTTCCGTGACGTCGGGGCGTCGAAGTCCGACCTGGTGATCACCTCGCCCGTGCCCCTCCTCGACCAGGCGCTGAGTGCCGATCCGGGTCTGGCCAAGATCATCTCGGTCACCACCGTGGACAGCGAGGCGGCAGCGCTGGACCGCGTGGCCAAGGGCAGGTCCGACGCCTACGTGTCCCAGACCGGCACTGACCTGACGCTTCGGTACAGCGCTGCCGACCAGGTCAAGTCCGGGGTGGTCCAGGGCGTGGTGGCCCAGATCGTCCAGTCGGCGAACCTGGCCGCCTCCGGCCGGGCGCCCACCTACCGGATGACCGCCAGCCAGGTGGAGGACGACTCCCTCTCGCCCATCCAGTTCCTGGCCCCCGGGTTGCTGGGGTGGGCCATCGCCAGCGCCGGTGTCTTCGGCGCCTCGCAGACGTTCGTCAACTGGCGTACGAAGGGGTTGCTGCGCCGGATGCGGCTGGCGCCGATCAACGTCAGCAGCATGTTCACGGCGCGGGTCGTCCTCGGCCTGGTGATCGGACTGGTCCAGCTGGTGCTGTTCCTCGCCGTCGCCCAGATCCCGTTCTTCGGGCTGCAGCTGCGCGGCAGCTGGTGGCTCGCGGTGCCGACGATGATGGCCGGGACGCTGGCGTTCCTGGCGATCGGCGTGCTCATCGGCGGGCTGGCCAAGACCCAGGACTCGGCGAACTCGATCGCCCAACTGGTGGTGATGCCCATGGCGTTCCTCGGTGGGTCGTTCTTCCCGCTGGACGAGGCGCCGGCGTGGATGCAGGCGGTCTCGCGGGTCTTCCCCCTGCGCTACCTGAACGACGGCCTGGTCAACGTGATCGGGCGTGGACGGGGCGTGGACGGCGTGGCCTCACAGGTGGCCGTGCTGGTGGTCATCGCCCTGGTGGTCGGCGTCGTCGCCCTGCGCCTGTTCCGCTGGGAGCACTGACGTGATCAGCGAAACCGGCGCAGCCGAAGACTGTTGCTGACCACGAAGACGCTGCTGAACGCCATGGCTGCGCCGGCCACCACCGGGCTGAGCTGCCAGGACATCGCCAGCGGCACGGCGGCGACGTTGTAGGCGAAGGCCCAGAACAGGTTGCCCTTGATCACCGCCAGCGTCCGCCGGCTGAGGCGCACGGCGTCGGCGGCGGCGCGCAGGTCGGGGCGCATCAGGGTCAGGTCGCTGGCCTCGATGGCGACGTCGGTCCCGCTGCCCATGGCGATGCCGAGATCCGCGGTGGCCAGCGCGGCGGCGTCGTTGACCCCGTCGCCCACCATGGCCACCACCTTGCCGTCGCGCTGCAGCGCGGCGATGGCCGCGGCCTTGCCGGCGGGCAGCACCCCGGCGGTGACGTCGGCTGGGTCGATGCCGACGGCCTCGGCGACGGCGCGGGCGGTGATGGGATTGTCACCGGTGAGCAGCATCGGCCGCAGGCCGAGTTCACGCAGGGCGCGGATGCCGTCGGCGCTGGTGGGTTTGATGGTGTCCGACAG
>WBZP01006775.1_pt1 | contig 11239 bp, 8 predicted proteins | sample 5204301 | NCBI WGS metagenome assembly WBZP01 (sample SAMN12412401, study PRJNA552823) | activated sludge metagenome | isolation source: activated sludge from nitrification reactor of wastewater treatment plant... | place: USA: Pennsylvania | collected 2017
CGTCTTCGGCCATCACACCGCTGGTGTCCTTGAGGCCGCGCAGGTCCAGGATGCACTCGTGCGCCACATGGCCGTTGGCCGAGGCGTAGAGCGTGGGGTAGTGGTCCTTCAGGCGTTTGCTGATGTAGTTGGCGCTGAGGATGGCCGCCTCGGTGGCGTGCCGCAGGCCGTCGGCCCCCATCATGCGGATGTACATCCAGCTGATGGGTAGCACGGCCGCGTTGCCGAGCGGAGCCGAACTGACTGCCCCCACGCTCCCCACTGCGTGTGGTTCGCTGGACGAGACGCTGCCAGAGTCAGCGTCCCTTCGCGCTGTCCAGTCCTGCGCAGGCAGGCCTGGAGCCGCAGCGCTCAGCCCCGAGGGGGCCGCGCCTTGCTTGGGGCGGCCCGGCGCTGCGGCGTAGGCGCCTTGTTGCAACGCAGTCGCATGTCCGGGCAGAAAAGGCACCAGGTCTTCGACCACACACACCGGGCCCACGCCAGGGCCGCCGCCCCCGTGCGGGATGCAGAAGGTCTTGTGCAGGTTCAGGTGGCTCACGTCGCCGCCGAACTCGCCCGGCGCGGCCACGCCGACCAGCGCGTTCATGTTGGCGCCGTCCACGTACACGCGCCCGCCGTGCCGGTGCACCAGGGCGCACAGTTCCTTGACCGTGGTTTCGAACACGCCGTGCGTGCTGGGGTAGGTGATCATGACGCACGACAGGTTGGCGGCGTGCTGCTCACACTTGGCCTGCAGGTCGGCCAGGTCCACGTTGCCGTTCTCGTCGCATTTGGTGACCACCACCTGCAGGCCCGCCATCTGGGCGCTGGCCGGATTCGTGCCGTGGGCCGACGACGGGATCAGGCAGATGGTGCGGTGGCTTTCGCCGCGTGAGGCATGCCACGCCTGGATGGCGAGCAGGCCGGCGTATTCACCCTGGCTGCCCGCGTTGGGCTGCAGGCTGATGCCGGCATAGCCCGTGGCCTGGCACAGCCAGGCGCGCAGCTGTTCGTCCAGCGCCCGGTAGCCCGCGAGTTGCTCGGCCGGCGCGAAGGGATGGACGTTGGCGAATTCCGGCCAGGTGATGGGGATCATCTCGCTGGTGGCGTTGAGCTTCATGGTGCAGCTGCCCAGCGGGATCATGCTGCGGTCCAGTGCCAGGTCCTTGTCGGACAGGCTGCGGATGTAGCGCAGCATGCCGGTCTCGGAATGGTGGCGGTTGAACACCGGGTGCGTGAGGAAGGCGCTGGTGCGGCGCAGCGCGGCGGGGATCAGCGGCTCCACGCCCTTGTCGAACGTGTCGAAGCAGGGCAGGGTCTGGCCGTCGGCCGCGAACACCGACCACAGCAGGCTGAGGTCGTCGCGCGTGGTGGTCTCGTCGAGCGTGATGATCACGTATTCGTCCCAGGCCTTGCGCAGGTTGATGCCGCGCGCCAGGGCGCGGGCCAGCAGCGCGTCGGTCTGTGCCGGCGTGGTGTGCAGGCACACGGTATCGAACACGCCCAGTTCGCCGTGGTGGGTGTCACGGTAACCCAGCGCCGCCAGCCCCTGGGCCAGGATGGCGGTGTAGGCGGCCACGCGTTGCGCGATGCGCGTGAGGCCTTGCGGCCCGTGGTACACCGCATACATGCTCGCCACCACGGCGGGCAGCACCTGCGCGGTGCAGATGTTGGAGGTGGCTTTCTCGCGGCGGATGTGCTGCTCGCGCGTCTGCAGCGCCAGCCGGTAGGCCGGGTTGCCGTGGGCGTCGACGCTCACGCCAACCAGCCGGCCCGGCAGCGAGCGCTTGTAGTCGTCGCGGCAGGCCATGTAGGCGGCGTGCGGGCCGCCGGCGCCCATGGGCATGCCGAAGCGCTGTGTGGTGCCGATCACGATGTCGGCCCCCATCTCGCCGGGGGCTTTCAGCAGCGTCAACGCGAGCAGGTCGGCCGCCATGATGAACGCGGCCTGCTTGCCATGCACGGTGGCGGCGTCGGCGCTCCAGTCGTGCAACCAGCCGCTGGATGCGGGGTACTGGGCGAAGGCGGCAAAATAATCGTCCGCGGCGAGCATCGTCCGCCATTCGTCGCCCGACATCGCGATGCGCACCTCGATCCCGAGCGGCCTGGCGCGGGTCTGGATCACCTCGATGATCTGTGGGTGCGTGTCGCCCGACAGCACGATCGCCGCGCCCTTGGCCTTGACCGAGCGTTTGGCCAGCGTCATTGCTTCGGCGGCGGCCGTGGCCTCGTCGAGCATGGAGGCATTGGCGATGTCCATGCCGGTCAGGTCGGTCACCATGGTCTGGAAATTCACCAATGCTTCCATGCGGCCCTGCGAGATCTCGGCCTGGTAGGGCGTGTACGCGGTGTACCAGGCGGGGTTCTCCAGGATGTTGCGCAGGATGACGCCCGGCGTGTGCGTGCCGTGGTAGCCCTGGCCGATGAAGCTCCTGAACAGCTTGTTCTTGCCCGCGATGGCCTTGAGCTCGGCCAGCGCCGCAGCCTCGGTGGTGGCCGCGGGCAGGGCCATGGCGGTGCTGCGCGCGATGCTGCGCGGCACGATGGAGTCGATCAGCGCCCGGCGCGTGGCCTCGCCGATGACGGACAGCATGTGGGCCTCGTCGGCATCACTGACGCCAATGTGGCGGGCGATGAATTCAGACGGGTTTTCGAGATCGCCGAGGGGCTTGGCGGCTTGCATCAGCATGGGGGGCTCCGGTCAAAACACTGGGCACGGAGCGCTGACGGCAGTGCTCCGCACGCAGGGTTCTGCTCGATCAGGCGTTGGCGGCGAACGCGGTGTAGGCCGTTTCGTCGAGCAGCGCGGCCACCTCGCCGGCGTTGGACAGCTTGACCTTGAAAAACCAGCCGGCGCCGAGCGGGTCGCTGTTGGCCAACGAGGGGTCGTTGCGCAGGTCTTCGTTGACCTCGGTGATCTCGCCGCTGACCGGCATGTAGACGTCTGCGGCGGCCTTCACGGACTCGACCACGCCGGCTACCTCCTTCTGGGCCAGCGTCTTGCCGACCTCGGGCAGGTCGACGAACACCACGTCGCCCAGGGCGTCCTGCGCGTGGTGGGTGATGCCGACGGTGGCGGTGTCGCCCTCGACGCGGATCCATTCGTGGTCTTCGGTGTACTTGAGGCTCATGGGTTCTCCGGAAAAATGAACAGGGGGGGTCAATATAAGGGCAGGGGTTGCGGTGGGCAGGGATGCGACGGCGCTGAACGGCGCTCAACCCCGGTGGTAGCGGGTCGGGACAAACGGGGTCGGCGTCACCACCATGGGCACCGGTTTTCCACGCACCATCGCAAACAGCTCGGTGCCGGCGGCGGCGTAGTCCGGCTGCACATAGGCCAGCGCGACCGGCTGGTTCAGCGTGGGCGAGAGCAGGCCGCTGGTGACCTCGCCGACGGTCTGGCCGTCCAGGTTCTCCAGCTTCACGTGCTCGCGAACCGGCACGCGCTCGGTTGCGACCAGGCCGACGCGCTGGCGTTCCAGGCGCATGGCGCCATCGAGCTGGGCCAGCACCGTTCCGGCGCCGGGAAAGCCGCCCGCACGCGCACCGCCGAGGCGGCGCACTTTCTGGATCGCCCAGTTCAGCGAGGCCTCGACCGGCGTGGTGGTGGTGTCGATGTCATTGCCGTACAGGCACAGGCCGGCCTCGAGGCGCAGCGAGTTGCGCGCACCCAGGCCCACGGGTTTGACCTCAGTCATCGCGAGCAGGGCGCGCGCCAGCGCCTCGGCCGATTCGTTGGGCACCGAGATCTCGAAGCCATCCTCGCCGGTGTAGCCGCTTCGCGTGATGAACAGGTCGGCGCCGTTCCAGGTGAACCCGGCGCCGGTCATGAAGACCAGCTTCTCGACGCCTGGCACCAGCCGTGAGAGGGCCGCCACGGCCTGCGGGCCTTGCAGCGCCAGCAGGGCGCGCTCGGGCATCGGGATGACGTCGCAGCGTGCGCCGATGCGCGCCTGGATGTGGGCGATGTCGCCGGCCTTGCACGCACCGTTGACAATGACGAAAAGGTCTTCGCCCCGATTGAAGAACATCAGGTCGTCGATGATGGTGCCCTCGTCGGTCAGCAGCAGGCCGTAGCGCTGCTTGCCCACGGGCAGGCCGACCACGTCCACCGGCATCAGCGTTTCGAAGGCCGCCGCGGCATCGTCGCCCACCAGGCGGAGCTGGCCCATGTGCGAGACGTCGAACAGGCCGGCGGCGCTGCGGGTATGCAGGTGCTCGGCCATCAGGCCGGTGGGGTATTGGACCGGCATCGAATAGCCGGCGAACGGCACCATGCGCGCACCGAGTTCCAGGTGCAGGGCGTTCAGCGGGGTGGTGAGCAGGCCGGTGGCTTCGGTTGCGGACAAGCGGTTCTCCTGAGGGGCAAACTGGAACCATGGCACGCGTGCCATGGGCTGCCCTCGCTGTCCGCTTTACCTGAGAGATTCGCCGGGCCTGCGTCGCGGTGCCAGGGCACGGCGGCGGGCTGCGGGTTGCTCCTTCGGTGGACCCCGCCAGCCTGCGCCGGTGAAGCCTCTCTCCAGTGAGGAGACGCCCTTGCGGGCGCCTGTCAGTCCTTTTGCCTGAGCGTTCAGGGCTCCTTGCGGTGCCTCCTGCGCCTTCGGCGGCCGGTCGGCGGACCGGCTCTCTCCTGACAAGCCGCGATTCTAACGCGGGCCTTTATTTGGCGTAAACCAGATCGCGCAAACTCAGGGACAGTCCGGGCACGTAGGTGATGACCATCAGGCAGGCCAGCACCACCAGCACGAAGGGAATCAGGTCCTTGATCATGCGGTCCAGAGAGATGCGTGCCACGGTGCAGGCGGCAAACAGGTTCACGCCGAAGGGCGGCGTGATCATGCCCAGGGCCAGGTTCACCACCATGATCAGACCAAAGTGCACCGGGTCGATGCCGAAATGCTGCGCCACCGGCGCCAGGATCGGCGCCAGCACGATGATCGCGGCGCTGGTCTCGATAAACATGCCGATCACAAACAGCGCGGCGTTGACACCGAACAGGAACCACCCCGGCGACTTGAGCACCTCCTGCAACCAGTGGCCGATGGCGTCGGGAACGCCCGCGCGGGTGATCAGAAAAGCAAACAAGCCCGCGTTGGCGATGATGAACATGATGACCGCACTGGACAGCACAGACTTGCGCAGGATGACGGCGAGGTCGGGCAGCTTGATCTCGCGGTAGATCACCAGGCCGACGACCAAGGCGTAGAACACGGCCACCGCCGAGGCCTCGGTGGGCGTGAACACGCCGCCGTAGATGCCGCCCAGGATGATCACCGGCATCATCAGCGCCCAGCCGGCCTGCCAGGTGGCCTTGCCCACGCCTAGGCGGCCATCGCCGTCATTCTTGCCCCAGCCCTTGGCGCGGCAGAAGATCCACACAAACAGCATCAGCGCGATGCCGATCAGGATGCCTGGGCCGAAGCCGGCGATGAACAGTTCACCGATCGACACCTCGGCGCTGACGCCGTACAGGATCATCGGGATCGACGGCGGGATGATCACCCCGAGTTCGGCGCTGGTGGCCTGCAACGCGGCGGCCCAGGTGGTGGGGTAGCCGTGCTTGATCAGCGCCGGGATCAGGATGGTGCCGATCGCGAAGGTGGTGGCCACCGACGAACCCGACACCGCCGCGAAGATCATGCAGGTCAGCACGCAGGTCATGGGCAGGCCGCCCTGCACGCCGCCGACCAGGCTCTTTGCGAACTCCACCAGGCGGCGCGAAATGCCGCCGGTTTCCATGATGTTGCCGGCCAGGATGAAGAAGGGAATGGCCGCCAGCGGAAACTTGTTGATCGAATTGAACATCTCCTTCACGGAGATCAGCATGTTTGCGTTGCCGACCTGGATGCCCAGGATGGATGCCAGGCCGATCGAGACGGCCACCGACACGGTGAGCGCGAAGCACACCAGCATGGTGGTCAGCATGGCGGCGGTCATTGGCGCCCCCACGGCTGGCGCTGCAAACCCGCACGGCCCCCCGAGGAGGCCTTCGCGCCTTGGAGCGGTCCAGCGGTGCCAGATTCCGGCCCCCACGTTTGGCGCTGCGCGCCTGCACTGCCCCCCCAGGGGGCCTTCGCGCCTTGGAGCGGTCCAGCGGTGCTCATTGCGCGGTCTCCAGTTCGAGGCGCTGCGGATCCAGCAGGTTGCCGATGATGCCCAGGATGCTGAACACGCCGCCTACCGGCAGCGCCAGATAGGCCCAGAACATCGACACGTCCTCGAGCCCGATCATGGTCTGCACCTTGCCGCGATTGGCGTAGTCCCAGCCCCACCAGATGATCACGGCAATCAGCGCCAGCGCGGCCACGCACACGACAGCGTCGAGCACGCGCCGAAAGCACGGTGGGCTCCAGCGGTACAGCACGTCCACGCTGACCATGGCGCCTTGCCGGAAGGCACTGGGGATGCCCAGGAACACCATCCAGATCAGGCTGAACCGGATGATCACCTCGGTCCATTCAGCCGGTGTTTCGAGCACGAAGCGGGTCACGATCTGGAATACGCCAAGACTGGCGGCTAGCGTGAGCATGGCGCAGGCGGCCATCATGGACAGCCGGCTGGTGAACTGTTCAAGCTTAAGAAATGCGCTTTTCAAGATGGGAGCCTCCGCATCTGCGGGTCACGAAAGAAAACGCCCGAAGTCATGGACTTTCGGGCGCTTTCGGAGCCGGATGCGGCCTTACTTGACGGCGCGGATCTTGTCGAGATTGGCCTTGCCGAACTGCTTCTCGAATTCCGCGTTGACTGGTGCCAGCGCGGCCACGAACTTGGCCTTGTCCACGTTGTCGATCACCGTCATGCCCTTGGCGCGCAGGTCGGCCACGCCCTTGGCGTCGTCCTCGTCCACGCGGGCGCGGTTAGCCTTGGTCCCTTCCTTGGCAGCCTCGATGAACGCCTGCTTGTCGGCGGCACTCAGCTTGTCGAAGGCCGCCTTGTTCATCAGGAAAATGGCCGGCGAGTAGACGTGGCCGGTCAGCGTGAGGTGTTTCTGCACTTGGTCGAACTTGGCCGAGATGATGACCGAAAGCGGGTTTTCCTGGCCGTCCACGGTGCCTTGTTGCAGGGCGGTAAACACCTCGGGGAAGGCCATCGGCGTGGTCACGATGCCGAAGCCCTTGTAGGCCGCGATGTGCACCGGGTTCTCCATGGTGCGCATCTTCAGGCCCTTGAGGTCTTCGGGCACCTTGACGTCGCGCTTGCTGTTGGTCATGTGACGGAAGCCGTTCTCGGCCCAAGCAAGGGCCTTGAAACCCTTCGCGTCAAACTTGACCAGCATCTCCTGGCCGATCGGACCGTCCAGCACGGCGCGGGCGTGCGCCTTGTCACGGAACAGGAAGGGCACGTCGAGGATCTTGGCGTCCGGCACGAAGTTGGGCACCGGTCCGGTGGAGCTGAAGGCCAGTTCCTGCGTGCCCAACTGCACCGCTTCGATGGACTCGCGCTCCCCGCCGAGCGCGCCGTTGTAGAAGGTCTGGATCTTGTAGCGTCCGCCGGTGCGCTTTTCGACCTCCTTGGCAAAGGTGTCGATGGCAATGCCCTGGTGCGAGTTCTGCGCGGTGGAAATGCTGATCTTCATCGTGGTCTGCGCCGACGCCGCTGCTACGAAGCCCAACGCCAGGCTCACGCCCGCCAGCAGTGTGTTCAATTTCATGCAAGTCTCCTCAGGTGGTAAGGGGCGCGTCCGGGCCCGAAGTCGGCCGCGCGCAAAGTCGTCATACAACTTTCATTATGTTTGGGCCGGCAGACGGATCGCATCCGGGTTTTCGCGCATGTAGTCGCGAATGATGTCTTCAAAACAGGCGTCGGGTTGCAAGCCGAGTGCGCGGGCGCGCGTCGCGGCGATGGTGCCGGGCCAGGTGCTGACAACGCGGATGATGGCGGGATCGGGCGTCCAGTCCAGCAGGTCGGTCGCAGCGGGTCCGGCGACGCGCGCCAGTGCCGCCGCCATGTCGCCGACCCGGGTGTGTAGGGCCGGCAGGTTCATGGCGGTCAGCGGTCCCCATTCAGCGTCGCTTGTCTGGGCCGTGCGCAACAGACCGTCGATCGTACGGCCCGGTGACGACAGCGCGACCGTAACGTCGGCCGGCACCGGGCAGGCGGCCCGCTGACCGGCCAGCGGCTCTCGGATCATGCCGCTGAGAAAACTGGATGCCGCGCCATTGGGCCGGCCTGGACGCACGCTGACCGTCATCAGCCGCACGTTGCGCCCGCGCACGAAGCCCTTGCGCGCGTAGTCGGCCACCAGCTGCTCGCCGATGAATTTCTGGATGCCGTAGCTGCTTTGCGGGGTGGGCAGCGTGTCGTCTTCGATCACCGCCGGCAGGTCCTGCCCGGGCACCTTGCCGAACACCGCGAGCGAACTCGCGAAGACCACCACGGGGCGGGTCTTCAGGGCGCGGCAGGCCTCCAGCAGCGCGCGCGTGGCGTCGAGGTTGCTGCGCATGCCCAGATCGAAGTCGGCTTCACATTCACCGCTGACGGCCGCCGCCAGGTGGAACACCAGGTCAGTGCCGGCCGGGATCGCGGCGGTGCCGACCGGGCCCGGTTGCAGCAAGGCGTTGAGGTCGCCCTCCTCGGACTTGACCCGGGCATCCGCCAGCAGGTCGGTGGGCGGGCTCGCGCGGTCCACCAAGGTCAGCCGGTCGATGGCCTCGGGTGCCTGACCCGCGAGCGACAGAGTGCCCTGGGCCAGCAGCGCTCGCGCCAGGCGCACGCCCAGAAAACCGGCGCCGCCGGTGATCACGATATTCATGACGGGTGTCTCCTCAGGATGCGGGAACTCTACCGCGTGCAGCCGTGCGGCGCCGTCGCGGTGCTGACAGTCCCCGAGCCCACGAAAAAAGGGGCCCTGGGGCCCCTTTGGATGGCAGCGCGTGAGGCACGCTCACATGCCGGCGTAGTTCGGGCCGCCGCCGCCTTCGGGCGCCACCCAGACGATGTTCTGCGTCGGGTCCTTGATGTCGCAGGTCTTGCAGTGCACGCAGTTCTGCGCGTTGATCTGCAGGCGCTGGGCCCCGCCGCCCTGGGTTTCGTCGGGCACGAACTCGTACACGCCGGCGGGACAGTAGCGGCCCTCGGGGCCGGCAAACTTGGCCAGATTGACGTTGACCGGCACGGTCGGATCTTTCAGCGTCAGGTGCGCCGGCTGGTTCTCTTCGTGGTTGGTGTTGCTGATGAACACGCTGGAGAGCCGGTCGAAGGTCAGCACGCCGTCGGGTTTGGGATAGTCGATCGGCTTGCACTCGGCCGCCGGTTTGAGGTAGACGTGATCGGGCTTCTCGCGGTGGATGGTCCAGGGAATGTTGCCCTTGAGCACGAACTGCTCGATGCCGGTCATGATCGTGCCGACCGTGCGACCCTTCTTGAACCATTGCTTGAAGTTGCGCGCCTTGTTGAGCTCGGTGAACAGCCAGGAGTTCTCGAACGCCTCGGGGTAGGCGGTGAGTTCATCGTGTTGGCGTCCGGCCACGATCGCGTCGAAGGCCGCTTCGGCCGCCAGCATGCCGGTCTTGATGGCCGCGTGTGCACCCTTGATGCGGCTGGCGTTCAGGTAGCCTGCGTCGCAGCCGATCAGCGCGCCGCCCGGGAACACCGTCTTGGGCAGCGAGAGCAGGCCGCCGGCGGTGATCGCCCGCGCGCCGTAGGAGATGCGCTTGGCTGGCTTGGCGCCGGGCGCTCCCTCGAAATACCAGCGGATGTTCGGGTGGGTCTTCCAGCGCTGGAACTCCTCGAACGGGCTGAGCCACGGGTTCTTGTAGTCGAGACCGACCACAAAGCCCACGACCACCTGGTTGTTCTCCATGTGGTACATGAAAGATCCGCCGTAGGTGTCTTCTTCGAGCGGCCAGCCGGCCGTGTGCACCACCAGGCCCGGCGTGTGGCGCGCGGGGTCGATCTCCCAGAGCTCCTTGATGCCGATGCCGAAGGTCTGCGGCCCGACCCCCTCGCGCAGGCCGAATCGCTCGAACAGCATCTTGGTCAGCGATCCGCGCACGCCTTCGGCGAAGAGAAATTTGCAGAACTGCTTGATAGCCGCGAAGATATCAAAATGTTCATAAAGCTACCTGATAAATTCAAGATCGATACTCCGGTTGGACCATATAATCCCGACTGGGCTATCGTAAAACAAGAAGACGGCGAAGATAAGATATACATGATCCGCGAGACAAAGAGCACGCAACAAGAAAGCCTGCTCCGCTTTACGGAAAGTGCCAAAATTCGCGCCGCAAAAAAGCACTTCAAGGCTATAGGTATTGAAGACTACGCTAAATCAAGCCCGGATAACTGGAATTTACAATAGAAGGAAATATAGAAGATTATGAATGAAAAGCTCGCATCAGAAAAAATAGTAGTTTCCGCACCAACATCGTTTTCGGGATCAGCTGCCCGAATCTGGAAAATGACCGATAGCGATAACGCCACTTTGAAATGGTTGTTGTTGGTGCCAATTGCACTATGCTTGATATTCATGGCGTGGTCGTTCGTCGCCATCTGGTATTTCATTATCTTTGGGCTGTTCGGGATCTTCGTCATCCCCTTCCGCTTACTAACCCGTAGTGGGCGCAACCGCAAACGAAATGCCCTTCAGCATCGCGAACTACTTGAAGCCGTCCGCAACAATCCCAAGAGAGAGCTAACAGATGACGAAATCGTCACCGTGGTTTTACCAACGATAAATAACGATGGCAAATAAAACACTAATCCCAAACAACCGAGCACACTCGGTTGGACTTCGCCTTTCTTACGGAAAACCGAAGTGATATGTAGGAATGAAAAACATTGTGAAATATGATAAGATTTACATAGGTGCAGCAATATAGCTTATAAAACAAAATGCCAATAGAAAATCCCGACACCACTCCTACTGAGCCGACTGAAGACTGGCGGCAATTAGCTCAAGATGCCCGTGAAAATTGGAATCTTGAGCATCCTGGCGTTGCCGCATTCTATGAAAACCACGTCGTGCCCAAATTGCAGAGTAAAGGCCTCGGACATCTTGCTATTACGAATGATGAGAGATCTGGAGGGCGTTTCCTCCGTAAATATGGTGCTGTTGATCCAAAAGAAGAAGATCACGTCATTGGGTATTTACGTGGTAGTGGTCAAACTATCCCAGATAAAGCTGGAGATCGAACAGCTGTCTACCTCAAGTTTATGGCCGATACAGTCAACGACGGTATTCTTACCGGCGACCCCACAAGTGTTGGTCGTCAAATAGACGCACATGTTATAAAGTCAGAAGATGTTCCAGAAAGCT
>WBZP01006778.1_pt1 | contig 11236 bp, 11 predicted proteins | sample 5204301 | NCBI WGS metagenome assembly WBZP01 (sample SAMN12412401, study PRJNA552823) | activated sludge metagenome | isolation source: activated sludge from nitrification reactor of wastewater treatment plant... | place: USA: Pennsylvania | collected 2017
GCCCGAAGCAGCGTCCTCAAACACGGTCCCACTGCGGTTGTCTATGCCGTGACCGACCGCGTCGTGGATGCCTATGAAAGCGTCGCCGCCTGCCTTGTTGAAGATGTTGATGAGGTCGAAGCATCGGTGTTTTCTGAGGAACGCACCAACGATTCCAAGCGGATCTATCTGCTCAAGCGCGAATTGGCTGAGATGCGTCGGGCGATCCATCCGCTACGCGAGCCTGTCTTTCGCTTCACCACTGGTGCTGTGCGGGGACTTGATCCTGAGGCCGGTCCCTATTTCCGCGATGTCGCGGACCACTTGAGTCGTGTGGCCGAAACTGTTGACTCGCTCGACCAACTGCTCTCCACGGCCTTTGAGGCTCACTTGGCCGCGATCTCGATCCGTCAAAACGATGACATGCGCAAGATATCGGCCATCGTCGGGATGATTGCTGCACCCACATTGATCGCCGGCATTTATGGGATGAACTTCAACCACATGCCCGAACTTCACTGGGTGTTCGGCTACCCGATGTCGCTGCTGCTGATGGCTCTGAGTGCCGCTGGCATCTGGGTGGCTTCCAAGCGTGCTGGGTGGCTTTAAGTCGCTGCGATTGCGCCACTGACGAGCGCGGCGATGAGGCCTAAGCCTAGGACGACGCGGTAAGGAACGAACGAGACGATCGAGTGGCCCGCGACGAATTTGAGGAGCCAGGCCACTGCGGCGTACGCGACCACGAAACTCACGGCTGTGCCTACGAGCGTCGGGCCAAGCCCAACTCCCCCACCGAGTGCGTCTTTGAGTTCGTAAAGGCCAGCCGCAGTGAGTGCGGGAATTGAGAGGAAGAAGCTCAGGCGAGTCGCCGAGACCCGGTCAAGGTTGCGGAACAAACCAGCCGACATCGTGGCTCCCGAGCGCGAGACTCCTGGCACCAACGCGATGCATTGGGCCAAGCCGATCACCAGTGCATCGCTCATCCTTAGGTCGCGCTCTGTGCGCTCCTGAGTGCCCCGGCGCTCGGCGATCCACATCACCGCACTCCAGGCGATGAGTGCGATGGCGACAACCCAAAGAGAGCGCAGCGGGCCTTTGATCAGGTCCTTTCCAGCAAAGCCGACAATGCCGATCGGGATCGAACCGACAATGACGTACCAACCCATGCGGTGATCGAAGGTGCCACGCAGTTCAGGCTTAAACAGCCCGCCTACCCAGGCACTTGCGATGGCCCAGATGTCCTTGGCGAAATACAGCAACACTGCCGCGATGGCGCCCATCTGAATCACGGCGGTGAAGGCAGTGATGTGAGGGTCATCGACTTTGAGGCCCAACAACTTCTCGGCAATCGTGAGATGGCCCGTGGAGGAGACTGGTAAAAACTCAGTCAGTCCTTCGACGATGCCAAGGATGATCGCGTCGAAATAGTCCATCGTGGTTCAAGGCCTCCCAGAGTGCGCAGTTTGCGGCGCGCCGAGCCTACGCGGCGAGTCTGTCTGGCTCGCGTTCGACCCGCGGGCTAGGTTGACCGGCATGCAGCAGCGGCACCTGGGCAAGACTGGGTTGAAAGTCTCTCGATTGGGGCTAGGCACCTTGGGCTGGGCTCAGGAGACCGACGAACATGAGGCCAAGGAGGAACTCCTGACCTTCGTGGCCGCCGGAGGCACGCTGGTCGACACCGCCGCCAACTACTCCGAGGGTGAATCAGAACGCCTGTTGGGCTCGCTGCTCGGCAGCGCCGTACCTCGTGACGAAGTGGTTGTGGCCACCAAAGCCGGGATCAGTTGGCACGGTGGCGTTCGCAGGGTCGATGTCTCCCGTGCTGGTTTGCTGCGCACACTCGACGCGTCCTTGGCCAGGCTCGGGGTCGACTTCATCGACCTCTGGCAGGTGCAGCGATGGTCAGACGAGGTTCCTTTCGAGGAGACGCTCTCAGCGTTGGACTTTGCGGTCTCTAGTGGCCGAGTGGCCTACGCAGGCATCTCCAACTACAACGGCTGGCAGACTGCCCGTGCTGCGACCTGGCAAGAAGCCAACCACTCTCGAGTGCGCTTGGCGTCGACTCAGGTCGAGTACTCCTTGCTCAACCGCGATCCAGAACACGATGTCTTGGCTGCAGCTTCTGCGTGCGGCATGGGCGTCTTGGCCTGGTCGCCACTGGGACGTGGCGCCCTAACCGGCAAATATCAGCACAGCATCCCTGGAGACTCGCGGGGAGCCGATGACGAACTTGCCGCCTTCATCGCGCCCTACCTGGGCGAGCCGCATCGCGGTGTGGTCTCAGCGGTTGTTCGGGCCGCGCAGGGCCTGGGGCACACGCCCGTTGAGGTGGCGCTGGCCTGGGTGCGTGATCGCCCCGGCATGACATCCGCGATTGTGGGTGCTCGCAACGTCCACCAGTTGAAGCAGGCACTCAGTGTCGAAGACGTCACGTTGCCTCCTGAAATTGCCGCCGCACTTAACGACGCCTCGGCTCACGTCTAGTCCGCAGCTATGACCACCTCGACGCGCACTCGACGAGCGTTGCGACCTGGCGTCGAACTGGAGTTCCTCAACTACGACATCCCACGAGACTTCTCCCGCTCATTTGTGACCAGGTTCTTGGTCGAACAAGCTGAGCGTTCTGGCTGGGAACTCGATCGTGTGCGCATCGGCGCGGACGGGGTGCGCCACGTGGTCCTGCGCCGGCGCATCGTGCGCCAGCAGTGGGACTAGACCAGGTCCAGAAAGCGGTCAAACACCCGGGTGCCGAACTCCAAAGACTCCACCGGCACCCTCTCATCGACTCCGTGGAAGAGCCCGGTGAAGTCCAGGTCGGCGGGCAGGCGAAGCGGAGTGAAGCCGTAGCCTCTGATTCCCAGCGGGGCGAACTGTTTGGCGTCAGTGCCACCACTCATAAGGTACGGCGCGATCACGGCATCTGGGTCTTCTGCCGCCAGGCTGGCCACAATCGCGTCGACGAGAGGCCCAGAGAAGCGATTCTCCAGCGCCGGTTGGTGAGTCTCGCGATGCACCTCGACGCCCTCTCCGGCCAATGCGCGCACTGTCTCGAAGAAGTCATCATCGTGTCCGGGCAAGAATCGCCCGTCGACGTACGCTGAGGCCTCGCCGGGCACCACGTTGACCTTGTAGCCAGCCTTGAGCATGGTGGGGTTGCTGGTGTTGCGAATGACCGAGGCCAGCATGCGCGCGGCTGGGCCAAACTCCTCCACGAGCTCCTCAGCGTTGTCGGGTGTGGCCTCGACACCAACGACCTCCCCCACTGATGCCAACAGCACTTTCATGGGTTCGGTCAGGTGCACTGGCCAGGTGTGGCGGCCGATGCGGGCGACTGCCTCAGCGATGCGGGTGACTGCGTTGTCGCGGTGGCGCATCGAGCCATGACCGGCCGTGCCCTTGGCAGTGAGCCGCATCCAGGCCATGCCCTTCTCAGCTGCTTCGATCAGGTAAATCCGCTGGTCGCGCACCATCACGCTGAAGCCGCCGACCTCACCCACTGCGAGTTTGGCTCCCTCGAAGAACTCGGGGCGGTGATCAACGAGTTGTCGAGCACCCTTGCTGCCACCGGCCTCTTCATCGGCAGTGAAGCACAGCAGGATTGGCCGCTTGGGAACAGCACCAGCCTGCGCTCGCGCTCGGACCACGGACAGCAACATGGCGTCGAAGTCCTTCATGTCGACCGCTCCGCGGCCCCACACCATGCCGTCACGAATCTCGCCAGAGAAGGGATGCACCTGCCATTCGTGTGCCTGGGCGGGTACGACATCGAGGTGGCCGTGAATCAGGAGTGGTTCGCCTTCGTCACCGCCCCAACGTGCCATGACATTGGCGCGACCTGGTACTCCCTCCCAGATCTCTGACTCGATGCCGACATCGTCGAGGAGTTGTGCGACGTACTCCGCGGCAAGGCGCTCCCCGGGGCCATCGTCACTGCCATCGTTTGAGGTGTCGATGCGGATCAAATCCGAGCACAGCTGGGCAACCTCAAGGCTGGGGTCATAGCTTTGGTCGATTGGCATGTGCCACATCTTGCCCTAGTGCGATGGTCAAGGGGCCGTGGTCAAACTGTGGTGTCCGAGGGGGGACTTGAACCCCCACCCCCTATACGGGGACTAGCACCTCAAGCTAGCGCGTCTGCCTATTCCGCCACCCGGACGAGTGGGACCAACCCGCAGGGCTGATCAGCACGGGAACGATAGCAAAGATCTTGCGCACCTTTCACACTGGTACCACTTTGGGCTACCAACTGTTGGGCAGTGGGCTACCAACCGCTGGGCAGTGGGCGACCTTCGTGGAACCCGGCGGCTGACTGCAGACCCACCACCGCACGCTCGGTGAATTCGCTCAGGCTGGCCGCTCCTGCGTAGGTGCACGATGAGCGCACGCCAGCACAGATGAGATCAATGAGGTCCTCGACGCCTGGACGTGCTGGGTCTAGATACATCCGCGAAGACGAGATCCCTTCCTCGTAGAGGCCCTTGCGGGCTTGCTCGAAAGTGTCGTCGCTGGCGGTCCGGTGGGCGACTGCGCGGGCAGACGCCATCCCGAAACTCTCCTTGTATCTGCGTCCATCGGCATCAACGTGCAGGTCACCTGGTGACTCATAGGTGCCGGCAAACCAGGAGCCGATCATCACTTGCGAGGCACCGGCGGCAAGGGCAAGGGCAACGTCTCGCGGATGCCTGACTCCCCCATCGGCCCACACGTGTGCACCGTGTTTGGCGGCTTCTTCAGCGCACGCCATAACTGCTGAGAACTGGGGGCGGCCAACTCCGGTCATCATTCGGGTCGTGCACATGGCACCGGGACCGACGCCAACCTTCACAATGTCAGCTCCGGCCTGGATGAGGTCGCGGGTGCCTGCGGCAGAGACCACGTTTCCGGCGATCACGGGCACATCGACGCCAGCGCGTCGTACGGCGGCCAGAGCGGCCAGCATTCGATCTTGGTGGCCATGAGCCGTGTCGACCACCAGGGCGTCCACTCCCATCTGCGCCAGCGTGCGGGCCTTGCCCTCGACATCGCCGTTCACACCGATCGCCGCCGCAAGTCGTAGCCGGCCTTGGCCGTCGAGCGCTGGGGCATACAGCGTTGAGCGCAAGGCCCCGATCTTGGTGAAGACCCCCACGAGAGCGCCTTCATGGGAGACAACTGGCGCCAACCGGTGGCGGCTCGCAGCCAAAACATCGAAGGCCTTACGCGCGTCCACACCTGAGGGCAAGGTGATGAGTTCGGTGGTCATCACGCGAGCCAGTTGGGTGAATCTGTCGACGCCAGCACAGTCGGCCTCGGTCACGATTCCGACTGGTCGCCCGCCATCAACGACCATGAGAGCGGCATGGGCGCGCTTGTGGAGCAGCGCCATCGCGTCGCCGACAGTGGCCTGTGAAGGCAACGTGAGTGCTGTGTCGTAGATCGGATCTGCACCCTTGACGGTGGAGACCACCGACTCGACGACATCGAGCGGGATGTCTTGAGGGATGACCGCCATCGCCCCTCGACGTGCGACGGTTTCAGCCATGCGTCGACCACTGACCGCAGTCATGTTGGCAACGACGAGCGGGATCGTGGTGCCCGTGCCATCACTTGTGCTCAAGTCGACGTCGTAACGGCTGCCCACTGAACTGTGTTGGGGAACCATGAAAACGTCGTCGTAGGTGAGATCAACGGTGGGCTCGCGGCCATCTAAGAACTGCACAGGTCAGAATCTACCCATGCACAACATCGAGGACGTGTCTGCTGATCTCATGCGTGATCGCGCGCGGGCCGCGTTTGTCCAGGCATTTGGCGTCGAACCCGCACACATTGGCCGCGCCCCGGGGCGGGTCAATCTGATCGGCGAACATGTTGATTACAACGGCGGACGGTGCCTGCCGATCGCGCTGACCCACGCCACCTGGGCGGCGGTCGGTGTTGGGGTGCCGGGCATCCTGCGAGCAACGACGAGTGGTCAGCCGGTCCTCGAGCGGGACTTCGCCCAACCCGGTGATGGCACCTGGAGCGATTACATCGCCGGCGTGCTGTGGGCAGCTGGGGCCGAAGAGGGCCTCAATGTCGCGATCGAAAGCACAGTTCCCATCGGAGCCGGTTTGTCATCCTCGGCAGCGTTGGAATGCAGTGTTGGGGTCGCGCTTGGCCTGTCGGGCTCTGAACTCATCCAGGCCGGCATGGGGGCCGAAAGCGAGTACGTCGGCGCCCCCACGGGAGGCCTGGACCAGACGGTGGCGGTGCTGGGTACCTCGGGGCACGCGCTGATGTTGGATTTCGCGACCAATACCCACGCCCAGGTGCCCTTTGCGCCACATGAGGTAGGCCTCGAACTTCTCGTCATCGACACGCGGGTCAAGCACAGGCTTGCTGACGGCGATGGGGGCTACGCCCAGCGGCGTCGCCAGTGCGACCAGGCCGCTGCCGAGTTGGGCGTCGAGCACTTGGCGTTGGCTACCTCGATGTCCGGTCTAAGCCCAACACTTGAGCGCCGTACTCGACACGTCGTCAGTGAGACAGCGCGGGTATGGCAAGCCGTGACCGCCTTGCGCGAGGCTCGCTGGAGCAATTTCGGCGCTTTGATGACCGCCTCTCACCACTCACTTCGCGACGACTTCGAGGTCTCAAGCCCCGAGCTAGATGCCGTGGTCGAGACCGCGTTGGCTGCGGGCGCAATCGGTGCCCGCATGACCGGTGGTGGGTTCGGCGGATCGGCTATCACGCTGGTCCCCAGCGCTCTGGTCGATGACGTCATCGGCGCAGTGGAGACCCGGTTTGCCACCTCAGGATGGCTCGAGCCGACTTACCTTCTGGCCCAAGCAGGACCTGGGGCCAACTGCTAAGTGCGGCTGGGCAGTGCCAGCCCACAGTCGCGTAACTCGAGGGTGGCCAGGGCCCTGACCACTTGCTCGTCTTGTCGTCTCCATGCCCCTGCCGGGTCCGGGCTGATGGCAGCCAACACGTGCAGCGGCTGATGGGCGATCGCGCGTAAGGCAAAAAGATCGAGATCGGCTGCTGAATCCAAGAACTTACGACCGGCCGCGGCGCGTCTGATGAATCGCACTCGCATCATCAAAGGGGTCAGACGCACGATCGCCAATCAGCGGCACCGAGCCCAACTTCTTTGCGGCATCACCGAACCACTTCGCTAATCCGTTGGCCGACTCGCGCACTTGCTCCCCAGGCGCGGCTAAAGCCAACGTGGCGCGTCGTACGACGGATGCCACCCACACCCACAGGCCCACCCAGCCGACAAACAGCAAGTCACCTAGAACCTGACGAAATCGACGGGAGGGAGCATCGGCATAGAGCAACATGTGCCCATCTTGGTGGAGGCGTGGTCGTTGGGCTACTTCAGTTGAGCAGAAGTCAGCCCCAGCACTCGTCGAGCAATGATGAGTAGCTGAATCTGTTGAGTGCCCTCGAAGATGTCAAGGATCTTGGAGTCACGAGCCCACTTCTCCAGGAGTTCAGTCTCGCCATAACCCAGAGTGCCGCAGAGTTCGACGCACCCCAACGTGACCGCAGAGCCCACCCGGCCAGCCTTGGCCTTGGCCATCGAGGCATGCATGGAGTTGGGCTGTCGGTTATCGGCCTTCCAAGCTGCCTGCAGCGTCAACAAGTAGGCCGACTCCCAGTCAGCCTCAAGCGCCAAGAAGGTCGCGGCAGCCGCGGACTGGTTCTGTGCGGGGGCGTCGTAGTCGATGGTGACCCCGGCTTGGCTGAGCAAGTCGCGCGTCAAATCCAGCGATGCCCGGGCACACCCAACTGCCATGGCTGCCACCAGGGGCCGGGTGTTATCAAAGGTTGCCATCGCGCCACCAAAGCCTTGCTTGGTGTCGATCTCGGGTGAGCCAAGCAAGTTGGCCGCAGGCACGCGGCAGTCAGTGAACCGCAAGGTCGCGGTGTCAGAGGCACGAATTCCGAGCTTGTGCTCGAGTCGTTCCACAACCATGCCTGGCGTGCCCTTGGCGACCACGAATGACTTGATTGCTGCGCGCCCAAGCGACTTGTCCAAGGTGGCCCAAACGACCACGTGGTCGGCGCGTTCGCCGCAGGTCACAAAGATCTTCTCGCCGTTGAGGACGTATTCGTCCCCATCTTTGTGCGCGGTCGTGGTGATGTTGGCCGAGTCGGAACCGACTTCGGGTTCGGTGATGGCCATAGCGGCCCACACTCCGGCGAAGCGCTCTCGCTGCTCGGGGTTTGCGACCGCGGCAATCGCTGAGTTGCCTAGCCCCTGACGCGGCATGCTGAGCAGCATCCCGACATCTCCCCAGCACATCTCCATGATCGACAAGGCCGAGGCCATGTTGGTGCCGTTACGCGTAGCGCCATCAACGGTCTTCTCAACCTTGGCCCCTGCCGAGGCGCCGGCGCCCTCAGAGGCCCCTGAGTCGCTCATGCCGTCGATCATCGCGGCCAGCATGTCGAGTTCGTGGGGGTAGGAATGCTCGGCTGCGTCGTACTGGCGCGAGATCGGACGCAACATGTTCATCGCGACTTGGTGGGCGTTGCCAATCAATGGCCTGAACTTCTTCGGGGTCTCCAGGTTGATCGCCATCAGATCATCACCCCGCCTTCCATGACTGCGACCGCTCTTAGGTCGCGATACCAACGCTCAACTGGGTGTTCCTTGACGAAGCCGTGTCCACCAAGCAGTTGGACACCGTCGAGTCCGATTCGCATCGCCTTGTCGGCACAGAGTTTGCGGGCCAAGGCAATTTCGCGTCTGGCGTCCTTGCCTTGGGCAACCTTGGCTGCTGCGCTGTAGGTCATCAGGCGCATGCCCTCGAGTTCGAGAGCCATGTCAGCCACCATGAAAGCCACTGATTGGCGATGCGCGACGGGCTCACCGAACGCGACTCGTGTCTTGACGTACTCCGTGACGTACTCGAGCACGGCTTGAGATGTCCCGACGGCGAGTGCGCACCAGGCAAGTCGGGCAAGCCGCACACACTCGCGATAGTCCTCAGCACTGCCCAGCAGGCTGTGCTCACCGACCTCAACGCCGTCTAGCCGCAGCCTCGCAGTGCCTGCTGCACGCACACCCATGGCGGGCTCCGCTTCGACACTGAGTCCCTCAGCGCTGGCCTCGACGACGAACAACCGTGCCTGACCATCAAGGAGCGCACCGACCACAAAGAAGTCGGCATCGAGGCCGCGAGGCACCAGAGCCTTCGCTCCGTTCAGCACGTAGCCCTCGGGGGTCGTGTGAGCCTGGGTCGCGGGCAGAGCCGGGTCGAAGAGCACGGCGGCCTCGCTCAAGGCCAACGATGCCGTTGCCGGGTCATCGGCGGTGAGGGTGGACAGGTAGGTCTGTTGTTGCTCCTGGGTGCCCCACAATGACAGCGCCGTGGCAACAGCGCCCGATGACATGACGGCGATGGCTTGTCCCATGTCACCACGAGCCAGGGCCTCAAGCACCAACACGGAGGCAACGCTGGCCCGCTCGTCACTGACGCCGCCAAGAGACTCGGGCACCCCCAGCAGGTGCAGGCCGATCTCATGCGCTCCAGCAATGGCCTCTTCGGAGGTGTCACAGGTTTCGTTGCGTGCTGCAGCATCTGGGCGAAGTACCTCATCAGCGAACTGGGTCGCAACCTCGACCAGCATCTGCTCGTCTTCGGTGGGAGTCAGGTCAAAGACGCCACGGGATTGGGCCAGCGCGCTGCGTTGACCGGGCGCGTTTGTGCCGCCACGGGTAAACGATCTCACCGTGCGCTGAGCGGTCATGGCGGTGCTGAACCCGGTGCTGGTGGCCCTCGCTACGAGTTTCTCGACGCTCTCACGAACGCCCCAACGGTCTAGAAGCTGGACGTTGGAGAGTTGTCGAAGTGCCCCGACAGCGAACCCAGTGAGGTCTGACTTGTCGGAGGCCGGGACACCGAAACGATCGGTGTTGCCTCGCATCGTGGCTCCTTGTGGTGTGGTCTTGGTCGAACCCATGGCCCAAAATCTAACTACGTTTTAGGTTCTGCGGATCATTCGGTGAGGGAGTTCTCGCTCACACCCACCTACGATGACACCCGTGGCAAGAATTCCCCCAGACAACGTATCCCCTGAGTCCGCACCACTGCCCAGTGGCGGCACCGTGCGAGCGATCACCCGTTGGGGCACTCCGGTCATGCACCAACCCGCCACTGCGGTCACGGAGTACGACGACGCACTGCGATCACTGGTCGCCGACATGAGCGCCACGATGTATGCCGCCGATGGGGTCGGTTTGGCGGCTTGCCAAATTGGCATAGGAGCCAGCGTCTTTGTCTTCGATTGCCCCGATGCCGAGGGGGTCATTACCCGAGGTGTCGTCTGCAACCCGACTCTCCACTTGCCCGTGGGCAAGGACCGGGTGATCGATGAGGACGACGAGGGCTGCTTGTCCTACCCCGGAGCCTTCGTCGACTGCGCGCGGCCCGACTATGCCGAGGTGAGTGGCTTTGGCCTTGATGGCGAACCTGTGACCTACCGCGGTGACGGCTTGTTGGCGCGCTGCTTGCAACACGAAACCGACCACCTCTTCGGCACTGTCTTTGGCGATCGGATCACCGCGCGCAATCGCAAGAAGCTGCGCAAGCAGATGGAGTCAGCGGCCGAGGACTACCCACCTCAGTGGCCAGCCGAGGGCTAGACCGAATTCAACGTCCCTGAGCGACAAAGCAGGCGACGGCGCATGCCGCGGCCACGTTGAGCGAGTCGATGCCGTTGCTCATGGGGATGACTGCTCGGTGATCAGCCTGTGTGCTCCAGCGCTCGCTGAGGCCATGGCCCTCCGTGCCTAGCAAAAGGGCAAGTCGATCAACCCCGGTCAACGCCTCGGGTAAGGGCACCGACCCAGGGGCCAGCGTGAGCGCGACGGTGGTGAAGTTGGCCGCACGCAGTTCGTCGAGCGCGCCGTACCAGTCAGGCAGGCGGGTCCAGGGCAGCGAGAAGACAGCACCCATCGCGACCTTGATCGATCGTCGATACAACGGGTCGGCGCTACGCGGGGAGAGCAAGACTGCATCCACTCCGAAGGCTGCTGCTGAGCGGAAGATAGCGCCAATGTTGGTGTGGTCGACCACGTCTTCAATCACGACGACCGTGCGCGCTCCGGCGAGCACTTGGTCAACCGAGGGCAGCGGTGATCGTTCCAGCGAGGCCAGTGCACCACGGTGCACATGGAAGCCAGTGAGTTCTTCCGCGATCGCCTCAGACACGACGTACGTCGGCGCCTGAGCGCTCTGCAGCACATCGCCTAGGGATTCCAGCCACCGAGGTGCCATCAAGA
>WBZP01006779.1_pt1 | contig 11236 bp, 9 predicted proteins | sample 5204301 | NCBI WGS metagenome assembly WBZP01 (sample SAMN12412401, study PRJNA552823) | activated sludge metagenome | isolation source: activated sludge from nitrification reactor of wastewater treatment plant... | place: USA: Pennsylvania | collected 2017
CCGAGGTAGTGGACGATGGCCTCGCCCTCGAACACCCGGACGCCGCGGAAGGTCTGGTGGACCCGGACGTCGATCTGGCCGCTGTCGTCGGCATGGATGTTCTTGGGAAGGAAGTCGTGGTTGCGGTCCAGCCCGAAATCGAAGGCGCGGTCGGCCAGATGGCTGCGGGCGTCCCGGAACAGGGCGGCCTGCCGTGCGCGCTCCGCCTCGGCGGGCCCCGCAGCCCCGAGCGGCAGCACCGCCAGGGCGAGGGAGAGAACGGACAGGACGGGATGGAACCGACGCGCCATGGGCGGCCTCCACGGAAAGACCCGGCAGAAGGGCCGCCGGGCCGGGAATGAGATTGAGAACAGGAACGATGGGGTGAGGAGCATTGTGCGCCCTGCGACACCCCGTTCCTGTTAATTTTTTGTCAGATTATCGTCGATCAAAACATCTTCAATTGATCCATACGCCGAATAAAATCAACCCTTTTTTAAAGAAAACAAAATTATTTCAATGCCAAGCGGGTCCCTTAGGGGACCCGCCCGGACGCTCCTGCGGTCGCCGCTGGGAGGCCTGTTTCAGAACCCGATCCCGACCCCGAAGGTCCACAGCCGCTCGAATTCCTGCCCGGAACCCTGGGCCGCGAGGTAGGTCGAGAGATCGGCGGCGCTGTTCAACCGTACCGGCCGCGACCGGCTGACCGGTTCCTGGTAGCTGGCGGCCAGGTAGGGGTGGAGCCCCGCCATGGGCAGCCGCCAGCGGGCGCCGACCCGCAGCCAGGTGCGGCTCAGGTTGCGCTCGACCGCGGCGCCGCCGCTTTCGAAACGGTAGTTCTGCAGCCGCTGGATCATCCCGATCTCGCCGCCGATCCCGGTGAAGGGGATCCAGAACTGGGCGTTCAGGGCCGCCCCCAGCCCGGTCTGGCGGAGCGCACTGGCGTTGGTCGCCGCCCCCTGCAGCACCTGGCCGCTGGCCTCGAAGCGCGACACCTCCAGGCCGCCCTCGAAGCGCAGCACCGGCCCGACCACCAGCAGCCGTCGGTTCAGGCTGAGGATGGCCCCCTTGCCGGTGTCCAGGTCGCCGGAGAGCAACTGTTCGGTGCCGGCGATCAGCGTCTGCGGCAGGCTCTGGCCGCGGGGGAAGGGCACCTCCCAGCGCAGGTCCCAGGACTGGGCCGCCAGCGGCAGGGCGAGGACGGCGCCCAGGAGCCGCCTCAAGACTGGGCCTTCCACTTGATCGAGCACCCGCGGCTGGGCTTCTGCTCCGCGGGCACCGGCCTGCCGGCCAGCAGCGCATCGATGGCCTCGCGCAGGTCCTGGCGGGTGATGGGCACGTCCTTCTGCGGCGTGGTGTTGTCGTCCAGGCGGCCGCGGTAGACCAGCTTCCCGCCGCCGTCGAACAGGAAGAAGTCCGGGGTGCAGACCGCCCCGTAGGCCTTGATGACCTCCTGGCTTTCGTCGCGCAGGTAGGCGAAGGGGTAGCCGACCTTGGCGGCATGGGCCTTCATGCCCGGCAGGCCCTCGTCCTTGCGCTGGGGGCTCTCGCTCTCGTTGCTGTTGATGGCGATGAAGCGGACCCTTCCCTCGTAGGCCTTGGCCGTGGCGATCAGCCGCGGGTCGACGGCCAGGACGTAGGGGCACTGGGTGCTGAGCCAGACCACCACGAAGGGCCCCTTCAAGTCCCGGGAATCCAGGGTCTTCCCGTCGATGCCGGGCAGGCTGAAGGCGGGGGCCGGGTCGCCTGGCTTGAGGCGGGGGCTGGCCTGGCCGTGCAGGGACAGGGCCACCAGGGAGGCGGCGAGCAGCCAGTGTTTCATGGGCATCTCCGGGGCATCCCCCCAGGATGCCCCGAGTGGAAAGGAAATTCCCCCGCTAACCTGGACCTTCATGCAGCCCGGCCTCCACCTCCTCCACAAACCTGTCGGCGCCACCAGCTTCCAGCTCGTCCGCGCGGCCGTCGCCGAGTTGCGCGCCGAGGGGCAGGGCAAGGTTCCGGTGGGCCACGGCGGCACCCTCGACCCCTTCGCCGAGGGCCTGCTGCTGCTGCTGGTGGGCCAGGCCACCCGGCTGATGGAGCTGATGCACCCGCTGCCGAAGACCTACGAGGCCGAAATCGTCTGGGGGGTGGAAACCGACACCTGCGACCTGCAGGGGCTGCCGGTGGGCGATCCGCGCCCGGCGGACCTGGATCCAGACCGGCTGCGAGCGGCCCTGGGGCCCTTCCTGGGCTGGACCGACCAGGTCCCCCCCGCCACCAGCGCCAAGAAGATCGCCGGGGAAGCCGCCTACCGCAAGGCCCACCGCGGCGAGGAGGTGATCCTGCCGCCGAGCCCGGTCTACCTCCACGGGGCGGAGTGGCTGCGCCACGGGGCGCCGGACCGCAGCTGGCTGAAACTGACCTGCCGCGGCGGCTTCTACGTCCGCAGCCTGGCCCGCGACCTGGGCCGGGCGCTGGGCTGCGGCGCCCACCTGGCCGCGCTGCGGCGGACCGCCATCGGCCCCTGGGAGGATCCCGGGCCCGGCCTCCGCGAGCACCTCGCCGGGGCGGCGCTGGTGCCCTGGTGCCGCACCCGCCGCCTGGACGATCTGGAGGCCGAGTACCTTGCCCACGGACGGGCCATCGCCCCCGGCAGTCTCGAGGATCCGCTCTGGGACCTGCCCGAGGGCTTCCCGGATCCGGCCGCGCCCATCCGCGCCCTGCACGGCGACCGGCTGGTCGCCCTGCTCCGGGCGAAGGACGGCGGCCTGGGCACCATCGCCAACCTGCGCGGCGGACTGTAGGCGACCTACCGGGGCTTCCACTTGATGCTGCAGCCCAGGCTGGGGCGCTGCGGCTGGGCGACCGGCGCGCCGGCAAGCAGGGCCTCGATGGCCAGGCGGAGGTCCTGGCGGACGACCTTGGCCGGATCCTTCCAGTTGTCGTCCAGGCGGCCCCGGTAGGCGAGCGCCCGCTGGGCGTCGTAAAGGAAGAAGTCCGGCGTGCAGACCGCGCCGAAGGCCCGGATCACCTCCTGGGTGGCGTCATGCAGGTAGGGGAAGGCATAGCCCTTCAACCGGGCCCGCGCCTGCATCGCCGGGAAGCCATCCTCGGGATAGGCCTGCGCATCGTTGCCATTGATCGCCACCACCTCGCAGCGCCCGGCGAAGTCCCTGGCCAGGGCGTTGATCCGGTCCTCCACCGCCTGCACGTAGGGGCAGTGGTTGCACATCACCACCACCAGCAGCAGCGGCGCCCGGAAATCCTCCAGCCCCCAGGTCCGCCCGTCCACCCCCGGCAACCGGAACCCCGGACACCCCGACCCCAACGCCCCCGCCTCCGATTCCAGCCGCACCATTGCTTCCGTTCCAAGGCCGCACTCCGGCCCAAAGCGGGCCTGAGTCACCATTCGCCAGGATAGGCGAATAGGACGGAATCGCCCGAAGGGCGATTGCCGCCCCGCAGGGGCGAGGGCCCAGGACGGGCCCGAGTCATTTTTTTGACTTGCACCCCACAATTACGGATCTAGCCTATTTCCAAGACCATGCCATGACGACCCTCCCCCGACTTCACTGGTCCACCCTCGGAGCCCCGACCTCCGGGCTGGAGCATCGCTGGGCCGGGGTCTGGGACATCACCCTGGACCGCAGCCAGGCTCCGGCGCTGCCGCCGGAGACCACCGACCTGTGGGCCATCAGCGTCCAGGCCCCGGAGCCGCCGCCGGTCCTGGTCCGCGCGGTGGCGGAAATCGCCGCCCTGCCGATCCTGCTGCTGCTGGACCCGGCGGCGACCCCGGTCTCGGCGGAACTGGTGGCCGGCTGGGCCGCCCTGGGCTCGGTCCGCTGGGGCTTCCTGCCGCAGGACCCGCCCCTTCCGGGGCTGCGCCCCCTGGCCACCCCGCGGGCGCCGCTCTCGGCCAGCCAGGCCCTGGGCCTCGGCCTGGTGGGGGTGGGCCCGGCCATGAAGGACGTCCTCGCCAAGGCCCGCGCCGCCGCCGCCACCCGCGCCACAGTCCTGCTGGCCGGGGAAAGCGGCACCGGCAAGGAGGTCATCGCCCGCGCCATCCACCGGATGAGCGCCGACCGCGACCAGCCCTTCGTCCCGGTCCACTGCGGCGCGATCCCTGAGAACCTCGTGGAGAGCGAGCTGTTCGGCTACACCAAGGGCGCCTTCACCGATGCCCGCAAGGACACGCCGGGCAAGTTCCGCGAGGCCCACGGCGGCACCCTGTTCCTCGACGAGGTCGGCACCATGCCCCTGGCCGCCCAGGTGCGCCTGCTGCGGGTCCTGCAGGAGCGGGAGGTCCAGCCCCTTGGGGGCGGGCCGGCGGTCAAGGTGGACGTCCGGGTGGTGACCGCGACCAATACCAACCTCTGGAAGAAGGTCAAGGACGGCTCCTTCCGCGAGGACCTGTTCTACCGCCTGGAGGTCGTTCCCATCGAGCTGCCGCCCCTGCGCGCCCGCCGCGACGAGATCCCCTTCCTGGCCCAGCACTTCCTCAACCGCAAGGCGCGCGAGCACGGCCTCTACCCGAAGGCGCTGCATCCCAGCGTCGACCCGATGCTGATCTCCCTGCCCTGGCCGGGCAATGTGCGGCAGCTGGAGAACGCCATCGAGCGTTCGATCGTCCTGTCCGGCACCCGCCCGGTGCTGACCCGGGAGGATTTCACCTTCCTCACCGACCGCAGCGGCGAGGGCGAGACCTCCTGGGACGCCGAAAGCCTCGAGCCGATCGCCGAGGTGCCCCTCTACCCGGCCGCGCCAGCCGCCCCCATCGACCTGCCCGCGGACGGGCTGGACCTCAACCAGGTCGTCTCCGACATGGAAAAGAAGCTCATGCTGCAGAGCCTCGCCATCACCCGCGGCAACAAGAAGCGGGCCGCGGAGCTGCTCGGCCTGAAGCGCACCACCTTCCTGGAAAAAATGAAGCGGCTCGACCTCCAGGACGAAGGGGAGGCGGGCGAAGCCGAGGATTGAGCCCCTGGGCGGCCTTTTCCGGCCCGCCTTGCTAGGCTAGGTCCATGCCGGCATCCCCCCTGCACACCCGTTGGCGTCTGGACCTTCCGGACGACCTGGAGGACCGTGTCGGCGACTGGCTCCAGGAGGCCGGCGCCAGCGCCACCTACCGGGAGGCGGACCCGCCGCGCGCCTTCTACGCCTACTTCCCGCCCGGCTGCCGGCCCGACCCGGCGGGGCTCGCCGGATTCCCCGGGGTCGCCCTGCTCGCGGAGGAACGCTTCGAGGACGAGGATTGGCTGGCGAAGAGCCGGGAGGGCTTCGGCCATTTCGAGGTGGGCCGCCGCTTCTTCGTCCGGCCGGCCTGGGACGAGACGCCCGCCCCGCCCGGGCGGATCCCGCTGGTGGTCAATCCAGGCCTGGCCTTCGGCACCGGCGGCCACGAAACCACCCGCCTGTGCATGACCCTGCTCGAGGACCTCGCCGAACCCGGCCCCCGCCCCGGTCCCCTGCTGGACATCGGCTCGGGCACCGGCATCCTGGCCCTGGCGGCCCACCTCCTCGGCTTCAAGGACATCCTGGCCTTCGACATCGACCCCGACTGCGGCCCGGCCATGGAAGAACTGGCCTCCCTGAATGCGGCGGTCCTGCAGGGCGCGGCCCCCTTCCAGGGCTTCGTCGGCCGCCTCGATGACGCCCGGATCGCCGCCCGCGCCCCCTACTCCGGCCTGATCGCCAACATCCTCCTGGAGACCATCGCCGAGCTGCTCCCGCAGATGCACCGCATCGCCGCGCCCGGCGCCTGGCTGGTGGCTTCGGGCCTGCTGGCGGAACGCGAGGACGAGGCGCTCCTGACCCTGGCTTCGGAGGGCTTCGCGCCCCGGCGGATCCTCCGCGAAGGGCAATGGATCGCCATCCTCTGCGAGCGCCGCGGATGATCGCGGCCGACCGGCCCATCGCCGTCTTCGACTCCGGCATTGGCGGGCTGACGGTGGTGCACGCCCTGCGCCAGCGGCTGCCCGAGGAATCCATCATCTACCTCGGCGACACCGCCCGCGTGCCCTACGGCACCAAGTCCCACGCCACCATCGAGCGCTACACGGTGCAGGCCGGGACCATCCTCCAGCGGCTGAACCCCAAGCTCATGGTGGTCGCCTGCAACACCGCCTCCGCCCACGGCCTCGAGGCCCTCCAGCGGGCCGTGCCCTGCCCGGTGGTGGGGGTCATCGAGCCGGGCGCCGAGGCCGCTTCGGCGCACCCGGAGGTCGGCGTGATCGGCACCCTCGCCACCATCCAGAGCGGCGCCTACGAGGCCGCGATCCGGCGCCGGAACCCGGCCGCCATCGTCCACAGCGCCGCCTGCCCGCTGCTGGTGGGCCTCGCCGAAGAGGGCTGGAGCGACGACCCGATCACCGAGGCGGTCTGCCGCCGCTACCTGAACACCCTTCCCTCCCGCGTCAACACCATCGTGCTCGGCTGCACCCACTACCCCATGCTGCTGCCCGCCCTGCAGCGGGCCCGCAGCGGCACGCACTGGATCGACAGCGGCGAGGTCACCGCGCGGTCGGTGGAGGACCTGCTGCGGGGCGGCCTCGGGTTCCGCACCGCCAGCGCCCGCGGCGAGCTCCGGGTGCAACTCACCGACGCCGGCACCCGGCTGCGGGAGGTCGGCGGGCGCTTCCTGGGCGAACCGCTCGGCGACCTGGAGATCGTCGAGCTTTGACCCCGGGGTTCAGCCGGCCAGCTCCAGCAGGCGCGCGCCGGGCAGGCTGAACACCGCCCGCGAGCCCCGGCCCAGCTCGCTTTCCATCCGGATCTCGCCGCCGTGGTTGCGGACGATCTCCCGGCAGATGGACAGGCCCAGGCCGGTGCCCTTGCCCTCCGGCTTGGTGGTGAACATGGGCTTGAAGATCTTCGGCAGCACGTCCGCGGGGATGCCGGTCCCGCTGTCCTCGAGGACGAACCGCCAGCGGGCCTCGGCCTCCCCGGACTCGGCATCGGGCCCGACCGCCAGGCGGATGCTGCCGCCCTCGGGCATGGCGTCGACGGCGTTGTTCACCAGATTGATGAACAGCTGCTCCATCTGCTTGCGGTCGACGAACAGCCGGACCGCCGGATCCGCCTCCAGCTCGAAACCGACGTGGTGGGCGGCCAGGGTCGGCGCCCACAGCCGCTGCAGGTCCTCGATCAGGTCCGGCAGCGCCACCGCCTCCTGGTTGAGCTGGGGCCGCCGGGTCATGTCCAGCAGCCGGCGGACGATGTCGCCGACCCGGCGGATCTGCGCGGTGATCACCTCCAGCCGTTCGCGGGTCCGCTCCTTCAGCTCGGGCTGGCCGAGCAGCAGCTGGAGGTGGCCGTTGACCAGGTTGAGCGGCGTGCCGACCTCGTGGGCGAAGGCGGCGGTCAGCTGGCCGGCCACCGCCAGCCGCTCCTGCTGGCTCAGCTCCTCGCGCAGCAGGGCGTTGCGCTCGACCAGCGCGGCCACCTCCGCCAGGGCGTCGTCGATGCGCTCCTGCAGACTGGCGTTGAGGGCGCGTACCTCGCCGAGCAGGGCTTCGCGCTCGGAACCGATCTTCTGCAGTTCCTGGGCCATCAGGTTGAAGCGGTCGGCGATCAGGCCCAGTTCGTCCCGCCGGGCGGGGGCGCGGGCCTCCGGATCGCTGGCCAGCCGCTCCATCGCGCCGGTCAGGCGGCGCAGGGGATCGTTGACGAAGAAGGCCATGATCACCCAGAGGAGGATGAACTCCCCGAGCAGGACGAAGGGCAGGATCCGGATGGTGCTCTGCAGGTTCTGCGACCAGACCGTCTCCCAGCGCTCCAGGTCCAGGTAGGTCCGGACCAGGCCGATGGGCGGCCGGCCGGGCTTGGGGTTGGGGATCGGATAGAGAATCTCCCAGGCGCGGAAGCCGGTGGTCAGGTCCACCAGTTCCGTGCGGGTCAGGTTCTTCTCCAGGTGTTCCTGGATCTCCGGACCCCATTCGAGCTTGGTTTCGTCACCGGAGGAGATCGGCGTGGCAAGCTGCCTGGTCTTGGGTTCCAGGTGGAAGATGTCGATCTGGAAGATGCTCCGCTTTTCCCCCGCGAGGCTCTCCAGGACCCCTTCGATCTTGCGCGGATCGAGGAATTCCGGGTCCCGTTCGAGGATCTCCTTCTTCACCACGTCGCAGGCTTCCAGCGCCACGTTCTTGGAGTAGGCCTCGAAGTTGAGGCGGTTGTTGCGGGTGATCGAGCCGGCCACGGCGATGGTGACCAGGCTGGTGACCGCCGCCGTCACCAGGAACAGCTTGGCGTGCAGGCTGTGGACCCAGGCCAGGGCCTGCCGCTTCATGGGGCCCCCGATCCGGGACACAGGTCGCGCAGCACCGGTTCGGCCGCCAGCCCCCCGGCGGCCCCGGGCAGGGCCGCGAAGGCCGCCTGGCGATGCTCCACCACCCGTCCCAGCAGTTCCAGCGCGCCCGCCGCCAGCGCCGCCCGCCGCCGTTCGACCAGCAGGGCATGGCGGTTCCACAGTTCGGCTTCGAGGACCGCCCAGTCGTGGTAGTCGCCCAGCGCCGTCTGCAGGGACTTCAGCCGCCCCAGCCAGGCCGCCGCCGCCGGCGGCAGGGCCGGGGCCAGCGCCTCCAGGGCATAGCGCAGTTTCTTGGTTCCGATGCGGAGCCGGTGCAGCGCCTCCGGCTCCTGCCGCGCCAGCCGTTCCGGCGCCCCGTCCAGGGCCGCCCGGACCATCGGTTCGATGAGCCCTCGCAAGGGGTCCGCGGTCCCCACATCCGGCTCGCTGCAGGGATCCCCTCCGGCATCCGCCAGTTCCAGCCACGTCCCGATGCGGGCGCGGGCCACCTCACGGGCGATCCGCCGGCCGGCCCGGCACCGCTCCCCACTGAGGATTTCCAGCTCATGCTCCAGCACGGCGTGGCCGCCCAGCTCGCCCGCCAGGCCCTCGAGCCGTGCCACATGGACGTCCAGCTCGCGCGTCGCCCCCAGCGCCGCGGTCAAGCCCTTGGCCCGTTTCCGCAGTTTCCGCCAGCCTGGCCGACGATCGGTTCCGGCCAGGTCCAGGGCCGCCCTCAGCCTGCGGCTCGCGACCCGGACGTCGTGCAGAAGGTCGGCTGCCGCGAACCAGTCCGGGGCGGCGGTGAGCTGCAGGATCCGGCCCAGGCGGGCGTCGACCGCCTGGTGGAGCAGGATGCCCAGATCCGTTGACTGCATCGCGCCATTCTAGTCCGGGTTTGCGGTGGACCCTGCCCGAAGGCGAACTTTTAGCGTAGGCTTGGCTCTCCGGGGGGGTTGATGGACGCGATCAGGATCAGGGGCGCGCGCGAGCACAACCTCAAGAACATCGACCTGGACCTCCCGCGCAACCGCCTGGTGGTGATCACTGGCCTGTCCGGCAGCGGCAAGTCCAGCCTGGCCTTTGACACACTCTACGCCGAGGGCCAGCGCCGCTATGTGGAAAGCCTCAGCGCCTATGCCCGGCAGTTCCTCGACCAGATGGAGAAGCCCGATGTGGATTCCATCGAGGGCCTGTCCCCGGCCATCTCCATCGAGCAGAAGACCACCAGCCGCAACCCCCGCTCCACGGTGGCCACGGTCACCGAGATCTACGACTACCTGCGGCTGCTGTTCGCCCGCACCGGCAAGCCGGTCTGCCTCGGTTGCCGCCAGCCCATCGCCAGCCAGACCATCCAGGAGATGGCCGACCTGATCCTGGCGGCGCCGGAGGGCAGCCGGCTGCAGATCCTCGCCCCGGTGGTCCGCGGCCGCAAGGGCGAGTACCGCAAGCTGCTGCAGGACCTGATGAAGCGCGGCTACATCCGGGCCCGGGTCAACGGCCAGATGCTCGACCTCACCGACGGCCTGCCGGACCTGGACAAGCAGAAGAAGCACACCATCGAGGTGGTCATCGACCGGCTGAAGGTCGGTCCGGCCATCTCCACCCGGCTGGCGGACAGTCTCGAGATCGCCTGCAATCTGGCCGAAGGGTCGGCGCTGGTGGACCTTGAAGGCACCGAGCGCCTGCATTCCAGCAAGCTGGCCTGCAGCAATCCCGCCTGCGCCCGGCTGGGCCAGGGGTTGCCCGAGCTGGAGCCGCGCAGCTTCTCCTTCAACAGCCCCTACGGCGCCTGCCCGGCCTGCGACGGCCTGGGCTTCAAGCGCCAATTCGCCGAGGAGCTGATCGTCCCCAACCCGGACCTGTCGATCGCCGAGGGGGCGATCCAGGCCAGCGGCTGGCGCAGCATCAGTGAGGACGGCTGGCGCAGCCAAATGATGGAGCAGCTGGCCCGGAAGATGAAATTCAGCCTCGAGGTGCCCTGGAAGAAGCTGCCCGCGGAGGTCCGGCGGCTGCTGCTGCACGGCACCGACAAGGCGATGCGCTTCACCTACGAAGGCAAGCGCAGCAAGTACGAATTCCTGCACGAATTCGAGGGTGTCATCGGCAATCTTGAGCGGCGCTACAAGGAGACCGGCAGCGAGGAGATGCGCGCCGAGATGGAAGAATCCATGCGGGTCATCCCCTGCGAGAGCTGCCGGGGCCAGCGCCTGCGCCCCGAGGTCCTCTCGGTGTTCGTCGGCGGGCGCAGCATCGCCGACCTGGCCGCCCTCAGCGTCCGCGAAGCCCGGGTCTGGTTCGGGTCCCTGGCCCTCGAGGGTCGGGACGCCGCCATCGCCGAGAAGGTATTGAAAGAGATCAACGAGCGGCTCGGCTTCCTCGACGACGTGGGCCTGGGCTACCTGACCCTGGACCGCAGCGCCGCGACCCTTTCCGGCGGCGAGGGCCAGCGGATCCGCCTGGCCACGCAGATCGGCTCGAAGCTGCAGGGGGTCATGTATGTCCTCGACGAGCCCAGCATCGGCCTGCACCAGCGGGACAACCAGAAGCTGCTGGGCACCCTGCGGGAGATGCGCGATCTCGGCAACACCGTGCTGGTGGTCGAGCACGACCTGGAGACCATCCAGACCGCCGACCATGTCATCGACATGGGGCCGGGCGCCGGCGAGCACGGCGGCCGCATCGTCGCCGAAGGCACGCCCGCCGAGGTCGCAGCCAACCCCGCCTCGATCACTGGTGATTTCCTGTCGGGGCGGGATGAGATCCCGGTGCCGCGCAAGCGGCGCAAATCCGCCCGCGGCCACGTGGAGGTGGTCGGCGCCGCCGAGAACAACCTGCAGTCGGTGGGGGTGAAATTCCCCATCGGCATCTTCACCTGCGTCACCGGCGTCTCCGGCTCCGGCAAAAGCACCCTGGTCAACGAGATCCTCTACAAGGCCCTGGCCAACCAGCTGCACCAGGGCGTCCACGTGGTCGGCAAGCACAAGGCCA
>WBZP01006781.1_pt1 | contig 11235 bp, 10 predicted proteins | sample 5204301 | NCBI WGS metagenome assembly WBZP01 (sample SAMN12412401, study PRJNA552823) | activated sludge metagenome | isolation source: activated sludge from nitrification reactor of wastewater treatment plant... | place: USA: Pennsylvania | collected 2017
GTGACAGGCCGGAATAATCGGTGCCCGCCCCGCGTAAGCCCCGCATTGGACGCGCCCGCCGCCTTTCGCCAGCACCTGCTCGACGCGATCCCGCGCCTGCGGCGGTATGCGCGCACGCTCGCCATCGACGCCGCCGAGGCCGACGACCTGACGCAGACCACGCTGGAGCGCGCGCTCGCGCGCTGGCGCCAGTTCGACGCCGGGCGCGACCTGCTGGTTTGGCTGCTGTCGATCGCCCACAACGCGCACCTCGACGGCCGCCGGCGCGCGGCACGCCTGCTCGTCACCGATCCCGAGGAGATGCAGCGCGCCGCCGACGCGACCGGCGGCGACCCGGGCACCGACGTCGGCCTGCGCCTGGACCTGCAGGCCGCGCTCGCCCGCCTCGCACCCGAGCAGCGCGAAGCGCTGCTGCTGGTCTGCGTGGAGCAGTTCAGCTACGCCGAGGTGGCACAGGTGATGCGTACCCCGGTCGGCACGGTGATGTCGCGCGTCTGCCGCGCCCGGTCCGCGCTGCGCCGCTTCCTCGAAACGCCAGCCGACCGCAGCGCGCCGGCGCTGCGTCGGGTGGTCTGACATGCACTCCGATCCGAACGCCCCGGTCACCGACGAAGAGCTGAGCGCCAGCGTCGACGGCGAACTGGCGAGCCCCCGCCGCGCCGCCGTCGAAGCCTGGCTGCGCACGCATCCGGACGACGCGGCACGCGTCGCGGCCTGGCGGCGCGACCGCGAGGCGCTGCGCGCCGCCTTCGCCGACCCGGCGCCGGAGCAGGTGCCCGACGCGCTGCGCGTCGCCGTCTGGCGCCGCGGTGCGCCGCGCTTGAAACAGGTGCCCGCGTGGACGCCGGCACGGGCCGCGGCGCTGGCCGGCGCGCTCGCGCTCGGGGCGCTGCTGGGCGGTGGCGCGGTCTGGCAGTGGCATCGGCAGCAGGCCGCGCAATGGGCCGCCGGCACGCCGCAGGGCTGGATGCAGCGCGCTGCGTTCGCGCACAGCGTGTACGTGCCCGAGCCGCGCCACGCCGTCGAGGTGAAGGCACAGGAGGAGCATCTGGCGCGCTGGCTTACCCGGCGCACCGAGGTGCCGGTGAAGCTTTTCGACCTGCACGCGCAGGGCTTCGAGCTCGTCGGCGGCCGCCTGCTGCCCGACGGCCCGGGCAAGAGCGCGCAGCTGATGTACCAGGACGACGCCGGCACGCGCGTCACCGTCTACCTGCGCAAGCCCGAGAAGGGTGCCGACACGGCGTTCCGCTACGAACGCCATGGCGACCTAGGCCTCTTCTACTGGGTCGAGGAGGGCGCAGGCTACGCGCTCGTCGGCGCGCTGCCCCGCGAGCGGCTGCTCGCGCTGGCCGAGGCGATCTACCGGCAGAGTCCGTCGCTGCCGGCCGCCCCGTAGGCTCCGGCGACGCGGCAGCCGCCGAATGCACCGATCCCGCGGTTTCCGCCGCGCCCTTGCGCCCAGGTCGGCCGAGAGCGGTCGACGGCGGTCGACGGCGGCACGCCGTTTACGATCGGCCCGCCCCGCGACGCCTGCCTTGGAACCGACCGCCGACCCCGCGCCCACCTTGCCCGGTGCGCCATCTGCTTTGCCGGCGCCGGCCTCGCGCGCTGCCGCCTGGCGCCGCCTGGCCGTCGTCACCGTGCTCGGCTTCGCCAGCGGACTGCCGCTCGCGCTCACCGGCCAGGCGATGCAGGCCTGGCTCACGGTCGAAGGGCTGGACCTCGCGACGATCGGCTTCCTGAGCCTGGTCGGGCTGCCCTACACCTTCAAGTTCCTGTGGGCGCCGCTGATGGACCGCTTCGAGATGCCCTGGCTCGGGCGGCGACGCGGCTGGCTCGTGCTGACGCAGCTCGCGCTGGCCGGGGCACTCGTCGCGCTCGCCGCCACCTCTCCCGGCGAGTCGATCCGCCCGTTCGCGCTGCTGGCGGTGCTGGTGGCGTTCGTCTCGGCCTCGCAGGACGTGGTGGTCGACGCCTACCGCACCGACCTGCTGCCGCCGGCGGAGCGCGGGCTCGGGGCCTCGCTCGGGGTGATGGGCTATCGACTGGCGATGATCCTCTCCGGCGGCATCGCGCTCATCTGGACCGACGCCGCGCAGGGCGGCGGCTGGCGCTGGCCCGAGGTCTACCGCTTCATGGCCGGCCTGATGGTGCTGGCGGCCGCGTTCTCGGCGCTGGCACTGCCGCGCCTGCCGGCGCGTCCGGGCCACGCGAGCGAGGCGCGCCACGACGTGATCGGCTTCTTCGCCGTGCTCGCCGCGGTGGCGCTGGGCGTCGCACTGAGCGACCGCTTCGGCGGCGCGCTCGCCGCCGCGGTCGTCGAGCCCTGGCTCGAAGGCAGCGCGCTGCCGGCCGCGCTGCGCAAGCGCTGGATCGACCTCGCGACGTTGCTGCTGGGCATCGCGTTCACGCTGCCGCTCGCCGCCTGGGCGGCAAGGCGCGCGCGTTTCGAGACGCTGCTCGCCGGGCTGGCGAGCTACTTCAGCCAGCGCGGCGCGTTCGCGTTCCTGCTCTTCATCGTGCTCTACAAGCTCGGCGACGCCTTTGCCGGCAGTCTGCTCACGCCCTTCCTGCTCAAGAGCATGGCCTACGCCTCGGCCGAGGTCGGGGTGGTGAACAAGGTGATCGGGCTGTGGCTGACGATCGGCGGCGCGCTGATCGGCGGAGCGTTGATGCTGCGCCTCGGGCTGTGGCGCTCGCTGATGCTCTTCGGCGTGCTTCAGCTGGCGAGCAACCTGGGCTTCTGGTGGCTCGCAGTGAGCGGCAAGGGCGTGCTGCCGGGCACCGTGATCCCGGCCTTCGACTGGGGCTTCGTCGCGCTCGCACAGCCGACGCCGGTCGACGGCGGGCTGCTGATGGTGGTGGCCTTCGAGAACATCTCCGGCGGCATGGGCACGGCCGCCTTCGTCGCCTTCCTGATGAGCCTGTGCAACCAGCGCTTCACCGCGACGCAGTTCGCGCTGCTGTCGGCCTTCGCGTCAGTCGGACGCGTCTGGGTCGGGCCGCTCGCCGGCGTGCTGGCCGAGACGATCGGCTGGCCATCGTTCTTCGTGCTCAGCACGCTGCTCGCGCTGCCGGCGCTGGTGATGCTGCTGTGGCTGCGCACGACGATCGACCGGCTCGAACTCGACCCGCGCGCGGCCGCCGCCGACGATTGAGGCGCGGTACGGCACGGAACCCGCGCCCGGCGCACCGTTCCTAGAATGCCCATCAACGACCCGCCCTTCCGACCCTTCCGACCCTGCCGATGGACGCCCCCCTTGCGGATCGCCCGCGCTACAGCGCCGGCTGCGCCTGCCCGTGGCACGGCCGGCGCCGCTTCTCCGCGCTGCTGCTGGCCGCCGCGGCCGCACCAATCGCCCCGGCGCAGGCGCAGATACCCGAGTGCCGGCGCTCGCGCCTGGCCAAGCTGACGCCGGTCGAGCAGGTCGAAGCCACCGCGCGCCAGCAGTACGCCGCGATGCTGAGCCAGGCGCAGAGCCAGGGCGCGCTCGCGCCTGCGAACCACCCGCAGGTGCAGCGGCTGCGCTACATCGCCGCTCGCATCGTGCCCTTCGCTCCGGAGTGCAACGATCGCGCGCGCCAGTGGCAGTGGCAGGTCAACCTGCTCGGCAGCAAGCAGCTCAACGCCTTCTGCATGCCGGGCGGCAAGATCGCCTTCTTCTACGGCATCCTGAGCCGATTGCAGCTCAGCGACGACGAAGTGGCCACGATCATGGGCCACGAGATCGCCCACGCGCTGCTCGAGCATGCGCGGGAGCGCATGGCCAAGGGCGCGACGACGCAGCTGCTGCTGCGCGGTGGCGCCGCCATCCTCGGCCTGGGCAGCGTCGGCGACCTTGCCGCGCAGGCCGGCACGCAGCTGCTGACGCTCACGTTCAGCCGATCCGACGAATCCGAGGCCGACATGCTCGGCATGGTGCTCGCCGCCCGTGCCGGCTACGACCCGGCCGCCGGCATCCGCCTGTGGGAGAAGATGGGGGCCGCGACCCAGGGCCAGGCGCCGCCGGAGTGGCTCTCGACGCACCCCGCCGGCGACACGCGCATCAAGGACATCCAGGCCAAGCTGCCCGCGGTGCTGCCGCAGTTCGAGCAGGCCGACCGGCCCACCCGCCGCTTCGGCCCACCGCCCAGGGCGTGAGCGCGTCGCCCGTGAACCCGTCCGGCGCGCGCCAGGGAGCCCACCGATGTCCGAACACCGCGCCACCGTGCGCTGGCAACGCCAGCCTCTCGAGGCCTTCCACGACAACCGCTACAGCCGCCGACACGAGATCACCTTCGATGGTGGGGCCGTGATCGCGGCGTCGTCCTCGCCTTCGGTGGTGCCGCTGCCGATGTCGGACGCCGGCGCGATCGACCCGGAGGAGATGTTCGTCGCCTCGCTGGCAAGCTGCCACATGCTGTGGTTCCTGTCGCTGGCCGCCGCGCGCGGCCTGCGGGTCGAGTCGTACGTCGACGCGGCGAGCGGGACGCTGACCCGCAACGCCGAGGGACGACTGGCCATGACGACCGTCACGCTGCGTCCGAGGGCCGTTTTCGTCGGCGAGCGGCGTCCCGCCGCCGCCGAGGTCGGAGCACTGCACGACGAGGCGCACGAGCACTGCTTCATCGCCCACTCGGTGAAGACGCTGGTGTTCGTCGAGCCCGAGGATTGACGATCAGGAGGCGCGCGCCTCGAGTCGCGCACCCACGCGCCCCGGGGCCTTGAAAGACGCCCGGCCCGCGCCCAGATCAACGGGTGTCCTCCGTTGCCGGCGTCGTCTTCCTGCTCGGGCTCACGCTGTTTGTCGCGCTCGGGCTGGCGGGGCCGCCCCTGCTCGTCGCGCTCCGACGCGCGCGCGTGATGCGCCGGCCGTTCCCGGCGGCGTGGCGCGACCTGCTGCGCCGCCGGATGCCGCTTTACGCCCGGCTGCCGGCACGTGCGCAGATCCGAATGCGCCAGCGCGTGCAGGTGCTGCTGGCCGAGGTGCCGTTCATCGGCTGCGGCGGGCTCGTCGTCACCGACGAGATGCGCGTGCTCGTCGCTGCGCAGGCGGCGCTGCTGCTTCTCGAGCGCGGGCCGGCCTTCCGCGGCCTGCGGCAGGTGCTGATCTACCCCGGCCTGTTCGCGGTGGATCGGCCCCTGGCCGGCGCCGACGGCGTGGTGCACGAGGCGCGCCAGGTGATGGCGGGCGAGTCGCGGGAGCAGGGCCAGGTGGTGCTCGCATGGGACGCGGTGCTGGAAGGCGCCGCAACACCCGATGACGGATCGAACGTCGTCATTCACGAGTTTGCGCACCAGCTCGACCAGGAGAACGGCCCCGCGAACGGCGCGCCGTATCTCGGCCGCGAGGCACGGCAGGAGCGCTGGGCGCGCGTGCTCGGCACCGAATTCGCCCACCTGCGCGAACGCATCGGGCGCGGCGAGGACGGATGGATCGACGCCTATGCAGCAACGAACGCGGCTGAGTTCTTCGCCGTCGTGAGCGAACTCTTCTTCGAACGACCGGCCGAACTGGCGGCGCGACACCCGGCTCTGTTCGCCGAATTCGTGCGCTGTTACCGGCAGGATCCGCGCGCCTGGTGAGGCGGCGGCTTGGTCCGGGCCATCTGTCGGCCGTTCGGTCCGCACGCCACTGCGGGGTTCCGCCACTCGCGGAAGTTAACGGAAGGCATTCGCGGACGTGGTATGGTCGCGGCCGAAAGGCACGAGCCGTGCGCGCAAGCAGGTCGCGCATTGCATTAGAGGCCTTGCACCGACTCGGCGTCATGCGGATTGCGCCGACGAACTCAGGGAATGGATTCCGTCCCCACCCGAAAACGAGATGACCAAGACCTACGCACAAGTGATGAAGCAGATCGACAGCCTCAAGTCGGAGGCCGAGCGCCTGCGGCGCCAGGAGGTCGACGGCGTGATCGAGCGCATCCGCGAGGCGATCCGGCATTACGGCCTGACGGCTGCCGACCTCGGACTCGCGCGCGCCAGGACCGAAGCCAAGGGGCCCGCCCGCAAGACGCGCGGCCGCCGCAAGGCGAAGGCGGCCGCGCCCGGTAATGCCGCCATGAAGTACCGCGACGATCAGGGCCACGGCTGGGTCGGCCGCGGCAAGCGCCCGCAGTGGCTGCGCGACGCACTTGCCGCGGGCAAGAAGCTCGAGGACTTCGCGGTCAAGTAAGGCGCGGCGAGGGGCTCAGCGCGCGACGGCCTGCCGCACCGCGTGCTCCCATTGCTCCATGCGCGCGGCGGCGCGCTCGCGCGGCATCGTCGGCGTGAAGCGCCGTTCCTCGCCCCACTGGGCGGCGATCTCGTCCAGCCCCTCGTAGACCCCGGTGGCCAGCCCGGCGAGGTAGGCCGCGCCGAGGGCGGTGGTCTCGGTCACCTTCGGACGCACGACAGGAATGCCCAGCAGATCGGACTGGAACTGCATCAGCAGGTCGTTCACGCTCGCGCCGCCGTCGACGCGCAGCTCCGCCGGCGGCGTACCGCCGGCCGCCTGGGCGTCGGCCGCCATCGCGCGCAGCAGCGCGGCGCTCTGGAACGCGATGCTCTCGAGCGCGGCGCGCGCGATGTGCGCGACGGTGCTGCCGCGCGTGAGGCCGACGATCGCGCCGCGCGCCTCGGCGTCCCAGTACGGCGCGCCGAGTCCGGTGAAGGCCGGCACGAACATCACGCCACCGGCGTCGGGCACGCTGGCCGCAAGCGCCTGCACGTCGCTGCTCGAGCGGATCGCCTGCAGCCCGTCGCGCAGCCACTGCACCACCGCGCCGCCGATGAAGACGCTGCCCTCGAGCGCGTATTGCGGCAGCGCGCCGGGCTGCGCCGCGGCGGTTGTCAGCAGCCCGTTGTGGCTCGGCTCGAAGCGCCCGCCGGTGTGCATCAGCATGAAGCAGCCCGTGCCGTAGGTGTTCTTCGCCAGGCCGGCGCCGAAGCAAGCCTGGCCGAAGAGCGCCGCCTGCTGGTCGCCCGCGAGTCCGGCGATCGGGATCGGCGCGCCGAAGAGCGTCGTCTCGCCGACCACTCCGCTGGAGGGCACGACGCGCGGCAGCACGCTGTCGGGAACATGCAGCAGCTTCAGCAGTTCGTGGTCCCAGCGCTGGTGGCGGATGTCGAACAACATCGTGCGCGAGGCGTTGCTGACGTCGGTGGCGTGCACGCGGCCGTCGGTGAGCTTCCACAGCAGCCAGCTGTCGACGGTGCCGAAGGCGAGCTCGCCCTGCGCGGCGGCGATATGCGCGCCGTTGACATGGTCGAGCAGCCAGCGCAACTTGGTGCCGCTGAAGTACGGGTCGATCACGAGGCCGGTGGCGTGCCGCACTGTCTGCGCCATGCCTTGCGCGCGCAGCTGCGCGCACAGCGGCTCGGTGCGGCGGTCCTGCCAGACGATCGCATGTGCCACCGGCTGGCCGCTGCGCCGGTTCCACAGCACCGTGGTCTCGCGCTGGTTGGTGATGCCGATCGCGGCGATGTCGGCCACGCCGAGCCCAGACCGGGCGAGCGCCTCCTGCGCGACCGCGAACTGCGAGGCCCAGATCTCGTCGGCGTCGTGCTCGACCCAGCCCGGCTGCGGGAAGATCTGGCGGAACTCGCGCTGTGCCAGCGCGACAACGCGGCCGCTGCGATGAAAGACGATCGCGCGCGAACTCGAGGTGCCCTGATCGAGGGCGAGCAGGTGGTCCTTGGCCATGGTGACGGGTCTCCTCCGGGAGGCGGGCCTGCGCGGGCCTGCGTCGGCCTATTGTGGGCGCCTGGCACTCTTGGCTCTCAACCGTCGGGCCGCGCCGCCTCGCCCATCCAGCCGGGCCAGAACAGTCTGCCCTGGTGTTCGGCGTAGCTCGCCGACCGCGGGCTCGAACGCCATCGCGAGCAGTCGGGTGTCGCCGCCGTGGCAGGCAGAGCGTCGATCGGGCGGGCGGGGCAGGCGGAGAGGGCACGGGCGGTGCCATCGCGGTTATCGTTGCGCCCCCATTGCGGCGAGCCGCCCCCATGACGACCACGCACCGCAACGCGCTCGCCACCGGTACCGCCTTCGCGCTCGCCGCCGGGCTGCTTTGGGGGCTGGTGTTCGTCGCGCCTTTGCTGCTGCCGCAGTACCCTGCCGCGCTGCTGTCGTCCGCACGCTATCTCGCCTTCGGGCTGATCGCGCTTCCGCTGTCCTGGCTGGACCGGCGGGCATTGGCCAGCCTGACGCGGGCCGACTGGATCGAGGCGCTGAAGCTGAGCGCGGTCGGCAACCTGCTCTACTACCTGTTCCTCGCCGCCGCGATCCAGCGCGCCGGCGGGCCGCTGCCAACGATGATCATCGGCACGCTGCCGGTGGTCATCGCGATCACCGCCAACCTGCGCGGCCCGAGCGGCCCGAGCGGCCCGAGCGGCCGGGGTGGCCCGGGTAGGCGCGACGGCCGCCTGCCGTGGCGGCGCCTCGTGCCATCGCTGGCCCTGACCGGCGCCGGCATCGCGCTCGTCAACCAGGCCGAGCTGTCCGCACTGCGCGCGGATCCATCCGCCGACCTCGGCCGCTATGCGTTCGGCGCGCTGCTGACCCTGGGCGCCGTTGCCTGCTGGACCTGGTACCCGATCCGCAACGCCGACTGGCTGCGCGCGCACGCCGGCCGCAACCCGCGCGGCTGGGCCACGGCGCAGGGCGTGGCCACGCTGCCGCTGTCGGCCGCCGGCCTTGCCGCGTTCTCGGCCTGGAGCACGTTCACCGGCTCGGACTTTCCGTTGCCACTCGGCCCGGCGCCGGCGCTGTTCGCCGGCCTCATGTTCGCGATCGGACTGCTGGCCTCGTGGCTGGGCACCCTTTGCTGGAACGAGGCCAGTCAGCGCCTGCCCACCACCCTGGCTGGCCAGTTGATCGTCTTCGAGACGCTGGCGGCGCTGGCCTACGCCTTCGTGCTGCGCGCTCGGATGCCGGGCGCGGCGGTGCTGGCGGGCGCTGCGCTGCTGATCGCGGGCGTGGCCTGGGCGCTGCGCGTGCAGCCGGAGCCGCCGCCCGCGCCGCCGGCAGCCTGACCATTCTCAGCCGAGCGCCTCGTCGAGCACCTCGACCCAATGCCTGACCGGCGTCGCGGTGCCGCTCTGCAGGTGCTGGATGCAGCCGACGTTGGCGCTGACGATCACCTGCGCCTGCGCCGGCGCCAGGTTCGCCAGCTTGCGGTCGCGAAGCTGGGTTGCCAGATCGGGCTGCAGCACGCTGTAGGTGCCGGCCGAGCCGCAGCACAGGTGGCCCTCGGCGGCGGCCAGCCTCACGTCGAAGCCGAGCGTGCGCAGATGGGTCTCGACGCCGCCGCGCAGCTGCTGGCCGTGCTGCAGCGTGCAGGGCGGGTGGAACACGAGCCGGGTGGCCGTCGGTGGACGCAGCTTCTTGGCCAGCGTGCCCACCAGGTCGGGCAGCAGCTCGGAGATGTCCTTCGTCAGCGCGCTCACGCGGGCGGCCTTCCCGGCGTACTCGGGGTCGTGCGCGAGCGCGTGGCCGTACTCCTTGACCGTGACGCCGCAGCCCGACGCGTTCATCACGATCGCCTCCACCTTGCCCTGCGAGGTGAGTCCGTGCACCAGCGGCCACCAGGCGTCGATGTTGCGCCGCATGTCCGCGCGGCCGCCCGCGATGTCGTCTAGGTGGGTGCGGATCGCGCCGCAGCAGCCGGCCCCGTCGGCCACCAGCGTCTGGATGCCGGCGGCGTCGAGCACGCGCGCCGTGGCCGAGTTGATGTTGGGCATCATCGACGGCTGCACGCAGCCCAGCAGCATCAGCACCTTGCGCGGGTGCTCGCGTTGCGGCCACTGGCTTGCACGCGTTCCGGCGCGCTCCGGCACCTTGTTCCTGAGCGCGCCCGGCAGCAGCGGCCTCACGAGCTGCCCCGTCTTCATCGCCGGGCCGAACAGCGGTGAGGTCAGGCCGGCCTTGAGCAGCCAGCGCATCGCCTTCTCGCCGCCGGGCCGCTCGACGCGCTCGTCGACGATCTTGCGGCCGATGTCCACCAGGTGGCCGTATTGCACGCCGCTCGGGCAGGTGGTCTCGCAGGCGCGGCAGGTGAGGCAGCGATCCAGATGCCCCTGCGTCTTGCGCGACACCGGGGCACCCTCGAGCACCTGCTTGATCAGGTAGATGCGGCCGCGCGGGCTGTCGAGCTCGTCGCCCAGCAGCTGGTAGGTCGGGCAGGTGGCGGTGCAGAAGCCGCAGTGCACGCACTTGCGCAGGATGGCCTCGGCCTCCTGGCCTTCGCGGGTGTCCTTGAACTCGGCGGCGAGGTTCGTCTGCATTCAGTTCAGGCGGTACGAGAGGATCCAGTAATGCTCGTGCGCGATCCACTCGCGCTCGAACGCGCAGGTGCCGAGCAGTGCGAAGGCCTCGTCGCGCGAAGGGAAGTTCTTCAGCACCTCGTGCACCGAACCATCGTCGAGCGTGCGCTCCTGGTAGGTGTTGCCGTCGGCGTCGCGGCGCGTGATCGGCGAGCTGCTGGTCTGCACGAACGAGTTGTCGAGGAAGACCACGCGCGCCCCCGGCTCGAGCCTCGAGTGCAGCAGTGCCAGCCAGCCCGGCAGTCGCGCCAGCGGCACATGGCTCCACCAGCAGCCGGCGAGGGCGGCGTCGAAGCGCTGGCCGTCCAGGCCGTCCAGCGTGTAGGCGTCGACCTCGGCGAAGCGCACGCAGCCCGGCAGGGCCTTGGCGCGCGCGACGGCCAGCGTGGCGGGGTTGATGTCGGTGGCCAGCCAATCCCGTGCCGCGCGGGGGCCATGCAGCGTCCACCAGCCCGTGCCGCAGGCGATCTCGAGCACGCGCCGGCCGGCGAAGGGGCCATCGCCAGCGCCGATCCAGCGTTCTATCGCCCGCAGGTCGCTCTGGCGCTCGGGCTTGTGATAGACCCGCTCGTAGTAAGCCGCGCGCTGCGCGTAGTACGCCTGCATCGCCTGCACGACGTCGGCCATCGTCAGAGGCCCGGGTAGAGCCGGCCGCGGTTGAACATGCCCTCGGGGTCGAAGGCACGCTTGAGCTCGCGCTGGATGCGCTCGAGCGGCGGCGCGAGCGGTGCGAACACGCCGGGCGACTTGTCGAGCGAACGGAACAGCGTCGCATGTCCCCCGGCCTGCGCCGCCGCGTCGCGCACCTGGGCCGCCGGCGCCGCCGTGCACAGCCAGCGCTGCGCGCCGCCCCATTCGATGAGCTGCTCGCCCGAGAACTTGAGCGGTGGCGCGACCTGCGGCAACGCAAGCCGCCACAGGCTCGCGCCGCGCTGCACCGCGGCCAAGGCACC
>WBZP01006782.1_pt1 | contig 11234 bp, 11 predicted proteins | sample 5204301 | NCBI WGS metagenome assembly WBZP01 (sample SAMN12412401, study PRJNA552823) | activated sludge metagenome | isolation source: activated sludge from nitrification reactor of wastewater treatment plant... | place: USA: Pennsylvania | collected 2017
TCCGGGCCGCAATGCCTATGGCGAACAATATAACCGCATGGCGGCAGCGCTTCAGGCCATGACCGGCAACATCGGCATCCTTGGCGGGTGCGCCGAGGGCGTCGGCAAGGCCTTCCACTCCGAAGCCGTGGCCTATCCGTACGATGAATTTTCCAACGTCTGGTTCGCGTCGATCAAATCGGACCGTTGGGCCCATTGTGTTTTGAACTACCCGAACGTGAAGCGCGAAGAGATCGGCTGCTGGCCGCGCAGCGACCAGCTGGACGGTGTCATACCCAACATCCGCGGCATCTTCTGGCAGGGCTCGGATTGGCTCAATCAGCTGACAAACATCAACAAGGAAATCCAGGCCATCCGCAAGCTCGAAGCGGACGGCGACAAGGAAAGCCTGTTCGTATGCATGGACAGCACCATCACGCCGACCGGCATCTGGGCTGATTTCCTGTTGCCGATTGCCACGCATTTCGAGCGTCACGACGTGGCGCTGCCCTGGTACAAGGGGCACTATTACATTCACCGGCCGAAGGTCATTCAGCCGATGGGGGAATCGAAGACCGATTTCCAGGTATTCACCGAACTTGCCTATCGGCTGGGATTCGGCCCCGCCTACAATCCGCGCGCCACGCGCGAATATTTCTTGAACGACGATAGCGTCGATGAGGCCTATCTCGAGCACTGGTGGAAAGAGCGCGTCATGCACCATCAGGGCGTGACCATGAGCTGGGAAGACTTCAAGAAGCACGGCGTCTACAAGTTCATCCTCGATAAGCCGCACGTCGCTTTCCGCGATCAGATCGAAAAGGGCACGCCGTTCCAGACACCGTCGGGCAAGATCGAAATCTTCTCCAGTGTGCTCGGCAAAATCACCGATTGGACCAAGACACAATACGGCTATGAGATCCCGGCGATCCCGAAATGGATCGAGCCGTGGGAATCGCTCAATAGCCCCAAGACCAAGGACTATCCGTTCCACCTTGTGAGCCCGCATCCGCGCCACCGCACCCACTCGATCTTCAACAATATCGGCTGGTTGCGTGAAACCTTTGAGCAGGAAGTCACGATCAACGCGTCGGACGCCAAGAAGCTCGGGATCAAGACCGGCGATACGGTTGAGGTCTTCAATGATCGCGGCAAGTGCATCGTGCCGGCCTACGTCACCGAGCGCTGCATGCCGGGCGTGGCCGTGCTGCACGAAGGCGCCTGGATGGATATCGACGAAAATGGTGTCGACCGCGCAGGCAACCCCGACTTCCTCACTCTGGATGAACCGAGCCCGGCGGGCGCCTTTGCCTACAATACCGTGCTCGTAAACCTCAAGAAGTCGGATCTTGAACACAGACCCGGATGGGACAAGCTCGCGACCTCGCGCAGCCACGTGTTCCGCCGCGACCTGTAAGAAACCTGAGGCAAGGAGTGAGCCATGGCCGAGCCAAAGGACAAAGCGGCGATCAAAGAAGCGGTGCTTCGCAAAAAGCGGGAAGTCTACACGCCCGTTGTGCCTGATGAGCAATTGGGCTTCATCCACAACAACGTCGATTGCATCGGCTGCCGGGCGTGCGAAATCGCCTGCAAGGACAAGAACGGTCTGGCGCCGGGGCCGCGCTTTCGCCGTGTGATGTACGTCGAGGGCGGCACGTTCCCCGATGTCTACGCCTACAAAGTCAACATGTCGTGCAACCACTGCGCTGAACCGGCGTGCCTGCCGACATGTCCGACCGGCGCGATTTTCAAGCGCAAGAAGGACGGTATCGTCGATATCGACTCGAGCCTCTGCATCGGGTGCCGGAGGTGCGAAGCCGCCTGCCCGTTCGGTGCGCCGCAGTTCATTCCCGATCAAAACATCGTGTCTAAGTGCAATATGTGCGTCGATGAGATCGACGCCGGTCGCAAACCCTACTGCGTCATGGCCTGCATGATGCGCGTTCTCGACATCGGGCCGATTGACAAGCTGCTCGACGCTACCCATGAAACAAAGGCCCGTGGCCCCAACGACAAGGTGGTGCGCCAGGTGCAGTCGATGGCCGATCCCGAGCTGACCAAGCCGTCAATCGTGTTCGTTGCCCACAGCAAGGGAGCCGTGAAATGAGTGACGCGACCGGATCCGCCGCAGCAAACGCCGGCGGAACCGTGGATGCGGCCAGTTTTACAGCTTTCAAGGACGCGGTCGCCGGGGATCTGGAATTGTTCGCCGGGCTCCATGATCGCGAGCCGACCGCGGCCACGGTGGAAGCCGTGCAGATGTGTCCGATCGAGCAGCAGCTCGGCCTGGTCATGCAGTCCGATGCAGGCAAAGCAGCCATCGCCGCGTTCGCACTTGCCGTCGATGCCTTGCCAAAGCCGGTCACCGCGATGGCGCTTGACGATCTGGCGGCCGGCTTTGCCGATGTCTACCTCCGCCATACCTATCGCGCATCTCCATCGGAATCGGTCTGGATGACCGAGGACAACATGGAGCAGCAGGCGCCCATGTTCGAAACGCGGGAATGGTACCGCCGCCACGATCTCGTCGTGAACGATTGGGCCAAACGGCCTGACGATCACCTCGTCATTCAGCTGCGCTTCCTGGCGCATGCCATCGCTCACGCCAAGTCCCCTTCCGATCTTGCCGACACCGCCAATTTTCTCGATCAGCACCTGATGCTGTGGATCAAGAAGTTTGCCGTGCAGCTGGTGCGTTCCGGCGCGCCCGAATGGTTTGCTGCCGTTGCCATTCTCACCGCCAGCTACATCGATGAGCTGCGAGATCATTTGACGTCGTTGACCGGCGTCGCACGGCCCAAGCCTACAACAGGCCCCAAAGGCAAGAAGCGGCCGTCGCAAGAGGCTGAGGAGCGTCCCTATATTCCGGGCGTTGCGCCGTCGTGGTGATGAGCGCGGTGGCGCTGCCTAAGATCGACGGCGACCGTTGTGTTCATGGACTGTGTGCCACGGCAACCTGCACGGCTTGCGTCTCGGCTTGCCCGCGCCAGGCCTTTTTAATGACCGATGACGCTCTGACGTTCGATGCAAGCCAATGCGACGGCTGCGGCCTGTGCCGCCCGGCTTGCCCGGAAGCGGCCATCGGCTTTGAGGGTGTCTCGTTTTCAGCCTATCTCGATCAAGACAATGCCTCAGCGCTTTTTGCCTGCGAACGAGCCGGGGCGGGTGCTGGCTCCGGCATCGTGCCGTGTCTGCACGCAATCGGGGAACGCGACTTGGATGAGGCGGCCGCGTCCGGCATCAAGGAGATCGTGTCGGCTCGCGGCGCCTGTTCGTCGTGCCCGCGTTCGACGTCGAAGACCCTTGAGTTGGCGCTCGCCAGGGTCAACCTGCGACGGCTTTCGCGGCGCCAGCCTCCGCTCGGCGCACGCGATGTCGAGCCTGCAGCATGGTCGCGCCTGCGGCGGCAGGCCTCCGAGCGCGGGAATGACATAGATCAAAGTCGGCGTGGTCTGCTCGGCATTAAGTTGAAAGCCAAATCAGTGCCGGGTTTGGCCGTCGCAGACGAAAATGCGGCGGAGGGGTCCGCTGCACTCTTCTATGTGGTGCCAACGATCGATCTGAGCCGGTGCAACGGCTGCGATGCCTGCACGCGGATCTGTCCACATGGTGCCGTTCAACTGCAGACAGACGCGGCGGGCCCATTCTACCGCATCGCCCCGCAGCACTGCACAGGATGCCATCTATGCGTGGATGTTTGCGAGGTCGATGCGGTCACACTCCAAGCGATGGCGCCGGCAAACGCCACGCGCGTAACGCTGAAATCCGCAACCTGCAGCAAGTGCGGCGCGCCCTTCCATCAGCCGTCTATCGGCGCAGCCGAGCCGGTTGTGTCGCAGGGCCGGCGTGGGAACACCCAAGTCTGCCGGATCTGCCAGAAGAAAAATCACGCCGCCACGCTGTTTCAGGTCCGCGAGTGAAGACGGAAGCACTTTTGATCGCGGTGCTGGACCGCGCGCCCGCCACGTCGTTCGAAGCGGTGCTTCGTGGAGGCTCTTGCCGATGACATCGCGCTCCCGGTTGAGCCGCAAAGTGCTGTCGGCGCTCGCCGTCGGTCTGCTGCTCGCGTCCCTCGTTTTCCTTTTTCTGTTCATTCAAACCTACCGGACGCAATTGCGGATCGAGCGCGGCTTTGCCAGCGACCAGGTCAACCGGCTATTTCAGGTCTCGCTTGAAAACGCGATGTTGAAGCGCGACCTGCCGGGCTTGCAGGAAATCATCACCCGGCTTGGTCAGCAGCCCGGCATCGTCAGCGTCAGGATTATCAGGTCCTCGGCAAGACCTTGAGCAACGCCGACTTCGGCTGCGAAGATTGTGCGCCGGGCACAGCCCTGGCGGCCGTGGCCTCCTCGCAGATGGTCGAGCTGGCCGACGGCAAGCAGGTGCTGCGCAGCATTCATCCGATCCACAACAAGGCAGAGTGCAAGGGCTGCCACGGTGAAGCGTCCGCCCATCCCGTCAACGGTACACTCATCGTCGATCACGATATCACGGGCATCAAGACCGAGGCGATGCGCGCCGCGGGCCTGATGAGCGGCGCGGGGCTGCTGGTCGCGCTCATGGGCATGACGGCGGCGTGGCTCGTTTTGAAAAAACAGGTGTTGAAGCCCATTCTAGCGCTCGATACGGCGAGCCGGACTCTCGCGGGTGGCGATTTAGGCGTTCGCGTCACGCCGGAGCTCAACCGCGACGATGAACTCGTCGACCTGTTCAAGAGCTTTAATGGCATGGCCGATACGATCGAAAAAGGCGTGAACGAGGTGCGCGAGAAGGAAGCGTTCTTGCAGTCGCTCATCGATACCGTGCCGGATGGCGTGCGCGTGCTTGACGAAAACTATACGGTCGTGATGGCCAATACCGCGTATGCCCGGCAGGCGCAGCCCGGCGCCGCGCCGATTGTCGGTGTGCCCTGCTATGCCATCCATGGCCGCAATGAGCGCTGTCCGCCAACGCTCGTCACCTGTCCTTATCACGCCATCAAATCCGATGGAGAGCCGATCAAGTACATTCACCGCCACGTTAGAGGTGACGGCAGCGAGCTGTTCGTTGAGACCACCGCGGCGCGGCTCAGCCAAAAAAAGGATGGGCGCACGCGTCTCTATATTGTTGAGGCCATTCGCGATCTGGAACAGCCGGTCAAGTACTCGCAGGAGCAACGCTTGTCGGAGATCGGCCAGCTCGCTGCCGGCGTGGCGCACGAGATCTACAACCCATTGGCGTCCGTGCGTTTGGGCCTGCAGGCCTTGATCCGCCGCGCCAAAAGCACCGACCGGCTTGATGCGGAAACTTCCGAATATCTCGGCATGGTCGATGGCGAAGTTGAAAAGTGCATCCGCGTGACCAAGCGGCTGCTCGATTTGAGCCAGGTGCCCAGTCAGAGCCTGCAGCTTGTCTCGCTCTCGACAGTCATTCCCGAGGTCATCTCGCTTCTGCGCTACGAAGCCGAGCAATCACACATCGAATTGATTTTCGATCTGGGTCATGACGACCTTCGGGTTTTCGCCACCGATTCCGAATTGCGGATGTTAAACCTCAACCTGGCGCAGAATGCGTTCCATGCCATGCCCAAGGGTGGCACGCTGACGGTGAGCGGACGGCAGGAGGGCGATGACGTCATCATCACATTCAAGGATACGGGTGTGGGCATTGAGCCCGGCGTCCTGGAGCACATCTTCGAGCCGTTTTACTCCAAGCGCGCCGATGGCGTGCAAGGCACGGGCCTGGGCCTCACCATCTGCAAGGCCATCGTCACCCGCTATCACGGGACAATGGGCGTGGAGAGCACGCCCGGCAAGGGCACCACCTTCACCATCACCTTCCCCAAAGCTGACGCGAACAGGACACTCCCATGACCCTCGACATACAGAAAAAATCGATTCTGGTGGTCGAGGACGACAACGTCCTAAAAGACCTAATCGCGCGCCAGCTCGCCCACATCGGTTATCGCATTCAGACCGCCAAGTGCTGGAAGGATACCGAAGCCCTGCTCCAGCACTCCGAGCCCGATCTCATCATTCTCGACATGCGGCTTCCCGATGCCAATGGGCTCGATCTCATCAAGACTCTTGCTGACGACCACACCGTGATCGTCCTGACGGCCTATGCTTCCATTCAAAACGCGGTTGAAGCGGTAAAAAACGGGGCGTTCGCCTACCTCTCCAAGCCGGTCAACCTGGAAGAACTCGAACTTGAAGTCGCTCGCGCGCTGCAAAGCACGGCCTTGAAACGCGACTATGAGTTCGTCCGTGACCGCCAGCGGGCCAAGCGCCAGAGCCTGCTCGTCGGCTCCAGCCCGGCCTTGCGTGAACTGGACCAGTTGATAGACGCCGTTGCGCAGTCGACGACGACGGTGCTGCTGGAAGGCGAGAGCGGCGTCGGCAAGGAAGTGGCGGCCCGCGAAATTCACGAGCGCAGCGCCCGCGCGGAGCGCAACTATGTGGTGCTCGATTGCTGTACGCTGCATGAGAATTTGTTCGAATCGGAATTGTTCGGCCACGAAAAGGGAGCCTTCACCGGCGCGGTTTCCCAGAAGCGCGGGCTGATTGAAGCAGCCGACGGCGGGACGCTGTTTCTCGACGAAATGGGAGAAATATCGCCGACCTCGCAGGCCAAGCTTCTGCGTGTGATCGAGACTAGGCAATTCCGACGTGTCGGCGGTATCAAGGATCTGACCGCGGATGCCCGCATCATCGCTGCGACCAATCGCGATCTCGCCACCATGGCCAAGGAAGGCCGTTTCCGCCAGGATCTCTATTATCGCCTGAGCGCGTTCACGATCCGCGTGCCGCCGCTGCGTGAGCGCCGGGAGGACATAGCCATTCTCGCCCGCTATTTTCTGGAGAAGCACGATTTCTCCCGCCGCTTCAAGAAAGAGCTGTCGCGCGGGGCCGAACGTGCACTCGTTGCTTATGATTGGCCGGGTAACGTGCGCGAATTGCGCAACGTAATCGAACGCGCCATCATCCTCTCAGGCGCGGAATCGATCATCCACGCGCGGCATCTGGGTTTGCCGCACGACGCCGGCAACGGTTCGGGCGAGATCAAGCTGGCGTTTGATCACGAGCCGACGTTGGAAGACGTGCGCTTGAGCTACGTGAAGCTGTTGCACAGCAAGTATTCCGGGCACCGCGCCAAACTTGCATCCGTGCTGGGCGTGAGCGAGCGCAATCTCTACCGGCTGCTGCAACGCTACGGATTGGAGTAAGCCGGCGCAGCGCCGAACAGGCTCACGCGTGGCCGGCGTCGTTGACCAGATGCGACAGGTCGATGCCGAGCTTTGCCATGGCGCGGGCATATTTGCTTTCAAGATCGTGATCAAAGATCAGATCCGCATCGGCCGGGCAGTTGAGCCAGCCGTTGGCCTGAATTTCGCTCTCCAACTGGCCGGGTGACCAGCCCGAGTATCCAAGCGCCAGCAACGCCCGGTTGGGCCCTTGGCCCTGGGCGATGGCTTTCAGGATATCGATGGTCGCCGTGAGGCAAACGTCCTTCTCGATCGAGAGCGTGGAGTCCTCGGCGAAATAGTCGGCACTGTGAAGGACAAAGCCGCGTCCGGTCTCGACCGGGCCGCCGACCTGGATGGACAGAGACAGGATCTCGTTTGAAATTTCGTCATTGCCGGAGCGCGGCGAAATTCCGAGCCGCTCCAGAAGATCGGGGGCGGTGATGTGGTTGGCACGCTGGTTTATGATGAGGCCCATGGCGCCTTCTTCGGAATGGGCGCACAGGTAGATGACCGAGCGCGAGAAGCGCCGGTCGGTCATGCGCGGCATGGCAACCAGAAGCTGTCCTTCCAGAAATCCTGATTTGGCATTGCGGCGGCGTGTCTGCTTCGGCACTTTCATGGCATGAAGATTAGACCGGGTCTGAGGCGGCGTGAAGACCGCTTGCGGCAGCCAATTTTCAAACCCATCTCAGGGCCCATACCAAGGTTTGAGGCAGGCCTGGGGGTGGCCTGGCCGTAGCGTCCCGCCGGGTTTGTGACTTGCCGGATGCTATGGCTTCGCTAGAAGGGCAGGTATGATGCGATTGGCAAATGCGGCGTTAGGGCTACTGGTGGCCACAACCGTTTGGTCGGGCGGCGCCGGACCCGCGGCGGCCGGCGATGGGGTCCAGTCTGCCTGGGTCAAAAGCTTTAACTCCGAAGCGCGCCTTGTGGCCGGTCGATCCGCAGCGGGTGCCCCGCTGTATGCGGCGATCGAACTCAAGTTTCCAGCCGGCTGGAAAACCTATTGGCGCATGCCGGGCGATGCCGGCGGCATTCCACCTGAATTCGATTGGGGCGGATCTGAAAATCTTGGAACCGCCGACGTGCTCTTCCCGGCGCCCGAACGCTTGATCGACAAGGCTGGCAACACCATCGGTTACAAGGACCACGTTACCTTCCCGGTTGCGGTGACGGCGAAGGATGGTGCCCAGCCCGTCATGTTGAAGCTCAAGGCAGCCTACGGCATCTGCAAGGATATCTGCATTCCAGCCGAAGCCGAATTGGAACTGGCGGTCCCGCCGGACGTTGGACCCTCCGCTATCATCGCAGACGCGATGGCAAAAATACCCAGCACCAAAGCCCAGGCCGGCAAGGACCCGGCCCTTGTGGCCACCCGGATCGATAAAATCGACGGAAAGGCCGTATTGACGTTCGAGGTCTCCAATGGGGCGGGCGGCGAAGGCGATGCATTCATCGAAGGGCCGGCTGGGGTTTACGTCCCCGTGCCGGATCGGGTTTCATCCAAGGATGGCCGGACGACGTATCAGGCCGATATCAGCGAATCGCTTGCGGACCTGACCGGCAAGGACATCCGCGTCACCATGACGTCACCTGGCGGCCAGTCGGAAGCGACATTCACGCTGACGCCTTGAGCGGCGCGGCACCTTTGTTCACACAAACCCTGCAAGTCGAAGAGGACAACATGGCTCTTAAGGTTGGAGACAAAATTCCAAGTGCGAAGTTCACGGTCATGGGCGCCGATGGCCCCACGGCCATGTCGACGGACGAGGTGTTCAAGGGCAAGAAAGTCGCGCTGTTTGCCGTGCCGGGCGCCTATACGCCGACCTGCCACAAAAACCATATGCCGGGGTTTGTCGATCGGGTTGGCGAACTGAAGGGCAAGGGTATCGATAGCATCGCCTGCACGGCGGTGAACGATATCTTCGTGCTTGACGCCTGGGCGAAGGATACCGGCGCCGCCGGCAACATTCTGATGCTCGCCGATGGATCGGGAGATTTCGCGAAGGCCACCGGTCTTGATATCGATCTGTCAGGCTTTGGCCTCGGCCTGCGCTCCAAGCGCTACGCCATGCTCGTTGATGATGGCGTGGTGAAGGTGTTGAACATCGAGGACAGCCCGCCGCAAGCTGAGAAATCGAGCGCCGCAAACCTGTGCTCGATGATCGACCGTTCGCTGTAGTTCAAAGACCGGAAGACCGTGTGCGGCCTCATCTTCTCTTTTTTCCCGGAGAGGATGGGCGGCATCGGCCGGATTTGAGGCCGGTTTATTTGCCTCTGGTCTTGAACGGAGCCATCCCGGTGCGGGCGAGTTCGTCAGCGCGTTCGTTCTCGGGGTGGCCGGCGTGGCCTTTCAGCCAATGCCACGTCACCTCGTGTTTCTGATTGAGTGCATCGAGGCGTTGCCACAGCTCGGCGTTTTTCACGGGCTTCTTGTCGGCCGTTTTCCAACCGTTCTTTTTCCAGCCGTGCACCCAGCCGGTGATGCCGCTGCGGACGTAGACGCTGTCGGTCCACAGATCGACCTTGCTTTTCTTTTTCAAGGCCTCGAGAGCGGAAATCGCCGCCATCAGCTCCATGCGGTTGTTGGTGGTTTCCGCCTCCCCGCCATGGATTTCCTTGCGGTGCGCGCCGGAGATGAGCACGGCCCCCCAGCCGCCGGGCCCGGGATTTCCCGAGCAGGCGCCATCACTGTAAATCTCGATATGCGGTTTGTGGGCAGTCATCAGGCCGCCTCGCCGCCGTAGTCGGCGATGGACTTGACGCCTTGATGGAAGCGCAGACGGCGCACGTAGTCGAACGGGTCCTTGCGGGCCACCAGCGCATCCTTGGGCGTATTCAGCCAATCGTAGCTGCGTGTTAGAAGAAAGCGCATCGCCGCGCCGCGGGCGAGCACCGGCAGCGCTTTGCGCTCCTCCCCCGTCAAGGAGCGAACCTCATCATAGCCTTTGAGCAGCGCCCGGCCCTTGGTGACGTTGTAGGAAAAATCCTGTTCGAAGCACCAGGCGTTGAGGCAGATGGCGAGGTCGTAGGCAAAGGCGTCGTTGCAGGCAAAATAGAAATCGATGAGGCCAGACAGCTTATCGCCGATGAAGAACACGTTGTCGGGAAAGAGGTCGGCGTGGATGACGCCTTTGGGAAGATTTTCGGGCCAACCCGTATTCAGCGTCTCAAGCTCGGTGGCGATCAGCCTATTCATGCCGGGCAGGATATCGTCGGCATGATTGGCGAATTTGTTAAACAGCGGGGCCCAGCCGGACAGCCCGAGAGAATTGGCGCGTGCGATGGCAAAGTCCGCGCCGGCCAGATGCATGCGGGCAAGCGCCCGGCCGACCTCGGCGCAATGCTGTGCTTTCGGCTTCCTTGGCCACATGCCGTCGAGAAAGGTGATGATGGCGGCGAGCCGGCCGCCGACGCTGTTCAGCACCTTGCCGGTCCGGTCATGCACCGGCAGCGGGCACGTCACGCCCTTGGCCGACAAGTGCTCCATGAAGCCGAGGAAGAACGGCAGATCGTTAGGATCGACGCGTTTTTCATAGAGAGTGAGAATGTAGGTGCCGGACGAGGTGTGCACCATGTAGTTGGTATTTTCGACGCCCTCGGCAATGCCCTTGTAGGACAACAGTTCGCCGATGTCGTACCGGCCGATGAAGGCCTGCAGCTCCTCGTCGCTGACTTCGGTGTAGACAGCCATCAGGCCCTTGCCTCGACAGTTCGGTTAGGAATTGACCGAGGTGCGGGAGCGCAGCTCGCGAGGAACGTTGAACACCACCCGTTCCTCCGCCGTGGAGACAATGTCAATGGTCACGTCATAGCGTTCCTTGAACGCTTCGATGACCTCCGAGACGATGATTTCCGGTGCGGATGCTCCCGCAGTCACGCCGACGCTTTGGATGCCCTGCAACTTGTCCCAGGGCAGCTGATCGGCACGTTCAACGAGCACGGCCAGCGAGCAGCCGGAGCGCTCGGCGACTTCGACGAGCCGAAGCGAGTTGGAACTCTTTGGGCTGCCGACAACGATCAGGGCATC
>WBZP01005895.1_pt1 | contig 11232 bp, 10 predicted proteins | sample 5204301 | NCBI WGS metagenome assembly WBZP01 (sample SAMN12412401, study PRJNA552823) | activated sludge metagenome | isolation source: activated sludge from nitrification reactor of wastewater treatment plant... | place: USA: Pennsylvania | collected 2017
CAGCCGGAAGCATTATATCACGCGGTACGACCAGCAGATGAAGATCGTACAGCATCAGCAGCTGGACTTTATCAACGATAAGACATTCAATCTGGATTTTATTACCTATCCCAACTATTACTACATCATTTATCAGTACCAGAAGAACAACGTAGTTTTCTGCAATGCCGTTAAAATGAATGCGGCGGGGGAGAGACTGTCGGAGCCGGTTGTTCTGGATACCACCCGGATCGGTTTTTTTGCAGACAATAAGATATATTCCTATTCCTGCAGCGAAAACAAAGAACGCATCCTGATTTACAAAAGACAGGTCAGAAATGATTACCTGACCGTTGCCACCCGTTTATTCAACCAGGATTTTCAGCAGCTCGACAGCTCGCGCCAATTGGTTAAATATGACGACCGGCGAGACTTTTACAGCGAACTGGTAGTGGATAACAATGGAGATTTCCTGTTTGCCAGGGGAACGGGCAAGAGTAACCGCGAAAAAACCAATACCATTCACATCCTGCTGCATAAGCCGGGAATGGATACTTTCAGGTTTTACAATATCTCGCTGAATGAACAATATGTCAATGAGGTTTCCATCAAAGCCGACAACCTGAACAAACATTTCATGATCAATGCCTTTTACCAGGGCAGAAAAAATAAAATGGTGGAAGGGCTGTTCACCTCCATCATTGATATGAACGGTGAAAAAGCCGTCAGTGCTGTGTTTAATCCTTTTTCCGATTCCCTGCGCAGACTGATCAATCCGATGGATAAATCGTCACTCAGTTTTGATAACCTGACCATCAGAAACATAATCCTGAAACGTAAAGGCGGTTTTGTGATAGCGGCAGAGGATTATTTTACGGAAACCATGTATAACAATAACTGGAACAGGAATTATATGTTCTACAATAATTACTATTCCGGCACTGCCAATGATTATTTCCTCAATAACCCATATTACTATTATGGTTATCGTCCATGGAATTCATCGGCCCGCGATGTGAATACCCGTTATTATTACAACGATATCGTGATCATGAGTGTAGACTCAACCCTGAAGCTGGAGTGGAACAATGTGATCCATAAAACGCAGTATGATGTGGACAGTGAGAACTTTTTATCTTTCTCAACGATGAACGCAGGGGGAGAGGTACGATTCCTCTTCCTGGACAAAGACAACCAGAAGCAGATCATCAGCAATCATGCCCTGCAACCTGGCGGCCAGATCAAAAGATATCCCACAATACGAAGTAATGAACTCGGTTACGGATTCATGCCCAGGCTGGCGAAGCAGGTGGGAGCCAGGCAGGTCATCATACCTTATGTATACCTGGGGTATATCGCTTTTGCCCGGATCGATTTTAACGACTAACGGATTTTTATATATGATCCATAAAGCCCATTTTTGCAGGGTTAACCCTTTATCAGCCAATCTTCATTTATTGTGACAGGCACATTCAAAGCCAATAACCCGATCAACAGTTTCCTGCTGCTTGCATACGGGCTGCTGATCAAACTTCCCATATTCCTGTATCCGCAGGTGCCGCATGCGGCGGAAGCAGACGGGTTCTTTTACCGCTACCTGCTCAATTGGCTGGATAATGCCGGAAGTACTTTTCCGGTTATTTACAGTATCTGCGCATTCATACTCCTGTATGTTCAGGCCATGGGTATCAATAAACTGGTGAATGCCCAAAAACTGCTTCCTAAGCCTAATTACCTTCCTGCCATGTGTTACCTGCTCATCACGTCACTGTTCAGGGAATGGCAAATATTATCGGCACAACTGATCATGGCAACCCTGCTTGTCTGGATCCTTTCCCAATTAAGTAACCTGTATAATCACCCCAATGCCAAAACCATCCTGTTCAATACGGGCATGGCGCTGGGCGTGGCCACGTTTTTCTACTTTCCCGGTATCGCATTCACCCTTCTCCTGGTTGTGGGGCTTTCCGTTACCAGGCCCTTTAAACTGCCGGAATGGGTGGTGGCCTTGCTTGGCATGCTGGCACCTGCCTATTTTTATGGCGCCTGGATATTCCTGACCGGCCAATGGGAATCTTTCAAACTCCCTGTCGTCAATATGTCCTCAGGAGGATTCCATCAAACAAGCTGGGGTTATATATCCATTGCGATCATCCTGCTGGCCGTCGTCATCGGCTCGGTTTTCATACAACAATCGATCAGCCGGCTCCTTGTTCAATCCCGGAAATGCTGGAGCCTCGTTTACCTCTACCTGCTGGTAGCCTTGCTCATGCCCCTGTTAACGGCTTCGTTCGGACCCGGCAGCTGGTTCCTGAGCCTCGTTCCTGTGGCGGCAGTCATGGCAGCATCGCTTTTTTATCCCGACAGGAAATGGTTTGCACACCTTATCCACTGGGGCCTCTTCATACTGACCATCGTTCAGGGTTATTTCATCAGGTAAATCCACCCCGCTGATTTACATTTGCATATACTTCAAAACGCAGCAAAATGAAATTCGGTGTGGTAGTATTCCCCGGTTCCAATTGCGACAGGGATATGGTGGAAGCCCTTCAGAACGACCTGAACCAGGAGGTTGTAGTCTTATGGCACAAGGACCGCGATCTAAGTGCTTTCACCAAAGATGATTGCATCGTACTGCCCGGAGGTTTCAGTTATGGCGATTACCTGCGCTGCGGCGCCATTGCCCGTTTCAGCCCAATGATGCAGGAAGTGGTAAAATTTGCCGGGGAGGGAGGTAAAGTGCTTGGTGTTTGTAATGGGTTTCAGATCCTGTGCGAAAGCGGACTTCTTCCCGGTGTACTACTGAGAAACGCCGGCCAGACCTTTATTTGTAAAAATGTGCACCTGACCACACCCGGAGCAGGCCAGGCAAAAGCCCTGACAATTCCCATTGCACACGGCGAAGGACGTTATTTTGCCACTCCTGATGTGATGCAGGAGATCTTATCCCATGACCAGGTGCTGTATTATTATTCGGATGCACATGGGCAGGTTACCGCAGACAGCAACCCCAATGGCGCACTGCATAATATCGCCGGGATAACGAACCGGACAAAGAATGTATTTGGCATGATGCCCCACCCCGAACGTGCCTGCAATCCCGCACTCGGAAATACCGACGGGAAAACCGTCTTCCGCCAGCTTTTCGGAATCGGGGCATGATATTAACAGACTTTAACAGCCTTTTGGGCTGCTAACAGATAATTTTGCAGTCAGACGAACGTTAAGCACCAGACTATGAACTTAAAGCGACTTTTTTCCCTGCTTACCCTGATATTTATTGGCACTCAGGGTTTTTCCCAAATCGAGAACCCGGTCAAGTGGTCCTATACGGCTAAAAAAACGGCTGATAAGACCTATGAGCTGCACATGACTGCCAGCCTTGACCCCAAATGGCATATCTACGCACAACAGGCTGGCGAAGGCCCCGAACCCACCAGTTTCCGTTTTGATAAAAATCCACTGGTCGTATTACAAGGTGGCGTTAAGGAATCAGGCAAGCTCGAAAAAACCTATGATCCGAATTTCAAATCAACATTGAGATACTATGGTAACCAGGTCGACTTCATTCAGAAAGTGAAACTGAAATCCACCGCAACAACAGTGGTTAAAGGTTTCGTTACCTATATGGTTTGCAATGATAACCGCTGCCTGCCGCCGAAGGAAATTCCGTTTTCCATAAAAATCGACGGTAAATAATCCATTACTTTTGTTCATCCCGGTACTCGTTTATCGGGATTTTTTATCACCTATGCGCCAACTCCGTCTATTTTTCTTACTGATCACATGCCTGTATCTGTTACCGGGTAAAATGCTGGCGCAGGACAGCCTGGTGGTAAAATGGCAATCGGCTGTCAATAAGATTTCCGACAAAGAATACGACATCACACTTCGTGGCATCATCAGCAAAGGCTGGCACATGTATGCAAAGGCAGACTCGGAGGATGGGCTTGAAGGCTTACGGTTATCGATCGGAGATTCCCTGGTACCTGCTGCCGATATTCAAATAAGCGGAAAAAATGCGGAGATCGCTGACCCGTTATTTGAGCAGCACCGCAAAATAGTTACTACCGACAGTATCAGCCTGAGATACCGTTACCGGTTGAGCGGTGAAGCGCCCGCCAGTCTGCGGCTTTCCGTAGCCTATGAAGCGGCAGGATTGGGGCAGTTTATACCGGAAGAAGCGAAACTGACGGTTGTGTTTGGCCATCCGAATCTGGGCGCGGTTGAAACAAGGATACTCATCCCGTCCATAGATATCAGGAACCCGGCCCGTGTATGTGGCGCCTCAACGGGAGTGGAAAGCACTACCGCATCAAAAGGCCTTGTTGGCATATTCCTGCTGGGATTCCTCGCGGGCCTGGTGGCCCTGTTGACACCCTGCGTTTTTCCCATGATCCCGCTGACGGTTTCTTTCTTTACGAAGAAAGCGCAAAGCCGTAAAGCCGGTATCAGGAACGCCATGTTTTATGCGTTTTTCATCCTGCTGATTTATGTGGTGTTGAGCCTGCCTTTTCATTTCCTCGATAAGCTGAACCCCGAGATACTCAACAATATTTCCACCAATGTGTATCTCAACCTCATCTTTTTTATCGTATTCATCGTATTTGCCCTTTCCTTTTTCGGATTATTCGATATCACGCTTCCTGCCTCATTATCGGGTACGGCAGACCGTAAGGCCGGTCTGGGCAATATCATGGGCATTTTTTTTATGGCCCTTACACTGGCCATCGTTTCATTCTCCTGCACCGGCCCGATACTGGGTTCGTTGCTGGCTGGTTCCTTAACGGCCAGTGGAGGCGCCATACAATTGACTGCGGGCATGGCGGGCTTCGGATTAGCGCTGGCATTACCCTTTGGCCTCTTTGCCCTGTTTCCGCACTGGCTTTCCTCCCTGCCAAAATCAGGGGGCTGGCTCAATACGGTAAAAGTTGTTTTGGGATTCGCGGAACTGGCGCTGGCATTGAAATTTTTGTCGAATGCAGACCTGGTCAAGCATTGGGGTTTACTTAAACGCGAGGTGTTTATCGGGCTGTGGATCATCATAGGAGCGGGCCTAACGCTTTACCTGCTCGGGCTGATCCGTTTCAAGCATGATTCTCCTGTAAAAAAACTGTCGCCAGTCAGGATTGGTCTGGCTGTATTAACCGGGCTCTTTACTTTGTACCTGGTGCCGGGCGTGACCAATTCCAGGCTTGCCAACCTGACACTGATCAGCGGTTTCCCGCCACCGTTATATTACAGTGTATATCACCAGAACGCTGAGTTTGTCCTTGGTTTGCATGGTACCCGCGATTATAACAAGGGCCTTGCTCTGGCAAAAGAAGAAAATAAACCTGTTTTGCTTGATTTCACCGGGTACGCCTGTGTCAATTGCCGCCGTATGGAAGAAAAGGTTTGGAGCAGGCCGGATGTGTATGCATTGATGAAAGAGAAATTCATTGTGATTTCGCTATATGTGGATGATAAACAGAAACTCCCTGCCGATAAACGGTTCGTATATACCATGAAGGACGGCACCCAAAAGGAGATCAATACAGTAGGAGATCTCTGGGCGACATTTGAAACGGAAAATTTTTCCAATAACGCACAGCCTTTATATGCGATCCTCAATACCAGGGAGGAATTACTGACCGAACCCGTTGGTTATACTCCTTCTGCGGATGAATACCTCGCCTGGCTCCAGTGCGGGCTAAAAGAGTTCAATAAGTAACATGCTATATAACGCTTTGATGGATTGTTGCACGATTTGAGCAACCGCTCATCGGTCAATGAACATTCAACACATTTTTTAATTACGGAAGTTTAATGGTATGCATAAAAAGCCCGCTGTTAATCAGCGGGCTTTATTTCTTTGGGGATTACTGAATGTGGGGGTGATATTATAATGCGATCTGCTTTTCTGTCATCATTTTACGCAGGTTGATCAGACCATAACGCATACGACCGAGCGCTGTATTGATACTGCATTTGGTCAATCCGGCGATTTCCTTGAAGCTGAGGTCGGCATAATGACGCAGGATGATCACTTCACGCTGGTCTTCCGGCAGGAGGTCGATCATTTTACGGATCTTATCGTGGCTCTGGTCGGCCATCATACGCTGGTCGGCGCCGGCTTCAGAAAAATTCAATACTTCAAATATATCCCTGTCATCGCTGGTTTTGATATTGGGGCTGCGTTTTACTTTACGGAAATGATCCACGCAAAGATTGTGAGCGATACGCATGGCCCAGGGCAGGAATTTTCCTTCATCAGTATAACGGCCGCCGCGAAGCGTGTCGATAATACGGATAAAGACATCCTGGAAAATATCTTCTGCGAGATATTTGTCTTTTACCAGCAGGTAAATGGATGTGTAGATTTTGTCTTTGTAACGTTCGATTAAAATAGAGAGGGCATTGGAATCGCCATTCATGTAGGCGCGTACGAGTTCTTGGTCGGGTTGGTTTTTGAGGTTTTTCATCTCTTCTTACAGTTTAATAAAGGTTATGGATTCAGGACTTTTTAACCAATAAACAATAAGGGATGAAAGAAGCGTAGAAGTCTAAGGAAAGGCAACTGCGGCTTTTCACTTTATTGGATATTGGACTGTGAAAATAGTAATAAAATTTTACCCACCAAATATTTTTTAACTTTTTTTATAAAATATTATTTACACCTATGGGTAACGGTTTCATTTACACGAAGATTTCATTAAGTGAATATACTCATATATACGGCGCCTTTTTTTATGATAATAATTTGATCCTGTTTGCGTTATAACGGTGCCGTATAAACGCGTAGTTTTACGAGGCCCCCTATCGTAGTTTTACGAATCGGCCCTTTTAAAGTGCTGTAAATCAACCAAAAGCGTTGATTTCCGGAAAGCCGCGTACATTTGGGGTATGGCTACTAAAACAAGGGTAACCCGGATATCCTCCACCCGTTCCAGCAAAACCGACGACCAGGCTATTCAGATCAGGGGCGCACGCGTACATAACCTGAAAAATATTTCTGTTGACATACCCAGACAAAAGCTGGTAGTCGTTACCGGTGTGTCCGGTTCTGGAAAATCCTCACTGACCATCGACACATTGTTTGCTGAAGGGCAACGACGTTATGCGGAAAGCCTCAGTGCATATGCAAGACAATTCATGCAACGCATGAATAAGCCTGATGTGGATTATATCAAAGGGCTTTGCCCGGCCATAGCCATTGAACAGAAAGTGATCACGCGTACACCACGCAGTACGGTGGGCAGCATGACCGAGATATACGATTACCTCAGGTTATTGTTTGCACGTGCCGGGAAAACGATCTCCCCCGTCAGCGGCAGGGAGGTCAGAAAGGATGATGTAACGGATGTGGTGGAAGCGGTCAGGGTCCTGGAAGACGGCGATAAGATCCTTATACTGGTTCCGTTGAAGAACCATGCCAACAGGCAGTGGAAAGAGGAATTGAATATTCTGCTTCAAAAGGGCTTTTCCAGGATTTACAGAAGACCTGATATACTATCAATTGAAGACCTGCTTGAATCCGGGGAATCACCTTTCGGTAGCGCCAAAAAAAAGAGTTCCGGGGAACAGGCGTTCGTGTTGGTTGACCGGATGATCAAAAAGGATTTTGATGAAGATGACTTACATCGTCTATCTGATTCCGTTAGTACGGCATTTTATGAAGGTGAAGGAGATATGCAGGTGGAGGTGAACGGGCGCCGCCATATTCATTTCAGCAATCGCTTTGAACTCGACGGCATGAGTTTCGAAGAACCGGTGCCGAACCTTTTTTCCTTTAATAACCCTTTTGGGGCCTGTCCTGTTTGCGAAGGTTTCTCCCAGATTCTGGGTATCGATCCGGACCTGATCATTCCCGACAAGCGGCTCAGCGTCTACGAAGGGGCCGTTGCACCCTGGAAAGGGGAGAAGCTCGGTAAATGGAAGGACGCTTTTATTCGGAAATCGGCCGCATATGATTTTCCCATACATAAACCTGTGATAGATCTGACAGACGCTCAACTTGACCTTTTATGGAACGGTAACAGGCAGGTCAGTGGTATACAGGATTTCTTCAAGGAGGTTGAACAAAATCTGTATAAGGTTCAGTATCGTGTATTGCTCAGTCGTTATCGTGGGCGTACCACCTGCACTTCCTGCCAGGGATATCGTTTGCGTAAGGAAGCACTGTATGTAAAAGTCGGCGGTAAGCATATTGGCGAGTTGTGCGAAATGCCGGTGAGAGATCTTCAGCAGTGGTTCAGGAAACTGGAACTTTCCGATTTTCACAAACAGGTTGCAAAAAGGATCCTGGCTGAGCTGGAACACCGGTTGAAAACACTGATGGATGTTGGGCTTGGGTATCTCACCCTGAACCGGCTCGCTAATTCGCTGAGTGGGGGTGAAAGCCAGCGGATACAACTGACACGCAGCCTCGGCAGTAACCTCACCAATTCATTGTATATATTGGATGAACCTTCAATCGGTCTTCACAGCCGTGATACGGAAAGGCTGATCGCGGTGTTGAAAGAACTGCGCGACCTGGGCAATACCGTGGTGGTGGTTGAACATGATGAAATGATGATGAAGGAGGCCGACCATATCATCGATATGGGCCCGCTGGCCAGCCACCTGGGCGGTGAAGTCATTGCCGAAGGGAATTATGAAGAGATTTGCCGTCACCCGGAAAGCCTGACCGGAAAGTATTTGTCGGGGCGACTGTCTATTGAACCACCCAGGCAGGTGCGCAACTGGAACAGGTCTATCTTGCTGGAAGGCGCCCGGCAACATAACCTGAAAGACCTTTCCATTGAATTCCCACTAAATGTACTTTGCGCGGTCAGCGGTGTCAGCGGCAGCGGTAAAACCACCGTTGTAAAACAGATTCTATATCCTGCCCTGCAGAAGCTCAAAGGCGAATTCACCGATAAGCCCGGGTTGTTCCGTTCCCTGACGGGAAACATCGACGATATCAGGCAGGTGGAGCTTGTAGACCAGAACCCGATTGGAAAATCAAGCCGAAGCAACCCTGTTACTTATATTAAGGCGTATGACGAGATCAGAGACCTATATGCCAAGCAACCATTAAGTAAGATGCGTGGCTTTCAACCCAAACATTTTTCGTTTAATGTGGATGGGGGGCGATGCGATACCTGTAAAGGAGAAGGAGAACAGATCGTTGAGATGCAGTTCCTGGCCGATGTGCACCTGGAATGCGAGTCTTGCCATGGAAAGCGATTTAAAGATGAGGTGCTGGAAGTGACCTATAACCAGGTCAACATCCACCAACTGCTCGACATGAGTGTGGACGAAGCCATTGAATTTTTCAACCAGGACCCGAAAGATGGTAAAGAGGTGGCAAGAAAATTACAACCGCTCAGTGATGTGGGTTTGGGATACGTAAAACTTGGGCAATCATCCAACACCCTTTCCGGCGGTGAGGCCCAGCGGGTCAAGCTGGCATCTTTCCTGGGCAGGGGAAAAGCCTCAGCCAGGCCCGATGCGGGTAACGGGCAAATTCTGTTCATTTTTGATGAACCCACCACCGGTCTTCATTTCAATGATATTAAAAAACTGCTGGCATCATTTAATGCACTGATCAACCAGGGCCATTCCGTCATTGTCATCGAGCATAATACGGATGTATTGAAATCATGCGACTGGATCATTGACCTGGGCCCGGGAGCCGGTGACGAAGGAGGCCAGCTTGTTTTTGCCGGAAAACCAACCGACCTGAAGAAAGTGAAGGCCAGTGTTACGGGACGCTTTCTCTGATCAGCGCAGGCGGTCGCTTTCCCGGATGATCCTGTTATCGTTACGGATACCACGGATGGCTAAAAACAGGAGGAAGAATATGGCAGCCTGCAACAGTGCCGTCAAGGCAAATGTTCCTTCGGTAAATTTGGCCGACTCCCTGTAATACAAGATGATCAGCGCGGCTTCCAGGAAAATATCAGCTACGCATATGCGCATTTGGAGCCGCCTGTCTTTATAGAGGAATATGGCCACCAGCGCTACGATACCCACCGCTATGGACAGGAACAGGAGGAAAAGGTTTTCAGCGCCATTGAGCTGATAGGAACCCACGCCCTTTGCATTGGTGCCTACATAAAAGGGGAGTTTGATGCTCAGGAAGGCGCATACAGATGCAAGCAGCATCCAGATTGATTGTATTCGTTGGATCATGATTCTGGTGTTATGAGTTATCCGAGTTCGGGATACAGAGGAAATCCCTGCATGAAATCCTGTACATCTTTTTTTACCTGGCTGATGACCGGCTCACTATCGATATTGGCCAGCACCTGGTCTATAAAGCCTACCACGGTTTCCATATGGTTTTCTTTCAGGCCCCTTGATGTGATGGCGGGTACGCCTACCCGTATGCCACTGGTTACGAACGGGCTTTTGTCATCAAAAGGCACGGCGTTTTTGTTCAGGGTGATATGAGCCCTGTCCAATGTTTCCTGTGCTTTTTTGCCCGTGATATTCTTATTGCGGAGGTCGATCAGCATGAGGTGGTTATCGGTTCCGCCGCTGATGATCTGGTAACCCCTTTTAACGAAGGCGTTGGCCATCGCCTGCGCATTGGTCTGCACCTGTTTCACATAAGTGCCGAAATCATCGCTCAATATTTCTCCGAAAGCCACCGCTTTGGCAGCGATCACGTGTTCCAGTGGTCCGCCCTGTGTGCCCGGGAATACGGCCATATCAAGCAGGTTGCTCATCAACCGGATATTGCCTTTTACATCTTTCAGTCCGAACGGGTTTTCAAAATCCTTTTTCATCAGGATGATGCCGCCTCGGGGACCACGCAGGGTTTTATGAGTTGTGCTGGTAACAAAATGGCAATGATCAAAAGGCGAAGAAAGCAGTCCCTTGGCAATGAGGCCGGCAGGATGTGCCATATCGCATAACACAAATGCATTCACTTCGTCCGCTACTTGTCTGATGCGTGCATAATCAATATCACGGCTGTAAGCGGAAGCTCCGCAAATGATCAGTTTTGGTTTTTCGCGGCGGGCGGTTTCCTCCAGCATCTCATAATCGATCAGCCCGGTTTCCTTTTTCACGCCATAGAAGAAGGGCTGATATAATTTACCGGAAAAGTTCACCGGTGAACCGTGGGTCAGGTGTCCACCCATGCTGAGGTCTAAACCCAGGATCTTGTCGCCGGGTTGCAGGATGGCCATCATCAGCGCGGCATTGGCCTGTGCGCCGCTATGGGGTTGTACATTGGCATAATCACAATGAAATATTTCTTTGGCCCGGTCGATGGCGAGT
>WBZP01006783.1_pt1 | contig 11232 bp, 8 predicted proteins | sample 5204301 | NCBI WGS metagenome assembly WBZP01 (sample SAMN12412401, study PRJNA552823) | activated sludge metagenome | isolation source: activated sludge from nitrification reactor of wastewater treatment plant... | place: USA: Pennsylvania | collected 2017
TTAAAAGAACGCAGGCCACTCCAAGGCTTAATACTTCCTTCTAAGCTAGAACCCGAACAGCTAGTGCTCATACTTCTTCCACAATCAACCCCGATAATGTTCTCGATCTCCTCAACAACTATCAGAGGACTCGCCATCTGCTCGACTAGTCACGAAAACTAACAAGCAGCCTCGAGAAGTAAGTTAAGACTTTGAAAACTGAAAATGGGAGACTTAGCAAAGCCAGTACCCTGCTGGAAAAGCAGATCGTAGATAAATAGTTGCAGATTGAAAGCTTGAGGCAACAGTTTAAACGTTCAGAGGCAGCGAGCCGAGAGAAGAGCAACAGCATAACTCAGCTATCTTCCATTTTGTCCAGCAAATAGGAAGAAACTCGAAGGTTGTAACAAAAACTCAGAAATGCAGAAACCACTATCTGGGTTAAAAATATTCGCATGAACTAACTCTACGAGGAGATCGACGAAAGCTACAGATAGGAGATTACAAAACTGAAGTTCACCAACAGAAACCTCCTTGACCGACTTGCGAGATGTCGCCAGCCATGCCAGTAGTAACTGTTCTAGCTGTCTGACGATTAGAAATGATACTTCTTTACATTAACCACATCAATAATCTTCTGAATCGATTCCTTTGTAAGGGTTTTTAGTTAAATGAGAGATACTATAATTGTTTGAATATATGAGTTAGTGCAAGAGGAAAGAATAAAATTTGGAAGGAAGCACCTGCAGTTCGTTATGCGATATACCTGCAGAGAGCTCAGCCTATAAAAAACTTGAGGAGTAGGTCACAGCCTTAAAGGTTGAGAACAGCGAATTGAGGGAGAAAGTACAAAGACTGCGATCGAAGAATGAAAGACTCAGAGTCAACCGTAAGTAGCTGCTTTAGAATATCGAACTGGAGCACAGAAACCAAGATTTGTTAAGAGACGAACTTCAAAAACTTTCAGCTGAGATCATCAACTTCTAACAACAAATGACTAATCTGAACGCCACTGTGCAGACCCTTCAACATATTTTACACCATAAGCACTCCTAAACTCTCTCTTTAAGTCGATAGCTAGAGAGAGTCACTACAAAGTCCTCCATCGCTGCTCGAAAGTTCGCTGATTAAATCACTACTATTAAAACCGAGTCAGTCAAGTAGTTGGATGAGCTACGATAATCATACAGACTGCTAAAACACATGTTTCACAAAGTCTCCAAACGAAATCCAAGGTAGCAGCTAGATTTTACACTTTCCGACGATGACGACACCGCTGCATCAACACTTAAAACTACTACTTGAAACTAACTGTAGATAAATTGATAAGCTGGCATCATCACTCAATGTTTTTCGTATTAGTACTAGTTTAGCCATGCTTAACTCAAAGTTGTTAACTTTAGTTTAAGAATTAATTAGTTGTCAACAGAATAATGTTCGCGGCTCCTAGTGCCAATTAATAGCTACATGTGTATACCAAACTCTGCTAAAAAAGCTGGAAGGACAAAATGCTTTACTACTAATAACTCATCAAGACCATTAGCAGTCGCACCACAGAATAACTATACGAGGTCGAAATCTGTTTCCTTTAGATGCTGAAGGAAAAAAATCTAAACGTCGCTGCCAAGGTTTTTGACCTTCTTATTGCCTACAACCAAATCCAGCCTATCACCAAACTCTAGATGGGAGAGCTTATCCACCAAATGTTCAATTTCTCTGCTGTTCCAATACTTAGCATCTAGTCTGTCATTCTTCAACTCTTCAGAAATAATGACCGGAGGCTCATACTCTAGGCGCTGAGCCAGTGCTGTAAGTCTAAAATCAGCAAAAGATCTATTAGAGCTTATTCTGCCCTACGCTCTATTCTACAGTTTTACGGGGCAGAAGCAGTGTTTTGGTTGTAGTATAACCTGGAAGACGTACAGGTCTCCTTTAGTACTCAATCGGCAGAGCTACGACAGTAACTGCTCAACTTATTCAAAACATTATACTAAAAAATTGGGTAAAAGACCCTGATACTAGCCCAAACACTTAATTGCCCTTTCCAAAAATAACTCAACGAATACGCCCTAACATTCCTTCCAGTCACCCCATTCGAGGTTTTTCCAGAAGTGTTCTTTAAGAAGAAATTTGATTTTTTGAAGAAGTACTCAAATGAATGGGCAACCCATATTCAGACCCTCAAAGCTAAGCATCTTAATTCGCACCTCCGATAAATGTTGTAGGACACTCAAAGAAATCGAGTTGTTTAGGGAGATTACAAACTCATTCTTTCAACTCTAAACACGATAGCCCAACGCAAAAACCATGCTGTCAACAAACTTATCTTCGGAATACTTAAAAATATCAGTGCGTGCGTACAGTTAAAAGGATGCTCCGAGTAAATACTGGGGTGCCTACTTTCACTAGCCTCAGTGTAAACTCTAAAGCATCAGCTGAGAGAACTCGAGCTAAATAGGCAGATTAGCTTTGAATAATACCTTAGTAAACTCAGCCAAATGACTAGCCAGACCTAATACCACCAGGCCATCATAGTGTTTTAACTGATCAAAGGGCTATTAAATGATTAGCAAATATAAAAGGTCAGTGGGTTTTTTGCTCACATCAAGCTTAACACTGTCTATAGACTACAGCTCAACTGCTTACTATCATCTGATTCATGAACATTCATTAATTTTCCCCTTCCTCACTCGTCAATACACTACTCACATATTAGTTTTATGAAGGGCCAACTGAAGGCTCCTCTGAAATACTTACATTATAATCTTATTACTAAAATTGCTGATTTAATATCTCAATATATCGCCTCAAGTCTTTTGAAACACTGCATAGCTTGATAAGGCGTTGAGCTGGGAATGCTTTTGGCCCTCGAACTAGAGCTCAATGTATTGGAGTCAGACACAGTCCGATGCTTTCTACTAAGACTACTCGAATTCCCTCTTTTTGAGCTTTCCCGAGATTGTAGAGTCTTTCTTCCATTTTTGTAGTACTCCTACAACTATGAGGAACGAGCTTCATTCTCAAATGCCCGAGAATGCTTCCCATTCTACCAGAGCCCTTTAGTAACCTTTCCGTTCTGGGTGAGTATTCCAACTCCATGTCTATTTAAGCGGATAATTACTTCTGATCGTTCTCAAACTATCCTTCGTAGACAGTCCCATCTTTCCAACAATACTTTCCGTAGCCACATTTCTTATCGTTCTTGTACTCCCCTACATAAACATCAGAGCCCTATTCTTTTCCAGATCTCCACTTTCCCTTCCCATGTTTACTTCCGTTGACGAATTCCCCTTAGTAACTCTCTCCATTGACCCAAAGGTATGTTCCTTTACCATAAAATTTCCCCTGTACAAACTCCCCTTTGAATTCATCTCCGTTACTAAACTTCAAAATCCCATAGCCATTCTGTGCCCCACATTAGAAGTACCCTTCGTAGTGATCTCCATTAGCAAGTTACAACACTCCAAAACCATCCATCTTCTAGTTCTTCCACTATCCATTATATATCGTACAGTTGTTCTGCATCAATTTTCCTTTTCCGTGCTTCAACCCATTATAGAACTGCCCTTCGTAGCTGTCTCCATTAGAGTACCTTAGAGACCCAAACCCACTCTTCCTGTTGTTCCTGAACTATCCATCGTAAAGGTATCTCTTCGGCATATACTAAATTCCTTTACCGTGCTTTTGCCCCTCCTGTTTTAGCATTCTGTACCCTCCTATGTAAAAACGTCCAGTGTCGTACCATAAAATAGTAATCGGGCCATTCGAAAAGCTAAAACAGTTGTTGTACTTACTTACATTTATCGATATCTTCTCATTCGTCTAGCACGCTCCGAACAAACTAAATAACTTACGCCCTATCTGGATAAGCTACCTTGAGTTTATATCTTTGTTCGGGCGTTGCGGAAGCTTAGGCATTTTCATATCCTTCAAACTCACCTATGTCACTAACTGAGGCTGTTTGTTTGCAGGGGGTTGTATTTATATGTACTCTATTATCTACTTTATGCTCCCTTTTTGCACCGTATCCTATGCCTACATTCTCCCCTTTTGGCTCTCTGTATCACTCCCTGCAAATGTAAGCTCACGGGTTTGGTTATTCATAGTTCGGCTATTAGTGATATCGGTTGGCTTAGCTAGAATTCCAACGTCACTAGTTTCGCCACGTTTCCACAAGTGCTTTTTGCGCTTTAAAAGCCTCATTATTTACTCAGCTTCGGCCGCCCCCTCTGCATTTTTCCGACTTATTCGAGAACAGTATTCAAATAAACTTTAGGCCTGAGCTAAGTCTATTGTATTATTTAGCCCTTCCTCTTTTCTTGCGTTTGATCTCTTATTTCTGAGAGAATGCAAATCTAATTTTATCTGGTTTATTTAATGCTGAAGCTTTTCCTCTTATAATTCGCTTGCCAGTTTATTAGACTTCTCAACCTGCTTTATTCTCCCAGACCGCACTCGAATTTGAGTTCGCACACTTCCCCCTGAAATCGTCTATTAGATGGATTTTAGCTCGCCGAAGGCAATATTATAAATGTTGCTATTCAGCTCAAAGTCTTTAATACGTCCTCGTTCGCTTGGGCTTCTTAATTATCGACGCCCTCCTAAAGAGTTACTTTTGTCGCTTTTCTTCACCTAAGCTTCATCTTCAGTGTATTATCCCTTGTGAGAACGTAGCTCATAATTAAACTTCTTGACTACTAACTGCTATTATTAAGAGGAGTGCGTTTGACTCCCGTGCTAAAGCTTTTGGTTGCTCTTGGAGAAATGGCTTTCTATTTTGGCATAGTTGTTTTATTATGCTGATTACTCCTGATCCTGCTGTTTGCTGCAGTTTTTTACCATGGAGCGATTGTGAGTGAGATCTGTAGAACCAAACAGAGGTTATCTTTCACACTAAGCCATAATATAAATAACTAATCGGAAGTAAAATTAATAACGAAGTATTGTCGACTGATGATTATTGTCGGCAGTGAACACATAATCAGTAACTTCATATGCCTCTGTTCCTCTTCTTTATCGTTGGTAGACTATGAGAGTTGTAGGTTTGGTAGCTGGTGTATTCCTCAATATTCATGCTTCTGTTGTCTTATATTATTTGCCTCGGTTACTCGTAACTCATCGGCAAAATAAAGTAGGAAGCACAGTATTGTACTTCAGGCAGAAGGTCAGCCAGTGAAATCGCAAAGGAGTAGTCGATAAAGTTCCTAAACAGGTCGTTGTACATATTCTATTCGTCAAGCAAGTAGGTTGATTTGCTGGGAAACTCAGAGTAGATCTTTTTGACTGAGAACTACCCTATCTCTTTCCCTATTATCAAATACATAAATGAGCACACTAACATTCGTGGCTGGTATTCGAAAGTCTGTATGTCTAATATGCTGCAGTCAATCAACTGCATCATTTGTCTAAAGTGCATATAGGAACTTGCTTAAGCCTTTTTAAAGAATACGGGCTCCTTTTTGTCTTTCTTTAAAAATAGTGGATGGTTCTTTGCGTACTCATTCTATTCGATGTAGTCGTCCCATTGTTTCATTATCCTGTTAGCCCAAGTATAGATAGTTGGTGGGTTCAGTTGCCACTTTAAACACTTACAAATTCTCGTCTCCATCTCCAATATCACACTTGTTGGGTATTTGCCCCCGGCAGACGTTGCGAATTTCGCCACTGGTAAAGGCTGCAACTCCTCCAACTTAGCTGCTATATACATCGCTGCAGCGCCTACTAGTTGGAACTACCCTTTGGGAATATTCGGAGTTAAAGTAAAAAATAAGTCAGCCAGCACAACTGCTGTGTGGTAAGTCTGAATGAATGAATACTTTACGTCTCTTTTGAGTAGGTACTAAGAGTGTACGTGCATCATCCACTCTGCTAAAACAGCCCGCATATACCACGAAAAGTTCTTTTGTTTGAGATCAATATATCTAGGGTTTGGTTTATAAACAGCCTACCGGTTAGCAATAAACACGATCTTTACCTACTGATTTTGCATGTTGTATTTCTCGATACAACTCTCAAATTACTTGAGCTCCAGTTACGGATTTCTATCATTTTTAGGATTTAACGCTAAGTTATCCAAGTAATACCTATATTTTTGAACATTATGCTAGTCTACTTCGCATCGAATTTGTTCCATGTATCACCCACAGCATTACTTGGCAGCATTCTTACTGACTTTTGAGGAATCTACATCACTTCGTCGCATTCAAACTCATTTAACCCGAATTCACTTGTTTTGGGTTTTCGTTACTTGGTAGGGCCTCTTGGGCTAATTTTCTTTATCTTATCTTTCTTCCTTTCCTTCTCTTCATTTGTTGCGCTTGTTATATTAAATCTCTCGCTTTCATTTTTGGGCTCAGATTTCTTTGTTTGAATCATATTCTGGATATTCACGTTCAAAGTAATAGCGTCACTTATGCCTTGGATTCCGCCTATTCTTACAATCTACTTTTGCTCTATTCTAGCTTCTCTATCCTTTTTATCCTTCCATTTGTCGGCAGCCGCATTTGAACTAGGATTTTTATTCATTGTCTTAAAGTTAAGCATTGTGCTGGTCTTTCGGGTGTCAATAATACATTCCTCAGTAATGTGCCGTGCTCCCTTTCTCTCGATGTTATGGATCTTGTCATTTTACTTTTACTTCGAAATACCGGCTATTAGTGTTGCTCCATCGAGTAACTTTTTATCTGTTTTGGCTTGAGAAAGCAGGGAATTCGCTGAGGGAACCTGCTTTAGGCCTCCAGTTTGGCCACCGATATACGTAATTGGCCTTTTCCTTGTTTCTTCATTAGCTGGATTCATATTCAAATTTAAATTAACTTTATAACGAATCCCATATGCCCTACTCTTTTCTCAACGCTACTGTACTTCTATTCGTTAGTTTTACTACTCCTCAATACCTTTAGTTCAGAAAATTATAAGACGACTAGAACTATTACAGTATAACTTCCAGGCTACAGTGAGAATACGGATTTGTTTATATCAAGACTAAACACTCAATCAAGACATTTCGGACAGACATCGAACTTACATTCACTGCAGTGCCATATTCCATCATCGTCAACAGTGTTGTTCTATTTACAAGTATCACAGTTATAGCTGTTGCTATAATAGCTGGTACATGCTTTCTAAATATGGTCAAATTTACATTAAGGTCCACGATTTTCAGAAGGAAATGCTTTGCTGGGCAGATTCTGCAGTTAGAACATAACAGAAACTTGCAACTTGCACATTTGAGCTTCGGTGGACGGCTACAGACGTCGCATTTCCTAGTTTTATCATCTTCATCAATCGCAGTGAGTTTTTTTTTGTGAGTCGGACACTGCATTGCTATTTACAAATTATTGTTAATTTAATCCCTATTTAACTCATTCTTGTACTGAGCAGCCACTTGGTTGAAATGGATCCAATGCAAATGATCTAAAGTCAATTATATTTAAATTCTATTATGGAATATCGTTCTCGAAGTAGCTTGGGGCTCAAAACATCAAGCACTTACACAGCTTCTAGCTCCAGAAGAACTTCTCACTCCAAATAACTTATTCGCATCCCATCAACTAAACAGTTTCCCCAGGATTTCTTCGGAACCAAAAACAAATATCATAGCTTCACTTTCGACTCAACACCTAAACACAAAGATCTTACCTTCACTTTCATGTTATCTCCGAACAAAAGGCATCCAAACATTAACTTTCGAATAGAAGGCAGTAAAATTCCCAGCAAAATGCAAGCAAACAAGGATTTATCCCCTCATATTCGGAAATATCAGAGGCCCTTTAATCTCAAAAAGTCCTCTCCCAAGAAATTATCACTGAGACCTCGTAGGTAATTTGTTGCGGCCTGATTTATGTGCAATTAGTATTCCTGTAAATTGCAGATTTTCTCCATACTTGCTTGGCTGAGGCAGAAACGTTAGCTGATTTTATGTCAATATGTTCAAGAATCAATGTTACTGATATAGCTATTATATAAAAGAGTGGTTAGGATATGAGCCAAGGCGTCAAGGATTTCTTCGCAGGGTTATGCTCCGGATGGGCTCAAGTCATCATTATGATGCCCTTCGATATCGTCAAAATAAGACTCCAAACCCAAGATGAGAAAAACCCCCGATATAGCGGAGCCATGGACTGCCTCAAAAAGATCGTGGCTGAAGAAGGCCCAACGGCTCTATACAAAGGTTAGCATACGATTACAAAGGCACTCTTTCTCCTTTAATAGGGTGTGGTTTTATGGTGAGCATTCAGTTTGGACTCAACTAAAGAGTTAAGAGATTTTTTTCCAAGTTCAAACAAAACACCACAGATCCTCTACCTCTCCAATACGTTGCTATGTCAGGCATAATAGCAGGCTTAGGGTGTTCTGTTGCTGCGGTATTTTTTCGTTTAGCTAGACACCTGTTGAACACGCAAGGATTCGAATGCAAATACAGGATAAAAACAATAAGATCTACACAGGATCTATTCAAGCCGGAACTAAAATACTTAAAGCCCATGGTTTAAGAGGTCTTTATCTTGGATTTGCACCGACAGCATTCAGATAGTCAATAGGGTCCTGCTTATATTTTCTGACATACTAAAAGATTATGAGAATGTTTGTGAAGCCCGGACAAAGAGTTGCGGATGCCCCTTTATCTACTACACTGTTTGCTGGAGGAATCGCAGGAATAGCCTACTGGGCTTTCAGTTACCCTATCGATTATGTAAAAACATTAGTTCAAACTGATAATTTGGCAGACAGGAAGTATAGAGGAATGCTTGACTGCATAAATAAACGAAAAGCAGACGGAGTAATGTCTTTCTACAAAGGTTACGGGGTATGCATGTTGAGGAGTGTTCCTGTGAATGCTGGTGGTTTCTTCGTCTTTGAGCTGGTCATGAGAGCCCTCGGAAGAAGCGCAGCTAGTGAGTGATACATTCAATATATTAACTAGCCATTCTACAAATTAACAAGTATCGAAAAGTACAATTAAATACATCAGTAGTCTTAAATGCTTTCTCGGTACTTGCTTTCAAGAAAGTTGAGCTGAGGATCCTACTTTTTGTTTATTACTTTAATCAAACGCTTTATCTACTCTATATACTTTTATCTGCTACTCAAATCCTACTTTATGCTTCGCTCCAACTTAATAGCTTGGTCTTTCATATCGCATCGCCTCATATTGTGTTTACTCTCAATCGCTTTGTATATAGTGTTGATTATTAGCTTTCTCTCCTCATTTGTAATATTTTCTCTAGCCTTCGATCCGTATTCTCCCACTGAATCCTCAGTTACTTAAGCAGATTAGCTTCCTTTAGTATGCCTACCGATGCTCTCCTCTTCTAAAGCCTAATTTGGCCTTCCTGACTCAGATCGGTGGCGGTTAGCTATTTTGATTGCTTTAGCTAGCTAGGGGGTACAGTGAAGAGGCTTATAAAGAGAATATTCCATGAGCTCATGTTGACGAGCGAAGCACTTTGTGATTAGTGTATTCTACCGTAACTTCAACACGCCAAAAACATGCAACTCCATTAGAGTAAAAGGCTCTCCTTATTGATCCATGCACTGAATTACTTCCTTAACCTTCGCTGGCCACCACTGTCTGTTCTCAGTCAAATACCACACCACTTGCCGTTTTCCAGCAACAAAAGGCTGATTCTGATTCTTCATATTTGTTATTAAACAAAATGCTAAATCGATTAGCAGCTGACCCAAATATTTAAAGGTGTTTAAAACATCATCTCTCTGCAAAGTGTGAGTGTGAACCCAGATAATTGGTTCATGATTCCCTCAGCATTGGAGCTAAATTCATTCATTTGAGTATAATTTGAGTCATCTTAGCTTAGGAGGGTGTTGTCTTAGAAATGTTCGATGCTATTTATAAATATATAATAAAGGCATTTTATCTAATAAAATATGAGTTTCAAATCAAGATTAGAGTCCAACTAAATAGCCTCGCAAGCCTTCACAATGGCTGATCGTGATTGCTCAGGCTTCTTAGTTCTCGGGGAGTTCTACAACTTCCTCCAAGTCATCTACCAAAGACTAGGTCTTAATCGGCCTCTGAACCAACAAACCTGCCAATAGCTCTTCATGTACTACGACGATGATGGAAACGGAATGATGACACCGAACTAAGTCGTTGATGTTGTCTGGGATATCTATGCCAACGACATTCAAAACGATCGAGTGGCTATCCAGCAGATGTTAGAGAAAATAATAATCTAAAAACTCTACAGAAGACCCTATGGAGTTCAGGGTGCTTTTGGGTACGGAAACTGGGGATTGTAGAAGAACCTTTCTGGCAAAGGCGGATGGAGGAAACAACGCTAGCTAATGTTTGGTTCATATTATCAAAACCCCAACATGAATTCTCCTGCATCCTTTGGCCAAAATACCGGAAACATGGGTAATATGGGCAACATGGGCAATATGGGTTTTAATCCTAATATGAATGGAGGGATGAATATGGGAATGAACAATATGGGGAATATGGGGAGTATGGGAAATATGGGTAACATGGGCAACATGGGCAACATGGGCAACATGGGCAACATGGGCAACATGGGCAATATGAACATGGGCAATATGAACATGAGCAACATGGGTGGATTTAGTAGCTCGAGGCCTAATGGTAATAGACTATTCGCCCCAATGGTGGCTTCTTCGAATCCAGCGAATAAAGAGCAAGGAAAGACAGAAAGCTAGGTACCCAAGTAGCAGACTAACAGTGTAGTTGCAAAAAGTAATAAGCCTCCAGTCGTTTCATCTCCACCTCCGATGGGAGCTCCTCAGGTCAGCTCGCCTCCTATGTACAATGGGATGGACAACTTCAATGCTCAAGGAAGTATGCAGATGGGGGGTAATATGGGTGGCAACGCCAATATTGCAGTCAATTTTAATACTGGAACAGGACAAATGGGCGGAAACACTTTTGCGGGTAACATGGGTGGCAATATGCCAGTCAATTTTAATACTGGAACAGGACAAATGGGCGGAAACACTTTTGCGGGAGTCAACACTACGATCAACAATATGACTGGAAACTTAAATAGTATGGCAAACAGTATGACTGCTAACATGAATAGTATCAACCCCATGAATGCTATGAACAGCATGAACAATGGCATGAACAGCGGAATGAACAATGGCATGAACAGCGGAATGAACAATGGCATGAACAGCGGAATGAACAGCATGAACAATATGAACGCAATAAACAGTATAAACGCAATGAACAATATGAGTGGGATGAACAATATGAACTCGATGAATGCTATG
>WBZP01006785.1_pt1 | contig 11229 bp, 9 predicted proteins | sample 5204301 | NCBI WGS metagenome assembly WBZP01 (sample SAMN12412401, study PRJNA552823) | activated sludge metagenome | isolation source: activated sludge from nitrification reactor of wastewater treatment plant... | place: USA: Pennsylvania | collected 2017
GCAGCGAGAGCGACTCGGGCTACGCGGTCGAGCAGCTCGCCGCCGACATCCGCGGCCTGCTCGACGACCCGCGCGACGACGTGCGCTTTCAGGCCGGCCCCGCGTTGGTCGAGACGCTCGAGGGCGGGGCCGAGCCCGAGCTGCTCGCCGCGCTCGCCCGCGAGACCCACCCCGAGGTGCGCGAGAACCTGATCGAGGCGATCGCCATGCTCGACCCGCCCGGCCCGCGTGCCTGCGACGAGCTCGTCAAGCTGCTCGCCGACCCCGACGCTCGCGCGGCGCTCGGCTTGACGATCGCCCACACGCTGACGGCCGCGGGCCGCCCGGAGGGTGGGCCGCTGCTGGTCGCCGCGCTCGAGCGACGCGACGCGCGTGACACGGCCCTCGAAGCGCTCGCGCTGCTCGGCCCCCTCGCGCCGCCCGACGCCGGCGAGGCCGTCGCCAAGCTGACCCGCGGGCTCTTGGTGCCCGTCTACACGCAAGTGCGCGCAGCGTATGCCCTGGCACGCATTCGTCCGAGCGAGGGCGAGGCGCGGCTCGACGAGCTCGCTCGCAGCCTGCGTCCGGGCGTGCGCGAGGCCGTCGGCGAAGCGCGAGGCCACCTCGAGAAGCTGGCCCAGGACGAGCAGCGGCGCAGCGGCAGCGCATACCGACGCTGAGCTGCGAGCGCGGCGACGAATCTCGTCGCCTCGTCGCGAAATGCACCCTGGCGATGGCCACGGCCACTTCATAATCGCCCCGCCCCATGCTCACGCGCTCGCTCGTCTGCCTCTCCACGTTCGTGCTGCTCGCCGAGGGCAGCTGCTGCGACAACCCTCCGCCCCCGCCGGCGGGCAGCGGCGCCGGCCAGGTCGTCGTCGACAGCGGGCCGTGCCCGAGCAGCGAGACACGCACGCCGCCGAGCGACACCTGCCCGGCCGGTCGCCAGGTCGTCGCGCGCCCGCCGGGAGGCTGCGAGGATCGCGGCCAGCAAGGCTGGGCGCACACCGAGCTCGGCTCGCACTGCGTCTACGCGTTCGTCGGGCCCGACGCCGAGCAGTCCGGCGCGCTCGACGAGGCGACCTTTCGCTCGCTCCAGCACGGCGATCCCAAGGGCGAGACGCTGTCGCAGCTGCTCGGTGTGCCGACGCAGAACGACTGCGTGACGCTGCCGGCCGGAGCACCGAGCTCGCAGCTGCCCGACCGCAAGCCGCTCGCCACGGAATTCGAGACGTCGCTGCAGCGCAGCGACCCGCTCGGTAGCGCGCCCGTGCGCGTCGCGGTCATCGACACGGCCCCGCAGTCGCGCCCGAACGCGCGCTCGCTCCACGGCGTGCTGATGGCGATGATCATCGAGAGCCTCACGAGGGGCGGGGCGGTCGAGGTCCTGACCTATCCGGGCCTGCCCCGCGATCGCAGCGGCAAGCCCAACCTCGACGAGGGCGGCTACTACGGCTATCAGAGCGACCTCGCGTTTGCGATCGCCGACGCGCTCACCGACTGGGAGAAGGCGGGCCCAGGCGCCGGCCCGCTGATCCTCAACCTCTCGGTCGGCTGGGATCCGACGTCGAGCGGCAACTCGGGCCTCGTCCCCGAGCAGCTCGTGCGCGCACGCTGTGCCGGCGCGCTGATCTTCGCGGCGGTCGGCAACCGCCACCCGCGTGCGTGCACGAACGGACCGACCGGACCGGCCTCGCTCGCGTCGAGCCCGAGCGCCGTGACCTGCGAGGCGACCGGCAAGCCGCCCAGCAGCCCGCTCGTGGTCCCGATCAGCCCCGTCGATCATGCCGGCCAACCACTCGATCTCGCGCGTGCCAACGCCCCGCTCGCGGCGCTCGGGGTCGACGCCGTCGTGCCGCTCGACGATCGCTACTACGGCCCGATGTCGGGCTCCTCGGTCGCGACCGCGGTCGTCTCGGGCCTCGCCGCCCGCGCGTGGACGAACAACCCCGGCTTGGCGGCCAACGACCTGACGGCCGAGCTCTACCGCAGCGGCCTCGCCAAGGGCACGCCGGTCGACGCGAGCGTCCTGCACGATGGCTGGGAGGAGCAGCGCGTCGTCGGCCTCGTCGATCACGAGCGGCGGCCGAGCGGCGAGGTCGCGAGCGCCAAGGTCACCGAGGTCACCCTCGACAAAGAGGCACAGTGCCGCGACGCGTGTGGTGTCGACGAGACCGTGTGGTGGTCGGGCACGCAGGCCAACTTGTTTGCGACGACGAGCAGCGCGTGGGTCGTGCCGCAGCCCGACGACATCGTGTGTCCGAGCTGCAAGATCGACAAGAACAAGCTGATCGTGTCGATCAGCTCGGCCTACCCGGCGTCCGCCGTGGACGTGCGCGTGACCTTCTGGACGACGCGGAGCGTGACCGAGACCATCCACTTCGGCGCACAGTCGATCCCCTACGAGGGCAGCGGAACGCTCCCGCTGACCAACGCCGAGCTGTGCACGGTCGGGAGCGGAAGCAGCGGCACGACGCCGCGCGCGGCCTATGTCGAGTTCGTGTTTGCGGATGCGGCCGGTGGGCACTTCGCGGTCGGCAACGCGATCAACGTCTCGTCCGGCACGCCCTGCCCCTAATCGAGATCGCGACGACGTCCTGACGCGGCATCCACCGCCCCGCCGGCGTGCCTGGTAGGGTACGCGCGTGACCACGACCCTCGCGACCTTGCGCCGCTACGCGATCGCCCGCTCGCTCTTCACACCCACCACGCTGCGCAAGGCAGTCTTGCGGCTCGGCTTCGTGCAGGCCGATCCGATCCGGGCGCCCGCCCGCGCGCAGGACCTCGTGCTCCTGCAGCGCGTCCGCGACTACCGCGTCGGCGCGCTCGAGCACAGATACCCGACGCTCGCCATCGAGGAGGACACCTTCGTCAACTACGGGTTCGTCACGCGCGAGCTGCAGGCGCTCATGCACCCCCGCGTGGCTCGCCGCGCGTGGACGAAGGCGCGCTGGGCCGAGGCCCGCGCGGTCCAGGCGTTCGTACGCGAGCGCGGCGTCGTGCACCCCCGCGAGGTCGATGCCGAGTTCGCGCTCGGCAAGGTCACGAACTGGTTCGGCGGCTCGAGCAAGGCGAGCACGCAGCTGCTCGACGGCATGCATTATCGCGGGCTGCTGCGCGTGGCTCGACGCGAAGGCGGCACGCGCTGCTACGCGGCGAGCGACCTGCACGAGCGCGCGCGACCCGAGACGCCCGACGCGGCGATCGATGCACTGATCGACGCGGCCGTCGCCAAGTACGCGCCGCTGCCGGCCCGCACGCTCGGATGGTTGACCTCCGGCGTCGTCGGTCAGGCGGCCCCGCAGTGGCAAGCGATGCGGGCCAAGGCGCTCGCGCGCGCCAAGTTGCGACTCGCTCGCGACGAAGTCGAGGGCATCACGTGGTATTGGCCGCCCGGCGAGCGGCCCGACGCGAAGCGTCACCGCGTCGACGATCGCGTCCGCCTGCTCGCGCCCTTCGATCCGGTTGTGTGGGACCGCCTGCGCTTCGAGCTGTTCTGGGGGTGGGCGTACCGCTTCGAGGCCTACACGCCCGCAGCCAAGCGCAAGCTCGGCTACTACGCGCTGCCGCTGCTGTGGCGCGAGGCCGTGATCGGCTGGGCCAACCTCGCGCTCGACGAGGGACGCCTCGTGCCGCAGCTCGGCTACGTGCGCGGCAAGGCGCCGCGCGAGCCGGCGTTTCGCGCTGCACTCGACGACGAGCTCGCTCGCCTCGCGCGGGCCTTGTAGACCCTTCAGCGCACCCATGCTCGCCACGGGGCGAAGCGCGGATCGGCGCGCTTGAGCGCGGCCAGGCGGGCAATCCAGCGCTCGGGCTCGAGCGCGGCGACATCGTCCGCGAGCCCGGCATGGAGCTGCACGGCCAGCTGCTCGGCGAGCGCGTCGTCGACTTCGCGATCGGGCGCGATGACGAGCTCGGCGCCGGCGAGCAAGAACGCGAAAGCCATGTTCATGCCGCCATCGATCAGCTCGGGGCTGGTCGCCGCGGCCGAGCAGGCACCGAGCACGACGATGCGCGGGGCTCGACGCGACGCGATGACCTCGCTGCCCTCGAGCACCTCACCGGCGCGCAAGCGCAGACGACTCCGCCAGCCGGCCGTGCCAGCCCGCTCGCCATGCCCGGCGAAGTGCAGGAGGTCGAGCTTCCGAGCATCCTCGGGTGGCCACGCGATCACGGTGATGCCGGCCGAGGCGAGCGCACTGCGAACCTGCTCGGCCTCGCGCTCGGCGTGGACGAGGCCGCCATCGCCGACGAGCACGGCGGCGTCGCGTGATCCATCGAGCACGCGCGGCGCGGGACCGAGGCCGAGGCCCTGCACGACCTGCATGGTCGAAGGCGCGAGCACCTGCATGTCGACGCTGACGAGCGGACCGATCGGGATGACCGTCAAGTGCTCGACGCCGAGCAGCGCCGCATCGAGCTGCGCGAAGGCTTGGCGCGCGAGCTCGTCGAGCGGCGCGTCGGCGGCGAGCTCGATGCGGCGATGCTCGACCACGCCGGCACGATCGAGCAGCACGTGCCAGCTCCCGGGCGTGCTCGCGGGCGTGAACGCGAGTAGAGCAGCCTCGCGTCGGGTCGGGCGGATCGCCGCGCAACGCCACGGCGGTGGCTCGCGCTCGAGCGCCCGTCGATCGGCCAAGAGCAGCGCGTCGAGTTCCTGCGTGGCGCCTGCAATCGCGTCGAGCTCGAGCGTGCGTGCGCGACCCGACAGCGCATCGGCGGCGACGCGGCGCTCGTCGAGGGCCGCTCGCCGTCGGCGGTGCTCGGCCACCACCGCGCGATGTCGGTCGAGCAGCGCCGGGCTGCCGAGCTCGGCCCCGGCCGACAAGCCACGCAGGTGGCGAGCGCGGCTGGCCAGCACCATGCACAGCGCCGCCGGGCGATCGTCGAGCGCGAGCAGCAGCTCGACATGCCTCGCGCGCGCGTGGCTGCGCACGCTCGACAGCATGCTGCGTCCGCTCGAGCCGTCGATGCGCAGCGCGATGCGATCGGCGAGCGCGTCGGCCTGCTCGAACGCCTGCCGGGCCGCCGCGAGCCGGCCCGCGTCGGCCTCGAGGATCGCACGCTCGATCTGCACGCGCAGCAGCTCGTCGATGCCGCTGCGCTCGGCCGCGAGCGCGGCGCGATCGAGGTGGGCACGCGCCGCCTGCCAGGCGCCCGGCTGCCGCATCCGCGCGAAGCGGGCCGACGCGAGCTCGAACCACACGCGGTCGTCCTCGTCGAGCGCGTCGGGCTCGAGCGTGGCCAGCATCGCCTCGCCGCGCGCGAGCTCGCCGACTTGGCTGGCCGCGACCGCGAGGTTGAGGCGCGTCGTCGGGCGATCGTCGACGGCCACGATCGCCTCGAACTCGTCGACGACGCTCGCGGCGTCGTGGTCGTCCTCGCGCGCGAGCAAGCGGATCCACGCGAGGTTGTTGCGAATGTGGCGACCGACGTCCTCACTCTCGAAGCGCGCAGCGGCGAGCGTCGCGGCGAGCTCGCCCGCCTCGGCGTAGCGACCCATCGCGGCCAGCGAGCGCGCGCGGCCATAGGCCAAGGTCGGCAGCAGATCGACCTGGTCGCCGGATAGCTCGACGTGAACCACGCGGGCGAGCTCGTCGGCGCGATCGAGGCGCTCGAGCGCGAGCTCGTCGAGACCGATGCGGCTGGCCAGCGCCGCGTCGAGCTGATCGGCTTCGATCGCTAGCGCAGGCACGCGCGCGCCCGACCAGGTCCGCGCGTGCGCGAGCACCCGCGCGGCCGCCTCGTAGTAGGCACGAGCGATCAACGTCGACGCGGCCGTGAGCAGCAGCGCGCCGATGCGCTGTCGCTCGCCGAGCCGCTCGGCGCGACGGACCAGCCGCTCGAGCTCGCGCTCGAGTGTGACGGCGTCGAGCGTGCCGAGCTGCTCGAAGAGCACCGCGCCGTCGATCAAGAACGCGAGGCGCTCGCCACCGTGGCGACGCAGCGCGTCGCGCAGCCCGGCATCGTCCTTCGCACGCAGGTAGCTGGTCGGGAGCGCATCGAGTTCGACGCGCGCCACCTCGCGCCCACCCGCGAGCACGCTCAGGCGCCCGCGCATCGGCAGCTCGGGCAGCCACAGCAGCACCCCCTCTGGGCTCGCGAAGGCGCCGTAGTGGCGGTCGCGGGCGAGCGCGCGACCGTCGAGCGCCGGCACGAGCGCGTCGGCCTGCCACGCACCCGCGATCCACAGTGCGAGCGGACCAGCCCGCAACCGCCAACACACGCCCGCGTCGAAGAGCACCTCACAGCCGCTCAGGCCCGGCACGCGCTCGAGCGCCTCGACCTCGCGCGCGACGTCCGGCGAGGACTCGTCGCTGCCGACCCGCGCGGACGAGAGCTCGTCGGCACAGCCGAGGGCGCCGACGAACGCGAGCGGAGCGAGGCGCCGCACGCCGCCATCCTCCGGGCTCCCTCGCGCGGCGGTCAAGCACCTATCCAGGCCCGGCCCCTCGTGCGAATCTCCGGTCATGCCGGCCACCGTGCTGCCGCAGGAGCTCGGTCCACGCGTGCTCGCCTCGCGCGAGGGCAGCCGCGTCCACAGCCTGTCCGCGCGGCCGGGCACCTACGTGCTCGAGCTGCGCGGCAAGCTCGAGCGCGCGACCATCATCCATGCCCTCGACGCGGTGTACGGCCACGCGGGCGCCAAGGGCCCGCGCCGCGTGATCTTCTGGGAGGCCGACGAGATCGACTACGACGGCGATCTGTTGCGCTACTACGAAGACAACCCGCACAAGGATGCGCCGCTGCCCGAAGAGGTCTCGGTCGTCACGACCAACCGGATGATCCGCATGGTCGTCGGTGCCACGGCGATCGGCTTTCGCATGTTCACCCACCGACGCTTGCGGGTCTATGCCGACTTGCCGGCCGCGCTCGCCGAAGCTCCGTCGTGACGCCCGAGGACATCCGCCGCGCGCTCGATGGCGAGCGCCGCGGCATGGCTGAGCTCGTCGCGCGGCTGCGGCCGGTCATCCACGCCGAGGTCGCGCGCACGCTGCTGCCGAGCGCCGCGTCGAGCAAGCGCGACACTCGACAGGACTGCTGCGACCTCGTGCAGGACGTGTTCGTCGCGCTGCTCGCCCGCGAGGGCGCGGTGCTGCGCAGCTGGGACCCCGAGCGCGGCGCCAAGCTCGAGACCTTCGTGCGCACCATCGCGCGTCGCTACGTGCTCGGCGTGCTGCGCACGCAGTCGCGCAACCCTTATGCGATCGAGCCGATCGACCACGAGCGACTCGACGCGATCGAGGCCGCCGAGGCGGCGATCGACGCCCGCCTCGACGCCCGCGAGCTGCTGCAAGAGCTCGACGCCGAGCTCGACGAGCGCGGCCAGCGGCTCTTTCGCGCGCTGGTGATCGAGGAGCGAGCGACCGACGAGGTCGCGCACGAGACCGGCATGACCCGCAACGCCATCTATTCGTGGACCGCCCGGCTCGGGCGCAAGCTCGAGGCGCTGCTCGCCTCGCGGCGACAGATCGCAGGCAATCGACGACAATGAAGGTGGAGGGCATGCACGAGACCGACGACGCGAGGGCCAGCGAGGCCGAGCACCGGCAGGCGCTCGCACTCGCGCATGCGCTCGTCGGGGCTAGCACGCGCGACTGGCAGGCGGTCGCGCGCGGCGAGGCTGATCTGGCCGAGGTCTCCGCGGCGCGGGCCACCGCGGGCGACAGCCCCGAGGCGATCGCCCTGGCCGAGCGGCTCTTTGCCCCCTACGACGAACTCGAGGAGCGCCGCCTCGTCGCCGCGCTCGTGCACGAACGAGGTCGCGCCGACGCGCCCGACAGCCCCGCGGCGGATCACGGCCAGCGTCGGACCCTCCGCCCCGCGATCGTGGTGGCCGCGATCGCAGCGATCGCGGCCGCGCTCGTGCTCGCATTCGCAGCGCTCGGCTCGGCCATGCGCGGCAGCGGCGAGCCGCGCGAGCCGATCGCCGCGCTGCCGGCCTACGCGTTCGAGCCCGGCGAGACGCTGGCGAGCTCGCGCAGCAGCCCGAGCGAAGGCCCGGCCCACTACGCGAGCACGAGCGCGTTCGGCTGGACCTTGCGACCCGAGCTCGACGTCGCAGGCCCGCTGCCGCGCGTGCTCGGGCGCGCGCGCGATGCCGAGGGCCACACCCGCGCGCTGCCGCTGCGCCCCGAGACCGCGGCGAACGGCGTCGTGCGGGTGCGCGGACGCATCGACGAGCTCGGCCTCGCGCCGGGTGCCTGGACGATCGAGCTCGTCGTCGTGCGCATGATCGGCCACCACGTCGAGCTCCACCCCCACGCGCTGCCGATCGTGATCGAGCCATGACCACGCCGTCCAAGCGGATCGTCCTGCACGTCGGCCTCCACAAGACCGCGACGACCTTCCTGCAAGAGCGCGTGTTCCCGCACCTGCCCGGGGTCGCGTTCGTGCATCCCCTGCACTACCCGCGCCCCGACGACGGCCCGATCGAGCGCTTCATGCTCGAGCTCTTCTTTCGCAACGCCGCGTGCATCGACGTCGAGCGCCACCGGCGGGCCATCGACGCGTGGCTGGCCGGCGTCGCGCAGGACTGCGTGCTGATCAGCTCCGAGGCGATCGTCGGCTGGCCGATCGAGAACCACATGAACCTGGCCAACAACGCCGCGCTGCTGCACGCGATGTTCCCCAGCGCGCAGGTCGTGCTCGTCGTGCGTCGCCAAGACAAGTGGGTCGAGTCGGCCTACGCCCAGCTGCTCAAGGCCGGCTTCTCGACCACGCTCGAGCGCTACGTCAACTGGAACGCCGACGAGGCCGCGTTCGAGCGCTATAACGTCGGGCTCTACAAGGGCCCCAACCTCGACGCCCGCGACCTCGACTGGGACGCCTTCGATCGCCACTATCGCGGCCGCTTTGGCGAGCAGCGCGTGCTGACCCTGCCCTTCGAGCGCTTCGCCGACGACGCCCCCGACTTCCTCGCCCGCCTCTATGCATTCCTCGGCGTCGACGCGGGCCCGCAGCCCGACACGCGCGAGCGCGTCAACGAGCGCTGGACCGGCGCGACCGCCCGCGTCGCCAAGCTCGTCAACAAGGTCCCGATGCCGATCAAGCGAGCGATCCGCGACCGCATCGGCGCCCGCTGGCACCCCGCCGCCCTGTTCGCGCGCACGATCGAGCCGATGCTGCCGCGCCGCAAGCCTGCCCCGCTCATGTCGAAGGCGCTCGCCGACGCGCTGCTCGAGCTGCACCGCGACTCGAACCGCGCGCTCGGCCGGCGCATCGGCATCGACCTGTCGCAGTGGGGCTATTGAGCTGTCTACGTGCGACCCGACCGCGACGCCCGCCAAGCCGCGACAGCCCCCGCGCACGAACCAACGCCCTATAGCAGCGGCTGCGCGCCCTCGTGCAGAACCTCGCGAATGCGCCCCGTCAGCACGACGATGCGCCGCGTCCGGCCGCCCGCGACCTCGACCTTGAACTGCGCCTTGTCCTGGCCCTCGGCCAGCACGATGTCGCGGTCCGGGAGGTGCACGACCTCGACGGCCGGGGCTTCGCGGCCGAGGCCGAGGCGCATGGAGCCGTCCGAGATCGTCATCTCGCGCGGCGTGCCGGGCGGGATCGTGGCCTCGACCGCGGGCAGCGGGTGGAGGGCCTCGTGGCGCGCCTGCCCTTCGCGGATCTGGTAGGCGACGACGGCAATCACGAGCGCGATCAGCAAGCCGGCACCGACGAGGCGCCGCGGCGTGCGGCCGGCTTCCCAGCCCGCGATGCGGCCGAGCTTGGTCGTCTCGGGCGGGTTGTCGAGCAACTCGTCGTCGCGCTCGCGCGGGCGAGCGCGCTCGGGCAAGGGCACGCTCGCCTGCTTGGCCTGGCGATGCGCCTCGATGCGCGCCTTGAGCTCGGCCATCGTGGCCTCGCGGTCTTCGCCGTCGTCGAGCGTCTCGCCGGCTAGTTTGCCGTCGCGCCCGAGCCCCTCGTCGCTCATGTCGCCGCCGTCCACTCAGCGGTTCGCTTCGTCGATCAAGCGCGCACCTTCCATGAGCAGGCTCGTCGTCGAGGTCTGGACGAGGTCTTCCATGTCGACGTCCATCGCGGTGAAGTGAAAGCGACCCTTCTGCCAGGTCAGCATGTGATAGACGGACTGCCGACCGTCGCGCGACCCGTCGCCGTCGATGCGGGCCTGGATGACCTGGCCGCGGCGCAAGAAGATGCGACCGATCCGCTTGTCGTCGGCCTGCAGCTGCAGGACCCCGTCCTTGCGCTCCATCTCCATCATCACGAGCAAGCTCGACAGGCCGAGCTGCTCGAGCCGACCCGAGAGGCCGGTGCGCTTCATGGCGCCCGTGAACGAGCCGGAGCCCGAGGGATCGACGTAGCCAGGCACGGCCTCGTCGACGTCGGCGTAGGGATCGGGCGCGCCACCGAAGGCCGGCGGCGGCGTCGGTCGAGCCGGCGCGCGACCGGGCTGCGGACGCATGCCCGCGCCAGAACCCATGCCAGCGCCCGGACCCATCACGGCGCCCGGCGGACCGTAGCTCTGCGGACCGAAGCCCGGCGCACGACCTGGCGCCGCGGCGGCACGCGGCTGCGCGTGCCCACCCCCGAACTCGGCGTGCGAGGACGAGCCGCGCTTGGCCAACGCCTTGAGCACGCGCCGCTCGAGGTCGTCGAAGCGAAAGGGCTTCGACACGTAGTCGTCGGGCTTGAGCCCGAGCGCGTGGAGGCGGTCTTCGTCCTTGCCGAGCGCGGTCAAGAAGAGCACCGGGATGTCGGCGAGCATCGGATCCGCGCGGATCTCTTGCACGAAGGCCCAGCCGTCCATGACCGGCATCATCACGTCGGTGATGATCATGTCGGGCCGCGCGGCCTGGACGCGACGCAGCGCCTGCTGACCATCCCGCGCGGTGTCGACGGAGTAGGTGCCCTTCTTCTCCAGGCTCGACGAGACCATGCGGAGAATCCAGGGGTCGTCGTCGACCACGAGCACCCGTATCTGGCTCACGGGGCGAGCCTAGAGCACCCGGGCGCGCGTTGGCAAGCACCCGCGGGTGCTTCGCGCGCGTCGAGGTCAGGGTGTCGGGGCCAGCCAGGTCGGCCGCAGCTGCGACCACGCGACGTTGGCCAAGAGCCCGACCTTGGTGCCCGCGAGGCTGACAGCCCCCTGGACTTGCCGCAGGCGATCACCGACGGGGAAGTGCGCGGCATGACGCGGGGCGAGGCTGGAGTGAACGACATGCCCCGCGGTCTTGATGTACTCGCTCACGAAGATCCGTGGGCGGCGCTCGGCACAGGCGAGCAGCGCGAGCG
>WBZP01006786.1_pt1 | contig 11227 bp, 8 predicted proteins | sample 5204301 | NCBI WGS metagenome assembly WBZP01 (sample SAMN12412401, study PRJNA552823) | activated sludge metagenome | isolation source: activated sludge from nitrification reactor of wastewater treatment plant... | place: USA: Pennsylvania | collected 2017
GACAGATGATTGGGGTGAAGTCGTAACAAGGTAGCCGTAGGGGAACCTGCGGCTGGATCACCTCCTTTCTAAGGAGTCTTATGACTCTAAAGAAAATCTGGGGCTAAGGGCCACCTCTTCAATACATACTTACACAATCCGATTACCGTGAGGGTTCAGGCAGCGGCTCTTTTCTGTAGATGAAGTCGAGTCGAGTACGGGCCCTGGTCGCTTCAGACTCAGCTGGGCCTGTAGCTCAGTTGGTTAGAGCACGCGCTTGATAAGCGCGGGGTCGATAGTTCAACTCTATCCAGGCCCACCATCTGAGTCCTGATTCTCTGAGCACCATGCACAAGACATCAGGGACAGACTCTTTCCACCAAGAATGGGGCTGTAGCTCAGTTGGGAGAGCACCTGCTTTGCAAGCAGGGGGTCGCTGGTTCGATTCCAGTCAGCTCCACCAGTTTCAGGAATCAGATAAATGACGTCTGATGCTCTTCCTGTCTGAGCAAGTTGCGAATCGCGCAATTGTGTGAGTTTCCTTACTCATCGTCCTCTATGCAGTTTTCGGCACAGTAGTGCCGAACTTGTTCTTTGACAACTGAATAGGTCTTGATGAAAGACCATGTGTATCAGGAGCAAAGTGATTGTTAAGCTACTAAGGGTGTACGGTGAATGCCCTGGCATCAGCAGGCGATGAAGGACGTAGCTAGCTGCGATAAGCCGCGGGAAGCCGCAAGCAGGCCGTGATCCGCGGATGTCCGAATGGGGAAACCCAGGCGATGAATGCCGCCTATCCACATCTGAATACATAGGGTGTGAGAAGCCCACGCAGGGAAGTGAAACATCTCAGTACCTGCAGGAAAAGAAATCAATCGAGATTCCCCTAGTAGTGGCGAGCGAAAAGGGAATAGCCTAAACCATAGTGATGTCAAGCCCGTGTGCGTTGTCGCTATGGTGTTGTAGGGCTCTGTTTGACGGTAATACGGTGCCGTCGGCAAGTTACAAATTAGGATCTTAGTCGAATGGTCTGGAAAGGCCGGCCAAAGAAGGTGATAGCCCTGTAGGCGACAAGACCCTAACTTGCTGGATAGAGTTCCTGAGTACCGCGGGGCTCGAGAAACCCTGTGGGAATCCGGGACGACCACGTTCCAAGGCTAAATACTCGCTGATGACCGATAGCGTACCAGTACCGTGAGGGAAAGGTGAAAAGAACCCCGGTGAGGGGAGTGAAATAGAACCTGAAACCGTACACCTACAAGCAGCGAAAGGGCTATGCCCGCAAGGGAATGCCTGATCGCGTGCCTTTTGCTTAATGAGCCTGCGAGTTATCCTGCGTAGCAAGGTTAAGGCGGAAAGCCGGAGCCGTAGCGAAAGCGAGTCCGAATTGGGCATTTAGTTGCGTAGGATAGACCCGAAGCGAAGTGATCTACCCATGGCCAAGGTGAATCCGCCGTAACAGGCGGAGGAGGCCTGAACTGATGTTTGTTGCAAAAAGCTCGGATGAGCTGTGGGTAGGGGTGAAAGGCTAAACAAACTTCGTAATTGCTGGTTCTCCCCGAAATGTCTAGAGGGACAGCCTCGTGTCAGCCGTAACGGAGGTAGAGCACTGAATGGGCTAGGGGCGTTCCAACGCTACTGAACCCAATCAAACTCCGAATGCCGTTACTGGACGCACGGGAGTGAGACTACGAGTGCTAAGATCCGTGGTCGAGAGGGAAATAGCCCAGACCGTCAGCTAAGGTCCCTAAGCGCAAGCTAAGTGGGAAAGGTTGTAACGTCGCTCAGACAGCCAGGAGGTTGGCTTAGAAGCAGCCATCCTTTAAAGAGTGCGTAATAGCTCACTGGTCGAGCGATGGTGCGCCGAAAATTTAACGGGGCTCAAGTTTGCCACCGAAGCTACGGACTTTTCTCGCAAGAGATGAGTGGTAGGGGAGCATTCTCTGTGCAGTGAAGGTTGACCGACAAGGACAGCTGGAGCGCAGAGAAGAGATTATGCAGGCATAAGTAGCGATAATTGATGTGAGAATCATCAACCCCGTAAACCTAAGGTTTCCTGGCCTATGTTCGTCAGGTCAGGGTGAGTCGGATCCTAAGCCGAGGCCGATAGGCGTAGGCGATGGTAAACAGGTCAATATTCCTGTACCACAGTGATGGCGTTATCAGCGAAGGGGGGGTGCAGAAGGGTAGGCACCGCCGGGTCCCTGGAATACCCGGTCTAAGCGTGTAGGCGGGTCTTGTTGGCAAATCCGCAAGGCCGTTACCGCCGAGACGTGATGGGGAGGCCGCAAGGCCACAAACGGGCTGATCCCATGCTGCCGAGAAAAGCCTCGTAGCGAGTCATCATTGTGTCCGTACCGCAAACCGACACAGGTAGGTAGGTGGAATACACCAAGGGGCGTGAGAGAACACTTCCTAAGGAACTTTGCAATTTAGCCCCGTAACTTCGGGAGAAGGGGTGCCACGCGTAGGTGAATCTGTACAAGGTAAGCCGAACGTGGTTGCAATAAAGTGGCTCTAGCGACTGTTTACCAAAAACACAGGACTCTGCGAACACGCAAGTGGACGTATAGGGTCTGACGCCTGCCCGGTGCTGGAAGGTTAACCGGAGGAGTTAGCCGCAAGGCGACGCTTTGAAGGGAAGCCCCAGTAAACGGCGGCCGTAACTATAACGGTCCTAAGGTAGCGAAATTCCTTGTCGGGTAAGTTCCGACCTGCATGAATGGCGTAACGACTGGAGCGCTGTCTCGGGAAGTGACTCAGCGAATTTGTTGTTCCGGTGAAGAAGCCGGGTGCCCGCAACTAGACGGAAAGACCCTGTGCACCTTTACTACAACTTGACATTGGATGTTGGAAAGAGCTGTGTAGGATAGGTGGGAGCCTGCGAAGCGTGGCCGCTAGGTCGCGTGGAGGCGTCCTTGAAATACCACCCTGATCGTTCTGATATTCTAACTCGGCCCTGTCATCCAGGGCGAAGACAGTGTCTGGTGGGTAGTTTGACTGGGGCGGTCGCCTCCCAAAAGGTAACGGAGGCGTTCAAAGGTTCCCTCAGGCTGGTCGGTAATCAGCCGTCGAGTGCAAAGGCATAAGGGAGCTTGACTGCGAGAGCGACAGCTCGAGCAGAGACGAAAGTCGGACTTAGTGATCCGGTGGTTCTGTGTGGAAGGGCCATCGCTCAACGGATAAAAGGTACGCCGGGGATAACAGGCTGATCTCCCCCAAGAGTTCACATCGACGGGGAGGTTTGGCACCTCGATGTCGACTCATCGCATCCTGGGGCTGAAGCTGGTCCCAAGGGTTAGGCTGTTCGCCTATTAAAGCGGTACGAGAGTTGGGTTCAGAACGTCGTGAGACAGTTCGGTCCCTATCTGTTGTGGGCGCAGGAGAGTTGAGAGGGGCTTTCACTAGTACGAGAGGACTGTGAAGGACGGACCGCTAGTGTGCCGGTTGTCGTGCCAACGGCAGTGCCGGGTAGCTATGTCCGGTAGCGATAATCGCTGAAAGCATCTAAGCGAGAAGCGTGCCTCAAGATAAGCTCTCCCGTAGCGTATGCTACCTAAAGACCACTCGTAGACTACGAGTTTGATAGGCTGGGTGTGGAAGGCGTGTGAGCGCTGTAGCTAACCAGTACTAATCGGTCGTGCGGTTTAACATCCTTTGCTCCTGATAGACATGGTCTCGCGCATCGCACAGTGCGCGTCGTGAAACGTACAAAGTGATATCCAAAAGCGTGTAAAGCTTTTCGTCTCTCACTTCTAACCTTCACGCAAGACATATTCAGTATGAATGTTCCCGGTGGCCATACCGGAGGGGCCCCACCCGTTCCCATACCGAACACGGAAGTTAAGCCCTCCAAGGCCGATGTTACTGCCGCCGCGAGGCTGTGGGAAAGTAGGACGCTGCCGGGTTACAACGGAGGCCCGTTGATCGAAAGATCAGCGGGCCTTTTCTTTTTGGACTTGGCGTAGCGTCCAGTAGAAAGGCAATGGGGTTTATCCGGCCACGACAATTCCGATAGAGTGATGAAGTGACCTTCCCCCGATTGTGCAGACACCTCACGAAGGAGGAGAATGATGCAATCGGAGGATCACATGAGTAGCAAGACGATCCGCCCAGGATGCGGCAAGATCCTACCAGCAGTTGCTCACCATGGATGGCATCACGGCCAGCATGAGCCGCACCGGCAATTGCTGAGACAGCGCCTGTGTCGAGAGCTTCTTCTGAACATTGAAGTGGGAACTCGTGTACCCATCGGCACTATGCCACACGAGCGGAAGCGAAACAGGACATCTTCGAATACATCGAGGTGTTCTACAATCGGACGCGTCGGTACTCGACCCTCGGCTATGACTCCCCGACCGAGTACGAAGCGAGGACTGCAGTCGCGTAACTTAGTGTCCACAAAATTGGGGGAAGATCAGTAGTGGGTCATCAAAGCCGTTACTAGAAGAGGAACCTGACACGGTGACAAAGAAAATCAGCCATGCCGCGCCTGTGTCTACGACTGCGGCGCAAGAGTGGGGGAGTCAAGTATTCGCACGTCGGTGATTCCCGTAAGAACTCAGGGGGAATGACAAAGGGCCTCATAGCCAATCGTGCAATGCTGGATTATGCGATCATTAGACGAGCCACATCGCCTGGCACCGTACCTGTTTCAAGTCCTGTAGGTTGTCATCTGTAACATTTCGTCCTCTCATGAGAAACGTTCGTACGTAAGTGGTGATTATTAAACAGCAATAAGCATAATTGCTGTAGTGCGTACAAAACCTACTCGACACTCTTGACGTAAAAAGAAGATTAGGAGAATAATAATGGGGCCATCGGATAGAGGAGTTCCATTGTTCTTTCCAAGACGTGCGGAAAGATAATCTGAGCAAGGGAAAAGACTTTGCTGGGATACTCTCGCTGGTGGTTAGGGGGTGTTATGCGTTTCAGCAATTGGAATTGGTGGCAGTCGGCAGAGAATTAGGTTCAAAGAGGGTGATGCATGCTGAATCATCTTAAATCCCATGCCTGGAGCTATAGCCTCGCCGCTGCGGTGGTCCTCTTCTTCATTGGGCAGGCCGTGATATCGAACCTGAAGAACGAGACGAACGCATTTGCGCCTGAGCCGGTCGAAGCCGCAATCGACGTCGCCCCGGTAGCTGGGTTCCAGGTGGTGCTGGAGCAGAAGAATCTCGATCTCATTGCGGAGAATGACCAGCTCAACGCTCAGTATGATCTGCTCAATGGTCAATATGGCCGGCTCCACAAATCTAATTACAAACTCAATCAAGAGAATGGCCATCTTCACAACGCCAATTTTATTCTCAATCGAGAGAATGGCGAGCTTCACGAAGCTAATTTCACACTCAATCAAGAGAATAGCCACTTGCATCAAACCAACGGCGAACTCAACAAAGAGAACCAACAGCTCCAACAACAGATTCAACGCCTTCAAGAGATTATCAAAGAAAAAGAAGATCTCACCCAGAGCCAGAAACACGAGCTTGGGCAGCAGCACCAACAATTGGCGGCCTATGCGCGTGCAATTGACGCGATGAATGCTCCTAAGAAGGAAGTGAAACAGACCGTACAGAAGAAAACGAAGACTGATGCGGGTTTGGTACAGCTGGCGAAGGAGACCTTGGGAGTCGATGTCACGGTTAAGGAGTGCCAATGATCTCTGTTCATTCGCCGAACGTCGTTCATCGTCACGTCGCTCATATTGAATACAATGATCTTCATACTAGGAAAACACAATTCGATTGGTACCTCAAGGTGGAGGAACATACATCATGATCTTCCTGCTGCTTGCCATACTGTTGGTCCCTGCCATCGCCCAGGCTGAGGAGAAAATCGTTGCGGTGCCGCGTGACCAGTTCGTCAAAGTGCTGAGTGAGGTCAAGCAGAACAAGCAGTTTCTTGCCGAGTCGCAAGAGTGGTTGACGAAGTATAAGGACATATTCGAGAAACAGAAAAGCTATGTTGAAACGTTGGAGGGTCTGAACGAGACGAGGAAGAAAGAGACCGAATTGTTGCAAGAACAAAACGCCGCGCTCCAGAAAGAGATCGAAGAAGAACGGCAACGAAAAGCGGACATGGCCTGGCAGAAACAGGCGGAATGGGCGGGGTATGGAGCAGCGATTCCCACGGCGATCATTATGTTGAGGAAGCTGGTCTTCAAATTCTAACCAGGGACCGCGACAAGGAACGAATACATCTCTGACATGTCCAGCGGGGGCATAGAGGGGGGCAGGTATTGCGATCATGATGATCTTCCTCCGCTCTCAATGGGCGTCGGTATGTCATGGTAAAGAGGCAAAGGAGAAGGTGTCGCCCATTAGAAGGCTCCGGTCAAGTGGGCACACCTCTCCTCTGGTTCTGCACATCCGTCGTTACTCCGATGATGTCCTCTCACGATCGCCAGCGACTCCTATGCACTGCATCTGAGTGTTCTCTGGTTACGGTGTCGACTGCGTATCCTGAGTCGCACCAGTCACCCACCAGGATCAAGGCAAAGAGACGTAGGCGCTCCTGCCCCTGGCCAATGATTGTCCCCAGAACATCGTTGGTACCCACGCATGTCCATACGAGACGATCACAGATCTCGTGGTTGCCATGTGGCTCCACCCTCTTCGTGGCTCATGCCTGAGGCAGCTCAGGCCTCCTCGCTGGTTCAGTGAGGAGGAACAGAAGGCAGGCGGCCGTCCAATCAGATCTCGTGGTTAACCCAACCCCAATTCGAGCTCAGCCTCCCGCTGAGTATGAAGCGAGGGCGACCGTCGCATAACTTGGTGTCCACGAAATCAGGGGAAGATCAAACGCCTGCGTGGAAGCCTAACGCAACTTCCGTCGCCATCGCCCCAAAACAGTTGCTCCGATGCCGAGTTCTGTCGTGATCTGATGCACGGTCACCCCTGGAGCATCGAGCATCGCCACAGCTTCACGCGTGTACTCGATTGTACACCTCCGTCGTTCTCCCATGACACCCTTCTGGCTCAGTATGAGCCTTCGCTAGGCTCAGGACTCATTCTTTCAGATAAAAGATAACGGTTGCAGCGAGACAGATCGCTGAGAAGAAGGTGTGGGCACAGCGATCGTAGCGCATGGTAACCCGACGCCAATCCTTGATCCGACCAAACACGATCTCAGTGTTGTGGCGTTGTTTGTAGAGAGTTGTGCTGTAGCGGCGCTGGGTCGTTCGGTTCTTCCGCGGCGGAATGCATGGGATGATACCCTGCTGTTTACGGGCGGTAACGAACCAATCCGCATCATAGCCGCAGTTGGCGATCAGATGTTTGGCATTGGAAAGGCTGGGCAGCAGGCATCGCGCACCGGTGTCATCGCTTGTGTGCCCGGCTGTTAGCAACAGGTGCATCGGCTTGCCCGCGTCGTCGCACACTGCATGGAACTTCGAATTTAGGCCACCCTTCATACGGCCAATCCAGCGGGGGACTGCCCCTTTTTCAGGAGACTCGCTGCCGTTCGGTGGGCCTTCAGACGGGTGGTGTCGATCATGAGACAGTCTCAGGTCCAGGACTGTCGCGACAACTTGCGGAAGATCTTGTGAAAGATCCCCACTCGGCTCCACCGTACAAACCGATTGTAGAGTGTATTGTGCGGGCCATAGGCCTTCGGCGCGTCTTTCCATTGCAGACCATGTCGGATTCCATAGATAATTCCGCTGATCACTCGCAGGTCATCCACGCGCGGGATGCCGTGTGGCACTGGGAAATAGGGCGTGATCCGGTTCAACTGCTGCCTGTTCAATAAAAACATGTCACTCATGACCACCTCCAGCCATAGTGACGCACAGATCATTGCCTGAGGAAACCTGTAAACTGAATGAGTCCTGAGCCTAGGTGTCCGTGAAAGTGGGGCAGGACCTGTCAGAAGGAGTGGGGCAACGTGAATGCACTTCGTGGGCTAGAAATAGATCGATTCAAGGCAAGACAAACGAACTACGAAGCTCACTCAAGGTACTGGTTCTATTAATAGCCGACGTTCCATCCGACAGTAGGCGCATGATTCTGCGAAGACAACATGCAGATTGCTCCCTGATTCGAATCTTTTGGGTGCTGCGACTGCATTGTAATGGGTCGACATCACAAAGAATCGATTGTATGGAGATGGGTTCAAATCTAAGCCATGAATGCGTCGCAGATGATCTCGGGGCCACAATACGTTCTAACCCCTAATACTGCTTGACTCTGGTGTCGGATGCGATCAAGGTGATTCTATGACGTACTGAACCGCGTCGGCTGTCCTATCTCTCGCGCATTCCCTCCCCACTCCGGCGCGTCTGATTTCTCAGTCTCTCCCGTTTATTCGAAGCACAACGATCATCGAGTCTGGCTATGAATAAGCGAATAGCGATTTCACAGGAGTCGTGTCTTTAGATGTGGGCTCACAAAACATCATGATAGCAACAACTCCAGAAGGCACAGTCGTACACGGTCTTGATGGGTTCATGAACCTAGGAGCCAGGGCGGACGAAACCGTTTCTGTAGATCTGCGTAATTGCGTCAAGACGACACATTCTAGCAACTAATCACAAATTTCATACATGGATGAATTAGATTTAGTATTTTATCGACAGCTCATGGATCTTGGTATCAATGTGTTTGTCGCCGTAGCCTTGATTTGTGCTGCCTATGTCTCACGAGACCTCTACCGGTCATGACAGAGGGGTGGGTTGGGAATTGATCGGTAGGGTAGTGAAGTCGAGTCGTCTCAGTCAGAGACCGCCGGACCCTTGTCAAATTCAACGAAAAACACGCATGAGGATGAGCGAAAGAACTGGCGTGAGGTCGTCTCTTGATCGTCTAGTTGTCACATCTCCAGATTTCGACCGACTCACAGCTTCAAAAGCTGTGGGACGCATGAAGACTGTTATCCAGAAGAATGATAGGGGTAGTTGTAATTGGCAGAGAACCAATCAGAGGATGAATTTCGCATCATTGGGGCATTTCGAGCATTCCCTAACTCGGTCATGCCGCTTATTTAATCTTTCTGAAAATCTTCACTGTTGCTTCAACTCCACCATCTTGTGGACTGATCATCAACAGCATGTCCTTGTGCCCAGAAGCTTTCTAAAACCGTATCGACATAGACCGTCATAGGACTTGTTCAGTAGTCAGATGTGGAGATTCCACTCGGGGTTGTTCTTTCGGTCCTCTCATTACGTCTCAATGACTTGAATGGCCATGTTCCCAAGGCTGTCTCAACATCTCCCCCAGTCGTGGTGGAACTGGAGTCCGCCATGGTCAGCGCTCCAGAGCTCCTGTGACGAAGAGTCGCAAACGGTTGTTCATCAACCGTGTTCCGTCCAGCGCTTTCACCGCTCTTAGAGCTTCTTCGCGCGAACCCAATTGCACGAATCCATAGCCGGCGGATTTCTTGCTGCGTTTGTATCGAACGACAGAGGCGTGTGCTACCACGCCATACGCTTCCAATAGTGCCCGGAGGTGATCATCGGACGCATCTTCTGACAAACCTCCCACATACACGACACATGTGCTCATTCTTCTCCTCGCAACGCTGTCGCAGGTACTGACGAGACTAGTACTGATCTCGCATCTCAAAATAGGTGTAGGCGACGACGCTGATGACTGCAGTAATATATAGGGTAGTCACCGCAGCAAGGGGATTCTGAACGAACCATTGGACGGAAGTCTGAAAGAGAGACATTGGTGTGCTAACTTTATTTTGCGCGTAAGAGACGAATGGTGTATAGATGGTCGCGTGCCTGTTCAGTGCGTCTTGCTTCGGCGAGAGTTTGGTTCCTGCCTCATAATTGGTGTCCCATCCACCTCATGCAACGCAAACGGATACTCCTTCGCTAGCGAAGCGACTCCTTGCCTAATCATATCGATGGAGGATGCGCTATGGCGCGGGATTGGATCAGACAATCCTAGGAGGTGCCACCGGATCTTCGGTTTTTTAGGGGTAGATTTCTTGAGTTTTTTCTGAACTCGCTGAGTCGAATAGAAATTCATGACAACTCCTTAGGGTATGGACATGCGCCTCAACCAGCGGAGCCTGTTGGCTCTGTCGTTCTGCCGACACTGAGTCTACTCCCCCGAATGGCGGCACGTGCCATCCAATGAGACGAGCATAAGAACATTATGCTATCGCGCGGATACGGGGAGTGAGTACGAGGAGTGCGCGGAGAGACAGTAGATTTGAAGAACTGTAAGTGTAACAGGCGCCTTGTGGAGGAGTCAAACTTTATGATTGAGTGAAGTTTGGATAGGCAACAAGATGTTTAGATTGTAATAGTTTCCGACGGGTTACCGCAGTTGTGGGTGTAAGAACGGATCGGCATGAGTGAGGCTCGGGTTCATTCAACTGTCTTTGCTCGCGACGAGGTTGTGCTGAGTGTCAGCCAGAGTACCAGATATCCGGCCATCGCCGAGAGGAGCGATCCGAGAAGGATTCCAACACGCTCATCGAACAACGCAGGCCGCTGCAGTTCTTCAAAGGCGAGGGCACCGATAAATAGACTCATGGTAAACCCGATACCACACAGGATGGCAACGCCATACAGCTGGATCGCTGTGAGTCCCATCGGCAGACGGGCAATCCCCAGCTGGATTCCAGCCTTGCAGAATAGAACGACGCCCAGTGGCTTGCCGAGCAACAACCCCAGCGTGATGCCCAAGGAGACCGGGTGTATGAGACTTTCCAGGGATACTTCACTCAGAGAGATTCCGGCATTGAAGAAGGCAAACAGGGGCAACGTGACAAAAGCCACTGCGGTGTGAAGTTCCTGTTCCAGAGTTCGAAGCGGTGAGTGAGTCCTGTTTCTCCTGTCAGTGAGGGGAATAAATATTGCCAGAAGGATACCGGCCAAAGTCGCGTGCACGCCGGACTTCAACACCGCAGCCCACATCACAAGGCCGACCAAGGCGTAGAGGGGGATGGCCGTCACGCCGTTTCGGTTAAGAAGGAAGAGGACCAGAAGGCAGAGGCTCGCGGTCCACATCATCGTCGCGGAGAGATGTGCGGAAAAAAAGAAGGCAATGATCAGAATGGCACCGACATCATCGAAAATCGCGAGTGAGACCAGAAATATCTTTAATGAAAGGGGAACCCGCCGACCCAACAGAGAGAGAATGCCCAAGGAGAAGGCCGTATCGGTGGCGATAGGAATAGCCCAGCCAGCCATACCAGCGGGATTGTCATAATTGATCCACCAATAGATGAGTCCGGGAACTACCATCCCGCCGAGAGCGCCCAGCGCCGGTAGCCTCACATTCGCCAC
>WBZP01006788.1_pt1 | contig 11227 bp, 12 predicted proteins | sample 5204301 | NCBI WGS metagenome assembly WBZP01 (sample SAMN12412401, study PRJNA552823) | activated sludge metagenome | isolation source: activated sludge from nitrification reactor of wastewater treatment plant... | place: USA: Pennsylvania | collected 2017
CTGCGCGGACGCGTTCGAGGCCGATGTGGCGGACGAGACACCGCGCCTGTCGATCAGCGCACGACGCGCAGCAGCGGGTCGTCGACCTCGGCGGGATCGGCGCCGTCGAGCGCCGTGAGGAGCAGGTGCGCGACGAGCCCGCGGCACGGGTCCGGGTCGTCGGCGCCACCGCACAGGCGACGGCCGAGCGCGCGCTCCCTCCCGCCGAGCATGTCGGCGTGACCCATGCCCTCGACGACGACGTAGCGCGCGTCCGGGATCGCGTCCGCGAACACCGCGTGGTTCACCGGCTCCGGCGCGCAGACCCCGCCGTGGCCGGCGCCGACCACCGTCGTCCGCAGCCCCAGGGGCGTGCACCAGGCGGTCGACGTGCGCGTCGAGGGCTGCCGGCCGCCGCCGTCCACGGGGTCGATGAGGACCAGACCGATCAGACCGTCGCGCACGGCGTCGTCGGCCACGAGCATCCGCGCCGCGCGCAGCGCCGCCTGGCCGCCTCGGGAGTGGCCCGCGAGCAGCACGCGCGAACGCTGCGCGACCAGGGCGCGCACGAGAGCCGCGGCGTCCACGGCCTCCTCCTCGACGGAGTAGCGGCCCGTGAGCAGAGCCAGCCGACCGGGCGCGAGCGAGGGCACCTCGACGTCGGCACCGACCGCCCCGACGGGCGCCACGAGAGCGGAGTAGGCGCGCGGGCTCGACAGGAAGCCGGGCAGCAGCACCAGGGCTCGGTCCGCCACCGTCACCTCCTCGTAAGGGGTTTCGCCGGACGGGAACGGCTCCGTGACGGCACAGTCGGAGCACCTCGCCGACCGCTGGAGCCGATCATGCCCGACCGCGACACCCCGCTCGTCGTCTACGGCGCCCCCTGGTGCCCGGACTGCCGGCGCAGCAAGGCGTTCCTGTCCGAGCAGCGCGTGCCGTTCACGTTCATCGACCTCGAGGAGCATCCCGAGGAGAACGAGACCGTCGAGCGCTACAACGACGGCAAGCGCATCATCCCGACGATCGTGTTCCCCGACGGCTCGATCCTGGTCGAGCCGAGCGACGAGGAGCTCGCGTCGCGGCTCGGCCTCTCGCGCGACGCTGCGCAGACGTCGTACGACCTCGTCATCGTCGGGGGTGGGCCCACCGGTCTCACGACGGCCATCTACGCCGCGCGCGAGAACCTGCGCACCGTCGTGATCGAGCGGTCCGCGCTCGGCGGGCAGGCGGGGGTGACCGAGCGGCTCGACAACTACCCCGGGTTCCCCGACGGCATCGGTGGCGCGGAGCTCGCCTCGCGCTTCGTGCAGCAGGCGGAGCGCTACGGCGTCGAGCTGCTGCCGGCCGTCGGCGTCGCCGCCATCTCGACGGAGGACGGGCGGTCGGTCGTACGCACCACGACCGGCCAGGAGCTGCACGCCGCGGCAGTGCTCGTCGCGACGGGGTCGACGTACCGTCGCACCGGCGCCGAGGGCGAGGACGACCTCATCGGCGCCGGCATCCACTTCTGCGCGACGTGCGACGGACCGTTCTACCGCGGCGTGCCCGAGGTCGTCGTGATCGGTGGCGGGAACTCGGGCTTCGAGGAGGGTCTGTTCCTCACCCAGTTCGCCGAGCACGTGACGATCGTCGTGCGCACCGAGCCGATCGCCTCGCGCCTGCTGCAGGACAAGGTCGCTGCGCACCCGCGCATCACGGTGCTCACGGGCACCGAGGTCACCGGCTTCGTGGCCGACGACCACGGCAAGCTCATGTCGCTGCGGCTGCGCAGCGGCGACGAGGAGACCGGGCACCCGGCGTCGGCCGCGTTCGTGTTCGTCGGCCTCGACCCCAACACGGGCTGGCTCGGCGGGAGCCTCGCCCTCGACGACCGCGGCTTCGTCGACACGGACCGGATGATGCAGAGCTCGGTGCGCGGCGTGTTCGCCGCCGGCGACGTGCGCAGCGGCTCGACCAAGCAGCTCGCGTCGGCCGTGGGCGAGGGCGCGGCGGTCGCCCTGCAGATCCGCGCGCACATCGAGGAGCTGCGCGACGGGACGGCCTGAGCACACCGAGGGGCGCCGCAGGTGCGACGCCCCTCGGTGCGGTCGGACCGGCCGGGTCGGGCCGGACCGAGCTGACCGGGTCGTTCAGACGGGCTCGTGGAACGCCGAGTCGGAGACCTTGAGGATCAGGCCCGCGAAGGACGAGACGACGAGCATGCCGTGGCCGTACTCGGCGTCGGCCGCACCGGGGATGTCGACGACGTCGACGTCGGTGCCGCGGATGCGCAGCACCTGGTTGGCGAGCAGCGACGCGGCGTAGATCGTGCCGTGCTTGCCGAGGGCGATGCCGGTCAGCGGCGGGAGCCCGTCCCAGCTGCGCACGATCCTGCCGGTGCGCGGGTTCACCTTCCAGATGTGGCCCTCGACGAACGCGCCGAGCCCGGAGACGTAGAGGTAGCCGTCGGCGCCCATCTCGACGTCGGTCGGCACCGGGTCGCAGCCGAACGTGCCCGGGTCGTTCTCGGGCTGCGTGGCGCACGGACCGTTCTGCGAGACCGGGAAGACCGTGAGGGTGCGCACGTGGTGGCCGCGCACCTCGAGCAGGTCGTTCGCGGCGGCGTCCACGACGATGAGCCGGTCCTTGAGCTTGAGCACGGAGTACGGGTTCGACACGGAGTCGACCGCCTGGCTCTGGCCGTCGGGGTTGTGCGTCTTCTCGTACGCGAAGGTGTCGACGGCGACCTTGACCTTGCCGTGGTGCCCGAGGCGGACCACGCGGGCGGGGACAGGACCGGTCTCCGGGTCGCCGAGCACGGACGTGACGTAGACGTGGCCGTCGCGACCGACATCGACCCCCGCGGCGAACCCGAGGCTCGAGCTGAGCACCCAGGAGGCACCGGTGCGGAGCTGCACCTTGGAGATCGCTCCCGACCCGATGTCGGCGACGACCAGCGTGCCGCGGGGCCCGAAGGCGACGTGGGCCGGCTGGTTGAAGCCGCCCGCGAGGACGGTCACTCCGGGCGGCAGCGGTGGGGCTGCCGCGTCTGCGGGCGCCGCGGCCGCGACACCCGCCGCGGTGAGGGCGAGGGCGGCGACTGCAGCGCCGAGAGCTGTTCTGCGCATCAGGGTTCTCCTGGATCTGCGTGACCGGTCCAGCACCGCGATGCGGTACGTGCGGAGGGTCCGCGTAGGGCGGGAAGGAGTTCGGGATCGTGCGTGGGGCACGAGAGGTACGGCCTCAGGACCGGCCGCGTTCCGGGGCCGGTGACGACCCGGGGGCGAATTCGACATACATCGAATGTCGAATAGTGGGACGCTAGGGATGTCGCACCCAGGTGTCAAGGAGTCCGCAGTGTCACGGTCGCAACGCAGCTACCACTCGCCGCAGCGCGACGAGAGCGCGCGGGACACCCGCGCACGGATCGTCACCGCTGCGCACTCGCTGTTCCTGCAGCACGGCTTCGCCAGCACCTCCGTGGCCGACATCGCCGCGGCTGCCGGGGTCGCGCGCCCGACGGTCCTCACGGTCTTCGGCACCAAGGCCCGGCTGCTGCGCAGCGTGGTCGACGTCGCCATGGCGGGCAACGACGAGCCCGTGCCGGTGCCCCACCAGCCGTGGTTCCAGCCCGTCTGGCGGGCGACGAGCGCCGGCGACTGCCTCGACGCCTACGCCCACGTCTGCCTGCTCATCAGTCGGCGGTCGGCGGCCGTCATCGAGCTCGTCCGGCGCGCGAGCGACGAGGGCGACGAGATCCGCGACCAGTGGGAGCAGCTGCAGGCCAACCGCCGCACCGGCGCGCGCAGCATCGCGGTGCGGGTGCGCGAGCTCGGTGGTCTCGCTCCCGGGCTCACGCTCCCCCGGGCCACCGACCGGATCTGGGTGAGCAACGACCCGAGCCTCTACACCGCGCTGGTCGGCGACTGCGGGTGGAGCGAACGCGCCTTCGAGGGCTGGCTCTCGACCCAGCTGCGCCAGGGGGTGCTCGCCACGACAGGGTGAACCCGGTGGGCACCTGGAGGGGCGACGTCGCCCATCTCACGCTGCGACGGTTCCGTTCCCCCGCGCCCCGCGGGTTACGGTGGCGGGCATGACCGTCGTACGCCGCGCCACCCGCGAGGAGGAGGACGCCGTCGTCGGCACCGTCGTCGCCGCGTTCAAGTCCGACCCCGCCTGGCAGCACATCGTCGGCTACCAGCACGACACGGCCTCGCCGCACTTCGCGCGGGCGCTGTTCCGCTCGCGCGTCGACGCCGGCACGGTCTGGGTCACCGACGACCTCTCGGCCGTGGCCATGTGGGAGCTGCGCGACGGCGACGCGCCCGTGCACGAGCAGCGCGACGACGTGTGGGCCGGCTACCGGGCCGCCGTCGGCGAGGAGCTCTGGGAGCGGCTCGAGGAGTGGGAGACCGCGCTCGACGCCAGCCGCCCGACCCCGCCCTACTGGTACCTCGGCGTCCTGGCCACGCACCCCGACCACGTCCGCCGTGGGCTCGCGACGGCCGTCATGGAACCGGTGATGGAGATCGCCGACCACGACCACCTCGACTGCTGGCTCGAGACGTCGTCGGTCGCGAACCTCACCTTCTACGACCGCCGCGGCTTCCACCAGCGGCTGCCCGTCGACGTCGACGGCGGACCGCAGACCTGGTGGTTGCGCCGCCCGCCTGCCTGACCTCGCTCAGGCGGGGAGCCGCGCGGCCATCACGATGGCGGCGAGCGCGGTGCAGCGGATAGGCGTCTCCCGTCGGTGCCCGGCTACCCCGCACGCGCGCACGACGCGCGACGAGCGCGGCATCTCGACCGTGAACGCGACGCCGCCGACCTTCGACGTCGCGGTGTACCAGTCGGTGAGGTTGCCGTGGCAGGGGCCGCCGCACGGCACGACGTGCGCGGGCTTGATCCCCGACAGCGCCGAGAAGCTGCGCGCGAGCGCGGCGCGACGGCCGCCGCCCGTGGTGTCGACGGCCTCCGAGAAGCCGTGCAGGGAGACGACGAGGTCCGGCTGCACACGCGTCAGGAACCTCGCGACCGCCTGCGACTCGGGCTCGCTCAGCGCCCGCGGCCCGCTGCGCGAGTCGCGCAGGAACTTGTCGGGGAAGTTGGAGTTCAGGTTGACGCCGTGGGAGTTCCAGCGCCTGCCGATCGCACCGCCGTCGGGGTTGATGCTGCGCACCGACCAGATCACCGAGCCCGCGGCGGGACGCAGGGTGCGCAGCACGTCGACGGTGAGCGGCCCGGGCCACTCCTCGCCGTGCATCTGCCCGAGCACCACGAGGACACGCGTCGCCGACGCGCTCCCCTGACGCGTCGCGACGAGTGCGCGACCGTCGACCGACCTGCCGATGACGCACGACAGGTTCACCGGCGTCCCGGTGGCGCGGCGGCACGGGTAGCCGTGCACCGTCGTCGTGAGGCTCACCGGCGCGACGACCGCGACCGACGGCTCCGGAGCGGGCGCCGCCGTGGCGGGGACGGCGTACGACGAGCCCAGCAGCAGCGCGCACGCGACCGCGAGCAGGACGGGTCGCAGCGGTCGGCGCATGCCCCCATCCTGCGCGACGCGCGTCGCTCCCACCACGACCTCGCGGTGTTCCGGTCGTCGCACGCGGCGTGTCGCGACCTCGTCCCGACCATCCGGCGGGCAGTGCGGGCGGGACCCGCGCGTGCGCCCGCCCGCACCCGTAGGCTCGCTGCAGGCGACGAGGTGAGGAGCGCGCGATGGCAGCCGAGGAGCTCGACCCGGTCTACGGCCCGGTCTACCGCGAGGCGCTCGACTACGCCGCGAAGCTGCACCGCCGCCAGTTCCGCAAGACGCCCGAGGGCGTCGAGCCGACCGTGCCCTACCTCGCCCACCTGCTCGAGGTCTCCGCGCTGGTGTGGCTCGGCGGCGGCGACGAGACGCAGGCGATCGCCGGCCTGCTGCACGACGCGCTCGAGGACCAGGGCCCGCGCACGTCGCCGCGCAAGCTGGAGAAGAAGTTCGGTCCCGACGTCCGGCGCATCGTCGAGGCGTGCACCGACGGCGCCCCCGGCGTGGTGCGCGACGAGTCGACCTGGCTCGAGCGCAAGGTCGACTACCTGGCCGGCCTCTACTCGGTCGACTCGGACGCGCTCGTCGTCGTCGCCGCCGACAAGGTCAGCAACGCGCGGGCGATCCTCGACGACGACGCCATCGCGCCCGGCGAGGTGTGGGGCATGTTCAACGCGCCGCGGCAGGCGATCGCCTGGTACTACGACGAGGCGACGACCGCGCTGGCGATGCGCCTGCCCGACAACGTCGTGACGCTGCGCATGGTGCGCCTCGCGTCGCTGCTCGCGGAGAGCGCCGGCGGCACCGACCTGCGGTCCTGCTACGCCGCGATGGACGACGACGAGTACGAACAGGTCCTGCGCCCCCTCGCCGACGCCAAGGCCGCCGCCTACTGACGCTCCGCCCAGGACGCCGGTAGTTCGCGAAACATGATCATGTTTCGCGAACTACGCGGTGCGGGTCAGACCTTGGACCTGCGGCTGAAGAGCTTCTCGAACAGCGAGGGCTCCGGCGGGCACTGGCAGCGCTGCGACTTCGGGACGCCCTTGAGCACCTGGTCGACATGCTGGCCGCAGCCGGCCCACGTGGCCTTGCCACAACGACGGCAGCTCACCTGACGGCACATGGACGGGCGCTCCTCACGATCGGTTCGACGACGTCACCGACTATACCCCAGGGGGTATGTGTCACGACGCGAGGGGTCCTCGTGACTCCGGCCACGACGTGGTGCCTTGACCCCGGCCCCGGGCAGCGGCAGGTTGCGGCCGTGCCCGGCCGCCTCCCCCGCGTCCCGACCGCCCTCGGCGGCCGGACGTGAGCCTGCTCGCCCTGCTGCTCGTGGGCGCGGTCCTCGGGACCGTCATCGGGATGCTCGGCGGGGGCGGCGGGGTGCTCGCGGTGCCGCTGCTGGTCGCGCTCGGCGAGCCGGTGCTGTCGGCGTCGACGATGTCGCTGGTCGTGGTCGGGACCGGGGCCGCCGCGGCCCTGGTCCCCCACCAGCGCGCGGGCCGGGTCGACTGGCGTCTCGGCCTGGCCTTCGGCGCGCTCGGGTCGGTCGGCGCGGTCGTCGGCGCGCGGCTGTCGAGCATCGTGCCGGCCGACCTGCTGCTGCTCGGCTTCGGCGTCCTCGTCCTCCTCGGCGCCGGCGCGATGCTGCGCGCTGCGCGCGCCGGCCGAGCGGCCGAGGGCCTGCGGCGCGAGGCAGGGCGCAGCGAGGCAGGGCGCGGCGAGGAGGGGCGCGGCCAGGCAGGGCGCGGCGAGGAGGGGCGCGGCGACGCCGGTCGCCGCGAGGAGGGGTTGCTCGAGCCGCGGCGTACGACGGACGACGAGGAGCCTCCGGCCCGGCGCGCTGCCGCAGGGCCAGGGGCCGAGGAGCCGGAGCTCGCCGACCCGGGTTCGCCACCGCTGCGCGTCGACCTGCGCGTCGTCGTGCTGGCGACCGGGGTCGGGCTGGTCACCGGGCTGTTCGGAGTCGGCGCGGGCTTCGTCGTCGTGCCCGCGCTCGTCGCCGCGCTGCACGTACCGGTCAAGCGCGCGACCGCCACGGCGCTCGTCGTGATCGTCGTGAACTCCGCCGTCGCGCTCGCCGCCCGGCACGAGCACCTCACCGACCCCACGACGGCGCTCGAGCTCGCGGCGCTCACCGCGGTCTTCGCCGTCGTCGGCGCGCTGCTGTCGCGCCGGGTGCCGGCGTGGCTGCTGTCGTCGGCGTTCGGCGTCCTGCTCGTGCTCGTCGCCGGCTACACGGTGGTCCGCGCCCTCACCCTCTGACCGACGACCCGGCACCGCAGCCCCGACACGAGACCCCCGTCGATGCGTGATCACGCCACGCGAGAAGGTGGCGTCATCACGCACCGACGGCGCTCGTGCGACCAGGACCACCCCGGCGGAGCACGATCCGGCACCGGGCGCTCGGTAGCCTGACGGGGTCGCCCGCACCTGGCGGGCACGGGAGGTCGGACCATGGCTGCACGACGTACCGCTGGTGCCCTGCTCGTGGCGGGTGCCGCGCTCGCCCTCGCGGCGTGCGGCTCGGGCAGCGTCACGCTGCCCACCGCGAACCCGAGCCGCACCCTCCCGACCCTGCCGACGCGTACCAGCACGCCGACGCCGACCACGGCGACGCCGACCCCGACGACGGCCACGCCGACGCCGACGCCCACGAGGACCGCGTCCGCGAGCGCCACCTCGGCCACCCCCACAGTGACGCCGACGAAGACGGACACGCCGACGCCGACGCCCACCAAGACCGACACCCCGACGCCGACGCCGACCGAGACCACGCCGACACCCACGCCGACCCCGACCGAGACCACGCCGACCCCGACGCCGACGAGCTCGTCGCCGAGCGCGACCGCGACCGCCTCCCCCGGGTCGACGTCGGCCGCCCCGGTGCCGGCCGGGTCGAGCACCGTGTGGTGGCCGTGGCTGCTCGCCGCGCTGGTCGCGCTCGGCGCGCTGATCTGGTGGATCCTCGCCAGCGGCAAGCGCCGCGCGTGGGACGCCGCGTTCGCGAAGAACGGCGCCGAGGCGCGCTGGGCCGCCGACGTGCTCGCGCCGTCGGTCGTCAACCGGGCGATCCCCGCCGAGCAGGTGGCGTCGCAGTGGCCCGACAGCAAGCGCCGTCTCGACGACCTGCAGGCCGCGCTCTACCAGCAGCAGACCGACATCCCCAACCCCGACCGCGCGCAGCGCCTCGGTGTCGTCACCGGCGCGGTCACCGCGCTGACGGAGGCGCTGACCCACGACGTCGCGCTGCGCACCGGCGGTCTCGGGGCGACCGACGTCGAGCTGCTCGCCAGCGAGCAGTCGGTGAACCACGCTGCCGCGACGCTGTCGGCGGCCGTCGCCGGCGCCCCGACCCCGGGGTCGCACGCCGCGTCGTAGCGGCGGCTACTCCGGCCGGCGCAGGACGACGGTCGTGAACGGCTGCACGGCGTCCCACGGCGTCACGTGCTGGCGGCGCTCGGTGCGCAGCACCTCCCACGCGCGCGCATCGAGCGCGTGGATGAGCGAGGTCGCGTCGTAGCGCGTCACGGGCAGGCCGCTGCAGGTGTCGGGGCCGTCGAGCGCGTACGTCGACACGACGGCGTAGCCCCCGCGGCGCAGGCCCGCGCGCATCGCGAGCACGTACGCCGCGACGTCCTCGGGCTCGGTGAGGAAGTGGAAGACCGCGCGGTCGAACCAGACGTCGACCGGCGGCTCGAGGATCGTCGTGGTGACGTCGCCGATGAGCGCGTGCACGTCGTCGGCGGCTGCGCCGTACTCGGCCCGGACCCGCTCGACCGCGCGCTGCAGAGCGGTCGCCGAGACGTCGAGCAGCGTGATGTCGCGGTAGCCGCGGGAGAGCAGCGCGTCGACGAGCGTGGACGAGCCGCTGCCGACGTCGGCGATGCGCGCGGTCGTGGGAGCCCCGGTGGCCTCGACGAGGTCGACCCAGACGGCGTCGTGCGGCTGCCACCACGAGACGTCGTCGACGTCCTTCGCGGCGTGCACCGTCTCCCAGTACGGCTCGGTCATGCCCCCATCGTCCCCGATCCGGCGCCGGCTACGGCGCACCGGGTGCCGCTCAGTCGCGTGCCGCGACGGATCCGGCGGCCAGCGCCTCGGCCCGGTCGGCCAGCTCGGTGCCCGTGATGCCCGGCCAGCCGTGCAGCAGCGGGACCCAGTCGGCGGGCACGGCCGACGCGCCATGGGCGGCACCGAGCAGCATCCCCGCGATCGCCGCGACCGTGTCGGTGTCGTGGCCCGCGCGCACCGCGTTCTCGAGGCCGCGGCGCAGCGGCTCGTCGGTGTCGCGCGCGAGCCGCACGCTGGCCCAGGCAGCCTGCGCGGCGTGGACGACCCAGCCGTTGCGCGGGAAGGCGGTGGGGTGCTCGTGCTCGGCCTCGTCGAGCAGGCCGGCCCAGCGGGCGCGCTGCTCGGGGTCGAGGTGCACGAGGCCGCGGCGTACGTCGAGCTCCGAGGTGACGACGGCGTGCCCGGCGGCGACGCACCAGAGCACGCATGCCGACGCGGCGTCGGGCTCGGGATGGGTGAGGTCGCTGACCGCGCGCGCCGCGGCCGCGATGGCGGTGTCGTCGCCGAGGTGCGCCAGCGGGATCGGCGCGCTGCGCATCAAGGAACCGTTGCCGCCGGTGCGACCGGTGCGCGCGTGCAGCTCCTGCGCCGCCGCGCGCAACGACTCCGCGGTGACGACCCCGCCGGTCTGCCCGTTGTAGAGCACCTGGCGGGTCTGGGCACCGACGTCGGGCGCCGTCTCGTGCCACGCGTACCAGCGCGCCGCGACGTGGTCGAGCTCGTCGGTGAGGGCGCGGCCCTCCGCGGCGGCGGTCTCGGCGGCCTCGAGGATCGGCACGGCCATCGACGTATCGTCGGTCCACTCGCCGGGCTCCCAGCGGAACGTGCCGCCGCCCTTCATCAGGACGGGGACGTCGTCGGCGAGCGGCGGGCCGAACTCGTAGCCGGCGCCGAGGGCGTCGCCCGCCGCGGTCGCGAGCAGGACGCCGCGCGCGCGGTCGCGCTGCACGCTGGTGAGGTCCACGCGCCGATCCTGCCCGACCGCGGCGACCGGGTGCGGCTGCGACGTACCGGGGGTGGCGCACGCCACGCCGCGACCCCCGGTGCCGGGGACGACGACGCCGCCCTCGCAGGGCGCGGATCCCTGAGAAGGCGGCGAGGTCGGGAGGAGAACTGATGGACTCATCGGCGGCGGCCGGCCCGCGACCCGAATCGATTCACCCGTTCGGCCCAACGGACCGCTGCGACCTGCGGCGATGCCCGACCTCACGATCGGGCCGCAGATCCGTCCGGGGCGTTCTCCGGCCCCGGTCCGGGGCGGAGGATGGGCGCATGACAGGTCGTGGACGGATGGTCCTGGCGGCGCTGGCCGGCGTCGTGCTGGCAGCCTGCGGTACGACGTCGCCGGGCTCGCCGTCCTCGTCCGGGTCGCCGTCAGCCAGCCGGACGGCGAGCGCCGCGCTTGCCCCGTTCGTGCCGTCGGCGTCGTCGGAGACCTATCCCCCGACCGGCGCTCGCTCGGGCCGGGTGCCGGTCGTGGTCACCATCCCCGGCGGCGGGTGGCAGACCGCGAACCGCGAGTACCTCGCCCCGCTCGCGCAGCAGCTCGCGGCCGGCGGCGCCTTCGTCGTGAACTCGACGTACCGCGCCGGGGAGGTCGGAGCGCTGTTCCCCGTCGCACTTCAGGACGTGCGCTGCGCGGCCGGGTACGCC